>Ga0209376_1000108_pt1 | contig 88121 bp, 72 predicted proteins | sample GraSoiAngelo_134_FD_185891 | JGI IMG/M metagenome (GOLD analysis project Ga0209376, IMG submission 185891) | Grasslands soil microbial communities from the Angelo Coastal Reserve, California, USA - 14_0929_05_30cm (SPAdes) (version 2) | ecosystem: Environmental > Terrestrial > Soil > Grasslands ... | reverse complement strand
TGATTGCGGCTTAACAATAGGACGTGACCATGCGGCGGCATTCGTAATCTTAGGGCGTGGACTACGCCTTCAAGCGCAAACCATGGAGCAGTCAGTCCTTGTTGCTTGAGAAGCCCCTGCCTTCAGGTAGGGGAGTGGTCACATTTTTTGCTGGTCGGATACTGCGCACGGCGGGGCTGCTTGCGGAAGCGACCCGAGCGCCTGGATGGGCGCCGGCGGCACGTCCTTCGCGTCCCCCATCATGGCGGGCGTCCAGGCGCTCATTAACCAGAAAGCGGGCGGTCCCCAGGGCAATCCCGCACCCGTTTATTATCAACTCGCCGCCGGCGAGTACGGATCGGTGGGGAACAGTTCCTGCAATTCAGACCATGGCAACGCCGTCGCCAGTAGCTGCATTTTCTACGACGTCACTTCGGTTGACATGGACGTTGATTGTGTCGGCCCAACTGCTTCCTCGCCGATGGCTCGGTGGGTGTGCTTTCCACTTCCAACAGTTCCTTCCTGCCTGCTTACGATACTGGCGTGGGCTGGGATTTCGCTACCGGCATCGGCACGATCAACGCAGCCAACCTTGTAAACAATTGGCCCGTGGCAGCGCCACAACCCAACTTCACACTTTCAGCGTCACCGGCTAGCTTGGCCGTTGTCCAAGGAAGCTCCGGATTCAGCTCCATCTCTGTCGCCCCTCAGAACGGTTTCGCTGGAAACGTCACGTTCTCCGCGACTGGATTGCCGAGCGGCGTCACTGCCTCTTTCACTTCCAACCCTGACCCGACTTCGACCACTCTAACGCTCAGCGCTGGCGCCACTGCGGCCATCGGAATGTTCGCGGTTACCGTTATCGGTACTTCGGGCAACATCACCAGTCAAACCACGATCAGCCTGACTGTGAACCCGGCGGGGAATTACACGCTTTCGGCTGCGCCCAGCACTGTAAGCATCACTCAGGGAACCAGCGGCGCGAGCACCATCACTATAAATCCGCTGAATGGCTTCGCCAGCAGCGTCAGCCTGACGGCGTCGGGCCTGCCGAGCGGCGTCACTGGGTCCTTCAACCCAACCAACACCACCGGGACGAGCACTTTGACGCTCACGGCAAGTCTGACGGCGGCGACAGGGACTTTCACGGTGACCATCACCGGTACGTCGGGCAATTTGATCTACTCGACCGATATTTCCCTGACCGTAAATGCAGCGCCAAACTTTACGCTTTCGGTTTCGCCAACCACTTTGAGCATCGGGCGCGGAACTCAAGGCAGCGCTACGGTTACTATCACTCCATCGAACGGTTTCACCGGCAATGTCGGGCTTTCCGCTTCCGGTTTGCCGAAGGGTGTAACTGCCTCGTTCAGCCCGAACCCTGCGGCGGCCTCAAGCACGTTGACGCTTAGAGCTAGCGCCGCTGCTGCCAGGGGAACATTCCTCGTGACTATCACCGGCACATCCGCAGGCCTGACGCATAAGGCTACGGTCACCCTTACAGTCCACCGCTGAGGCTGACGCGCGTAGCAAGCGGAGTGCGGAGTTTCGAGTTAAAAGGGGAAGACCTACGGGCGGTCGGGGCTCTCGAGGGCCTCGTGAACGGCCCACACCGTGGCTACGCCGGCGACGGCAACGGCATACCAGATGAACTTGTCCCTGGCGGGTTTGTGAGGTGGTCCGCCATAACCCTTGGTGCCCGCGCCGCGCGGACCCTGCGGGTCGGCAGCATTGGGATCCAGAACAACGCGGTAGGCGGCGCCTTCCGGAATCTCGCGCACATCATCCTCGACGGCGATACTCAGCGAACCACGAGTGCTCTTGACGATCAATTCCTTAGGACTCAGGACCGTAACTTGTCCGATGGTGGGCCGATCGGAGTTCGGACGAATTACCGCAGAAGCCACGTGCAAGGCAAACGTTTTCGAATTGGCCGTTGAAAAACTGGCGCTGCCGAAGGCCAAAGTTGCAGCCGGAGTCGCGTCCTCCTGAGAGAGCGTGGCCATGCTCGCGCCGGAAAGGAGAAAACGGGCCGCGCCCGCGCGAACCTGGACACTGCCGGACTGGTCGGTGCTAAGCCGGTCACCGCTAAAAACGGTTGCGCCAACCGAGGCATTCCCGGCGCCGAGGAAGGCGCGATTGGCGTAAACCACAGTACCGAGTGAAGGTGCAGGAGCGGCCCAGACTGGCGTGGTCAGGAGCGAGAATGCGACAAGCAGAGCAAGAAGGCTTTTCGAAATTGCGACGCGGTCATTGCGGCGGGTGACTGCGAAGCTTCTAATTCTGCCGGCGACTGCAAGACGGTCAATATTTCCGGTGACCGTAAAATGGGCTTTACTGCTGGTGCCCGTAAGACGGGCAACGCGCAGTCGCGTCATCAAAACTCCTCCAAGAGGGCTGACGGAAGAATACTGAGTAAACTTCGTGCCGTCAATCGATAAGCGCATTCTGCGCGGAAGAGTAACACGCTTTGGTGCAAAGGGAGATTACTGGCCGGTGAGGCCTTCCGCTGTTACAATGCAAGCAAGAAATGACCGACTGGAAACAGATTACCGCCCGCATCCGCCGAGCGCGTACCAGCAAAGATCCCGCGGGGCAACTCTCGAATCTCTTTCAAAAGACGCGGGACGCCATGGTGGCGTTCGAGCTGGCGAAATATTTTGAGGCGTCCGGGCAAAATGCCGATGCCGCGAAATGGTATTCGGCGGCGGCAGAAAGATTTCGCCGCGCGGATTGGAAAATCAAGGCGCAGGAGGCGGCTGTCCGCCTTGGTGGAGCGCCGGGCGAGATACCGCTCGAATCGCGAGTTCCAACGGGGGGAGAGTTTGCCCTGACTCCGCCAGCGGTTTCGGGGCCAGAGCCGGAATTGCCATTTGAACAGAACCCAGAGGCGCTCGAATCTTCCGTGGCGGTCAGTAGCGAAATCCAGCAGGCAGCAGATAGCGTAACGACAGCGTCTGCCGCGCCTGAGAAAAAAGGCCGCCGGCGAGGACGCCGGGGCGGCCGCAACAGGCGCAAGGGCGGCGCTGTGAGGGAACCCGCAGTTGCTCCTAGTCGTCACTCGACGGAATCGCCGGTGCCGGTTCGTGGGCTGTCTTCCGCCGCCGCTGCTGCTGAATCTGCCGAGCCCATTCCCCCTCGAATAACACACAGCCGCGCGATACCCAGCCTGCCCGTCGAGCCGATTGGCGATCCTGGCGGACCGAGCGTGAAGGGCCGCTATGGCGATCCCGGACTTTCTTCGCGGATTTCTTTGTTGGAGATGCAATTTCGCCGACTAATGACATGTCCGCCCGCCAAATTGGAAGAAGCGGATCGCGCGCCGGCCGGCCCGGGTGTATTCGTGCTGACGGATTCAGACCTGACTAGCTATTACTACGTGGAAGCTTGTCAGACCTTGCGCATCGCCATCGCCAACCTATTGCGCGGTGGTTCGAGCCGGCGTGGAGTAGACTCGATCAAGCCGCGACTCGCCGAGCACCTGGGAATTGCCGAACCGCGCGTTGCGAAGTATCTCGCGGAACATTGCGTGGTGCGATGGCTGCAGTTGGATGAAGGGGCGTCAAATTTCGCGCATTTTGTTATCGCGGTTCTCCGGCCAGCCCTTAACGAGTAAGAAGTCTCTCGTTGGAATGCGCAGAAGTCTTCCTCCGAAGTGGAGAGTTCCAGTCCATTCGGACTACTAGTAACCCCCTTTTTGGGCATTGGGAAATTGCAGTTGGCTGCTCCCAATTGCCGTTTAATGCCCAATTTCGACCGTTCAATGCAAGTTGCTGGCTTCCGGCTCCGGTAGCCTTCAAACTATAGGTGTCCAAAGACTTATTGGGCGTACTGCGGTATTCGTGGTACGGTTTTCAGGCACACAAAGTGAGCCCGGGGGCAGTCGTTTGGGCTTGGTTCCAACGATTGAATGGGCTCCAGCTAACCTAGGACCAAGTGGCAGGCATTCTTGAAAGTGGAGGATAGAGGTTTATGCCGAATCAAGTAGGCACGCAAATCGCGAGAACGTTTGATTGGGTGGTCTGCAAGGCCGCCGGAATCACGTTTAGTACCATCCAGTTCTTCAACAAGCGCAATCCCAATCCTTCGGTCACGCCGAAGTGGTCGGACAAGCCACTGCTGAAATCCTGGGAGAAGACCAAGCCCACGCTGGGCTTCCCGCGGCAAACGGATTCGCTTTGTCCCGCGTGCGTCAAAGAAGCGCGCGAGGCGATCATTGCCGGCAAGAAGGATTGGCGCGATCTGATGCACGAAAAGGTCGGCGAGATCAAAGCGCAGATTATCGAGCGCGACGGGCAGGTCTGGATGGTGAAGGACTGCCCGCTCCACGGCCACTACGAAGACATGATGGCCATTGATTCCAAGTTCCTTAGCTGGATTGAAAAGCAGTTTCCGGGCCGAGACATTCCCGCGCACAACGACGAAGATCTGCACAAGCACGGCTCTTCGACAGTGCGCTACGGCCGCGGATCGGTGCTTACCGTCGACCTGACGAATCGCTGCAACATGATGTGCGATCCGTGCTTCATGGACGCCAACCAGGTCGGCTATGTGCATGAGCTGGGCTGGGAAGAGATTAAGGAAATCCTGGATAACGCGCTGAAGATCAAGCCGCGCCGCCAGATGTCCGTGCAATTCAGCGGCGGCGAACCGACCATGAGCCCGTACTTCCTGGATGCCCTCGCTTACGCGCGGAAGATCGGCTACAACAGCGTGCAAGCCGCGACCAACGGCATCGAGTTTGCCAAGAGCAAGGAATTCTGCAGGAAGGCGTTCGAGGCGGGCATGCGCTATGCCTACCTGCAGTTCGACGGCATCGGCAACGACGCCAACAGCCATCGGCAGATCGGCAACTTGTTCGACGTGAAGCTGCGCGCCATCGAGAACATGCACGAGGCAGGCATCGAAATCGTTCTCGTGGTGACCATCGTCAACAACGTGAACAACGACCAGGTGGGCACAGTCGTGAAGTTCGCCATGGAAAACCCCAAGAAGATCGCGTTCGTCAGCTTCCAGCCGGTTTCGTTCACCGGACGCGATGAGGACATTACTCCGGAACGCCGCCTGCGCCAGCGCTACACCCTTTCGCACCTCGCGAAGGACGTCAGCAGCCAGGTGGGCAAAGTTGAGCCGACGCGCGACTGGTTCCCGATTTCGTTCATCAGCACGTTTGCGGGATTTTCGGACATGGTCAAGGGGCAAGAGTCGAATTGGGGCTCGCTCTCCTGCGGCTGCCACCCGAACTGCGGCGTGGGCACGGCACTGATGATCAACAAGGAAACGAAGGAATGGGCTCCCGTTCCGCGCTTCCTGGATGCCGAGCAGCTCACGAAGGACGTTACGGCGATTACCGACGCTGCGCGCGGCAAGAACTTTTCAAACTTCATGATGGCCATGGCGCTCTTGAAGAACTACCACCCGTTCGAGGGGCCGAAGGGGCTCAAGCTGTATGACCTCTTCAAGAAATTTGACAAGACCTGGGCGCTGACCAAGAAGTCTGAGACCAAGTACGGGCGGACGTCCCCAGAGCGCACGTACCAAGACGCTATGAAGCGCCGCCAAAGCGATCCGTGGAACTTCCTGTTCATTGCCGGGATGTGGTTTCAGGATTTGTTTAATTATGACTTCCGCCGCACGGAAATGTGCATCATCCCGTACGCGACACAGCAGGGCGAGATCAGCTTCTGCGCGTACAACACCGGCGTGGGCTGGCGGCAGATCATCGAGAACATGCACAAGAACGCGACCGTGGCCGAGTGGTACAAGACGCACGGCAAGCATGAAATCTACGCAAAAGGCAAGAACGTCAACCTGCAGAGCTACGAGCATTCGCTGAAGATCGATGCAAATGATGCGTCTCGCGTTCGTCATCTGGAGCACGACGTTCCTCTGACCGCCGCCGAAGAAGACCGCGCGCGCCGCAAGAAGGCCTACGAAGAACAGGCCAAGGTTCGCGCGATTTATGAAGAACTGGTGCTGAAGAAGCCCCAGCCGGCGGTCGTGCAAATCGGGACGGTCAGCGACATCGCCAAGGCGGTGCCCGCCAATTTCGCCAATGCCGGAAAGCCTGTCACCATCGCCCCGACAAATGGCAACGGTCATTCGAACGGAAATGGTGCCCGCGCCAAGACTGACGAGAAGGCTGCAGAAGCCGTCGCCGGCGACTAAACATCCTGTCCAACTCCGCAGATCTCAAGCAGGCTCCTCGGGCAACTGGGGAGCCTGTTTCGGTTTAGGATTAGCAACGGAAATGGGACAGTTATTTGTACAAACACCCGGACCTCGATAGGCCTGGTCTTCCAGATGCCACCATAACAAGTATGGAGTCGGGCGCAGTTGTTGGCCTGGCCGCGTTGCTTACGTCGTTCTTTGCGAAATCCTGGACGCGGATTGCTTTGATCCGGTCATCCATCGGGCTGCTCTGGTTTTCGTGCTTGATTGCACTCTCTCCTTAGTCGATCAAATTCCCCTCTATAGTGCGCAGTAAAATCTGGTCCGCAGCGTAGTAGCTCACGGGAAAGACCAATGATAAACTTTCAATGTGTGACCTTCAGGACGGTGAGTCTATGCCGATTTACGAATACATTTGTGAGGATTGCCAGACACACTTCGAGAAGATTGTGCTGAACAAGCAGCAGGAGATTGCCTGCCCGAAGTGTGCGGGGAAGAGGAACGCGATTCAGCTGTCCGTTTTCAGCTCGGCGAATGGATCGAGCAATGGCGCTTCGGCTAAGTCATCGGGAGGATTCTCCAGCGGAGGCGGTAGTTGCTGTGGCGGCGGTTGCGGCTGTCACTGAGTCATGCTCACTTATTTTTACATCGCCCTTCTCATCGTAGCCGTTGCCTTCGCGATCGTTCAGATTCGCCAGAGCCTCCGCGATGGCAAGCCACTGGGAACCGATCCCCCAAATGTTGATGTAACTCCATTCTTGGAGGCATCCAGTTCTTCCCATCACGATGTTCCGACTCACGGCTCATGCGATATCAAACGTATTGATTATCCTTGGGTATGCTTATGCTGATTAGCCATTCATCGTTACTTCTGTTTGTTGCCGGAGCCGCCGTTCTCCTCGTGATCCCTGGTCCGGCGGTGACCTATGTGGTCAGCCGGAGCATCGGACACGGGCGCGCTGCGGGCCTGGTTTCCGTCTTGGGTATTGTGACTGGAACCTTGTGCCATGTGGTTGCAGCGGCCCTGGGGATTTCCGCGCTGCTGTCCTCTTCGGCGGTGGCGTTTCAGTTCGTAAAGTATCTCGGTGCGGCCTACCTGATCTATCTCGGCATTAAGACGCTGCGGCACAACGATGAGCAGATTGCGGAAGCCGATACAGGTGAAACAAAACTGCTTCGCCTTTACGGTCAGGGCTTGCTGGTCAATCTGCTCAATCCCAAGACGGCGCTCTTCTTTCTGGCTTTTCTGCCGCAATTTGTTGATCCGGGGCGCGGGCACGTCACACTCCAAATCCTGCAATTAGGAATCTTGTTTGCGCTGATGGGCTGGTGTAGTGACTCCGTCTATGCCGTGGTCGCTGGAACTGTGGCTGAACGCATTCGCGGTAGCCTGCGTCTTCGCCGTGCCCAGCGAAACGTTTCTGGGGGAGCGCTCATCGCGCTGGGATTGGCGTCCGCATTCTCCGGCTCCCGATCCAAGTAGATCCTGGAAGATTTAACGTCATTTCTGGTCTGCTGAGAGGAATTACACGGCGGCGTGCTATTGCGGCCGCGAATAGTGTTCGATGTTTGGCGGCGGAGCGATAGCAGGGTTGCCGCGGGGGTCAGGCACGGGCACTTGCGACGACCATTTCATCGGGATCACGCCGGTCCATGCGGGCGTGGCGTAATCTGCATCATCATTCACCGCAAAGCCAGTGCGCACTTTTGCCGAAGCTTCAACGAGCGGAACGGAAACGACCATGGTGCCCTTTAATTCCTGCTCGGTCGGCGGACGCACGGTGGCCCAGCGCCCGCGGATCACGTACTCGACGAAATCGCGCATGGCCGCCAACTTCGCGCTTTCCCCTTCTACCGGCTCTGCCTTGCCCATCACGACCACGGAGCGGTAATTCACCGAATGCCCTGTCGCCGACGGCGAGCACACGATGCCGTCCAGCAGCGTCACGCTCAAGCAAAATGGAGCGCCACTCGCCAGCGTTTTCATGAGGCGACTTGCCGTGGACCCGTGGAGGAAGAGTTTGTCGCCCACGCGCACATAGTTTGTCGGGACGATGAACGGCTGACCGTCAGCGATGAACGCAATGTGGCAGACGAAGGCTTCATCGAGAATGGAGTACATCAACTCGCGATCATAGCTGCCGCGCTCGGGCTTGCGGCGGACTTTTGTTCTTTCCGTCGGAGTAAAGTTGCTCATTCCCGCAGACTAGCTGGTGCGGGTTGTTTGCGGCAAGTGCTAATGTGGATTAGCCCATGAATTGACCCCGCCTGAGAATCGTGTACGCTGTGGACACTACACCGCATTAGCATTCGAGGCTGAGGTCCATGGCAACGAAGAAGCCCATGTTCACCCGCGAAACCTTTCACTTTTTCAAAGACCTCGGCCGCCACAATCGCAGGGAGTGGATGGAGGCGAACCGCGATCGATACCAAGCCGCCATCGTCCAGCCCTTGCGGCGCTTGCTGGAGGAGCTTGCGCCCACGGTGCTGCAGCTTGATTCACGCTTTGATACCTCCGGCCGTAGCGGAGCGAATTTTTCGCGGATCAACCGGGATATTCGTTTTGCGAAGGACAAAACCCTTTACAAGACACATATGTATTTGAAGTTTTCCGTTTCTCCGCCGGTGAAACGGGAAACTGGGCAGCTCTACGTAGGCCTCACCGTGGACACGGTGACGGCGGGCTTCCGCATCTATTCGGGCGGGAAGCGCAAGGAGTCGACGATTGCGCTGATTGCTGAACCGCGCGTGATGGCGGATTCACAGTGGGTCGCAAAACAAAAGAAGCGCCTTGGCCGCCGCTACGAAAGCTATTGGTACACCACCGTGAAAGGGGAATGGACCAAGCATGACGGCTGGCCCATGGCTCCCGAGGATTGGAAAAAGATTTTGGCATGGATCGTCCGGCGTAAATTTGCTCCTTCCGCTGCCATGCGCGCTACTTTTCCGCGGGAAGCTGCTAAGGTGTTTCGCGATCTTTATCCGCTAGTGCGCTTCACTTCGTTGCCGGAGTAGAAAAGGGAGGGGCACCATGAAATGCGCCGCCGATCAAAGCAAGACTCGCAGAAAATTCCTAAGGATGCTTTCGGCGAGTCCACTGCTGGCCAGCCCAGGGTTTCTTGCCTCTTTCTTCGCCAATAGCGCGGGGGGCGAAGTCACGGATAAGAAATTTCTTGGCTGGAGCGATTCCTTCCAGCAAAGCGACGAGGTCATTACCTCTCCGGACCAGGCATTCGAGGTAATGGATTTTGAGCCTGCCGCGCGCAAGGCGCTCCCTCCAGCGCATTTTGGCTATCTTGCAACCGGCGTGGACGACGATGGAACGGTGCGAGCGAATCGTGAAGGTTACTTACGCATCCAGATTCGAGCGCGCCGGCTCATTGACGTCGAGAACCTCGACATGTCCGTGAGCCTTTTCGGCACGAAGTGGAACTCGCCGATTGTGCTCTCGCCGGTGAGCGCTCAGAAGGCCTTTCACCCTGAAGGGGAAGTCGCCGTGGCTCGGGCAGCGCGTGCCCAAGGTCACCTTATGATGTTATCCACGGTCGCCACCTCGTCCATCGAAGACGTAACCGCCGCCGCGGGCACGCCCGTCTGGCAACAACTGTATCCAACGAATGTGTGGGAAGTGAGCCGGGCGATTGTCAAGCGTGCCGAAGCTGCCGGTTCCCCCGCGATTGTCCTCACTGTGGATCTGCAGGAGGGCAGCAACCGCGAAACTTTATTCCGTTCGCAACTTGTGGATAAGAGGGAATGCTCCGCATGCCATAAGAGCGCCTACACGGGCTTTGCGCGCGGAAGGCCCAGGGCAGGATCCGGAGGCTTCGCCGCGTACGCTGCCCGAAAGCCGATGCTCAATGGCTTGGATCTGTCAAAAGTCACTGCCGTGCAACCCCCGACCCTGAATTGGGATTTCGTAAAACGGTTGCGCGACGCGGTAACCGTGAAGCTGCTCATCAAAGGTATCGTTACTCGCGAGGACGCGCAGCTGGCAGTGGAGCACGGTGTGGATGGCCTAATGGTCTCGAATCACGGAGGGCGCGCCGAAGAAACCCTTCGCCCGACCATCGAGAGCCTGCCGGAAGTGATCGAAGGCGTTGCCGGCAAGATTCCCGTCATTGTGGACGGCGGCATCCGGCGTGGCACGGATATTTTCAAAGCGCTCGCGCTCGGTGCGACGGCGGTTGGCATAGGGCGACCGCATTCCTGGGGGCTGGCCGCGTTTGGCCAGCCCGGCGTCGAGGCCGTGCTCGAAATCTTACGCCGCGAATTGCGCACCATCATGCGCCAGGCTGGAACGGTCTCGGTGGACAAGATCACGCGCAATTACATTGCCGGCCGCTCGTCTTGATTGCCGCAGGCTGTCTCACGGGGCCCACAATCGCAGCACAAGAAGGTGCCAGGACAGAAGAAAACCGGTGAGCACGCAGCAGGCTGAGGAAACCAGGAGTGAGTGAATCCTCACGGCGCGGTGAATTTCGTCCTTCGGCACGCGAAGAACCAGGATCAGCCCGGCGATCGACAGCAACGGGAAGAAAAATGTTCCCAGGAAGATCCCCACAGTCCACAAATTGAACGAGCCGAATTGCGTGCCGCCGAGTCTTGTCAAACAAAGAGGCACCATAAGCAGCGCAACTGTTGCAAGCAGCGGAACGACGCGAACCGAGAGGTGGCGCACATCTTTCATGGTACCGATAAGTTTCAAGGAAAGCCAAACGAGCGCATACGGCAAAGAAGTCAGCATGAAAAAGAGGCAAAGCGAAAGAAGCGCGATACGAAGAAAGGGCAAGGCGATGCTGCTCCGCTCGCTGTAAGAAATGCCCTCGCCCGCGACGGCCCAGTCGCCACTTTGCGTGACGAAAAATACCGTGGTTCCTTCAGGCTCTTTTTCCCCGCGGAATAGGTTCTTGCCGACGTAGAGAAGGGGCTCGGGCCGACCAAATAGTCCAGAGCGCGTCAGCTTGCCATGGATTACGCGAATGCGCGTCCCGCCGGCCAGGTCATCCAAAAACGCGAACAGTTGGCTTCGTGGCGCACGCGGAGCATAAAAACCGGCGAACCTTCGCAGTTCACTTATCGGAAGGCTGATCTCAGCCATCTGCGGCTTCGAGAAATCTCTGGAAAGAAAATCAATTGCTAGGCGATTCAGGCTTTCGAGCGCCTGCTGGGAATTGTCGCTATTCAGCAGGATAACGTAACCCCAGTTTTGTTCAGGCATGTAGCGATAGGAAGAAACGAAGCCATCAATCCCGCCATCGTGTCCGTGCGTTGCCACGCCGCCTTCCACGCTGGTGTAATTGCAAAGGCCATAGCCAAGTCGAAGGCCATTTTTCGCAGCTAGCGTGGTTTCCGGCGCTTCCATACGCAGGATCGATTCGGAATTCAACAGTTGGGCGTCTCCTGTTTTCCCGCGCCGCAGAAGAAATTGCACGAGCTTAGCCAGTTCTCCCGGCGAAGCTTTCAGGTCTTCTGCCGGTCGCAGATAGATGAACGGGTATCCAGAAGGTTTAGGGGGATTTCCTTCGTAAGCCGTTGCCAGCAGAGCTCTGTTTGCATCGGTGAAAGGGTAGTCAGCATACGCAATCCCCATCGGCCGCAGGAACGTTTCGCGGACGTACTGATCGAAGGGTTTTCGTGTGACCTTCTCGATCAAGTAGCCTGCAATTGCATTTCCCGGGTTGGAATAAGACATGCGAGTTCCCGGCGGCCAGCGTGCTGTCTGCGGTTCCTTAAACCGCTTGAAAACTTCGAGCAGCGGAAAATCGTAGCGATCGCGCAAGTTGTAAACTTCGCTCGGTTCCATGTCGTCGAATCCGGCGGTATGCTCGAGGAGGTGCACGATTCGAACGGGATGCATCGCTTCCCAGCGGTTCTTGAAGGGGATTTCCGGCGCGACATCCTGCAAGCGGGCATACAGATTTATTCTTCCTTCTTCCTGTAATTTCAGCAGAGCCAGTGCGACGAATGTCTTGCTGATGGAGCCCACGCGAAATTCCGTGTCGCAATTCACAGCTCGCTTCGTTGCCATGTCTGCATCGCCGATTCCACCGCACCAGAGAACCACGCCATTCGCCACCAACGCCACGCCCGCTCCGGGAACATGTTCTTTTTCCAACACCTCTTTCATGGCCTGCTGCAATTCTTGAAGCGTCTTCGGGTGCGCCAGTTCGGTTTTTTGCTGCGCGATGCTTCGGACGGGAACCACCAATATCGCCGCGGCGGAGAGTAGTGTACTAGCGGCGAGAAGTTCAACGCGGCGCATGCGGTGCTCCTTGGACGCACGGTCTATTCGAGGGCCGCATTGTATCCGTGAATCCGGGCGATGCCAAAGAAATCGCCGATGAGGCCGGCCTCGGGGCAGCATCGCAGACGATTGACGCTGCCCGTACTCTCGCATACGATGCCGCACGTCACAAATTTGCGATTTGCGAAGGTTCGAAAAAGGAGCTCCGCCGCTTATGAAGTTTCTAATTCGCTTCTTGTGTTCCGCCGCGCTGCTTTTCCTAGGAATGATTCCGAGCTTGGCGCAGCAGCAGCCACCGCCGCAGGATAAAGCCGCGGAAAAACCGAAAGAAGAAAAGAAGCCGCCAACTCCTGAAGAAAAAATTGTTCAGACCAAGCACTCCCTGAAGATCGGTGGACAGGAGATCAAGTACACAGCGACGGCCGGCACGATTCTGTTAAAGCTTGAAGACGGCACCCCCAAGGCCAGCATCTTCTACGTCGCCTATACCAAGGACGACGTCAGCGACCCAAGCCAGCGCCCGCTTACTTTCAGTTTTAACGGGGGACCGGGTTCCGCTTCGGTGTGGCTGCATCTTGGTCTATTCGGTCCGCGGCGCGTGCAGATGGGTGATGCGGGCGCGCTCCTTCCGCCGCCCTACAAACTGGTGGACAACGACGTGTCGCTACTCGACATCAGCGATCTCGTGTTCATCGATCCTGTTTCGACGGGCTACAGCCGAGCTGTTCCTGGCGAGGCGCCGCAGCAATTTCACGGCGTAACGCCAGACCTTGAATCCGTGGCGGATTTCATCAGACTCTATGCTACGCGCAACAAACGCTGGTCCTCGCCGAAATTCCTTGCCGGCGAAAGCTATGGCACGACGCGCGCCGCTGGCCTTTCCGGCTATCTCCAGCAGCGCTACGGGATGTATCTCAATGGCATCGTCCTGATTTCAGCAATTCTGAATTTCGAGACCGCCGAGTTCGACACCGGCAATGACCTTCCCTGCATCCTCTATTTGCCGACCTACACTGCCATCGCGTGGTATTACAAGAAGCTTCCTCCGGATTTGCAGGGAGGCGATGTCCAAAAGGCCGTCGAAGAATCGCGCAAGTTTGCTGTCGGAGAATACGCGGATGCACTCATGACGGGTGATGCTCTGCCCAGTGCCCGGCGAGCCGAGATCATGCAAAAGGTCGCGCGTCTGACCGGACTTTCGCCGGACTACATCGACCGCACCAACCTGCGCATCGAAATCCAGCGCTTCACCAAGGAACTCCTGCGTAGTGAACGCCGAACTATCGGCCGCATCGATGCCCGCTTCACGGGCATCGATCGCGATGCCGCTGGTGAACATCCGGAATTTGATCCCAGCATCGCGGCGATCATCGGCCCGTATTCGGGCATGCTGAATGACTACGTGCGCAACGACCTCAAGTTCGACAGCGATTTGCCCTATGAAGTCTTGACCGGTCGCGTGCGTCCGTGGAATTACGCGCCGTATGAGAATCGCTACGTCAACGTCGCGGAAACGCTGCGCGGGGCCATGACGCAAAACCCGTTCCTGCACGTGTTTGTCGCCAAGGGTTACTATGATCTGGCCACGCCGTTTTTTGCGGCGGACTACACGTTCGATCACCTCAGCCTCGACCCATCCTTGCGCCGTCACCTCAGTGGCGCCTACTACGAGGCGGGCCACATGATGTACGTTCACCCGCCGTCACTCGCCAAGCTAAAGGCGGATATCGCGCAGTTCATTAAATCCAGCAGGGCGGCGAAATGAATCGCATCTTCCGCGTCGCTGGCTGGATGGTCCTTGGGACTCTGGGTGCCGGCGCGCTCGGTGCCATCGCGCTGCATCGCGGCGAGCCGCTCAACGCCACCTGGTTTGTTGTGGCGGCGGTGTGCTGTTATCTGGTGGCCTATCGGCTCTATTCCGCTTTTGTCGCGGCCAAAATTCTCGCGCTCGACGATACGCGCGCCACTCCCTGCGAACGCCACGACGATGGCCGCGACTTCGTGCCCACCAACAAATGGGTTCTCTTCGGCCACCATTTCGCCGCCATTGCCGGTCCTGGCCCGCTGGTTGGACCGACGCTCGCCGCGCAATTTGGCTATTTGCCCGGCACTCTCTGGCTGATTGCCGGAGCGGCGTTTGCGGGCTGCGTGCAGGATTTTGTCATTCTTTTTTGCTCGATTCGGCGGGACGGAAAATCGATTGGCCAGATGGCCCGGGAAGAAGTCAGCGAGCGCGGCGGCTTCATCGCGCAACTGGCTGTGCTTGCCATCATGACGATTCTTCTCGCTGTGATTGGCCTCGTGGTCGTAAACGCTCTCAAATCCTCTCCCTGGGCCACTTTCACCCTGGCGATGACTATTCCCATCGCGCTGCTTCTGGGGCTTTATCTTCGTTTCGTCAGACCTGGCCGCGTCCTCGAAGCTTCCATCATGGGCGTCGCGCTCGTACTTTTCGTGGTTGTCGCCGGGCAGTGGGTGGCCGATTCTCCCTCCTGGTCACGCGTGTTCACGCTGAGCGGCGTGGCACTCGCTTTCGCCATCATTGCGTACGGCTTCGCAGCGTCTGCTTTGCCGGTGTGGTTGCTTCTGGCACCGCGCGACTATCTAAGCGCGTTCATCAAGGCTGGCGCCATTTTTTCTCTGGCCGCGGGAATCCTGTTTGTCCGGCCGCAAGTCCTAATGCCGCCGCTCACACGCTTCATTGACGGCACTGGCCCGGTCTTCGCCGGGAAGATTTTCCCCTTTTGCTTCATTACGATTGCCTGTGGCGCCATCAGCGGATTTCATTCGCTGATTTCTTCCGGCACCACGCCAAAGATGATTCTTCGCGAGAGCCATGCTCGTTTCATCGGTTACGGCGCGATGCTGCTTGAATCGTTTGTCGGCGTGATGGCCATGGTCGCCGCGTGCGCCATGCCGCCGGGCGTGTATTTCGCGATCAACAGTCCCCCCAGTATCGTCGGGAGTACGCCCGAAGCCGTCTCCGCGACGATGTCCGGCTGGGGCTACACGCTCGCTCCGCAAACCATGCCAGCCCTGGCACACTCCGTGGGCGAGTTGACTCTGTACAATCGAGCGGGTGGTGCGCCTTCCCTTGCCGTGGGCATGGCGCAAATCTTCTCGAGCACCATCGGAGGTGAACGCCTTCTCAGTATCTGGTATCACTTCGCGATCATGTTCGAAGCGCTCTTTATTCTCACGGTGCTCGACGCCGGCACGCGCGTCGGGCGCTTTATGGTTCAGGATCTGGGCGGCCGCTTCTGGAAACCCTTTGGCCGCACCGGTTGGATGCCGGGCGTCTTGGTTTCCAGCGCCATCATCGTCGCCCTGTGGGGTTACTTTCTGTACCAAGGTGTTGTCGATCCGCTCGGCGGAATTAACTCGCTCTGGCCGCTCTTTGGCATCTCCAATCAATTGCTCGCGGCGGTCGCGCTCGTCGTTGCCACCACCATCTTGATGAAAATGGGCCGCCTCCGGTGGATCTGGGTGACTCTGCTTCCGATGGCGTGGCTCGTTACTATCACTATGATCGCAAGCTACCAGAAAATCTTTGATGTCAATCCGCGTATCGGTTTTCTCGCCTATGCCAAAGCCTTGGCCGCGCAAGTTGCGGCCGGAAAGATTCCTGCTGAGAAGATTGCTGAGACGCAGCGACTCATTTTCAACCAACGTCTCGACGCTGCAGTCACGGGCGTCCTTGCGGCCATGATTCTCGTTCTGATTGTTGAGGCGCTCGTCGACTGGTATGCGATACTCAGCCGCCGCAAGGAATCGGTGCTTCACGAATCGCCATACGTCGCTACGCGCTGGGCTGCGGACTTCTCCGGTGCCGCCCATGGGGACGACTGATGCGATACGCCGCAAAATCTGGGTCGCGATTCCTGCGCCGTTTCTGGCGTGGTCTTCGCGAATGGTGCGGCGATGCCGCCTACGAAACCTACCTCCGTTCGAAAAGCACGCAATCAAGTTCGGGCCGCGCACTTTCTCCGGCCGAGTTCTATGTGGAACAGCTCAATCGCCGCTATTCCAAGCCCAATCGCTGCTGCTGAGGCTGGGGCCAAGATGCCTCTTGCCGCTACTCAGCCTCAGGAGTAAACTCCTGGGCAACTCTCCGTTGGGCCCTTCAGAACACACTTTTTTTAGGAGGAATAAATGCTCCGTCCGTCTCGAATACTTGCAACTCCTCTCCTTGCGCTCGCACTCGGTCTCGTCTACTTCACTTCTCCTGCGCAGGAGAAAACTTCTAAGCCCGATTTTGATATGACTGCCAGCTACATCGAAGCTTGCAGCTGCGATATGTTCTGTCCCTGCTATTTCAACGATCATTCCACGAACCACATGGCAATGGGTGAGCACCATGCGGAAGAGCACTTCTGCCGTGCCAACCTCGTTCTCAAAGTGGACAAAGGCACTTACAAGGACGTCAAGCTGGATGGCGCCAAGGTCTGGATCGCTACGGATCTGGGTAGCGACTGGAGCACCGGCAAAGACTCTTGGCTGGTGGTGAACTTCGATCCCGGCGTCAGCAAGGAGCAGCAGGCCGCACTTGCGGACATCCTCGGGCAGCTTTATCCGATTCCTTGGCAGAAACAGGCCGCGCAAACCGCTGCGTTCTCATGGAACGTAGACAACAAGACAGGAGTGGCTCACGCCAAGATGAACGACGGCAAAGGTGAAGTCATCCTTGAACGCGTGAAGGGTGACAGCCCAGCCCACGAAGTTGTCATACGCAACTTGAAATATTGGGGCGCGCAATCCAACGACGGCTTCCGCATGTGGAAGAGCAAGCACGAAGCCTTCGAAGGGGACGGCCATAAGTTTTCTTACGACGGAACGAATGGGTTCCTGATCACTATTCACTTTTCTGGCAACGCAAAGCCCGCCTCCGCGGACTGATTGTCGATTCGAATCGCCACCGGCGGCGCGCTTTGCCAGCGGATAGGAAAGCGCCGCCGCCGGCTTAAAATTCTTCGTCGTCCTCACTGATGTTCTTGAGAACGGTCTCCTTGTGCGTCATTCGGATGCCACCGTTGCGGATTCCCGCGAGAATGGCACGGCGGGTTTCGGCGGGCAGCATCTCCGGTGCGAAAACGCCGGCAAGTTCCCGCGGGAAAAACTTGATGAAGAGCGCGGCAACGTGTGCCGTGGCATAGGCCACTGGCGTAGTAAATCGTCCCTGCTGCCGTATCTGGTAGAGCGTGGGAAACATGCAATCGCTACGGATCAGCAGGTATTGATCGTCCTTCCTGTTGTGTCTTACTCCCCGCACCAGAACCGCAGCCGCGAACCTCGCATTCTGTAAAATCCCTTGCCGAATCAGCTTGGCGATCATTCGCGGGGAATGGGTTTGCGGAAATTGGCGCCTCAGCATTCCCCGCGATTTCGATAATCTCCCCAGTTTGTGCCAGCGGCGCAGCCGATCGATTTCGTTGCCGCCGATTTTCACGTCGAGCTCCCGCACGGGAATGAAACGGGGAAGAGTGGCCACCTCGTCTTGTGCGGCCAGGACCACTCGTATGGTCCCAATGGGGTCTGGGAACCGGAATTTTTCGATTTCCGAGAAACGCTTGCCCAATTGAAATTTTCCATCGCGATAGACGCGCGGATGCGAGATGGCCTCGTCGAAGGATACTTCCGGCGACCATTGAGAGATCGGATCGTCGCTCTCGCTGCTTTCATACAGGCGGATGTGCACCGATTGGACTTCGTCCAACAGTTCCGCGGCTCGCTTCACCAGCAAATTTGTGAGACCGGGTGCCACTCCGGTATTAATCAGCGCTACGCGGTTTTTTTCTTCGAATTTCTTCCCGTAGCGGAACTGTTCGGCCTTGAAGGGGTGCCGTGTCAGGTGGGAGCTTAAATCAACGTAATGCGCGCGCAACCGCAGCGCGGCGCGCAACACAATCTCGTTAAAAACCGAAGCCGAAGCGTTAACGACGAGCTGGCAGCCCTTTGCGGTCTTCACGATTCCACGGAGGTTTCGCGCGTTCACTTCCGTTACCGCGATGGTGCTTCTCTTGCCAAGGAAGCGCCGCGCGCGCCCCGGATCACGATCTCCGCACCAGACCGTATGTCCTTGCCGCTCCAGCAATTGCGCGAGAAGGGAGCCGGTCGCCCCAGCCCCTAGAACGAAGATCCGCATGGCGTGGCCAAAACTCTATCACAATCCGCGGGGTCATCCTTAGCTGTGCTTTCGAGTGTCCCAATTGCGTACTTCCGGTGGGCGGCGTAGACTAGGCCTGTAACTCCGACCCCGGAAGCCTACGGGAGAGATAACCCATGGCTACCGGGGCGATGCCCCGAGAAATCGTCGGGGCTGAGGGTTTGAGCGGAAACGCCCGGGCCTCCCATGTTTGGAAAGGAGCGATGAAACCGAAAATGTGTGGTTTTTCGGTGGGCGCCCGATTCCAAACACTGGATCGGGCGGTTTTGTTTTAAGAGCTGCGGTGCGCCAAGGTAGCTGGCGGCCGCATCCAACGAGTGCGACAGAGTATGATCCTTCATGACAAATTCGGCCGCCAGATCACCGACCTGCGCATCTCCATCACGGACCGCTGCAACTTCCGCTGTGTCTACTGCCGCTCTGCCGATCCCGAAAACTACCGCGACCACGACGAAATTCTCTCCTGGCCGGAACTCGACCGTTTAGCCGGGGTCTTCCTTAGCCTGGGCATTCGCAAAATCCGCATCACCGGCGGTGAGCCGCTCGTGCGCGACGGTGTCGAGGACTACATCGCGCGCCTCCACGCCCTCGGGGTCGAAGATCTGTCCATGACCACCAACGGCCAGCTGCTTGCCGAACGCTGCGACCGGCTCTTGGCCGGTGGCCTCCGCCGCATCAACATCAGCCTCGATTCGCTCGATTCCGGTAAATTCGAGCGCATCACCAGAACGAAGTCATTTTCAACCGTGATGCACAGCATCGACGTCGCACAGAAATCGCGCTTGGCACCTGCCAAGGTGAATGCCGTCCTGGTTCGCGGCATCAATGACGACGAGGTAGAAGCCTTCGCCCGATTCGCCCGCGAAACAGGCATCATCATGCGTTTTATCGAATTCATGCCGCTCGACGCCGACCGCCACTGGACCCGCGACTTGGTCGTTCCCGCCGCGGAGGTCCATCAGCGCATTAACGCTTGCTGGCCGCTCCAGCAGATACCTCACGAGCGCAGCGAAACCGCCCGCAAGTATCGCTTTGCCGATGGCGCGCCCGGTGAAATCGGCCTCATTGCCCCGGTGACCCAGCCGTTTTGTGGCCACTGCTCCCGCATCCGGTTGACTGCGGATGGCAAGCTCCGCACATGTCTTTTCAGCAAGGACGATCACGACCTTCGCGCCCTGCTTCGAGAGGGGGCTTCGGACAACGATTTGGTCACCTATATCAGCTCGATGGTCATGGAAAAAGAGAAGGGTCATCAGATTAACGAACCCGGTTTCCTACCACCCTCGCGCACCATGGTATTCATTGGCGGATAGTGGCAAAGTAGCTGAAATATGAGAAAATGAAGCTGCCAGGCAGGGATCAGAGACCGCTTAGCATCAACCTCTAAGCAGACGAAACACACTCCATGGGCAACCTAGTATCTATTTCGGGCAGCAGCACCCTCATCGGCGCACACCAGCCCCCCACGGTCCACGCGCCCGAAATTGAAGCGGGTGTAGGCTGCGACTTCGATTCGTACCTACTCATGCCGGATACTACCTTGGATGACCGCATTGCTGCGGCGAAGGCTCGCCTGGGACGGGACGTTGTGATTCTGGGCCATCATTACCAGCGCGACGAAGTCGTCAAATTCGCCGATTTCCGCGGTGATTCCCTCAAGCTCTCCTTCCAGGCTTCGCAGGCCGAAGGCCGCTACATCGTCTTCTGTGGCGTGCACTTTATGGCCGAGAGCGCCGATATCCTCCGTCGCCAGCACCAAACCGTCATTCTTCCCGACTTCAATGCCGGATGCTCAATGGCCGATATGGCCGACATTGGCCAGGTAGAAGCCTGCTGGAGGGAGCTTTCTTCTCTCGTCGAGGCGCGCAAAATTGTTCCCGTCACCTACATGAACTCGACCGCGGCCATCAAAGCTTTCACCGGCGAGCATGGCGGCTCGATTTGCACCAGTTCCAACGCCGCCGCGGTCATGAATTGGGCCTTCGAAGGCGGCGAAAAAGTTCTCTTCCTTCCCGACGAGCACCTCGGCCGCAACACTGGCTATCCGATGGGCATCCCTCTTGATCAAATGATCGTTTGGGATCCCTACCAGGATTTTGGCGGAAACACTCCGGAAGCGATTCGCAACGCGCGCGTCATCCTCTGGAAGGGCTACTGTTCCGTGCACCAGCGATTCACCTCGCAACAGGTAGATCGCGTCCGCCGCCAGCACCCCGGTATTCGCGTCATCGTTCACCCCGAATGCCGCTTCGAGGTTGCCCAGGCCGCCGACCAGATAGGTTCGACCGAAGGCATCATCAAAGCCATCCAGGCTTCTCCGGCAGGCACGGAGTGGGCCGTCGGCACCGAAATTCACCTGGTCAACCGCCTCGGCAGAGAATTGAAGAACCACAAGGTCATCTCGCTCGATCCCAGCGTTTGCGTCTGCACGACCATGTTTCGCATCACCCCCCAGCATCTCCTCTGGGTGCTCGAAAACCTGGGCGAAGGTAACGTCGTTAACCGCATTTCCGTTGACGAACGCACTCGGCACCACGCGCGGGTTGCTCTCGACCGCATGCTGAGTTTCGGTTAGCATCGAAGTGCATGGACGTTTTACTTTGCACTGCGCGATGAATAGTCTGTCCGCTTTGTGGCCCTTGGTCCCCGGAAACGGAAAAACGATGGCAGATGAAGATGACGATCAGGAGCGGGACGAAACTCCGGAACCGCCGCAGCGTCTTTTCACGCTGACCGAGGCGGAGCGCGCGCGCCAGGAACTTGAGCCTTTTCTCGTCGAAGCCATGGATTCTCGTAAAAAACTCTCCGGCCTGGAAAACGAACTGGCGGCCGTATCCGCGCGCATCATGATGATGGGCGGCGTAATCGTGCCCTACGAAAAATTGGCGGCCGTCCGCATGGAGCACCAGCAGCTTGCCGAAACGCTCAAGACCGCGCTCAATCGCATTCTCGAGACTGGGTGTCTCGTCAAGGATCTCGACGTCGGCCTCCTTGATTTTCCCGCCGTCATCAATCATCAGGAGGTGTATCTCTGTTGGAAGCTCGGGGAAGACCGCATCCGCTTTTACCATCGCCAGGACGAAGGATTCGCGAACCGCAAACCGCTTGATCCGCGCGACCTCGGCCCCGGCGACACCATTCAGTAGTCTTTAAGGACCGCTTGAGCAGTCATCCTGAAAACCGCCTGAAAGATTCCGCCAGCCCCTATCTGCGCTCTGCCGCGCACCAGCCCATCGACTGGCACGAATGGGGCGATGCCGCTTTCGCCCGCGCCCAATCCGAGGACAAACCCATCCTCCTCGACATCGGCGCAGTATGGTGCCACTGGTGCCACGTCATCGACCGCGAATCCTACGAGAACCCCGAAATCGCGAAGATCATCAACGAACATTTCGTCGCTGTGAAAGTCGACCGGGACGAACGCCCCGACGTTGACTCCCGCTATCAATCCGCTGTCAGCGCCATTTCCGGCCAGGGCGGCTGGCCACTCACCGGCTTCCTGCTTTCCGATGGAAAGCCTTTTTTCGGCGGTACCTATTTTCCGCCTGAAGACCAGATGGGCCGGCCGGGATTTCGCCGCATCCTTCTCGCCGTCGCCGATTCCTACCGTAACAAACGCGCCGAACTTGAGCGCGCCGCCAACTCTCTCGCCGACGCAGTTTCGCAAGCGGAAGTCTTCACCGGCGCCCGAGCTGATTTCGACCCCGGCGTCGTCGACGCGCAGATCAAATCCATCACGCAACTTTTCGACATTAAGAACGGCGGCTTCGGCCGCGCCCCGAAGTTCCCGCACTCTTCGGCTATCGACCTGATCCTTGAGCGCTATCAGCAAACGAAAGAAAAACATCTTCTCGCCATGGCCGAAACGACCCTCGAAAAAATGACCAGTGGCGGCGTCTATGACCAGCTTGCCGGCGGCTTCCATCGCTATTCCGTCGACGAGCGCTGGCTCGTCCCCCACTTTGAAAAAATGTCCTACGACAATTCCGAGCTATTGAAAAACTATCTCCATGGGTATCAGCTCACCGAGAACGCGTTTTTGCGCGAGACTGCGGAAGGCATCATCGGCTGGGTCAACGAAGTCTTGTCCGACCAAATAAAAGGGGGTTTTTACGCCAGTCAGGATGCGGACTACTCCTTAGACGATGACGGCGACTATTTCACTTGGAGCCTCGACGAGCTCCGCGCGGCCCTGCTTCCCGACGAAGCGCGCGTCATGGAGCTGTATTACGACGTCGAAGCTCATGGCGAAATGCACCACAACCCCGCAAAAAATGTCTTGTGGATCGCCCGAGACGCCACAGATATCGCGAAGCAGCTCGGTCTCGATGAAACCACCGTCCGCCTGACCGTCGCCAAATCAAAAGGGAAGCTGCTCGCCGCGCGCCTTCCGCGGCCCACGCCCTTCATTGACAAGACCATGTACGTCTCCTGGAACGCGATGTTCGTCTCGGCGTATCTCGATGCAGCACATGTTCTAGGTGGCTCGCTCGATCGAAGTTGCCGCGCCTTCGCCCTGAAAACTCTCGACCGCATGCTGAAAGAGGCCTGGAGTGACTCCCTTGGCTTCGGCCACCGCATCGGCGGCCCCGCGCTCGAAGGCTCGCTTGACGATCAAGTCTTTAGCGTCCTTGCACTCCTCGAGGCTTACGAAGCCACACTCGCCCCCCGCTATTTCTCCGTGGCCCAGAAAACTATGGACCTCGCCATCGCCCGCTATGGCGATCCCGAAGGCGGAGGCTTTTTCGATCGCCCTTCCGACGCCGCACCCCTGGGCGGCCTCGACGTTCGCCGCAAGCCCTTCCAGGATTCGCCCACGCCCGGCGCAAATTCCGTGGCCGCTATCGCCCTCGTTCGAATGCATGCCTTCACGGGCGACGATCGCTACCGCGCTTTCGCCCAAAAAACTCTCGAAGCCTTCGCCGGCATCGCCTCGCAATACGGCCTCTTCGCCGCCACTTACGGCCTGGCCGCCACACTCTTCGCCCATCATCCGCTGCAAGTCGTCATCACCGGCCCTGTAAACGATCCCGCCGCGCAAGCCCTCGAAACCGCCGCCCACCGCGTCTACCGCTTCGGTAAATCCTTCCTCCGCGTCACTCCCGAAACGCCGCAACTCCATCTCGCTGGTGCTCTCAAGGAAACTCTGCCGCATCTCCCAGCCAAGAAGGCCCTCGCCGTAGTCTGCTCCGGTCAAACGTGCTGGCCTCCAACTAGCGATCCCGCACAACTCGTCTCCCTCCTCGAAAACGGTGTCGCCGGCGCGGCCACTTCCTGACCGATTCGACCGCCGATCTTGTAGGGCGCGCAGCGCGCTGCGCCCCTTCCGTCAACCAAACGATCCAAAAGGGAAGCTCTAATTTCTCTCTCCAATAAAACGAGCGCGATGCTCACGCACCGCGCTCCCTATTCATCACCAGCGCTTTATTCCTTTACGTCCTCTTCTTGCTTGCTTAAACCTCATTACTTCTTCGGTCTCGATTCCGGCGGCACCATCCCGTTGGCCCGGTAGTACACCACCAAGTTCCCGTAGTGTTCTCCGGAGTGTTCGATCAACCCATAGGCCAGATCATATAGCCGGTCCAAGTGGGGCCCACCGTCATTCACCGCCTCATTCAATCCCTTGTCGCCTTTCGTCTTGATGGCGTCCGCGCCATCCTGCACGCACTTCTTCACGAACGCCACCAGGTCCGCCTTGCTGTTGATTTTCAGGTCCGCGGGCTTGGGATCATCGGGATAGCGTGGCTTTTGCCCCAACGCGAAATCCGTGAAGTAATACATGGACGCCGAGACGTGCAATAGCACTGCTCGGAAAGTCCGTGAATCCGGATTCGGTTTATAGTCGTATTTGTCCTCCGGTAAATCTTCCGCGATGATGATCAATTTCCGCCCGATTTCGTTCCACTGCTCCAGCACCGCCTGCGAAGGACTCGGCGCCGGTTTCGGCGGTTCCTTCTTTGCCGCATCCTGCGCCAGCGTCGGCAGTACCGCTAACCCCGTGGCCAAAGCCAGACCAGCCACCAACTTGAGCTTCTTCATTTTTCCTTCCCTCCGTTACGCCCGGAAGCCGGACGTTCACTCCTTCAGACGCACCGTTGTGCCAGGCGTTTCCCTCCATCAGCGTTGACTGGTTTCCGGTACCTGGCCTTCCGCGGGGGTTCATCTTACGCAGTAAAGTCGTCTTCGTCATGCAAAATTCCCACCCCCCGCATGGTAAACTTGTGTTTTACGCTTGGGGGCGCCATTCCTGTGAATTGGGGCTTTCTGCTGCTGCGCATTGCCATTGCTTTAAGCGTCCTGACGCTGCTGTATCTCTCGCAGCGCTTCTGGTATCGAGCCCTTTGGCGCGTCACATCGCATTGGGGCCGGCTGCCGCTGCGCGTCGTCCCCCGTCTGACCTACATTGGTCTGCTTCTGCTGGTAATCATTACCACAGCGCAAGGCTTGGTGTTCGGACGCGCGACATTTACCCGCCATAGCTCTATGGTTGCCGTTTTCGCCGGCCTCTGGTTTTTCAGTGCGCTCTTCGCTTATATCGCGGTAAAGGCGGTTCACGGACTGGATCGCCTCTGGCGATGGCTGCACACCGCAACGGCGAAAAAACTCGGCACTGGGCCTGCCGCGCAATCCTCGCCAGCAGCTGTTGAGACCGTTGCCGATCCCGGGCGCCGCTACTTTTTCCGCGCGGCCACGGCTGCTGCCGGCGCCGCCCCCTTCCTGGGTGCCATGTATGGTTTCGCTGCGGAGCGCCTGAATTATCAGGTTCGTCGCGTCGAGATTCCCTTGCCCAATTTGCCGCCCGCTCTCGACGGAATGCAAATCGTGCAAATCAGCGATATTCACCTCAGCAGTTACATGTCGCGCGCACAGGTGCGTCGCGCCGTAGATATGGCCAACGATCTTGGCGCCGACCTCGCTGTCGTTACTGGCGATCTCATCACTGGAAGCGGCGATTCGATCGCCGATTGCGTCGATGAAGTTCGCCACCTGTACGCTCCCCTCGGCACGTGGGGCTGCAACGGCAACCATGAAATCTACGCGCGCGTCGAAGAAGAAGCTGCTTATCTCTATGCGCAGGCCGGCATGAAATTGCTGCGCCACGAAAACGCCCTAATCACTTTCAAAAGTGCGCAGTTCAATCTTATCGGCGTCGACTACCAGCGCGAACGGATGCGCAATGGCCAGAAGCAGCAGACCCTTCCGAATGTCGAGCCGCTGGTCCGCCGCGACGTGCCCAATATTCTCCTCTCGCACAATCCAAACTCTTTCCATCGCGCTGCCGAACTCGGCATCGAGCTTTCTCTGGCCGGACATACTCACGGTGGCCAGATTCAAGTGGAGATCCTTGACCACCGCCTCAGTCCCGCGCGCTTCATTACCGACTACATCGCGGGCCTTTACCAGCGTCCGCTTTTTGCGCCTGCCCCCACCGATCGCGCGGCCTCGAATGCTTTCGCCACTCGACCCTTTAGCCCCTTGCTCTTGGCCTCGACGTCGTCTCCGGTGGCGCATCTCTACGTGAACCGAGGCTTAGGCACCGTCGGGGCCCCCGTTCGCCTCGGCGTCCCTCCCGAAATCAGTCTCATCGTCCTTCGCCGCGCCTAGCGAGGCGCCGCTTTCCCCAATTCTTCTCTGCTTTCTTCCAATCTGCGCGAGTTCGGCGCCCATTTCCCGCCTCCTTAAGTCTCAGTACTGATCGTGATCCGTATCCCATAATTTTGCGCTGCCTCCCCGGATTTCCTCCGATAATAGAAGTAAGCGTTGCCCGCCGGCACAACTGTCGGCGCCCTCTCTTCCTCATTCTCTTCACGCGTGCCAGGAGAGCGCCGCCGGGTTACTACCCGGGCTCCGATGGAACTCTTGAGCCGAGATCGAAAGACTTTGCCATCGCCGGAAAAAATCGAGCAGTGCGTCGACGCCCGAGGCATGCCTCCCCAAGCGCTTTGGCAATGGTCTCGCCTCTGGCTGATTCTATTTTCCATCGTTCTGTTGATCGCCTTTTGCGTGGGACATTGGGGCAAGCGGGGTTTTGCTCTTTCCGCATTCGGTGACCTGTCGGAACTTAGTTTTCTCTTGGTCGCGGCTGCCTTCATGGTTCGAAACGCCATCGCGAGCCGCGGTGCCGACCGTGTTTTTTGGTCGTTTTCAGCCACCGGCATCGCGTTTTGGATCGCCGGTGTGGCCCAGTGGACGGTGTATGAAATCATTCTCCGCGTTCCAGCTCCTCAGACGCCGGTTGGCGATACGCTTCTCTTCCTGAAGCTCGTGCCGCTGGTTTCGGCGCTTGCCATTGAGCCGCAGTCCGAACTCACGCGTCGTTTCCGCATCCTTGGCTTTCTTGACCTGTCGTTTCTCTTGATCTACTGGTTTTATTGCTATGCCATGTGGGTCATTCCCTACAGATTTGTTGTGCCTGAGGATGGTATTTATAGCTTCCACTTCAATACGATCGATACGCTTGGGCACATCATTTTTGTTGCCGTGTTGGGAGTTGTGGCCCTGCGCGCGCGGGGCGCGTGGCGCAACCTCTATCGCCTTTATTGGGCCTCCTTCGCTCTCTACACGCTGTCCTCCATGATTGCCAACGTCGCCATCGACGAAGGGAAGTACTATTCGGGAAGTCTCTACGATCTCCCGCTCTTGACCTCCGTTGCGGGAATTGCCTCCTTTGCGATTCTAGGCGGCAATCTCCCCAGGCGTTTGGCTCCTTCTCCGTCCACGGGCGTTCATTCCCGGTCTTCCCGCGCCCTGACACTGTTCCCAGCGCGCATCGCCATGGTGGCTACACTCTCGATCCCGCTCATTGGAGTTGCCCTGCTTGGCTCCTCCAGTGTTTCTGACCGGGTTGGTCACTTCCGGGTTATTGCCACGCTCCTGGCCATGCTCATTTTGACCGCTCTCCTTTCTCTCAAGCAGGATCTATTAAGCTCCGACCTGATTCGCTCGCTGCGTGAGGCTAACCTTGCCTACGTTAGCCTCGCTAACACACATGAGCGAATGCTTCAGACCGAGAAGCTCGCTTCACTCGGTCAGGTTGTCGCCCGCGTCGCCAATGTGGTCAAGAAGGCCATGGGTGCCACCCTCAATTCTTCCGCAGCCTTAGTACGAGATGCTGCGTCCGGCTCCCCCACGCGCGGCATGGTGGAAAAGTTAGTGACCCAGGCCAACCGCACGGACGCGCTGCTTAATAACATGCTTAGTTTCGCCTGCGAATCCCCTCTCGAAATTGCCCGTGTCGACCTGCGCCAGTTGCTCTCGGCCGCCGTCGGCTTGACCCGCGTCGGACAAAACGCTAACGTGCAACTGGAAATCAAATCAGAAGGCGCGATTCCCAGTGTGGCCGCTGATTCCAGCCGGATTCTTCAGGTCTTTCTTCAGATTATCGGCAATGGCATCGATGCCTTGGAAGAAAAGGGCTCGGGCTCTCTTCTCATCACTCTGCGCGTGGTGAACCGCCAGGTCGAGGTCGAATTCGCCGACCGCGGAGCAGGGCTGCTGGAGCCGGAACACGTCTTCGATCCTTTCTACACGACTAAGGCGGTAGGTAAAGGGATCGGACTTGGACTGAGCACTTGTTACGGTATTGTCCGCCAGCACGGCGGAGGTATTTCTTGCCGCAATCGCCCGGACGGCGGCGCCATATTTACAGTCAGCCTTCCCCTTGCCAGTGAAGAAGCCCCTGCCGTCAACCTGCCGAATCTTGCTCGCGTGGAGGGAAGTTAGCTTTGCTCGCGCGGACACAGTCGATTTGCCTCAAGGTGGCCCTCGTAACCACCGTCGGCCAGACACTGGCCGCCTTTGCTCTGAAGGAAAGTTATGCCGCCGCAGTCGTAGGCGACATCGCGTCGCTGATTCTCACCTGCGTCGCGATCGTTCTCTGCGCACTTAATTCTCGGTCTTCCGCTGGTCCCGCGCGCATGTTCTGGCTTCTGAACACCGCCGCTTTTATTTTCCTCCTCTCTGCGTATTCCTATTGGGCTTTCTCTGAAGTGTTACTGAAGAAACCGGCCTCACATCCTCTGATCGGCGACGGTTTCTTTTTCTTGATGCCCGCCCTTATGCTCGCGGCCCTCGCCTTTCGTCCTCATTCGGAATCGGCCGCCAGCGACTTGCGCTTCCGGCGTCTTGATTTCGCCTTCCTCCTTTCCTGGTGGCTGTGCCTGTATTGCTACTTCGTCGTGCCGTGGCTCACCGTCGTCAACAATTTCGCCTCGTACAATCGCGCTAACTATTTCTTGGTTCTGGGTGAACAATCCTCGGTGGTGCTTGTCTTGCTTGTGCTCTGGCGAAGAACCACGGGAGCTTGGCGCAGGTTCTACGGCCATGCTTGCCTGGGCAACGTGGTTTTTGCGCTCGCCAACCTTATTCAGGGCCTTGCATTGGCCGCCGGCAAATATTACGCAGGAAGTGTCTATGATGTGCCACCTAGCCTGGGTGGTCTGTGGATCATCTACGCTTTCGCCATGGGTTCGAATCTCCAGCCTTCTTCCGAGTCAGCGCCTGCTGAATCCGATCGTCAGGGATTGTGGACCGCGCGCCTGGGCATGGTCGCCATTGTTTCCTTGCCGCTGCTTGCGATATACGGCTATCTGGAAGAAGCCGCACCTGGAGTAGTCATCGCATTCCGTCTGCGTCTCATTCTCGGCGCCATGTTTTTCCTCGGCGCGCTGGGTTTCCTTAGGCTTTTCATCCTGGATCGTGAGCTTCAGCGTTTGATTAGTCTTACGGAATCCTCGTATGAGAGTTTGAAAATGGTTCAGGAACGAATCGCGCTTTCCCAAAAGCTCGCGGCTCTCGGCCGCCTGGTCTCCGGTGCCGCTCACGAAATCAACAATCCCCTGACCGCCATATACGGCTACTCCGGATTGCTCGCGGACAATCCTTCTCTCACTCCGCAGGAGCGCCGCCTCGCTTACGAAATCCAGCAACAGGTTCGCCTTGCGCAGTCCGCCGTCTCCAGCATGCGCGAACCGGCGTCCATGTCATCTGCGGATAATCCGGCTCAGAATCCTTCTTCGGCACCTGTTGGCATCAGGGAATAAATACCTTCTTACTTTGGTATTCCTACTCATCCCTGGATGCTATTTTCTGGAGCCGGGCTCTGCGCATTTGCTATTCGAATGCGCAAGTTCCATGTTCTCAATCGCGGAGCGATTGATCTCTTCGCTATCCTGCTTGGAATCTGGTTTGCCTCCCAGTGTCCCGGCATCGCGAAGTTGCCGCGTTCATCCCCAGGTGCCATAATTTGAATTCATGCTGGAGGATCGCGGTGGCAATATTTTTTGTTGCGAGCGCGGGCCGCGGTTTCTGAGGGGGTCTTATGGGAGTGCGCGATAGCTGGATTGAAAAACGCGAAGCGGCAGCGGCCGCATCGAACGGCAACGACCATGGCACGCATGGGTCCCAAGGGCGCAATGTTTCGCAGATGCATTTTGCGCGGCAGAGCGTGATCACGGAGGAGATGGAGTACGTTGCGAAGCGCGAAAAGCTGGAACCGGAGTTGATTCGGAGTGAAGTGGCGCGCGGGCGGATGATCATTCCCGCGAACGTGAATCACCGCAACCTCGAGCCAATGGCCATCGGCATCGCCAGCAAGTGCAAGATCAACGCGAACATCGGAAATTCCGCGACAAGTTCGAACATCGATGAAGAGCTGAAAAAACTGCATCACGCGGTGCATTACGGCGCGGATACGGTCATGGATCTTTCGACCGGCGGGGATATTCCCGTGATTCGCAAAGCCATCATTGAAGCGTCTCCGGTGCCGGTGGGAACCGTGCCGGTGTACGAAGCAATTTCGCGAGTGCGGCGGCCGGAAGACTTGACGTTTGAATTGATGCGCGAAGTGATCGAAGAGCAGGCCGAGCAGGGCGTGGATTACATGACCATTCACGCCGGCGTGCTGCGCGAGCATGTGCCGCTGGTACGCCAGCGGATTACCGGGATTGTGAGCCGCGGCGGATCGCTGATGGCCCACTGGATGGAGCATCACAAGAAGCAGAATTTTTTGTACGAGAACATCGAGGATATTTGCAAAATTTTCAAGAAGCACGACGTGAGCTTTTCGTTTGGCGACGGATTGCGGCCTGGATGCATCGCGGACGCCAGCGACGAAGCGCAGTTCGCGGAATTGAAAGTGCTCGGCGAGCTGACGAAAAAGGCGTGGGAGCATGACGTCCAGGTGATGATCGAAGGTCCCGGGCACGTGCCAATGGACAAGATCAAGGAGCAGGTGGACAAGGAGATGGAATGGTGCCACGAGGCGCCGTTCTACACCTTAGGCCCGCTGGTGATTGACATCGCTCCCGGCTACGACCACATCACCAGCGCGATTGGCGCGGCAATGATCGGATGGCACGGTGCGTCGATGCTGTGTTATGTGACGCCGAAGGAGCACCTTGGTTTGCCGAATCCGGAAGACGTGAAGCAGGGCGTGATCGCGTACAAGATTGCGGCACATGCAGCAGATGTGGCGCGGCACCGGCCCGGCGCGCGTGACCGCGACGACGCGCTGAGCTACGCGCGGTTTCTATTCGATTGGAACAAGCAGTTCGAGCTCTCGCTGGATCCTCCGACGGCAAAAGCAATGCACGACGAAAACCTTCCCGATGACTTTTACAAAGAGGCGAAGTTCTGCTCGATGTGCGGGCCGAAGTTTTGCTCGATGAACATTACGCAAATGGCGGAAGCCGAGTCGGGCCAAGACCAATCCGAGCGCAAACAGAAGTTCGTCGAGCTGCTCGCAAAAGTGCAGGGCGCATAGTCTTTCAACGGATGCCTGAGACTACTTCCAACGATTCCTTGCGCGAGGAATTCAACCGCTGGGCGGAGGCGGGGCGTGGTGAAGGGATGGAGCAGGAGCACCTGCCCATCACCCTGCCGGTGCTGGAGAAGATGCGGCTTAGGTCGACGGACAACGTCCTGGACGTAGGCTGCGGAGCAGGGTGGCTTTCGCGACGACTGGCGAAAATGGTGCCCGAAGGCCGCGTGGTGGGGATGGACATTTCAGACGAAATGATCCGCCACGCGCGGCGCAGCAGCGTGGACTTTCACAATTTGCTGTTCGTTGCGGGAGAAGTTGCGCAAATTCCCTGGCAACCGAATTTTTTCTCCCACGTGATTTCCGTGGAGTCGTCCTATTACTGGCCCGATCCTGCCGCAGGCCTTAAGGATATTTCGCGGGTTCTCAGCGAACGCGGCTCAGCATGGATCCTGATCAACTACTACCGCGATAATCCGCACTGCCACCAGTGGGGGAGTCTCCTCGCGGTACCGACGCAACTTCTTTCTGCTGAACAATGGTGCGGAGTGTTCCGTGACGCGGGATTCAAGAACGTTGCGCACCAGCGCATGGTTGACCGCTCTCCGTCGCCGGAAGTCTACACCGGGCGTTGGTTTCGCGATGCCGAACAATTGCGCGCTTTCAAGGCCGAAGGTGCGCTGCTCCTTCATGGCGCCAAAGAATGAAACAAGTGGCTGAGTCCCGCCGCGTGTGATAGAACTGCCGCGCAACGCGGATTTCCAATGTCATTCTTGAGTGCAGGAACGGCCGTGGTGACGGGGGTGGGCTCCGGCATTGGGCGGGCACTTGCTCAGCAGTTGGCGGCTGCGCATTCGGGGCTGGCACTTGCGGACATTGACGAGGCGGGCCTCCAGCAGACGGCGCGATCGTTAGAGAAGAAGGGGGCGCTGATCACCACGCACGTTTTGGACGTCGCTGACGAGAGAGCCGTGTGCTCGTTCGCCGAGGATGTCAGAAAAAAACACGGGCGCGTAACACTGTTGATTAACAACGCGGGCGTCGCGCTGGAGGGCACGTTCGAGGAGATCTCGCTGGACGATTTTCGCTGGTTAATGAATATCAATTTCTGGGGCACCGTGTATGGCGTGAAGTATTTTCTGCCGCTGTTGAAGCGCGAGCAGCGGGCGCACATCGTGAACCTTTCGAGTGTTTTCGGATTAATTGCTCCTCCGGGTCAGCCCGCGTATTCGACCAGCAAATTTGCGGTGCGGGGATTTACGGAATGCCTGCGGCATGAACTTGAAGGCACGCCAGTGCGCGTTTCTTGCGTGCATCCGGCGGGAGTCCGGACGGCGATTGCCCGGCGCGCGCGCGTTGGAGGCGGCGTTACCAGAACCGGTCGCGAGGAAGATGTTGCCCGGTTTGAAAAGCTTTTCCGGACTTCTCCCGAAGACGCGGCGTCGCGCATTCTTCGCGGTGTGGAGCGAAGTGAGCTGCGCATCCTGATCGGCTCGGACGCTTACAAAATTGACATCCTGCAACGCCTGCGTCCCGGCACGTATTGGAAGACACTATCGCGCAAGCTCAAGGATACTCAGCAAACTTGAAGCGGAGCCGCAGTCCGCCTGTGCAGGTCAGAGAATTTTGACTCTTGGGCGAACGGTGAATATACTCGGCCTCATCAAGGAAGGACCGGCCAATGGGCGTACTGGATCAACGGTTCGAAAAGAACTTCATGATTACGTCGGTGGACTACGTGTTCAACTGGGCGCGGAAGAGCGCGATTTGGCCGCTGACGTTCGGGCTAGCGTGCTGCGCCATTGAGATGATCGCCTCGACGACCTCGCGGTTCGATATGGCGCGGTTCGGAGCGGAAGTATTCCGGCCGTCGCCGCGCCAGGCGGATTTGATGATTGTGGCAGGCACAGTAACGCTGAAGATGGCTCCTGTGCTCAAGCGCGTTTGGGAGCAGATGCCGGACCCGAAGTGGTGCATTTCGATGGGCGCGTGCTCAAGCGTCGGTGGCCCGTTTAATGCGTATTCGGTTTTGCAGGGTGTGGATCGTATCGTACCGGTAGATGTGTACGTTGTGGGATGCCCACCGCGGCCGGAAGGGCTCTTCTTCGCGCTGCTGAAGCTGCAGGACAAGATCGACCAGATGACGCTAGCGAAGCGGCCGACGGAAGTTCGCTTGAAGCCGCAGATGGTCGAAGAGTTCAAAAAGGGAGTGATGGTGGCGCAAACGCCGGAACCGCGATAGAAAATGGAACCGGAGAAATCGGAATTGGAACAATTGCAGCTGAAACTTATACAGAGCACACCGAGAACATAGAGACGGGAAGAGGAGAGGAAAGATTAAAGATGGCGTTTGCGCGGGCAGCGAAAACGAATGAAATCACGCCGGGAACGATTCGGGAATTCCAGGTGGAGGGAAAAGCGATTGCCCTGGCCAATGTGGGGGGCAAGTTCTATGCCATCAACAATACTTGCTTGCATCGGGGCGGACCGCTCGGTCAAGGGGTTATGGATGGGAACGTCGTGACCTGCCCCTGGCACGGCTGGCAGTATGACGTGATGACCGGCAAGATCAGCCAGAACCCTGCCGTAGGTGTGGATTGTTACCGCCTCGAGGTTCGCGGCGAAGACATTTTCGTGGATGCTGATAGCCACTGTTAAGCTATTGAAAATAAATTAGTTACAATTAATTCTGCCGAAATATGGCCACCTATACCTGCGTTTAGCTATAAAGCTCCGTTTCCCGTAACGCGCACATTTTGTTTCGCTTTTTCAGTGCCAGCGTGTATATTGCTGCCGACCTGAAGCCTCGATGGCGATAACGACTGTTCAAAGACATTATTGGATCTTCAGCGCCGACCCGCACCACTATCACTGGGACACCCTCTTCGTAAAGGGCAAGGAGATGTGGGATGGGGCCGGGGCCAAGCCCGATGCCATTCGCGCGTTGAAACAGGTGCGCAAGGGCGACCGCGTGCTGTGTTATCACTCAGCCCCGGAGCGGGCCATGTACTCGATCGCTGAAGTCACGCGAGATCCCTACCCGGACCCGCACGACCACAAGGGAAAAAATCTGGTTGCCGACCTGCGAGCGTTCGAGAAGCTGCCCCGGCAGGTGACGCTGGCGGAACTGCGAGCGAATCCGGCGCTGAAGAAAATGAAATTGCTGAAGAATGTGCGGATAATCGTTTCGCAGCTCACCGACCAGGAGTATCAGGAAATTCTGCGCATGGCGGGGATTGTGGCGACTCCGGGAATTCCGCTGCCTTGATGCCGCGCGCCGGGTTGTTTGCTGCAATGCGAACTGAGGTGAGAGATGGCTGCCGCTGGCCGCTTCTGTATTCTTGTCGCCATTCCTGCTGCTCTTTCCACACTCCTCGTACCGAGCGCGCACCACGATTCGATGCTTGAGGGAATCCCCTCCGGGAAGACGCGTGTTTTGGACTTGAGCTACGCGATTAATGACAAGCTTGTGCCCTGGCCGGGGGATGAAAAATTTTTCGAAGCCAAGGTGAATGCGACGATCGAGAAGAACGGCTACTTCACGCGGAGCTTCTGGATGCTGGAGCACTATGGAACACATCTCGATGCACCGGCGCACTTTCCGCCTGGCAAGACGACAGTTGACCAGATTCCCGTGAAGCAATTATTCGGGCCGGCGGTGGTGATCGATGTCCGCGTCGAAAGTAACAAAGATGCGGATTATCAGCTCCCCGCCACACGCATCGAGGATTGGGAAAAGAAGCACGGACGAATTCCTGAAGGCGCGATTGTGCTTCTGAGGACAGGCTGGGCCTCGCGCTGGCCGGATGTAGAGAGGTACCGGAATCAAGATGCGAAGGGCAAAATGCATTTTCCGGGGTTTTCCGTGGAGGCGGCGAAGCTGCTGATTTCGCGGAGAGTGAGCGGACTGGGGTGCGATACGCTGAGTATTGATTACGGTGCGTCCGCGGATTTTGCGGTGCATCACCTTGCGCTGGGAGCCGGGTTGTATCACCTCGAAAATTTGGCCGATATGAGCGAAGTACCTGAAGCGAGCGCTGTTTTGATTGTGGCGCCGATCAAGCTGGAAGGCGGCTCGGGCGGAGCGGTGCGCGTCTTCGCGCTGCTGCCGTGATCCAGTGCCATTTTCGCGGAAATATATTTGGGGGTTCTTGCGTCTGACAAGGTGGGTTTGGGCGGCGGCGGTGATCCCAAGGAACAACGTGAAGCGAAGCCGCCCGTTCCAGTTACGCCAAGATAATTTCCAAGTCCTAGTGGAATGTTTTCCGGGAGGAAGCATGCGCTTTCGAATCGCAACACTGCTGGGTATTTTAGTGGTTTTAGGGGCGCTGGCCCGCGCGGCGGAAGAAACGCCGCTGCTTGCGCATTCGCCGACAGTCAGCAAGACCCACGTCGTTTTCGCTTACGGAGGCTACCTCTGGAGCGTGCCACGCGATGGCGGAGATGCGCGGCAACTGACCACCGGCGGACACGAAGGGCTGCCGGTATTTTCGCCCGATGGAAAATGGATCGCGTTTTCAGGGCAGTACGACGGAAACATAGATGTGTTTGTCATGCCCGCGGAGGGCGGCGAGCCGCGCAGGCTGACCTGGCATCCCGCAGCCGACATCGCCGTGGGATGGACTCCGGACGGCAAGCGCGTGCTTTTTCATTCCGGGCGCGAAGCTTACGCGGACTTCGACCGCCTCTACAGCGTTCCAGTCGAAGGCGGTCCGGCAGATGTTCTTCCCATGTGGCGCGCCGAAGATGCCTGGCTCTCTCCTGATGCCACAAGAATCGCGTACGTGCCAAACGAAGTCTGGCAAACGTCCTGGAAGCGCTACCGCGGCGGGCAGACCACACCCATCTACATCGTGCGGCTAAGCGACCTGGCGCTGGAAAAAGTCCCGCGCGAGAATTCGAATGACAAGCATCCGGTGTGGTTTGGCGACACCGTATATTTTCTTTCTGACCGCAGCGGACCTGTGACGCTCTTCGCGTATGATACGAAATCGAAGACCGTGAAGCAGGTAATCGAGAACAAAGGGCTGGATTTCAAATCGCTTTCCGCAGGGCCTGACGCGTTGGTCTACGAACAGTTTGGCGGCATCTATTGGTTCGATCCGGCGGGCGGCAAATCGAAAAAGGTAAGCATTCGAATCGCCGGAGACCTGCCGGCGACGCGGCCGCACTACGAGAAGGTTGCCGAAAAGATTCAGAATGCGGCGATTTCACCGACTGGCGCGCGCGCCGTGTTCGAAGCCCGCGGAGAAATTCTTACCGTCCCTGGAGAAAAGGGCGACATCCGCAATTTGACGCGGACGCCCGCTGTGGCGGAGCGCGATCCGGCGTGGTCCCCGGACGGGAAATCGATCGCCTACTTTTCAGATGAGTCTGGCGAGTACGCGCTGCACATCGCCGATCAAGCTGGCTCCAAGGCGGTTAAAAAATTCAATCTGGGCAATCCTCCGTCATATTTTTACGGACCCTTGTGGTCGCCGGACAGCAAGAAGATTGCGTACACGGACAAGCGGCTGAACCTGTGGTACGTGGACGTGGAAAAAGGTGCGCCCGTCAAGGTGACGACGGACCGCTATGATGATCCCACGTCCGGGTTCAGTGAAACATGGTCGCCGGACAGCAAATGGCTGACGTACGCCAAGCTGCTCGCGAATCATTTGCGCGCGGTCTTCGTGTACTCGGTGGAAACCGGGAAGGAATCGCAAATCACGGACGGAATCAGTGACGCGCGGTATCCCGTGTTCGATAAGGGCGGGAAATCTCTGTTTTTTGCCGTAAGCACGGATGTGGGCCTTTCCGCAGGCTGGCTGGATTTGTCCAGCTTCCAGCATCCGGTCCTGCGAAGCGTCTACTTGGCAGTGCTTAAGAAGGGCGATCCCTCGCCAGTGGAACCGCAGAGCGACGAAGAAAAAGCGGCCGAAGAGAAGAAAGACTCCTCAGGCGGAGACAAAGGCAAAGAGGCGGATAAGAGTAAAGAGGGAGAGAAGGGTAAGGAAGGCGAAAAGGGCAAAGAAGGCGAGAAGAAAGAAGAGCCCGTCAAGGTCACCATCGACTTGGATGGAATCGGGCAACGAATTGTCTCCCTGCCGATTAAGGCAGCCAATTACGTCGGCCTCGATGCTGGCAAGGCCGGCACGCTGTTCCTCTCCGAAATCGTCGACGTGCCGCGATTCGAACCGCAGACTCCGGCAACGGTCTCAAAGTTTGATTTGACGACACGCAAAACGGAGCCGTTCCTCAGCGGAATCAACGGATTGGGAGTGTCCGCGAATGGCGAAAAAGTGTTGTACCGCCAGGGGCAAGGGTGGTTCATCGCCAAGACGGACGCCGCGCCGAAGCCGGGAGACGGTGCACTCAAACTGGATGAGATGGAAGTTTACGTTGACCCGCGCGCCGAATGGAACCAGATGTACCACGAGGTTTGGCGCATCCAGCGCGATTTCCTGTACGATCCACACCATCACGGGCTGGACATCAATGCCGCGGAGAAGAAGTACGCTTCCTATCTGAAGGGCCTGGCCGGACGCGCCGATCTGAATTACCTGTTCGACGAAATGCTCGGAGAAATCACCATCGGCCACATGTTCATGGGTGGTGGCGACGTACCCAAACCGAGGGAAGTAAAGGGAGGCTTGCTCGGCGCGGACTACAAAATCGAGAACGGGCGCTACCGCTTTGCGCGGATTTACAACGGGGAAAACTGGAATCCTGAACAGCGCGCGCCGCTGACGCAGCCCGGTGTGGAAGTGAAGCCGGGTGAATATTTGCTGGAAGTGGAAGGACGCGAAGTCCGGCCTCCGTCCGAGGTCTATAGCTTCTTTGAAAATACGGCAGGGAAGCAGATCAAAATCAAGGTTGGTCCGAACGCGGACGGCAAAGACGCGAAGGAAGTCACAGTAGTGCCTCTGCCGAGCGAATTCCCGCTGCGCAACCGCGCCTGGGAAGAAGACAACCGGCGGAAGGTGGACGAGCTAAGCGGCGGGAAGCTGGCGTACGTGCACGTTCCGGACACTGCCGTCAGAGGCTACCTCAATTTCAACCGCTTCTATTTTGCGCAAGTTGGCAAGCAAGGTGCGGTGATCGACGAGCGCTACAACCACGGCGGCGAAGTCGCGGATTACATCATTGACATGCTGAAGCGTCCGCTGAGGAACTGCGCCATTTCGCGCGAAGGCGAAGCGTTCTGCTCGCCGCTCGCCCAAATCTATGGACCGAAAACGATGATCATCAACGAAATGTCCGGATCAGGCGGCGATGCGCTGCCGTGGATGTTCAAGCAGGACCAAGTTGGGCCGCTGGTCGGAACGCGAACGTGGGGCGGGCTCGTGGGGATTTATGGCTATCCGCCGCTGCTGGATGGCGGTTACGTCACGGCGCCGCGCGTGGCCATCTACGGTCTGAAAGGCGAATGGGAAGTGGAGAACCATGGAATCGCGCCGGATATTGAAGTGGAAAACGATCCGGCTTCGGTTGCGGCGGGGCACGACCGGCAACTGGAAAAGGCCGTGGAAGTCACGCTGGAAGCGCTGAAGAAGAGCCCGGTGACGATTCCGGAGCACCCGCCCTATCCGAATTATCACAAGAAGTAGCTCAAGCGCGATTATCTTTGCAGGGGTGCCCGGCGTGGCTGGTGCCCCGATCGTCGCCCTTTCGTTGCCTCGCGAACGCATCGCTCGACAGCCGAGATTGGTTTGCTGGTGAGGAGAATTGATCCAGGGGTGTGTTATTTTGAAAGAGCGGTTCCCTGATGCCTGAACTTCCAGAAGTCGAGACGGTGGCGCGAGGATTGCGGCAAGCGATTCTCGGGCGGCGAATCCTTTCTGTCACCCTGGGCAAAACGGATTTTATCGACGATCCAGCCGCGCTCGAACAACATTTGCCGGGGCGCCAGATTGAAGCGGTCGAGCGTTACGGCAAATTCATGCTGTTGCGGCTCTCTGCCGTAAATGGACAAACACCCGTTACGGCAAACGGGGATGCTGCTGCGGCTTCGCTGCTTGTGCATCTGGGGATGACCGGACAGATCGCGCCTGCTCCGGCGGGACAGCCCCACGAAAAACACACTCACGTTTGCCTGCTCTTGGATGACGGGCGCGAATTGCGTTACACGGATGCGCGGCGTTTTGGCCGCCTCGCCTACTTGACGAAAACTTTGCTTGCCGAAGAGTTGGAGGGATTCGGCGCCGATCCGCTCGAAGTAAGCAAGGACGAATTCCGAAACAGGGTTTGCGGAAGGCGCGCGCGGATCAAGGCGCTGCTGCTGGACCAAAGCGTATTGCGTGGAGTCGGCAATATTTATGCCGATGAAAGCCTATGGAGGGCCAGAATCCATCCAGCGCGGCTGGGCACCAAGCTGAACAGGAAGCAAGCGGAGACTTTGCGCCGCGCCCTGCAAAACATTTTGCGGAAAGCAATTGTGATGCGCGGGTCCTCGATTTCTGATTTTCTTGACGCGGCAGGCGAGCCGGGAGAATATCAGCGCCACCATCGGGCGTACGGGCGTGAGGGGAAAAAGTGTTATCGGTGCAAGACCGTGATCCGCCGGGCAATTGTGGCGGGGCGGAGCAGTTATTTCTGTCCCCGATGCCAGCCCTCGCCGCGCGGATTCGTGGCGTTGCCCGTGCCACCGCGCGGCAAAACAAGAAGGAGATACTGAGCCGTCCGCATGCGCGCCGTTCTCCAGCGAGTGAGCCGGGCAAGAGTGACGGTGGAAGGGCGAGTGACGGGCGAAATTGCGGCCGGGCTGATGATTTTGCTGGGAGTCGGCCGCGAAGATACTTCCGCTGTCGCCGCATCGTTGGCGGAAAAGTGTGCGAACCTGCGCATTTTCGAAGACGAGCAGGGTAAGATGAACCGCTCGCTGCTGGAAGTGAAAGGCAGCGCGCTGGTCGTCTCGCAGTTCACGCTTTATGGCGATGCGCGCGGGCAGCGGCGGCCGAGTTTCATTTGCGCGGCGCCGCCGGAGCTGGCCAAAGCGCTCTACGAGGAGTTCGGCGAAGCGCTTCGCAAACTCGGCGTAACCGTGGCGACCGGAATTTTCCAGGCGATGATGTCCGTGGAGCTGGTAAATGAAGGCCCGGTCACAATTCTCCTCGATTCCGACAAAACATTTTAGGCGGAGCGGAACGCAAAGGAATGCGCTGTCGTGGACTAAGACCTCCGTCTTGCGCGAACTCGAACGGCTGGCCGATCGGAGAGTGCGCGCGAAGATGGCGTACTTTAGCGTGAATGTTCCCAAGGCGCTCGGTATTTCCGCTCCGCTGCTGCACGCGCTGGCAAAACGGATCGGGAGAGACCATCGGCTCGCACAGCAGCTGTGGGCAACCGGCGTTCATGAAGCGCGAATCCTTGCAACTTTGATTGGCCAGTCGAAAAAAGTGACCGCTCGGGAGATGGAGCGCTGGGTGCGGGATTTCGACTCCTGGGACGTGGTGGATGCGGCGTGCTGCTATCTCTATGCCCATGCCAAGCCAGCCTGGAGCAAAGCGATGGCCTGGAGCCGGCGCCCGGAAGAGTTTGTAAAGCGTGCGAGCTTTTCCTTAATTGCTTACCTCAGTTACAAAGATAAGTTTGCTCCGGATGCGCGGTTCGTGAAATTCTTGCGAGTGATCGAGCGGGAAGCCCACGATGAACGAAACTTCGTGAAGAAGGCAGTCAACTGGGCGCTGCGAAATATCGGCAAAAGGAATGTTCCATTGAACCGCGCAGCGATCCACGCCGCGGAGAAAATTCGCCAGCAGGGTTCACCCGCGGCACGGTGGATCGCGGCGGATGCGCTGCGGGAATTGAAGAGTGCGGCGGTCGAAACGCGGCTGCGGCGGAAGACGGCTTGAGTCCGATGAAACCAAGTGGCAACGGAACGAAGTTGAAGATCCGGCGGGCGAAAAGCGCCGATGCGCCGCAGATCGCAGTGCTTTCCGGGCAGCTCGGGTATCCGGCGACGACCGCCGAAGTGCGCAAGAGGCTTGCGGCAATCCGGCCTGCCTCGCAGCACGCGGTATTTGTGGCCGACTCGCCTGAAAATGGAGTGATCGGCTGGACGCACGTGAGCAAGCAGCCGCTGCTTGAAGTTGAGATTCGCGCCGAAGTGAACGGGCTGGTCGTGGCAGAAGGACACCGCAGCCTGGGGGCTGGGGCGCTGTTGCTGGCGGCCGCCGAAGAATGGGCGCGCAAACATGGTTGCAAGGGCATGTCGGTGCGTTCCAACGTAATTCGCGAGCGCGCGCACCAGTTTTACGAACGCCACGGCTACGAGCATTTCAAGACGCAGAAATCGTTTCGCAAACCGCTGTAATTTCAAAAGTTTCTCCACGAGTAACTTCCCTGAGTCCGCCCGCGCGGTAGAGTGGAAATATATATCGCAATGCGATATAGTTGTTTCATGGCGAAAGAAATCACCACTGCGGAATACCAGGCGCTGGCAGAATTGCGCTACCGCATTCGCAAGTTCATCAGGGAAGGGGACGCCGTGGCGCGCTCGGCCGGCCTTGAGCCGCAGCAGTATCTGCTCTTGCTGGCGCTTCGCGGGCTCCCCGGTGGCGTGGAAGCAAGCATCCGCACGCTAGCGGATCGCCTGGCGCTGAAGCATCACAGCGCCGTCGAATTGATCGACAGGCTGGAGGCTCACGGTTACGTGCGCCGCAGCCGCAGCCGGGACGACCGCAGGCGTGTCCTGGTGGGGCTGCTGCCGCGCGGAGAAAAGCTGCTGGAACAGGTGGCGCGGGACCGCATCGGCGAGTTGCGCGCCAGCGGCGCCGCGCTGGTGAAGGCCATCAGCGCGCTTCTGGAGAATGGTGATTCTTCGCAGCGTTTTAAAAAATAATGAATTCGTCCAAGTAAAGATAGGGGAACCCAGGTGGCTAGCAGCAGCGCGGCGCGTCCGCAAAACAACAGTGAAGAAGCAGGGAACAGCGGTCGCCACGAAGAGTTGGGTGATTTTTCGACCACTTCGCGGACGATTTCCATCTCCGCTCTGGCGATGGGTATTGGTGCGCTGTGCGCGTTCGTCGCCCTTGCACTATTGCGTTTGATCGGGCTGTTTACGAACCTGTTTTACTTTGGCAGGTGGAGCAGCTCGATGGTTTCGCCGGTGGGCAACCATCTGGGCGGCTACAGCGTTCTCGTCCCGATTGCCGGGGCTTTGATCATCGGGGTCATGGCGCGATACGGTTCGGAACGCATTCGAGGCCACGGAATACCGGAGGCCATTGAGGCGATTCTGATCAATGGCAGCCGCGTTGAGCCGAAGGTTGCGCTCCTCAAACCGATTTCCTCAGCGATCTCCATCGGCTCGGGCGGGCCGTTTGGCGCGGAAGGCCCGATCATTATGACCGGCGGCGCCTTCGGATCCATGATTGCCCAACTGTTTCATCTGACCTCCGCAGAGCGCAAGACGTTGTTGGTGGCGGGGGCGGCGGGAGGAATGTCCGCGACATTTGCTTCGCCGGTCGCGGCGGTTTTGCTGGCGGTCGAATTGCTGCTCTTCGAGTGGAAGCCGCGAAGCCTGATTCCCGTGGCACTGGCAAGCGCGGTTGCTGCAGTGGTGCGGCGGTACTTGCTTGGTTTTGGGCCGTTGTTTCCGGTGCCGGCTCATCCGCTTTTCATCGGACCCAAGGGCTTGCTTGGTTGCGCGCTGGTAGGTCTGCTCGCCGGTGTGCTTTCGGCGCTGCTCACGCTTTCCGTGTACGCGGCGGAAGATACCTTTCAAAAATTGCCGATTCACTGGATGTGGTGGCCGGCGATTGGCGGACTGGCAATCGGCCTTGGCGGACTAGTTTTCCCGCAGGCCCTGGGAGTCGGCTACGACACGATCGGCGCTCTGTTGCAAGGAAGCGTAACAACGAAAGTGATTCTTGGCGTGCTGCTCGTCAAATGGTTCATCTGGGCGGTTTCTCTCGGGTCGGGCACATCCGGCGGCGTACTGGCGCCACTGCTGATGATGGGCGGCGCGCTCGGCGGCCTCGAAGCCATGTTTCTGCCCAACGAAGGCGCAGGCTTCTGGCCGCTGATCAGCATGGGCGCGATTCTCGGCGGCACGATGCGTTCGCCGTTTACAAGCATCGTCTTTGCGTTTGAGCTGACGCACGACGCCAACGTGTTCCTTCCGCTACTCGTGGGCAGCGTGATCGCCCACGCGTTCACGGTGCTGACCCTCAAGCGGTCGATCTTGACGGAAAAAGTCGCGAGGCGCGGGTACCACTTGAGCCGTGAATATGCGGTCGATCCTCTGGAAATTTTGTTCGTGCGTGAAGTCATGCGTACAAATATCGTGGTGTTGCCGGCGGCGCGAGCGCTACGAGAATTTCAACACTCCTTGCATGCCAGCCGCCACCAAAGCCAGCGGTTGCTCCCTGTGGTAAACGCGGAGGGCCGGTTTGTCGGCGTGTTGACGCGCGGGGATATCGTTCAGCGCGTCGAGCAGGAGGGCGAAGCCGCTTTGCAGCGGACACTCGGCGAACTGGTGCGCCACGAGGCCGTGGAAGCATTCCCGGATGAGCCTTTGCGCGCCGTGGTATACCGTATGGCGGAGAAGGGGATTACGCGAATGCCGGTGGTGGAGCCCTCGTCCAGAAAATTCCTTGGGCTCATTGCGTTGACTGATTTGCTGAAAGCCCGCGCAAGGCACCTCGAAGAAGAGCGCCGCCGCGAACAGGTGCTGAGTTTGCGCTTTTTCCTGCCCGGCGGCGAAGCGAAAGACCAGGCGGAAACGCCTGCGGCGACGTAAGCAACGCGCCGATCCACCGGAATTCCATAAAACGGGAACCGCCAAAATGACGAATGCCGGTGAAGCAGCCGGAATAACCGGGAGGGAAGCATCGTCGCAACAATGGAATGCATTCTTGCGTGAACGCGATGACCAGGTTTTCCTGCTGCTGACGCTGTTTATTGGCGCGCTTGTAGGCATGGTGGTTGTCGCGTTCATTCTCTTGACGGAGCGATTTGGGGCCAGGCTCTATCCGGCCGGTGGCTCGCCATGGCGAAGGCTGCTTGTTCCCGTAGCGGGCTCCGCCATCATGGGCTATTTGCTCTATCGTTTTTTTCCCGATGCCCGCGGGAGCGGAGTTCCGCAAACGAAAGCCGCCCTATACGCGCGAGGCGGGCGAATTTCGCTTGGCACAGTCATTGGAAAATTCTTCTGTACTTCCACCACTCTCGCCAGCGGGATTCCGCTCGGCCGCGAGGGCCCGGCAGTGCAAGTGGGTGCGGGCATTGCCTCCGTGCTGGGCCGCAAGCTGGGGCTGCGCCCGGAAAAAGTGAAAGCATTGGTACCGGTGGGAGCGGCAGCGGCGATTGCCGCCGCGTTCAACACGCCTCTCGCCGCGGTCTTATTCGCGCTGGAAGAAGTGGTCGGAGATTTGCACGCCGCGGTGCTCGGCTCAGTGGTATTGGCTTCGGCAACTTCATGGGCGATGTTGCGATTGCTGCTTGGAAACGATCCGTTGTTTCAGGTGCCGCAGTACCAGTTGGTCCATCCGGGGGAATTCGGAATCTACGCGATACTCGGAGTCGCCGGCGGATTCGTCTCGGTGGCGTTTACAAAACTCCTGCTTTGGATGCGGGCGCGCTTTCTGCGTTTCCCGAAGAAAACGGTGTGGTTCCACCCGGTTGCCGGCGGGCTCACCGTTGGGATGATGGGCTGGTTCGTGCCGCAGTTGCTGGGCGTCGGGTACAAGCATGTCGGCGAAGTCCTGAACGGAGGGATGGCGCTGCGCTTGATGATCATTCTGCTGGTATTGAAACTCATCGCCGTGGCGACCAGCTACGCCTCGGGCAATGCGGGAGGAATCTTCGGCCCGAGCTTGTTTCTCGGCGCGATGCTTGGGGGCATTGTGGGAAACGTGGCCAATCACTTCTTGCCAAGCTACGTCGGCACGCCGGGAGCTTACGCGCTGGTGGGCATGGGCACGGCATTTGCAGGCATCGTTCGCGCGCCCATGACTTCGGTCGTGATGATCTTTGAAATCACCAGGGACTACGCGGTCATCGTGCCGCTCATGATTTCCAACCTGGTGAGTTTCTACATTTCGGCGAAGCTGCAACATAAGCCGATTTATGAAGAGCTGGCGCATCAAGATGGTATCCACCTGCCGAGGGCGGAAGCGCGACAGCTTGAAGGCCAGCGCCAGGTGGCGCAAGCGATGCGCAATGCTACAGAAAGATTGAGCGCGGAGATGACCGTCCAGGGAGCACTGGAGAAATTCAGCTCCAGCGAATTTCAGTCCTGGCCGGTGTGCGATGAGCGCGGAGTCATAGGGGTCGTTCGCCTGCAAGACTTGAAGAGTGGCAACAACGACGGCCTGGGAACCAAACGGCTGAGTGAGATACTCGATGCCGGCGAATTCCCGCATGTCCATGCCGACCACTCTCTCCACGTGGCCCTGGACCGCATGGGCGCGAGCCAGTTGGACGTCTTGCCGGTCGTAAGCCGCGTCAACGTGCATCACCTGGAAGGCGTCGTGACTCTGCAGGACTTGCTGGCGCACTACGGCGTTGGGCCGAAGGAATCCAGATAGCCCGCTGTTCTGATCAGCGCGAGATGGCGTAATTGCACGGAAAAATCAGATGGGAGAGTTCGTATACTTTGACCGATTCATGGACTCTGGACGCTTTGGCCCGATGTGGCTCAGAAGTCCTGGCGTTGCTCGACTTGTAATGGAAGCACTGGATGGGGAAACGCAACGAGGTCTTTAGTTTAGAATTCTGGCGATCCGATTAAAATTGGATGAGCTGAAGTTTGGGGAAGAGACAGGCAAGAATGCCTGTCCTACGGTTGCTTCCTTGCCGCGCGCAGCATCTAAACCCATATGAGGGATAGTCGGCTTGCTCCATTGACTCTGTTTCCTTGGCTATGTTACCCATAAAGCGCTCACATTAGGGCTTCCGGAGCAGCCGCAACGCAAACGATGGCGCTCACTACCAAACACCTTGAAATGACGCTGGAGACGCAAGTCGAAAGCGTCAATCTGGCGGAGGAAATGTGTCTCCGCGTCGCAGAGGCGGCGGGATTTGGTGAGGACGATTGCTACCGCATTGGGATGAGCGTGCGCGAGGGCGTAATCAACGCCTTTCACTATGGGAACGAGGAGCGTCCGGAAAAGAAAATCCATCTTGCCGTCGATCTCACCGCCGACAAGATGATTATTCACGTATTGGACGAAGGCATCGGTTTTAAACTCTCGGATGTGCCGGACCCGCTTGCGGAGGAGAATCTGCTTAGCACTTCCGGACGTGGTATCTTCCTGATGCGCGCTTTCATGGATGAGTTCGATGTGGTTCCCGGGAAAACGGGTGGCGCGGAAATCGTGATGTCAAAAAAGCTACCCGCCACGGGTAGTGGTTCCCCCAATGGCAGGGGCGGGCAAAACGCCACGCCCCAACAGGAAGCGTAAGGAAACAGATGTCACTACATGCGACGCACCGCGATGCCGGGCAAGTTACCGTTGTGGACTTGAGCGGCAAGATCACGCTTGGAGACGGCAGCGCATTACTGCGAAAGACGATTCGCGGGCTGCTGGCGGATGAAAGAAAAAAGATTCTCTTAAATCTTGCGGACGTGGACTACATCGACAGCTCGGGAATCGGCGAATTGGTCAGTGGGTTCACGGCGGTGAAGAATCAGACCGGGGACTTGAAGTTGCTGCACCTGACCAAGAAAGTCCGCGATCTCCTTCAGATCACCAAACTCTACACGGTATTTGATGTTTTTACAGATGAGGGCGCCGCGCTTCGAAGTTTCAGCTGATTTCGACTGATCGATCCTCCTCTCAGACACCATGTTGTAATTTCCAAAGACTCGCCGGATTCGCCGGACTGCGGCACAATCTCTTGGATGACACTGCTCGCCGATACGCATTGGATCGTGGACCAGGCGAAGACTCTGGGCTTCGACCTCTGCGGCGTCGTGCGCGCGGAAAAGTTTCCCGAGCTTGAGCAAATGTCCGAGTGGCTTGCCCGCGGTTACGCCGGAGAGATGAAGTACCTCATGGATCCCCGGCGTTCCGATCCGCAAACTGCCATGCCGGGAATCCAGAGCGCCATCGTAGGCCTGCTCAATTACAATACCGCGCGCCCCCTTTCCACCGATCCTGCTTTGCCAATCGACTACCGTAAGCCAAGTGGGTGGATTTCCCGGTATGCCTGGGGTGACGACTACCATGATGTTCTACGGGAGAAACTGGACGCGCTGGTGGAATCTCTCGGCGAACGCTTTACGGAACCATTCGAAGCACGCGCTTACGTCGACACCGGACCGGTTCAGGAGCGCGTGCTTGCGAAATACGCCGGCTTGGGATGGCTAGGGAAAAACACACTGCTGCTGAACCAAATGCTTGGGTCCTTCTTTTTTCTCGGCGTCATTCTAACCACTCTCGATCTCGAACCGACGCTCGGGGAGAACGAGTTACCACCGCCGGATTTGTGCGGGAGCTGCCGGCGTTGCCTGGACGCTTGCCCGACGCAGGCCTTCGTCGAACCCTACGTCATGGATGCGCGAAAGTGCATTTCCTATCTGACGATCGAACTGCGAGGCCCCATCCCGGAAGAGTTCCGCGGGCCGATGGGGAATCACATTTTCGGTTGCGACATCTGCCAGGATGTTTGTCCGTGGAACCGGCGCGCACCGATTGTCGCGATTCCGCAGTTCCAGCCGAGAGTCTTTCCATCATCGGAAGAAAATCAAGGCGCGTCTCTGCCGCCGCAAGACGAATCGCTCTATCTTCCAAGGTTGGAGTGGCTCCTCGGTCTGGACGAAGCTGACTTTCGCGAACTGTTTCGCGGAAGCGCCGTCAAACGCGCGAAATGGCGCGGCCTGATCCGCAACGCGTGCATCGCGCTCGGCAATTCCGGTCTGCGGCCGGGCGTGACCGATCACGGCCGCATGCGCTCTCTGGTAGAGCGGCTGGCGGCTTCGGAAGATCCGGTCGTCGCCGCATCTGCCCGTTGGGCGCTTTCGCGCATCCAATGAGAGCGGAAGGGAAGGGTTGTTGGAGCCGTAGGTAGTGGCAGGTCTCGCCCGTGGACTGCTGAGAACTGGAGATTGGTGGTGACCCTCTTGGGCCGCGTTACCATCCCCAGGGCAGTCGCTGTATAATTCCACGCGCAGGTCGATTTGCCCTCCGCATTGCTGAGGACCCCGTGAATCGTCGAAACTTTTTGTTGAATACGGGTATCGTCGGCGCAGGATTGCTTGGGGCAGGACATGCTGCACCTGGTCTTTTGCGCGCTGGCACCACGACCGATTCGGATTCAAATCTCACTCTGGAGGATAAACCCGTGGCCTTTACCGTGCCCCCGTTGCCGTACTCGTTTGACGCACTTGAGCCTTATATCGACGCCAAGACGATGGAAATCCATCATGACAAACATCATGGCGCTTACGTTACCAACCTCAACAAGGCCCTGGAAGGTCAGGCTAGTTTGCAGGCCAAGTCTATCGACGATCTTCTCAAAGGCCTCGATTCGGTCCCGGAGAATATTCGCAGCGCCGTGCGCAACAATGGCGGCGGCCACTGGAACCACACGCTCTTCTGGACACTGATGAAAAAGGGCGGCGGCGGAGAGCCCAAGGGGAATCTCGCGGCTGCGATCAACTCAACGTTTGGTTCCTTTGCTGGATTTCAAGAAAAGTTTACGGCTGCCGGTTTGGGCCGTTTTGGTTCCGGATGGGCCTGGCTGGTGGTCCGGGATGGGAAACTAGCTATCGACTCCACGCCAAATCAGGACACTCCTTATCTGCTTTCGGGCGGCGGCAAGGCTGTTCTTGGTCTGGACGTTTGGGAACACGCCTACTACCTGAAGTATCAAAACGTCCGCGGAGATTACATCAAGGCCTGGTGGAGCGTGGTCCATTGGGACAAAGCCGCCGAGCTCTACGATGCCGCGAAGAAATAGTCGCTTTCTCCAAACTTTCCAAAGTAAAAAAGCCCCCGAATCTCGTCGGGGGCTTTTCTATCTGCCTGGAAAATTAGAACGGGAACCGAATTATGCCATTAGTTGCCGCTTGGCCAGCGGAACAACCGACACCGCTGGCCGCGCAGCGGGATAATTTCCTGCCACTGGAGCAAGATTGCGCGCCTCTCGCGTCGCTATCGGCATCCCCATCGACATGGCGCCGGCGGTTTGCCGCGAAGCTTCTCGAACCAACTCCATGCGGCCGCGCACACGGAACTTCGCGAGCAACGAGGAAACATGAAATTTCACGGTGCGCTCGGAGAGATTCAGGTTAACCGCGATTTCTTTGTTGGCGAGACTCTTCATCAGTCCGGAGAGTACTTCTTCCTCTCGCCGCGTCATTTTCACTTGGCTGCAGACCGATTTCCCGGCCTCCAAGAGCTTGCCTGCTTTCTCTTGGAGTCCTTCGAGGATCTCGTCTTCGGCCTGGACCATGACAACGTAGTCGCTCGGCGATTGCCCTCTTACCATGCAGTGCATGGCCAGCAGACCAGCGGCTTGATCCACGGGAAACCGGCCGTCTGGTCCGGCTTCGACATGAAAGTGGGCGACTCCGGTGCCTTTTTCATAAAAATAGTAGACATCGCGGGGAAAATGTTGGCGGGAATTTGTCAATTGCTGCAGGTGTTCACTTCTGCGGATCACCTTCACGTGCACCCCCTCAGAATGCAGCCTCGTGACAGTACCGAAGCTTATTAAGTTTTTGTTTTCTTCGCCCCTCGACGAGGCGTACTCCCCAGATTCACTAGACAGCCAGGCAAGAAGTCAAAAGAGGGCTGACAGCTCCGCGATTCTACCCTCATGATCGGAAATGACTAAGCATGGGCACGGACTCCCCAAAAGTCCGCCTGCGTAAACTCTACCGCTTGTCCTTTGCCTGCAAATATTCGACCGAATGGAAGAACATGCAACTTACTCAAATTTGGGGACTTACGCAAGACCACAGGCAATTTTAAGCCTATTTGACGGTAGGAATTGCACGGATAGACGAAATTTTTCCTCTTAATATTGTGCATAAATCATGTGGAGAGGAAAATTCGTCTCTTCCCTTCGGAACCATACCAAGAGGCGTGTTCGGCCTATGGAAAGCCTCAAAATCGAACGATGCGTGTTTGTTCGGGCCCCATCAATTCGTAGGCCATGCCGCGCCAGCGAATTTTGCGCGTGACGAGAGAGTTCACAAAATTTACGAGGTAGAGAAACGGAACCAAGACTGTTAACCCGATGTAAATCCAGGCTTGCCCCATGATTTGCGCGCGCGCGGCAGGCAGGGCTTCCGTTACACCGACGAGCCGGATACCGCTGCGGATCGAAGAAAGCATAACGGGAAGAAAAGTCAGTGTAGCGATATGGAATGCGGGCCGCTGTTGGAAAGTGACGCTAAGGAATAGAGTGACGCCGAATAACAGCGTCATGCAGTAGAGAAGATGCGTCGCCGCCGCAGTCCACCAAACGTTTCCCGCGTACACGCGTGTGATTAGAACTTGACGGTTCGTGAATTCCAGCAGTCCCTCCAGGTCGGTTTCGACGTTAGAGAGCGTCAGGCATTCCGGAATGAAAACGATCGAGCGGTTCGCACGCTGTAGAGCTCGAGTCAGAGAATAATCGTCGCTAACCGAATTTCTCCAGGCGTCCATGACACCCGATTGCTCGAAGATGCTTCTGCGGATAGCCGTGCCGCCGCCCCAGCAAAAATTTTTTCCTTTCTCGTCGAGCATGGTGACAACCGGCGCGTTCCATGCGGCGAGCAGCGCAGTCGGCAGATTGCCACGATTGGGAAGCAGCCAGCGCATGGTGGTTGTCGCTCCGATTCTCACGTCCCCTAACGGCGACACCAGATGGTGAAGCCAGTGCCTCCCGGGACGGCCGTCGGAATCGGTGAAGACGAGGACTTCAAATTCCGGCGGGAGTTGTTCGAGGGCCACGCGCAGGTTGTTCACTTTCTCGCCGGAGTTGGTCGGGTTCCCCGCGACGATCACGTTGGTTTTCACCCTCGAAGTCTTGGCTATCCTCTCGATGATGCTGCGCGCGGGATCCGAGCTCGAAGCGAGAATAAAAAAAATTTCATAATTCTGACGCTCAAATTCCGTAAGCGACAAAAGATTGCGTTCGAGGCCCGGCTCCATGCCTTTGCACGGGCAAAGCACGGCCACACGCGGGGTGTAGAATCCCGGATCTCCGTGCAGGCGCCGCCGCACATAGCCGAGCCACTGCCAGGCCTGTCCAATGAGGTACACGCCCACCAGGATCTGCAAGAACACGAGAAGGTAAAATAATGTCTCCACGTTGTCTGAGGATAGCAGAGGAACATTGCTCGCAGTGCGCCCATTGAACGGTTAGAATCGCACAGGTAAACGCCCGTTCTAAGGAGAACAACATGGCACTAGTGGATGCGGGTATGGTCACGTCAGCAGTCGAACTGCCCGGCTACCGGATCGTCAGGAATTTTGGGATCGTGCGCGGAATTGTCGTGCGCTCGCGCAGCCTGATCGGGAATCTGGGCGCCGCGCTTCAGACGATCGTCGGCGGAAACATCACCATCCTCACGAATCTCTGCGAGAAGACGCGCGAAGACGCCTTCGAACTGCTGTTGCGGCACGCCGGCGAGCACGGAGCCAACGCGGTTGTCGGCATGCGCTATGACGCCACCGAGGTGATGCAAGGCGTCACCGAAGTGCTCGCCTATGGCACGGCCGTCCAGGTTGAGCGCATTTCCTAGCTGCTCGCGCATGCATCGCGGCTGGCGATAGACCGATGGTAGAATCCCCGCCTGCTATGTTTTGCTCGAAGTGCGGCGCAAAGATCTCGGCGACCGGAAGGTTCTGCCCCTCGTGCGGAGAAGCGGTCGACACGGATTCGGGCGCAACTATCCTTGGGGACGAAGCGAGCCTTGAGGGAGCGACGATTGGCCCCTCGTCTCCTGCCCCGCGAAAGACTCCGCCGCCACATTTTTCCCCGCGAACTCCGCGAACGCCTTCCGGCAGCAATCCCGCGTCGAGTTCCGACCCCATCGGCGGCGGCCGCTTTACACCCGGCCAAATTATCGCGCAGCGCTACCGCGTTGTGGCGCTGGCCGGCCGAGGAGGAATGGGCGAAGTCTACCGCGCCGAAGATGTGACGCTCGGTCAGGTCGTGGCGCTGAAGTTTCTGCCGGAAGCGCTTACTCAGGATGCCGCTGCGCTGGCAAGATTTCATGCCGAAGTGCGAACCGCCCGGCAGGTCTCTCACCCCAACGTCTGCCGCGTGTTTGACATCGGCGAAGCCGATGGAACCCTTTTTCTGACGATGGAGTATGTCGATGGAGAAGATCTCGCCTCGGTCGTCCGCCGAATCGGTAGGCTTTCGCCGGATAAGGCCACGGAGATCGCGCGGCAGATTTGCGCGGGTCTTGCGGCAGCACACGAACGCGGCGTGATTCACCGCGACTTGAAGCCGGCAAACGTCATGCTCGATGGAGCCGGAAAGATTCGCATCACCGACTTTGGACTCGCCGGCATCGCCGCGACCATCCAAGGAGCGGAAGTCCGCGCGGGCACGCCAGCCTATATGGCACCGGAGCAACTTGCTGGCCGCGAAGTCAGCGCCAGGAGCGATATCTATTCGCTCGGCCTCATCCTCTACGAAATTCTGACCGGCAAGCGCGCCTTCGAGGCTTCCACCCTCCCGGAGCTGATTAAACTGCGGGAACAAGGAACGATCACCAACCCCTCGACGCTGGTTCGCGACCTCGATCCCCTGATCGAACGCGTCATCCTTCGCTGCCTCGAACTCCAACCGGAAAAGCGTCCTTCGACGGCACTTCAGGTAGCCGCCGCTCTTCCCGGCGGCGATCCACTGGCGGCGGCGCTCGCTGCGGGAGAAACTCCTTCACCACAGATGGTCGCGGCTTCCGGCGAAACCGAGGGCATGCGGCCGCACCTTGCCGCGTTCTTGCTGGCCCTGACAGTGGTCGGCTTGATCGCTCTGCTTTTCGTCGCGGATCGCGACAAGCTGCACAACCGCACCCCGCTGGATAATCCCCCCGAGGTGCTTGCGGCGCGCGCGCGCGAAATCATTCAGCAGTTGGGCTATACCGATCCTCCGATAGACGAAGCCTATTCTTTTCAGGTGCAATCCGGATACCTCGATTATCTTCGCGATCATGACAAAACCCAGAACCGCTGGGTTCCGCTCAAGAACGAGCGCCCCGCCTCAATTGTTTTCTGGTACCGGCAAAGCCCGCGCGAGATGAGCCCAGAACGATTCTATTCGTCGGACGGCGCAGGCGTGATCACCAGAACCGATCCAAGATTTGATGTCACAGGAATGATGCTGCTCATCCTCGACACGCGTGGACACCTCTTGCACCTGGAGGTGGTTCCGCCACAAAAAGATTCGCCCATCCCATCTTCACCGTCCTCCAATTGGCCTGTCCTTTTCGCGATCGCCGGTCTGGACGTCTCAGCCTATCACCGTGTTGAGCCTGAGTGGATGCCGCTGGCATGGAGCGACTCACGAGCAGCATGGCTGGGCGCCCTCGCCGGGCACCCGGACATTTCCGAACGTATCGAAGCCGCCGCTTATCGCGGCAAACCTATCTATTTCGATGTCCTCTACCCCTGGTCCAAGCCGGAGCGCTCCGCGCCTTTTACTCCCACGCCGCACGAGAAAATTGCCAACATCATTGGGGTAACTTTGTTTTTTGCGTTGGCGCTCAGCGGAGCTTTCCTAGCGCGTCGCAACCTCCGCCTAAACCGCGCTGACACGCGCGGAGCAACGCGCCTCGGGAGTTTTGTGCTGTTGACCTATCTTGCGATGTGGCTGCTTCGTGCTCACCACCTTGCCTCCCTTGACGAGTTTTTTCAATTCCTGATTTCGCTGAGTTGGGGGCTGCTGGCTACTGCGCTCGTCACTGTGATGTACCTTGCTTTGGAGCCGTTCGTACGGCGGCGGGAACCTCACACCTTGATTTCCTGGAGCCGGCTGCTGGCGGGGCAACTCCGCGACCCTCTGGTCGGGAGGGATTTCCTCATAGGGACCTTGTACGGTGTTGGGCTCACGCTTTTGGAGGAGGCCGACACACTTATTCTCCCGCTGTTCGGCAAGCTGCCGACTTACCCGGGAACACTCAGCCCGGATTCGCTTCTCGGGATTCACCACGCCTTGGGGGATTTGCTCTTCTACGTACTCTTATTTGTTCTGTACAGCCTGATGATTTTCTTTTTTCTTTTTCTCTTGCGGCTAGCGTTGAAAAAAGACTGGATTGCGGCGATCGTGGTTGTGCTTGTCGCTGCCAGCACGAATACGGGCGGAGATTATCCGATCGTGACCTTCGTGGCGGCCGCGCTCATCTGGCTGTCGATTGTACTGATTCTGAAGCGCTTCGGGTTGCTGGCGCTTGTTGTCGGCCTGGTGATCCAAAATGTTCTTCAAGTGTTTCCCATCACGTCCCACTTCTCGCGATGGTATGCGTCGGCCGGACTGGCAGGAATTCTTGTAATTGGCACCGTCGGTCTCTACGGTTTTTACATGAGCCTAGGCGGCAAGCCAGTCTTCTCGGTGGCTGCACTCGACAACTAGAACCATCCGAATTCCCCGGTCAACGCGCCCGGGAACTCTTTGTCTCCGCGCCTGGAAATGCCGTGAGCTGTGCCGCCAGCTCCTCGATCCCCGTCAGCGTGCGGCTGGCCGCCAGCCGAGCATTTTCCATGAACGAGGAATCCAGTAGAAAAGCGCAACGGTCGACGAAGGGATGGTCCGCTGCTTCAAAGGGTTTTCGCGTGCGACGTTTCGCCGCCGCGCGCGTCAGCAATTCTTGGTATATCTGCAAGTCCCGCTGAAAATCGAGCGCATCACCCGCGGTCCAGCCCTGCTGCCGCGCCAGTGACGCCAGATATTTTCTACGGAACGCCGTGGCATCCCGCCGCGGCATGGGACGCGGCTTGGATTTCCCCGCGGCGTGCGGCTCATCGCAAACGATTGCCAAAGCGCGCACGGTCAATGCGAGCAGCGCTTCCCGCTGCAACAGCGCCAGCAGATCGCGATAAAGCGATGCGTGAACCTGCAGCGCGTGGCGGCCGTTCTCAACGACGTAAGAATCTACAAACCGGGGCACGACGCGCTCCCGCAGCAGCGCTTCCGTAATGCGCTTGGCGAGTTCCGCCGGGGCATCCACCGCATTTGGCTTTTCTTGCGCCATCTTTTCAGCCACATGTTAGCAGGACTTCGTTTCTGGGCCGCTAGAGTGTCGCCGAAAATGAAAAGGCCCGGGAAACCTCGCCGGGCCCTTCCGTTTCACCCTTTGTAGAGGCGCCCGCTGGGGAGGGCACTCGATTTGTTTACGACTCAACGTCTCTCAGTGAATCGCTCTCGGTCCCTCTGGGCCGAGGCGCTTTTGCTTTGGTTCTGGTTGCGGGACGATGGGTGGCGTTACCGCTTCCTTCTGCAACGCATGTTCGAGAACTTCGTCCAGCGTATGCACGTAGGTGATTTTGATATCACCGAGAATGTCCGGCGTGAGATCCGCCACCACATTCGGCTCGTTGTCCGCAGGCAGCAGCACTTCCTTGATGCCCGCCCGCTTCGCTCCGAGCACTTTTTCCTTTACGCCGCCGATCGGCAGAACCACGCCCGAAAGCGTCATTTCGCCGGTCATCGCAAGCCGGTCCTTCACTGGGCGCCCGCTCAGCAAGCTCACCAGCGCGGTGACCATTGCCGCCCCGGCAGACGGGCCGTCCTTCGGCACTGCGCCCGAAGGCACGTGGATGTGAATGTCCTGCTTGCGGAAGAAGTCCGGATCGATGCCGTAGCGCTCGCCGTTCGCTCGCGTCCAGGTCAGTGCCGCAGTCATCGATTCCTGCATGACTTCTCCCAAATGGCCGGTCATGGTGAACTGCTTGCCGCCACGCATACGCGTCGCTTCGATGAAGATGATGTCGCCTCCCACGGGTGTCCAGACCAGTCCGACGGCAACGCCGGGCCGCTTGACACGCTCCTCGACTTCCTTTTCCGTGCGGAATTTCGGCACGCCCAGGAATTCCCGGACCACCTCCGGTGTAACGACCATCTTTTCCATTTTGCCTTCGGCCATGCGCCGCGCCTGTTTGCGCGTAATCGTCGCGATCTCGCGCTCCAGGTTGCGCACGCCCGCTTCTCGGGTGAAGCTGTGGATAATCTCCTGCAAGCCCTCGTTCGTGAACTCGATCTGCTCGCCGACTTTCAGGCCATGTTCCTTGGCCTGCTTGGGGATCAGGTACTTGTGCGCGATGTGCAGCTTCTCTTCGCCTGTGTATCCAGGCAATTCGATGATCTCCATGCGGTCCCGCAACGGCTCCGGGATGGGATCCATCCAGTTCGCCGTGGCGATGAACAGCACTTTCGAGAGATCGAACGGCACATCCAAATAGTGATCTCGGAACGCGTTGTTTTGCTCGGGGTCGAGAACTTCCATCAGCGCCGATGACGGGTCGCCGCGGAAATCACGCCCGAGCTTGTCAACCTCATCCAGCATCATCACCGGGTCGTTCGTCTCCCCGCGCTTCAGTCCTTGAATAATTTGTCCGGGCAACGCGCCGATGTAGGTGCGCCGGTGGCCGCGGATTTCGGCTTCGTCGTGCATGCCGCCAAGCGCGATGCGCCCGAATTTGCGCCCCAGAGAACGCGCGATGGACTTGCCCAGCGAAGTCTTGCCCACGCCTGGAGGTCCGACAAAGCAAAGAATCGGCCCTTTCATTCCCGGCTGAAGCTTCTTCACCGCCAGGTAATCGAGGATGCGCTCTTTCACCTTCTGCAAGTCATAGTGGTCTTCGTCGAGAATCTCGTGCGCTTTCGCGATGTCGATCTCCGAGGTGCCCGAGGATTTACTCCACGGCAGCGCAGTCATCCATTCCAGATAGGTTCGCGAAACCATGTATTCGGCGGATGCCGGTGTCATTTTGGACAGCCGCTTCAGCTCGCGCTCGCACTCCTTCTTGGCTTCGGCGGTCATGCCGGCTTCTTCCACTTTTTTGCGGAGCTCGTCGATCTCCTGCATGGTATCGTCGGATTCGCCGAGTTCCTTTTGAATCGCCTTCATCTGTTCGCGCAGCAGGTACTCGCGCTGGTTCTGGCTGACCTGCTCCTGCACTTGTTCGTGGATTTTCGAGCGCAGCTCCAGGACTTCGAGCTCCTTCGACAGCTCTCGGATCAGCGTTTCCAGCCTCTTGCGCACGCTGGCGGTCTCGATTAATTCCTGGCGCAACAGTGTGGAAAGCGACGGCAAAGTCCCAGCGATGAAATCCGTCAGGCGGCCTGGATGATCGATGTTCATTGCCGCCGATTGCAGATCGTCGGAGAGTTGCGGCGAGTGGCTTACCACGTCGCGGAAGAGCTCCTGCGTATTTCGCTGCAGCGCTTCCAGTTCCGTGTCGGATTCACCGATGATGTCCGGTTCCGGCTGTACGCGGGCCTGCAGAAACGGACGCAAGCCGATCAGCTCCAGCACCTGAATGCGCTGCAAGCCTTCCAAAAAGATGACCACGTTGCCGTTCGGCATTTTTACGGTCTTATGGACCTTAGCCAGTGTTCCGACTTTGTGCAGGTCCGCGGCGGCAGGATCCTCGATCCGCGGGTCGAGCTGCGCGACCACTCCCAATAGTTTTTCCTCGCCGTGCAGAGTATTGACCAACGCCAAAGAACTCTCTCGTCCCACGGTCAGAGGCAGGACAGCGCCCGGAAACAGGACGGTGTCGCGAACCGGCAGGATGGGAAGAGTCTCTGGCACGATATATTTTTTTTCAGCCATGATGTCCCCTAGTCACCGATGGGACTCCTCTGGAGCCCGTCGATACAATTTTAGATGCAAACATGCCGGAAAGGGTGCACAAAACTATAAAAGTTGCTAGCATAAAATCTTAGTACTTTACGCTCATATTATACCAAGAATCTTGCCGACTGCACTAGATTAAGTAATACATTTATTTTCAATCAATTACAGTCACTTTCTCGATGTTCCTTCCTACCAAATTTGCTCAGAACGTATTCTTTGGCCTCCCTGCGCGTGGTTACGTCACCTTCTAGTTGGGCGTCCTCCAGCGCGCGGAGGATCTTAGAAAACTGGGGACCAGGGCGAAATCCCATAGCCTGGAGGTCGTCTCCCGTCAGCAGCCGTTCCGGGCGGACCTGCTCGGGTGGGGTGACTTCCAGGAACCGTCGAACGAATTCATAGGAATCCAACTGGCGGTGGCTGGAAAGGCAATCGAGGCGGTGCAGCGCCAGGTGTTCCTCAAAGAGCGGAAGCTGTACAAATCTCTTTAGCGTTGATGCCCGCATCTCCTCGACCGCTCCAAACTTCATGTGGTTGCCCACCAGCGCAAGGATCTGCTCGGTGTCCTCATTGGAGAAGCGCAACCGGCGACAGATGGCCTCCGTCATCCGCACGCCTACTTCCACGTGATTGTTAAAGCGGATGCGATCTCCAGTTTGCGCGGCGGACTGGAACGTCGGCGGTTTGCCGACATCGTGGAGCAGAACGCCCCAAGCCAGCGTCGGGGAAGCGTCCTTAGGCAGCCCTTCGAGCATCATGCGGGTGTGAATCCACACGTCCCCTTCGGGATGATACTGCGGTGGCTGCTCGACGCCTTTCATCGCCCCGATTTCCGGAAGGACTTGTTGGAGCAGCCAGGTTTCATCGAGCAATTCGAACGCCTGGCGGGCTGCGCCCTCGGTGAGCATTTTCGTAAGTTCGTCGCGGAGGCGCTCGGGAGAAACCTGGTGAATTTCGGCCCCATGGCGGCGGACGGCACGAAAAGTCTCGGTCTCGATTTCGAATCCAAAGCGTGCGGCGAAGCGCACCGCCCTCATCATTCGCAGTTTGTCTTCGCTGAAGCGGCGGTCCGGCTCGCCAATGGCTCGAACGATTTTCGCCGTGAGGTCGGCCTGCCCGCCAACGTAGTCGAGCACTTCGCCGGTGTCGTGGCGCATCAGCAAGCCGTTGATGGTAAAGTCGCGGCGCTGCACGTCCTCTTGCGGAGTCTTCGAATAAACCACGCTGCCCGGATGGCGGCCGTCGCTGTAGCCAACATCCGAACGGAAGGTAGCCACTTCGACTTTCAGTCCGTCACGCGGAATCAGGATTACGCCGAACTGCGCGCCAACCGCAACGCTTTCAGGGAACAGTTTCACTACCTCTTCCGGCTTCGCATTGGTTGTTACGTCGTAGTCGGCGGGCTCGCGGCCAAGCAGCAGATCGCGCACACATCCGCCCACAAGCAGCGCCTGGTAACCATTGCGGCGGAGCGTCTCGCAAATCAAATTGGCCATTTCGCGTGGGGTCACGCTGTGATTATGCGACAGACGGGGCGGCGAAGGGAAAGCCGTGTATTCGAAGTTCCGCTGGAGCTAGCGGCTGCAAAAGACCAGGCAGGTAATGTCATCGGACTGGCGCGTGGCGCCGACAAATTCATCCACGCGCTTCATCAGGAATTGCAGGGTCTCGGAGGCATCCCAATCCGGCAGACTGCGAATTGCATTGAGCCAGCGCTCGTTTCCGAATTCCTCTCCCGATTCATTGAAGGCTTCGACGACGCCATCGGTGAAGAAAATCAGGGCATCGCCCGGTCTGAGATCCAGCGAGGCGGTCTCGTAATTGATCGCACTTCGGATGCCGAGCGGAAGGCCGCCGGTTTCCAACGTTTCGATTGCACCACTCGCGCGGCGCAAAATTGGCGCGTTGTGGCCGGCGTTGACGTAGGTGAGCCTTCGCGTCGTCGGATGGTATTCGGAAAGAACGGCAGTCGTGAAACGCAATCCATTTAAGCTGTGCGCGCAGGCATAGCGATTCAGCCGCGCCACCAAATCCCCGAGCGGAGCGTTTTCTCCGGCGATGGTCCGCAAGCTTGCCTGGAGGGTCGCCATGAGCAGCGCTGCAGGAACGCTCTTGCCGGCGACATCGGCGATTACCACCATTAGTTTTTCGCGATCTTCTGGATCGGGATAGAACGCGTCGTAATAATCACCGGCCACGGAATTCTGCGGGCGCGTAGCGAAAGCGATATTCGCTCCCGCGACTTCCGGCGCCTGGGACGGCACCAGCCAGGTTTGAATCTCCCGCGCGATTTCCAGGTCGCGCTTCATCGTGACCTTGTCGGCCAATTCCAGCGAAAGCAACAGCACGAAGAGCAAAACGGCAATCACTTCGAAATTCTTTTGGGAATTGATTGCAGACAGCGCCAGCATGACGAAAGCAAGGAGCAGAAGGATGCGCCGGGCGGGAGACATTTTCAGCAGCAGCGCCCAGAAAAATTGCCTCGCTACATGAAGTGGCCGGCGCCAGGGTGGAAGCTTGTGAATTTCTTCCCAATCGACGTCACGGTCATAAAAGCCGTAACTGGAGCGAGCGTCGGCCGCGAACTGCGACCAGAGATCATCGATCTGGCGGCCTTCGCTGACGCGCTGCCAGAAGTTTCGCAGGCGATCCATTCCGTGGAGCCGGGAAGCTGGAGAAGTAACACCGGGCGTTGGGGAGGCGCTCATGAATGATCTTTCTCGGAAGATTAAAGTATAGGACATTCGGCAGCGTACGCGCTGGAAGTTACGAATCGTCGCGATCTTGTCCGGATTCGTCGTGGCGCAGCGAGCCGCCGAATTGCACTTTGCCAAAACCAAAACGGTCGCGGAGACGGTCCGCGGCGCGGGTGAGTTTTTCCAGTTTTGCGCGGTGATCGGCATCCAGCAAATTGAGTTGTTCGCTGCCATGAGTCAGCCCGCTGAGGCTGACCCCGAGGAGCCGGACCTTTCTTTTCTTGTCCCGATGAGTTCGAAAGAGTTCCTGAAACACGGCAAAAATGTCGGAATCGAGACGCGTCGGTTCTCCCAGTGTTTTGGAGCGTGTGTGCGTATCAAAGCCGGCGTAGCGAATCGTCAGCGTGAGGGTGCGCGTGGCGAGGCCGGCTTCGCGCAGGCGCTTCGAGGCTTTCTGCGAAAGATGGCTGAGCATGGCAGAGAGAGCGTCAGAATCGTCTGTGTCCTCGCCAAAAGTATGATTGTGCGAGATCGATTTTGGCTCGGCATCGATGACAAATTCGTACGAATCGCCGCCGCGCGATTTGCGGTAAAGCGCGGTGCCCCACTGGCCGAAAATGCTTTCCAGCTTTTCCTTGGGCATGGCCGCAATCTGTTCGACGATCTCAATGCCGAGGGCTCGAAGCGCGCGTTCCGTGACTTCGCCGATCCCGGGGATTTTTCTTACCGGTAGCGCCGCCAGAAAGCGCTGCTCGCTGCCGGCGGGAACCCAGACGAGCCCGCGCGGCTTGGCCTGGTCGGACGCGACCTTGGCAACCAGCCTGGTCGCCGCGAGTCCACCGGAACAGGGAAGCGAAGTATCGCGCGTAATTTGCCGCAGGAGTTTATCCGCGGCCGCGAGCGGCGGTCCGTGCAATCGTGCGGTGCCGGCGAGATCGAGGTACGCCTCGTCGATCGAAACCATTTCGACAACGGGAGAAAATGTCGCGAGGATCGTGGCGACGCGGTCGCTCCACTCGCCGTACTTTTCGTGATGGCCGTCCAGGAAAATTGCGTGCGGGCAAAGCCGTCCCGCGGTGCGCAGCGGCATCGCGGAGTGGATGCCATATTTCCGCGCTTCGTAACTCGCAGCGGAGACGACGCCGCGTTGGTCGGGACGGCCTCCCACAACAACCGGTTTGCCGCGCAGCTCCGGGCGATCGAGCAATTCCACCGACACGAAAAACGCATCCATGTCCACATGGAGGATCGATGCTGTCGCCTCCGCCGACCGCTCATCGAGCGGGCCATGCTTGGCTCGAAAACGCGCCAGGTCCGGCATGGCCCTAGCCTACTCTCCCCCCACGCCTGCAACAATTCCGATTTGGCTGTGCTGGTGGAACTAGAATGGATTCGGTGAGGATCCCAGGACGAACAGAAAATCGCGCGGCGTGAGGACGCGTACGCCATGGAATTGCGCCGGAAGTCCCGAATATTTCCGGTGACGATAAAATCAGCTCCGGCTTCGAGTGCACACTCCATCACCCTATCGTCATCTGGATCCCGCGCTACCGTTACTCTTTTTCGAGGCACAACGAATATGGCAATCTCTCGAAGGTCTCCGATGAATCTTGCTGTCCTGCGCTGATCCAGTCCAAGGTAGTCGCGGGTCAGAACTTCGCGGTATTCATCGAGGAGAAATTCCGAGATATAACAGCGAAATTGTTTCGAGGTCGCCGCATCGAGGATGGCTGCCGGCGCGCCTTTCTGATGCAGAAGCCCCGAAACGACGACATTTGTGTCCAAAACCACCCTAAGCATTCTTCAACTTCTGCTTGCGCTCGCGACGGTAGCGTTTGATCTCCCGGTTTATTTCTCGCATTGTCAGACGGTCTAGCCCCTTGGCCTTGGCCTCGCGTCGAATTTCTTCAACGACGGGAAGAGGCTTCGCAAAGTTTCTCAAATATTCCTCGATGCCCATAATTACCACTTGCGGCTCACCACGTCTGCCGACGACGAACCTTTCCTGGTTCTGCCCCGCTCGTTTGAGGATCTGGCCGAATTGTGTACGCGCGGTCAGCGCCGACACTATCTGCGCAACAGACCGCGATCCCGCTGATCGTCGTTTTGCCATTTGTCCATCCCGTCTGCTCTGAACTGATTAATTAGTTCAGGAACCATTGTAGCGTCCAAAGCCAACGCGCTCAAGTGCGTTCGGCGGCGAGGACGCGGGGGATTCCAGCGAGGTCGTTGGTGACGCCGACGTTTGTCCAGCTTGTTGCATCAAGGAGTGGTTGCACGGCGGGCAAACTGTTGTGGCCGAGTTCGAGGACCAGGATGCCGCCTGGTTTGAGATGCGCGGCGGCTTGCGTAATGAGCTCGGCGTAAAGTTCGTAGCCTTCTTCGCCGCCGTAGAGTGCGATTTCCGGTTCGTGGTCGCGAACTTCGCGCATGAGCGTAGCGGCTTCGCGTCGGCCGATGTAGGGAGGATTACTCACGACGAGGTCAAGGAGCGGCGGCACATCGCCCAGAAGATCTCCTTCCAGGAAACGCACACGGTCTGCAACTTTGTGACGCGCAGCGTTACCGCACGCGACGGCTAGGGCTGCGGGGGAAATATCGGTGGCGTAGATCGATGCAGCAGGAAGTTCCTTCGCAAGAGCGATGGCAATGCAGCCGGAGCCGGTGCCGATGTCGGCAATTTGCAGGCCTTCGCCGGTGAGCGTCTGTTTGCGGCCGGCGCGGAGCTCGCGGAGGGCGAGACGGTCAAGAGCGACTTCAATGACATGTTCCGTTTCGGGGCGGGGAATCAGAACGCCGGGGGTTACTTCAAACTCGAGGCCCCAGAATTCCTGTTTGCCGGTGAGGTGCTGCGTCGGCTCGCCATTCGCGCGACGCCCAATCAGCGCGAAGAAACGTTCAGCGTCTGCGGCAGAGATTTGCTCTTCGGGATGTGCATAGAGCCAGGTGCGGTCGCGGTCGAGAACGTGGAGGAGCAAAAGCTCCGTGGCGAGTGTGAATGAGGGCACCTGCGCTTCGCGCAGCCGGGCGAGCCCTCGCTTCAGTGCCGTGCGTACGTCAGTCATTGCTTCCATTCAAGTCAACCGAAGGGAGATTTCTCGCTCCGCAAGCGCATCCGTAGCGCAAGAAACGCGCTTCGTTCGAAATGATGACGGATGGAATGGGGAGGGCAAAGTGAACCTTACGCGGTGGCGAGTTCTTGCTGGAGGCGCTCCGATTCGTAATGCGAAACGAGTCCGTCGACGAGCGGGCCGAGCTTGCCTTCCATGACTTCGGTCAATTGATGGAGGGTCAAGCCGATGCGGTGATCGGTGACGCGGTTCTGCGGGAAATTGTAGGTTCGGATTTTTTCGGAGCGGTCGCCGGTCTTGATTTGCCCGCGGCGTTCGGCGGAGAGAGCCGCCTGGCGCTTTTCCTGCTCCTGCTCGTACAGGCGCGCGCGGAGAACGCGCATGGCTTTGGCGCGATTCTTGATTTGCGATTTTTCGTCCTGCTGGGAAACGACGAGTCCACTAGGAATGTGCGTGATGCGCACGGCGGAATATGTGGTGTTGACGGACTGGCCGCCGGGGCCGGAAGAACAGAACGTGTCGATACGCAAATCCTTGGCTTCGATTTTGATATCAATTTCGTCGGCTTCAGGAAGAACCGCAACGGTGGCCGCGGAAGTGTGAATGCGGCCTTGTGTTTCGGTGGCGGGAACACGCTGGACACGGTGCACGCCGCTTTCGTATTTCAATTTTGAATAGACTTTGTTGCCCTGAATCGCGGCGACAACTTCTTTTAATCCGCCGAGCGAAGACGGCGAGCTTTCGAGAATTTCCACTTTCCAGCCCTGTGTCTCGGCATAGCGCGAATACATGCGGAAAAGCTCTGCGGCAAAGAGGGCGGCTTCGTCGCCGCCGGTTCCGGCGCGGATTTCCACGATGACGCTTTTTTCGTCGTTGGGATCTTTCGGCAGTAGCAGGAGCTTTAGTTCGCGCTCGACTGCGTCCTTGCGTTCCTGAAGATGTTTTTCCTCGTCGTGCGCCATCTGTTTCATCTCGGCGTCTTCCGCTTCGATGAACATCTGGTGCGCGCCGGCGAGGTCCTTTTCAATTTGCTTGAATTGGCGGTGTTTCTCGACGATTTCCTCGAGTTCGGCGTGCTGCTTCGCAACTTTCTGGTAGCGCGCGGAATCGGAAGCCACTTCGGCGGTAGAAAGCTGCTGCGTCAGCTCGTCGTAGCGGGCGCCAAGCTGATCCAATTTTTCAGTAAGCGTAAGAACGGCCATCGTAGTACCTCTGTAGTTCCAAGTCCCTCGTTCTCGATTGTTAGTAAATGAAAAAGAAATTCGGCATGAAATGTTTCCAGCTTGCAAGGAAATGTGGGCTCCCGGTGAAGGAGCGAGGGGCGCGTCAGCTAATAGAACTCAGCGTACATCGATTTGCTCTGCTATAAGAATAACTCCGATTTCAAATTCGTGCAAATTGGAGTTCGGAATGGGCAAATTCATGCCGACACCTTGGGCATTGCTTTGTGGTAGATTGCGGACCGTGACGCTACGTGAATTTTTCTTGGAGAACATGGCCGGAGATCTGGAATACCATCCGCGCCGCGCGATGCTCTATCTGGGGCTTGCCGTGGCCACGATGTGCTTTTGGATCTTCTCCGCACCGGAAGTCAAATTCACGACCATTCCTCTTATCTTCGGTCTCGGCAGTCTCACTCTCCTCCTGAAGGGAATTTTCCTCCTCCGGAGGTCATCCGAGGGACTCGGTCTGAGCTCATCAGAACTTGCTGATCTCTCCGATGCTTCCAATCGCAAAAGTCTTCCGTCTCTCCCAACCAGGCTGCTCAGATCGTTCAGGATTTCGGCGTCGGCGCGCTCGTTCTCGGGCCTCTTCTGAATGCCGGCAAGGATATCGACCACACCTGGGTTAACCCGCCGCGCGTTCCTGTGTTTTTGAGTGGTGCCGTGCTCTTCTCTTTGGGTTGGCTTATCCGGCGCCTTACTTCGGCTCCATCCGAGCGTTCGTAGGAGTTGAAGGCGGTATACTACGATGCGGCTACGACGATGAGCGAAGCGGTGCGAACGATGATGCGGATGGATGCCGAGGCGGCGCAGGAGGCTGCGGCGCAGGCGGACGCCGGGTTTTTGTGGGATTTCTGGTATCCGGCGGCGCGCAGCACGGAGATTCGCGGGCAGAAACTCGTGACAGCGATGCTCCTGGAAGTCCCGCTGGTGCTGGGGCGGACTTCCGAGGGGAAAGTGTTTGCGATGCGCGATTCCTGCCCGCATCGCGGAATACCGCTGTCGTACGGACGGCTCGACGGCAAAGTGGTGGAGTGCTGCTACCACGGGTGGCGGTTCGATGCGTGCAGCGGGCAGTGCGTGGAGATTCCATCGCTCTCCAGCCAGGACAAGCTGAAAGTGGAGCGGATCTTTGCGGGGCATTATCCCTGCGAAGAGCGAGACGGGTATGTTTGGGTTTATATGAATAGCCCTGGGACGCGCCTGCCGGAGACGATACCGGCGGCGCCCGCGCTTGCGGTATTCGGCGACAAATACAAGGTCACGCATCTTTCGTGCGAGTTGCCTTCGCATATTGACCACGGGATCATCGGATTGATGGACCCGGCGCACGGGCCCTTCGTGCATCAGTCGTGGTTCTGGCGGAAGCGCGGAAGCATTCACGAGAAGGCCAAGCAATTCGAGCCGATCCCGAACGGATTCCGGATGAGCCCGCATTCACCGAGCACGAACAGCGCACCGTATCAGTTGCTGAAGAAAATTACCGGCGAGCCGGTGACGACGACGATTGATTTCGTGCTGCCAAATATCCGCACGGAGATCGATCAAAGCGGGAAGATGTGGTTTTCCAGCCGCGCGACGGTGACGCCGGTGCGGCGGGACATTTGCCGGATCGATTTTGTGGCGGCATGGAATTTGTTCTTTCTGCCGGTTTGGATTTTCCGGATCTTCGGGAAGATTTTTCTGCGGCAGGATCAGGAGACGATGATCCAGCAAGCGGAAGGGCTAAAGCACAATCCGCGATTGATGCTGATTGACGATGCGGACCGGCCAGCGAAATGGTATTTCGCGCTGAAGGCGAATTTGATCGAGTCACGGAGGACGGGCGCGCCGATGGTGCATCCGATGGATGGGCCGGTAACGCTGCGCTGGCGATCCTAGAACGTCTTTAATTCCCCCAACTTGTTGTGCGGCCCGGCGGATTCCTAGCATTACGGAAAGTCAAGGAAAAGTTTGAGCGCTGTCAAAGCTCTCCCGAGTCTCGCGCGAACGAAATGTGGAAATCCCACATGGGGATGATGCCGGAGGCAAGCGAGCTAAGGCGTCAGCGGAGGCGGGTGAGATCGAAGTTGACGGAGATGGGGTCGCCTTCGGGGGGAACGACTTCGACGGTGACAGAATCGGAGGCGAAAGCGGTTACTGGAAACTCCAAATCGATGGCAGCGCCCCGCGGACGGCACGAGCCAGTGCGCCCACAACGGTAGAGCGAGCGGCCCTCAGAGTCGGAGGGCGAGACGACTTGGAGACCGTCCGACACCTGGACGCGAAAATCTCTCCAGAAATCGTAGGGGCGCGGGATGAAAGGGGGCGAAGAGGCGGATCGTGAGCTCTGCGGATTAGGGATCATGGCGCCGTAGGAATTGGTCAGATAGATTTCGACAGTGATCTTGACGGATTCCTGCTGGCCGCGATGATCCAGCAGAGCTTGCTGCGCACTGTAGTTCCCGACGTAATTGCTGGAGATCTGGGCAAGCTGCGCGAAGGGAGTGAGAAAAGTAACGGAGGAAATGTGCGGGCCGGTCTTGGGCCGCGGGAGAAACTTGATGTAATTGGTGAGGAAGGATGCGTCGTGGCGCTGGCCGACGAAATAAGCTTCGCGGACGGCTTCGTCCGAAAGAGGAGTGTCAAAGGGAGAGGCAGGCAGAGACACACAAAAGACCATGAGCAGGCAACTGAAGAAGCGAACGAGGTGACGCATCAAGGCTTTCCTAGAGGGCAGTATAGCGCTGATTCGGACGCTGGCTACGGCAGAAATGATGTCGTCAGCGGAGGTGGTCGAGATCGAAATCGACGGAGAGGGGATCGCCCTCAGGGGGAATCACGTCAATGACGGCGGAACCAGAGGCAAAGTCTTCCGCGGCGAAATCGAACTGGAGAGTGGCGCCGATGAGAGTGCAGCCGCCTTCATCACAGAGGAGATCGGGCTGGCCGGAAGAAGAGAGGGGCTTGAGCTGGTGGTCTTCGCTGGAAACCTGAACGTCGAAATCTTTCCAGAAATCATAGGGACGCGGAACAAACCCAGTTGGAGAACCGGAGCGGGAACCGGTGGGGCGAGCGATAAAAGGGCCATACGAATCCGTGAGATGGATTTGCACACTGATTCTTACGAATTCGCCCTGGTCGCGATGATCAAGAGCAGCTTGTTGAGCGCTGTAACCGGAGGTGTGCTGGCTGGATTGCTGGACCATAAGAGCGAAAGGAGTGAAGAAGGTGACGGAATAGATGTGCGGGCCGGTCTTCGGAGGCGGAAGGAATTTTGTATATTTGTTGAGGAGAGCAGCCATGGTCTCGTCGCGGCGCTGGCCGAGGAAATAGGCTTCGCGGACAGCTTGGTCGGAGAGGGGCGTGTCGAAGGCGAAAGAGTAGGGCACGAGAAGCAGTGCTCCGAAGAGCGCGAAGCAGGGCCGGAACCATGAGCGCACAGAAGCACCTCCGTAGTGATTAGACGCGAAACAAGGGTAGCGCGGTTTCGGAGGGACGCCGGAACTGAAACCCGATTCCTATTCCTTTCGTCCCAAGAAGTGAGAAACACCAGCCGAGGCGAGGCCCCGGATTATGTCCTCATATCAGTTGGCGGTGCATCCCCGAAGATCACAGCACCGGTTAAGCCGATATCGTGCGCCCTGGTTGGTCCTTGCACTGCTAACTTATGGGTGTGGTTCGGGCGGAGGGACAGGAGGGCAAAAGCCGATTATCGAACCGCCAAGCATTACGACACAGCCCACGAGCACGGTCGTGGCGGCGGGGCAGACAGCGACGTTTACCGCGGCAGCGAGCGGGACACCGCCATTGAATTATCAGTGGAACAAGAACGGGACCGCGATTTCGGGGGCAACTGGCACTTCCTATACAACTCCGCCCACTGTACCGGGGGATGACGGATCGACCTTCACAATGATAGTGACCAATGCGATTAACTCCGCCACCAGCATGCCAGCAACGCTCAAGGTGCTGCCCGCACCTCCCCCTCAGGCAGGGGATTTGAGATTCCAGCAGGTGGACGCGCCTTCCACGATTAACGGGTACGTAGCTGGAGGCCTGCATACCAGCATAGGCGGAGGGATACGGTTGTGGAACTTCGACAACTCCGTGGGAACTCCGTTGACGCTCGGCGACGTTTGCGCGCCTTCGACTGGCAACCCATTTAGCTGTACGTGGTCCTTTGGGGAATCTCCGCTGCCCCTCAACGTGTCCGGGCTGAACGTGGGCTACCTCGCGGGAAGTGCTTTTGCCAATTTGGATTCGGATGTAAGCAACGTCAACTCGGGGCACGCGGTGATTACCTCTATCGACCTTCATCCCGATGACGACACGTATGCGATTTCCTATATGGAGGCGGTGCAGTCGACGGGATTCACACTCACTCAGGGAACAGTAGCCCCGGGCAGCTTACAGGCAGTGGCGACGCAAGAAGGCACGCTGAGCCATGTGATTACTGCGGTTTCGTTCAGTGCAGGGAACGTGACGTATTTTTCTTACGGGTGGGAGAGCGATCCGTCAACTGCATATGAGGCGCAGGTGGTGACAGCGACGTTTGCTACGCTAGGCGCGGCGGCGACCAACCTGGGCCAGATGGGATACATCATCACGGCGTTTGGTGGGAATGGCACGGATGGATTTGTGCTGGTGGGAACGAGAGTAAAAGGGAACACGGCAGCGCGTCCGGTGCTCATGGGCACGGCTGGGAGCCCGGAACAACGGCAGATTTTTGACCAGGGATATGCCGTGGTCGGATACATTGTCCAGAATGGCGCGCCAGCGATGTTCATTGGAGAGAAGTAGGGCCGAGAATATTCGCACGGGGAACGCGCGTCCAGGCTCGGACTACTGGATTGTGACCGCCACGGCCGTGGTTTGGGTTGTGCCGGTTCCAGCGGTTGCCGTGAACGAACCCGTTGCTGTAAACGTGTAAGTTCCCGGCGTGGTGCTGGGAATGGGAGGGGGCCCGCTGTTGCTGCTGCCCCCGCCGCAGGCGACGAGACTACCAAGTACAGCGAAGAGGAGCGAGAAACCCGCCAAGCGCCACCGACGGCCACCTTGGCCGCGCATTCCCAAGAGCAAGAGGCAGATCAGCACGGCTCCCGCGCAGTCCACCCGCCAGCCTGACCCCCTCCACGGCGGGAACGTCGGCAAAGGCCCATGCGGGATGGGCTCAACGAGCCCCCCGGAACGCGGAGCCGTGGAGTTGATGGTCATCAGCGCAGTGACCGGGGCCGCGTCGGGAATATTTGCCGATGCCGGAATGCTGCAGGTTGGAGGATTCACCGCTCCTGGCGGGGAAGTAGTGAGCGCACAGGAAAGATAGACTGTTCCCGTAAATCCATTGACCGGGGTAATCGTGACGGTAGAGGTGTTCCCCGTGCTTGCGCCGGAGGCGGTGATGACCACTGGTGTGGCACCGATAGTGAAAGGAAATGCGTCTGGCACAAAGAGAGTCACGGTGTCGGGCGCGTAAATCGAGTCGCCAGAGTAGCCAACGCGAACGGAAATAGTGCCGATGTTGAATAGGCTGCCGTCCAGCGTGATGTTGGCGGAGCCGTTCACAAGCGTTGCTCCGCCGCAGGAGCAGGTATTGCCGGGCTCGCTGGCAAAAATCCCCACGCTTCCCGTGGGAGTCGGCTGGCCGCTCACTCCGGGAACCGTCGCGGTTATGACGCCGGTTCCCGCTACATTGATCGAGGGAGGGTTGATGACCGCGCTCAGATTGGGGGGCTGCTTCACCACAATGTTGACCGGTGAAGAGGTAGCAGGCAGAACGTTGGAATCCCCGTTGTAAGTTGCGGCAACCGAGTCCGTGCCCAGGGGCAAGCTGTTTACGCTAAGGGTGGCCTGCCCGACATGGGAATTAAATGGGTCCGGACCGAGAGAAGCCGAACCTAGGGCAGTACTTCCGAGGTTGAAGGTTACTGTGCCCGTAGGAGGCGGCACGACATTCGACGCAATAACCAGTGCTGTGAGCGTCGTAGCGAAGCCAAGGCCGATGGTCTTAGGGTTGGCGTCGATGTTAATCGTGGGGGTTGCTTTGGTGATGGTGAAGGTGATCGGCGTCGTGCTGGAGGACGCGTTGAAGCTGGCATCGCCGGAGTAGCTGGCGCCTACACTGTGTGTCCCTGCGGGAAACCCGGCGGAAGGAATCCATTCGGCGAGGCCCTTGCTGTTGAGATTCAGGCTCGCGGAACTAACAGTGCCAGCGCTCGCCGCGTCGGTGAAGGTTACAGTTCCGGTGGGAATGCCATCCAGTGCACCCTGAGGAGCGCTAACTCCCTGCGGCTGTGCATCGATAGCAATAAATGTGCCGTAGGTATAGCTAGCGCCGTTGGAGACAGGCAGAAAGGTGTTGCTGGTGGGGTCGAACGAGTTTCCAGACATCGAAACGGTACTATTTTCCGGAGAAACGTCGACTGTAACAGGACTGGAGAGACTAGGTGCGAAGACGGTGTCTCCGGCATATCTCGCCGTGACTTGATATTGCCCCCCCGGGAAGTTGTTGACCGTGGCTGATGCTGTGCCGCTCTGAAGAGTGAGCTCGCTCAAGCCCTTGTTCATCGAAGGGCTCGCGGTGGTAACAAGGGCGATATTGCCCGAAGGTGTCCCCCCATTCCCGCTCACGGTGACAGTCACGTTGATGGGAGTGCCGTGCGAAAAACTGGTCTGACTTAGATTGAGCGTTGTGTTCGTTGACGTAAACGTGAGCGAGTTCCAATATTTGACGAGCAGATTCGCGTCAATGCTCCCGAGCCCGGTGGCCTGATCGTAGCCCGCAGCCGCATAAAACTGTCCGAGCGTGAAGAAACCTAGGGTGTTGTCTTTGAGCGTGCTCAGCGTGCAGGAGGGAGAATTCTGCTGACAGGGCACATTGTTGCTGTCCACCGTGACGTCGTGGAAAACGGTGGGATGCTGTGCCGCCAAAGGATAGAGAACGAAATTCGCTTGACCCTGGGCTCCAAACTTCTGGTTCACGAGCGCCATGATGCCAGCCATCGCGGGCGAAGAAGCGGACGTTCCGCCGGCAAGGAGTAGTGCTGTGCCGCCGTTTACCTGAGTACACTCGTTCGGAAACGCGCAAATCGGATAAGCGCTGTTATTTTCTCCAGCCGCTGCGAAAAGAGAGATATCCGGGAGATCACGCACTCCATCGGCAGGAACTCCTTCGCCGGTCTGCCAAGAAGGCTTGGGATAACCAGCCGTGCAGGAAGCAAACGAGCCGTGGGGTGCGCCGGTGCCCGAGGCGCAGCTACTCGCGCCGCCGCTCCCCGCTACGATGGTGGCTGGAGGAGGGTCGTAAACTCCACTGGTTGAGAGATTCAGGCCGAACGGGCGATTCCAAGGCTGCTCGGGAATGGGTTTGAGCAGCGAGGTGGAAGGAAGCTTCGCCGGCGTCAAGTTCCAGTAAGTGGCCAGTTCCGAATTCTGGGAAGCTGCGTTGCCGTTGTAGCTGGTGTAGAAAAAGTCCGTGCCTCCAACAGCTATGTTCCACGGCGTGGAAGAAAAACCGCTTACGGCAAGACCGTGCTGCGCAGCTTGCGGCTGGTTGAAGTCGTCGCAGCCCGCTGGACCGCCGTCGCCGCTGGACACAAAGGAGGTTTGTCCCTGCGCGGCGGCTTGTTCCCACACGTTCGCCCAAAACTGGTTTCCGGCTGAACCCAAGCTTTGTTCACAGATGCCGTAGCTGGTGCTCAGGATCGTCGCTTGATCGTCATCGACCGCGCGCTGCGCGGCCAAAACGAGTCCATTCTGCACGGTGGTGCCGGTGGCCGCGTAGAGGTTGATGGCCGCGCCGGGAGCCACGGAGCCGGCTATTTCTACATCAAGGTGAGCCTCCACAACGGCGCCATTCTGGCCCGGATCGCTGCCATCGATGATGACGTTGAGCGGGCCCGCCGGCAATCCAAAGAGAGTGCGATAGGCCGCCACAATTGTGGGATCCACGTTCGAAAGGCTGATGATGCCAATCGTGACGCCATTCCCGTTAACGCCCGCGGTGTAAAGGGGATTCAGGTCGTACTGCACCGCAAAATCACTTGGCCCGAGAGCCAGAAGTGGTTGCGTGTTCAAAGTCCATTGCGGCGTTATCGCGTGCGTCTCGGCCTGAAAAGAAGCTTGACCTAAGACCTTTGTGTAAGACTTTGCGGGGAAGTCGTTCATTGGGGTAATGCCGGCAATCACGGGTGCGAGGGCATCGGGAATCTGTGGATCGCGGTCGTTAGCGTGGTGTTCTTCGCCGTCTACGAGATAAGTGTGTATTTCTGTTCCAAAAGTCTCGCGGAGTTGGCCGGCTGTGCCCGAGAATTCGACGGCCGTCTTGCTCTTCGTAACATGAGCGACGGAGAAGCCGTGCCTTTGGAGCCAAGCGATAACCGTCGTCATTTCTGAATCGTCCGGCCCATACAACTCTCCGAACTGTTCCGGCTTGAGCCATTTGTGATAGCTGGTGCCGCCAAGTGTGTGCGCTTCCTCGAGAAACTGGCGCAGCGCATCCTCCCGCTCGGGGGGGCGCCGCAGGACCAAGAACATGCGCTGGACGGGAAAGGAATCAAGAACGGCACCCTGATCGTAGCGAAGTTGGGCGAGCGGGTGAACGTTTCCCTTCAGGGTGACACGAACCCGCTCATCGATCGGTCCGGTGATGCGAGAGCCGGGGTGGTTCTGCGCCAAGACAAGGCTGCCGGTGAACGCAGAAACTAGAACGAGGCAGAGAAACGCGCGGTGGAAGTTGCGGTGCATCATATGGTGCGATGCTGTATCAGAAGAATGACGCTTCAAGCGTTCCACGCCGCCCAAATCCAAGTTCTATATCACCGCGTGGATTTTTTGCGGCAATCGGGTAAAGACTTTAAATCAGAACCCTAAGAACGGGCTGATGAGCAGGGAGCATTGGTCTTCCCGCCGAGACGTGAGACGAGTCTGGTAGCTGCGAGGTTTCAGATGCGGCGGGTGATGTTGGGAAAGTCGAGCCAGACTTTGATGCCGCAGAAGTGGGACCCCTCGGTGCAGATGGGCGTGGTGATGCCGGCGCGGATGTGGCAGGGAGGGCCGATGTAGGGCGAGAGTTCGGGATGGACTTCGCGGAGCTGGCCGATTTCGTCCATGGAGGACTGGTAGATTTCTTCCTGGGCGTTAAAGCAGGTGCGCATGGTCCATTTGTGAATGAGATGGAGGAGGGAGCCGGATTCGTAGAGGCGAATGGATTTCGCGTTGGGAAGAAGATAGAGGGCCATTTCGGTGGGGACGCCGCGATCGAGGAGTGTGTTTTTTGCGGACCAAGAGTTGTGCATAGCGCGGTCGTAGACTTCCTTGGCGCGGGGATTGGCATTGAGGAGCATGGGCGTGATGTAATCGGGCTCGCGCGTGTCGGTGAGAGTAAGAAGTGGGCGAGAGCCGGGAACCATACGATGGCGCTGGTCCTGGCTGTCCGCGGTATGGCTGATTTTTTTGGCGAAGGTGTAGTTGGCGTGCTGGAGAGCGCGCATGATTGGTGCGTGGACACCGACGTTCAGCGTCTCCAGGCGGTAGAGGTTACGCGCGGGATTGAGCAGGCGATCGACGGCTTCGAGGTCATTGCATTGGGATTCGGTCAGGCCAGTGACGCCGCGGTAGGATTCCGCCATCACGCGGATGGCGTTGGGGGAATAGTCCACGAGGCGGGAAGTCTTGCCGGCGAGCTTGGCGTCGAATTCACGTGCGAAGGGTTCGCCGGCCGATGGCTGGGCCATCGCGTTCTTCCATTCAGGTAGTTCTTCAAGGGGTTCTGTCCCGAAACGATCGAAAAACTGGGCATCGATTTCCTTGACGTGCGCGACCATGTCGCCGATGACGGCGCGCGCTTCGCTGGGCGTATCTGAAGCGGAACTCATGCGCCAGAGGCGATGAAGAACGATGCCGGAGATGGTGTGCACCATGGTGGTGAAAGCGGCGACGGGCAAGACATAGCGGGCGATTTCGATGGCGCGCTTCTCGGCGGAGCGTTCGATTTTCTGGAGCCGCTTGGCGTGGGACATGGGGCCGATGTGCCAGATGTCATTGAGAATGGCGCGAGCGTCGGCGATCAAAAGAGAGGAGAGTTCACGGTAGTAGTTCCAGGCCCGCGCGATGGCGGCTTCGTAGAGCTCTTTGCTTTTCTCGTCGAAGAAGAGCGATGTGGGAGGAACGTAGGCTTGGGCGCGGTCGAGGCGGACATAGCGTTGGCTTTGCTGCTCGGAATTGTAAAAGGGATGTGCGTGGAGAAAAGACCAGACGAATTGGCGGCTGACATTTTCGAGGCCAAATTCGAAATGGGCGTGCTGGTAGACGGTGTGATGGCCACTGTAGAAGGTGGCGGCCCCGATGTTGAGGCGCTGCTTGTCGGTGATCTCTTCGGGTCCGATCAGGCGCGGGGCGTAGCAGGTGCGGGCGGCGGCAATGGCGGAATCGAAAGGGTGAGCGAAGGCGTTGCGGAGAGTTACGCGCGGCGAGCCGGATTCGACGAGTTCGCCCGGGCGCGCGCCATCAAACATGCGGGATTGCGTAGCCACGATGGAACTTCATTGTACACGGGAGGAGAGCACAGGGAAGTCGAAAGTCGAAAGCTGAAATAAAAGTTTAAAGGAGGAGATTTCGCAGAAGAATTGAAAGACGTGGCATGACCGAAAAAATAAGGGACAGCCAAGAACGGCTGTCCCACCCAAGATTGCACAGACTTTGCTTTACTTCTTTGCCGCGGTGGATTTGGCTGCGGCGTCGGCGTACTTCTTGGTGAAGCGCTCGACGCGGCCGGCGGTGTCAACCAGCTTCTGCTTGCCGGTGAAGAACGGATGGCAGCTCGAGCAGATTTCCACGCGCAGCATGTCACCTTTAATGGTCGAGCGAGTCTCGAAGGTGTGGCCGCAGGCACAATGCACCGTAACGGGATGATAGTCGGGGTGGATACCGGGTTTCATGAAGCTCCATTCTGTCGCGTCCGGTCTCGACGGCACTCCAACAGAGTCGGGAGACTACCGCCGCGTCGCTTGGTCGCGAAGCAATTCTTAATCATACGCGAAGTGTCAAATTGCACCAAATAGCATGAAGGCAACGGCGGTTAGGGAAACAAGTTGCGATTGGGCTTTCAAGGTCGCACCACTTAGAAGTGCCAGCGTGTGACAGCATCCGCGAAATTCTCGGCGTGCTCGTCCTGGCCGAAAGCGGTTTGTGGCGTGACACGAAAGACGCAGCCATTCAAAGCCATGAGAATCGGCTCGACATCCCCGCCGTATTTTGCATTATAGATTTGCGCGAGTTGCTTCCAGGCGGCACGGTCTTTGATTTCTTCGGCAGTGCCTTCAAGGATGACGGCTTCGTCCGCTTTCTCCGTGCCGATGACAACGTGCGGGTCAGCGGCGATGTTTTTGGCCTTACGAGTGCGCGGGCCCGTGCTGAACCAGAAGGCTTCCCGCCACCAAATACCCCAGACGATCATGAGATGAGGACGGCCATCAGGCCGCGTGGTGGCGATCCAATAGTTGTGTGATTTTTCGAGATGCTCGAGAGCCCAGGGCCAGGGTTTTAGACCGCTCGGGTCATTGGAGGGATTTTGCAGAGCATCGGGCCAATGGGGACGGCTGGCCTTAGGTTCGGGCATGGCGAATCCTTTCCGAGTGGAGAGATGCGGCGGAATTGTAGCAGACGGACAAGGAGGAAGCCGATGAGGTATGGATTTTTGGCGGACGAGCTGAAGCAGTCAGTAGAGTTTACGGAGAAACTCAGGAAACAAAGGAGCACCCGACGCGGAAACTGCCCTCGCTGGTCTGTTGTTTCCAGACGGGCTTCAGATTGACGCGCACAGGCGGGAGGATGGGCACGTGCAACACCGCAAGAAGATTCTCCGGAAGATCCTCGGCGGAATCCAGTTCCATTGCGACGCCGCCAAATCCAAGATCCAGGACGCGGGCGCGCCGGGTGCCCTGTTCGCCAAAAACAGCGTAAGCATTGGTACCGGTCATGGAAACGCGCTCGGCCTTCCGCTGGACCGCAAAGACACGAGAAGGGGGTGACACCACGTCCGCGGAGGCCGTTGCGAATGGGGCGGTGACGCTCTCAGCGGTGGTCGATTCCGCTTTTTCAGTGGCGCGCCCGGTTTCGATCGAAATGGGCTGCGCTGTTGGAGCTGCCCGCTCGGGAGCTGGCGCTGCCGGCAATTGAGCAGGAGGGCTAGCCTCTTTCAAGGTCGAGCCATTGTTGGTTTTGGTGTGGTTGGCATGTTTCAGGCGATAGAGGCGCTCATCAGCGATACGAATCAACTGATCCGCCTGTTCGGCATCCTGAGGAAAAATTGCGACGCCGTGGTCCATGGCTACAGTAACGGCAAGCTGCAGCGGCTGGAGCGTCTCGGCAAATACCGTTTCGACGCGACGGCACAATGCGAGCGCCTGAGGGGAATCCGTTTGCGGGAGCAATAAAGCGAACTCGTCGCCACCGATGCGGAACGCTGAGTCGGAAGTACGCAGGGCCTTTTTCAAGGTAGCCGCAGCCGCGCGCAAAACGTCATCACCACGCGGATGGCCGTGCTTGTCATTTACTTCCTTGAAGCGGTGCAGGTCGAGAGTGACTAATCCCAGCGGCTGGATATAGCGCCGCGCGCGATTCAGTTCTTTTTCGAAAGTTTCGGCGAAGAGCCGCCGGTTGTGAAGTCCCGTCAAGGGATCGGTTACGGCACTCAGTTCCAGCCTCTTGAGATCGTCATACTCGATGAGGATGGGAACACGAAGAAAACCAGAAGACGACAGAACGTCCGTGAGAGCAGTTTTCAGAGAAACCTGACGACCTAGGAGACCGGTGAGCTCGCGGCGACGCGCGAGCATCTCCTCCCATATCTGCACACTTTGGGATTCGTGAAGATCGAGATGCGCGATCGCGCGGAAATATCGCTGAAGGAATTGACCGCGCGCGGGCAGGTCGAGGCTTTCGAGCGTGTCCGCTAACAGCTCAAAATAGGAATCCTCAATCGGCAAGCGCGGGGGCGCAGGGACGCCGGGGCTGGGCATATCCGGTATAGACCTAACCTCTGCCTATCCCCGCGGGGTATGGGGAAAGCGATTATAGTTTCTCGTATCTGAGTGGAGCAACCAAGAGTCCATTCGTACTGGACCTAGGCCAGCGCCATCAGGGAATCATACCTCTCAAATTTCGGGTGTATCCTATTACAAAAGCAACACATAATCACGAAAAAGCGTAGGGTGCGCATAATGCGGTCGGTAACAAAATTACCCTCATCTAAGGCAGGCGAAGCAGGGAACTACCTAGATGGCTCAGACTATTCAAGAGGCCGAAGGAATTCCAAGCCGAAGAGACGCATTTCCCCAGCCGATTGCTGACGCAAGACCTTGGCTACGATCGGCGGAGTCTCACTGGGCACTAAGCTCGAAGAGGCCGGAGACGGAGCGGGGATCGTTAAATGAACTGTTTGATCGGGCCTAAGAATGTGAGCAGAGGCGATACAAGCGCCAGTAGCGCTGATATTGAGTGTTTTGGTGAGTTCGATGAATTCAGCGCCAGATACATCTGTTCCTCTCAGGAAGACGGGGACCTGTAGACGAATGCGCGGCGAGCGCCGGGTTGACGAAGATTCCACGAACTGCCCTTTCTTGAGAATATCGATTTTCAAGTGGCGTCTCTGCCTTGGTACCGAGGAACTAGTACGGATACATGCACCTTGCTTGCCAGAGGACGGAACTGAGAACTCGAGCAAGTCGTGTGTTATAAGCCAGTTGTGGGTGGGCATCGGCAAAAACAATTTCTTCATACCAGGGCAATGCCAGAGAAATCCACTTCCTTTCCTCAATTGTGCAAATGGAACGCTTTTACCATTGACTCTTGGGAGCCCCTCTGTAACGATGCCCTCTAGGGAAAATTTTTACCACTTCTTTACGAGGGGCGGATCGGATTCATGGCTGGACGGGTTGCTATCCCTCCGATGACAGAAGAAGGGAACCGGGCCGTTCTGCCTCTTGGTTTCGTTCGTGGTCTGCTGGACACCATAGAAAAACCGCTGATGGTAGCCGAGCGAAACGGCAATTTGCTACTTATCAACACACGCGCAAAGCAATTCCTTGAGTCGCATGGACACCCAACAACTCCAGGGTTAAATCTATTTAAGGATCTCTTGAAGACAGACGCGCGGAAAATCTTCGACGAATTCGAAAAGGGAGAGCACGACTTAGAGCATCCGATCCAAATCGGAGGAGCGAAATCCGGAGCGCGGGTCCGGTGGATGCCGGAGCCGGATTGGCTGGTGGTGGAAATTGAGAACACCACAGAGGCACCGTCAGGACCGGATCCTGCGACGCAGCTTACCGTGCAAGAGCTCCTGCAGGAACGCGAAATCACCTACCGGAATTTGCTGGCGGCCTACCTGAAATTGCAAGAAGTGAACCGGCAGAAGACCGTGTTCCTGGCTTCAGCTGCGCACGAATTGAAAACGCCTCTCGCGGTTATCAAGGGTTATTACGACCTTCTCCTTGCGGGTTCTCTCGGCCGGTTGACGGACAAGCAACGGGACATTTTGGAAGAGTCCAAGGACAGTTGCGAACGCCTGGTGCGTCTGGTGTCCATGTTCTTGAACTATTCTGCCTTAGAGAGCGGGAAACTGGTGCTGCAGCTCCGGGAGAACGATCTTCGAGATTGTCTCGACGAGCTTTCCAAACGATGGGTGGAAGCGTTTCAACGCAAGAGCGTCAGGCTGGACGCAAGCTTTGACCCGTCAATTCCGACATTCCGGTTCGACTATCAAAAGGTGCAGCAGGCAGCGGCGAATCTGCTCGATAACGCGTTGAAGCATACGCCGCGCGGGGGAAGCGTCACGCTGCGAGCGGCGCCGCATTTCTGGGAACGGCGTGTGGCGGTTTTGGCTCCCGTGGAAGAGCGCCGCAGATTCCGGTTGCCCCGGCCGAACAGCGTGGAAGTAAGCGTGACGGATTCGGGGCCAGGGATCGCGGCGGAGCATCACCAGGAAATTTTTGAGGATTTTGTTCGCGTGGACAGGAACACTTCGGGAATGGGTTTGGGGCTGGCTATTGCGAAGCGGCTCATCCAAGCGCATCGCGGGAAGATATGGGTGGAGAGCGAGTCGCGGACAGGAAGCAGATTTACATTTTTGTTGCCGATGGATCAGGGCTGACACTCGAAGTTTGTTGATCGAAAGGGAAAAAGTCGATGGCCGTGAAAGAAAAAATCCTTGTGGTGGATGACGAACCGAGCATTCGAAAGTACTTGCAGACATTGCTGGAAGTCGACGGATTCGAAGTAGAAGCCGTCAGTTCCGGGAAAGAGGCGCTTGCGAGGGTGAATAAAGGGGAGCGGCCCGACTTCATTATTCTGGATGTGCTGATGCCGGAAATGAATGGCATTGAAACGTTGAAAGAATTGATGGAGTTGGACCGCAGCCTCAACGTGATCATGCTGTCATGCTCGAACGAGGTCGGAACCGTTGTTGAAGCCATCCGCATCGGGGCGCATGACTATTTGACCAAGCCCTTCGAGAAGTCGGAACTGGACGCGGCGATGCTGAAATCGCGGCAAAAGAAGCAACTGGCCACGGAGAATGAGGCGCTGCGTGATTACTGTGACCAGGTGACCGAGGATCTGAGCTTTCTGGCGGCTAGTCCGCAAATGGTTCGAATCCGCCAGCAGATATTGCAGATCGCGCCGGTCGATGTGCCTGTTTTTATCTGCGGCGAGAGTGGCGTGGGTAAAGAAGTCGTTTCGCGAATGATTCACCTGCGCTCGAAGCGGCGCAATCAGCCGTTCGTGAAAGTGAATTGCGCTGCGCTGCCTGGAGAACTACTGGAATCGGAACTTTTCGGGTTTGAGCAGGGCGCTTTTACCGGCGCAGTGCGCAGCAAGCCAGGAAAGTTTGAGATGGCCAATAAGGGCACAATCTTCCTGGATGAAATCGCGGAAATGAGCACGCACTTGCAGGCAAAACTGCTGCACGTGCTTCAGGATCACCAATATTCGCGGCTGGGCGGACGGCACCTGGTGGAGACCGACGTGCGCGTGCTGGCGGCAACCAACGTGGATGTCCACGAGGCGATGAAAACGGGACGCTTCCGCGAAGATCTCTATTACCGGTTGAATGTTTTGTCTATCAATGTGCCGCCACTCCGTGAGCGGACAGCTGAGATTCCATTGCTATTCCGCCATTTTCTTACGAAGTACAGCGAGAAATTCGGAAAGACACCGCAGGGACCCACAAAACATTTGTTGGATGCGGCGGTAAATTATCCGTGGCCAGGCAACCTGCGCGAGCTCGAGAATTTTATAAAGCGCTACGTCATTCTTGAAGACGATGAAGGCAGCCTGCGCGAATTGGTCGAAATGTCCTCTACCCGCCAGCGGACTTCGCCGCGGGAAGAGCGCCCCGCTCCGAAAGAACAAGGGCTGAAGGCGCTGGTACGCGGTTTGAAGGACGAAGCCGAAATGGAAGCCATCGCCGACGCGCTCGAAAAGACGCGCTGGTGCCGGAAGGACGCCGCCAAGATGCTGGGAATCAGTTACAAGGCCTTGTTGTATAAGATGAGGCAATTCAATCTGGATGCGCCGCGAACGCGGAAAACAGCTTCCGCGCCGCTCCATGAACCGGCTTCCGCGGTGGGAACGCGGCAGGAATAGCCGAAGTAGTGTTTTAGAGCTGAGGCGAGAAGGATTTTCGATGCTTTTTTCGAGCGCTAGGGAATGGGCGCTGGCCTTAACAACGGATGGTCACCCGAGTCTAGAAGGGAATCGGCCAAATTAAGTCGACCGCGAGGAGTGCTCTGGCGATGGGGGAAATGACGGAACGCCGTTCGACTCGACGCTATGATCTTTCCTTGCCGATCATTATCCGTATGCCAGAACGGAAAACAGACTCGCAGTGCGGCAAGACCCTGGATATCTCTACCCGTGGTCTTTATTTTGTTCTTGACGACAATTTGGAATCCGGCTCGCAACTGGACATAACGCTTACACTGCCAGCGGAAATAACGCGTAGCTCAGACGTGTTTGTGAGGGCCCTCGGCAAGGTGATTCGAGTGGAGCGCAGAATCGAAGATGGCCATTCGCGCATGGGCGTGGCCGCGGTGATCGAGCGCTACGATATTATGCGCGGAGAAGACTGAAGAACCTACCCGACTTTTTCCGTCAAGGCCTGTTCGTGTTCCCGCCACCTTGTTTTGGAATTCAACTTGCAGGTCCAGGGAAAATAGGCTTACCATCCGGCCAGAATGTTCCACAGGAGGGTCCCATGAAAGTGTCGGATCTAATCGGGTCCCGCAAGGAAGTCTTCTCCATCACCGAAGAGATGAGCGTGCATCAAGCGGCGCAATACCTGCGTGAGAAGCAAGTGCGCTCGGTCGGGGTGGTGGACGGCAGCGGCAAATTGGTGGGGGTGATCTCGCATAGCGACATTTCGGACAAGGTCGCCGCAGAGAACAAGTGTCCCGCTTGGATGAAGGCTTCGGATATCATGACCCGCGAACTGGTCACCGTGACCCAGGACTTGACCGTGGACGACTGCCTTAGGCTGATGGAGCAGAACACCATCTTTCATCTGATCGTGCTCGATGAACGTCAGGCATTTCGCGGGATGCTTTCGGTCAGCGATATTTTGCGCGTGGTAGCATCGGATGAGAAGGCGCGCGCAGATCTACTAGAATCCTTCATCTTTCCGCAGCGATAGGATGCCAGAAAGCAGTCTGGCGGTGCTGCTGTGGGGGACTCTTAGGCTCCCCTCGGCGCCAAACAGCCCACTTCGGGAAGTCCTTCCCCGCCTTTTGGCAGTTTTTTTCACATAACAATGAGCCACGGAAACGGCAGGCGCAAGCAGACTCCCGAGCGACTCCCTTCCACCCTATTGTAAGTGCCTAGTAAAAAACGACTTACAGCATTTTTCTCCATTTCGGGCGTTCCGACGTGGAGGTGCAGTCCCTACTCCGCTTGGTCTGGCATGTGCATTGATGGAGGCGCAGATGGTATGTCCATGATGGGGAAAACGCGAGGAAAGAGTACGACTGTGGGGTCGAGGGCGCAGCTACCTCCGGATGAGATCCTCTTTGGCAAGTCCAGAAGGATGGCCGAAGTTCGCCACAAGGCGGAGAAGATCTCTCGGTCGAACATCCCGGTGCTCTTGTACGGTGATGGAGGAACCGGTAAGGAATCTCTGGCCCGCTGGATCCATGAGCATTCGGCTTATCGGAACGGGCAGTTTATCAAGGTCAACTGCGCAGCCATTCCTGGACCATTGCTCGAGAGCGAATTATTTGGCTACGAAAGGGGAGCTTTTACAAACGCGCAAACCGCTAAGCCTGGAAGGATTGAGCAAGCCGACAAGGGTACCCTTTTCCTCGATGAGATCTCAGACCTGGATGTCAGCCTGCAGAGCAAGCTTTTGCACTTTCTGCAGGATGGATGTTTTTCGCGCATTGGCGGGGAAACCGAGAAGACCATCGACACGCGGCTGATCTGCGCAACCAATAAGAATCTGGAGGAGGAAATTTCGGCCGGGAGATTCCGCGCCGATTTGTTCTATCGCGTCAATGTCGTTCAACTGCACTTGCCCCCACTCCGCGAACGCAAAGAGGATATTCCGGAGTTAGCCGAATATTTGCGGGTGCAATCGGAGAAACAGTTCGGAAAAGAATCCGCCCCGCTGCCAACGGATTTCGTGCGCTACCTGAAGAATCTGGACTGGCCCGGAAACGTGCGCGAATTGTCGAACATGGTCACGCGATACGTACTGGTAGGGACGGAGGAAGCCGTGCTTGCGCCCGCGACGTGGCGGACGCGCTCTGCCACCAAGCAAGAAGCGAACCAGGAAATTCGCCCTCGCGGGCTAAAGCATATCGCAAAAGAAGCCATCCGTGAAATGGAGCGAAACGCCATCCTAGAAGCTCTGGAAGCCAATCAGTGGAATCAACGCAAGGCGGCGCAATCGCTGAGAATCAGCTACCGAGCACTGATCTACAAGATCCGTGACGCAGGTTTGAGCTCCGCTCGCTCATCGAGGACCTGAGACCAGACCGCTGAGGCCTTGCATTTCCCGTCATCCGAGCCTTCCTCCGCCAAGAGTCCTGCGTTTACCGCCCGCTTGGACGGTCTACCCGCCGGGGATCAGCTGAATGTCCATTTTTCCCAGCGTTTTGACGATTCTGAGGTTCCTCTCGGGAAATGCCCTCCGGCCGAAGGTCGATTGCTGGAATAAGGGCCTACGTCGGGACGGGTAAAGTACAGGTCCCGAGGCCAGTATTACTAGCTGAACCTTTTTTGAACCACTCACCAGTATTACTAGTACTCGGTTAGTCGTACTCTCCCCAAGGTAAAGAAGTTGGGGGGAGAACGTACAAATGAGGGTTGGGCAAGTAGAGGCTCGCGAGCGAACGGAAGTATCGCTCCGGAATGTCAGAAATGGGGGACGGCACGGCACGTGGCTAGCCGTCCTGGCAATGGCCGTCGTGGTCCTTCTGAGCGGCTGCTCAGGTATGGTCAGCAGCGCCAATAGCACGGGGAATCCAACCAGTTTCAGTATTGCGGGCACAATTAGTCCTCTGGCGGGAGGGAGCGGAGCGACGCTGACGCTAAGCGGGGCGGCCAGCGCCACGGCGACGGCAGACAGCGCGGGGAATTACACATTTACAGGATTAGCGAACGGGACGTACACGATTGTTCCGAGTCACGCAGGTTTTACGTTTACGCCCAGCAGCCAGAGTATGACGGTCAACGGGGCCAACGTTGCGGGAATGAACTTCACAGCGAATGGAGCGACCGTAGCGCCGACGATCACGACACCGCCAGCGAATCAGACGGTGGCGGCAGGGCAGACAGCAACGTTCACAGTGGTGGCGGGCGGAACCGCACCATTGAGTTACCAATGGCAGAAGAACGGGGCGAACATCACGGGAGCGACTTCAGCGAGCTACACAACGCCGATAACGACGACGGCGGATAGCGGATCGGCATTCGCTGTCGTGGTAACGAACACAGCAGGTACGGTGACGAGTGCGGCAGCGACGCTGACCGTGACTGCTGCGGCGGTCGCGCCAACAATCACGACGCAGCCAGCGAATCAGACGGTGACGGCAGGGCAGACCGCGACGTTCACAGTGGTGGCAGCCGGAGCCGCACCATTGACTTACCAGTGGCAGAAGAATGGGGCGAACCTCACGGGAGCGACTTCAGCGAGCTACACGACGCCGGCAACGACGACAGCGGATAGCGGATCAACGTTCCGTGTGGTAGTGGCGAACACAGCAGGGACAGTGACGAGCGCGGCAGCGACGCTGACCGTGACTGCTGCGGCGGTGGCGCCAACAATCACGACGCCACCGGCGAATCAGACGGTGACGGCAGGACAGACCGCGACGTTCACAGTGGTGGCGGGAGGAACAGCGCCCCTCAGTTACCAGTGGCAAAAGAGCGGAGTAAACATTGCGGGAGCTACTTCGGCGAGCTACACGACGCAGGTGACGACGACAACGGATAGCGGGTCGACGTTCGATGTGGTCGTAACGAACACAGCAGGTACGGTGACGAGCGCGGCGGCGACGCTGACCGTGAATGCGGCACCGACGCCGGCTATTCAGGTGAACCCTACCTCTATCAACTTTGGAAATGACGTGGTCGGTACCAATTTGTCCCAAGCCTTGATCATCCGCAACACGGGCACGGCCGCTCTGACCATTACCCAGGTGAATCCAACCGTTTCCGTTTTCAGCGTCAGCGGATTTTCACTGCCCTTGAATGTCGCCGCGGGGCAGCAAACCACAATTACAGTGGCCTTCCGACCGACGACTGCCGGTGCCGTATCCGGCAACCTCTCGATGGTGAGCAACGCGCCCGGTTCGCCGACTTCCATCGGTCTAAGCGGTACAGGGGTCGCAGCCACCCTTACGCTCAACATGACTCCGACGAGCCTGAGCTTCGGCAACGTAACAACGGGTACGTCCTCAGCTTCAGAGAACGTGACGATTACGAATACCGGGAATGCCAACATTACGATCTCCCAGATCAGTGTCAGCGGGACGGGCTACTCATTGACCGGTGGAAGTACGCCAGTGACGCTTACTCCTTCCCAGAATCTGATTCTGGTTGCCCAGTTCAGTCCCTTGGCTGCCGGAAGTGTGAGCGGAAGCATTTCGATTGTGAGTAACGCAAGCGGCTCACCGGCATCCGTGACCCTTTCCGGAACGGGCGTGGCTCCGGTGCAGCATTCCGTGACGCTCAGCTGGAATGGAAGCACATCGGTGGTGTCCGGCTACAACGTGTACCGAAGCACCGTGAGTGGGAGTTCGTATGTGAAGGTCAATACTTCCCTGGACTCCGGACTCGGCTTCACAGATACGACCGTACAGAGTGGGACGACTTACTATTACGTGACGACGGCAGTAGACGCTAGCAACAACGAAAGCGCCTTCTCGAATGAAGTGCCCGCGGTCATCCCGTAGGGACACTGAAGTGTAGCTCGAACGGTCGGGAGGAGAATGGTTTTTGACGGGCGGGCAAAGTAAAGACTGAAAATCGGACGGATATCCACTGGTTTCACGAGGCCAGAGACCTGACCTGCTTGCTAACCCTGACGTACAGGTCTACCACCTGTACCTAAATTGGACTTCCTATCAGTGTTTCTAAATGCACCGGAATTGTACTCTTTTCTTCAGTATAGTACGGACCTCGCTGAAGCGTGGGGCTTCGACTGTTGAGGATACGATTGGGAGAATCTGTCCGAAATCTGGGATTTCGCGCGCGGCCAGCACTTTTGCTAGTATGCATGCTCGCTGCGATGGCCTTCGTTTGGGGCTGTTCTGGTGTGGTCACAGCAACTACAGCCAGTACTTCACCACCTCCGCAAACGTACAGCATTTCCGGAACCATTACTCCAGTAGCGGGCGGGAGCGGGGCGACCGTGACGCTCAGCGGAGTCACCACTGCCACAAAAACCGCTGACAGTTCGGGGAATTACACCTTCGCGGGATTGAGCAACGGGGCCTACGCCGTTACTCCCAGTCAGACGGGTTACGCTTTCACTCCCACTGCGCAGAGTGTGACGGTTAACGGAGCCAGTGTCAGCAGTGTGAATTTCACGGCCACGGCTCAGCAGGCGCATTCCGTAGCGCTGTCCTGGAACGCGAGCGCCTCGACGGTGTCCGGGTATAACATCTATCGCAGCACCGTGAGCGGCGGCGGGTATGCGAGGTTGAACTCTTCGCTGGTCAGCGTGCTGGCTTACACCGATTCAACCATCCAGAGCGGTACGACCTACTATTATGTGACCACCGCCGTTGACGCTAACGGCGTCGAGAGCACCTATTCTAACGAGATATCAGCGGCTATTCCTTAATCCTCGAAAACGTACGGCTTGCCCGTCTCTCTGCTTTGAAGCCCTTCCAGACCTGCTTGGGTCTGCGGCAGCCCCACGAGGGGCCATTTCCTCGTCGCATACCACCAAACCATCCCTTGGGCCAACAACGCGCCAAAAGTGTCGATGGCTACATCGCGCGGCGTCGCCTGACGCAGCGGGACGAAAGATTGATGCCATTCGTCGAGGCTGGCATAAGCGACCGCGACGACTAAAGTGGTAAGAGCCCAGTTCCAGCGCCATCCGCTCCGTCCAGCGCGCACGCTGCGGAACACGGTGACACTGAACGCGCCGAACTCGACGATGTGAGCCAGTTTGCGAATACCCAGGTGCATGAGGTGGAGCATCCGGGGCGTTGCTGACGGAAAGAGCCAATGCAAGGCAGGAATGAGGATTCGGCTGGTGTGCTCATCGCTAAAGTAATGCGTCGAAAAGCCCGAAATCATGATCCCAACGACGATGGCCGGTATCCAATACCCGAGACGGTTCGCTCCGTGGGGCTGTTCAGTCATAGACCCTTATGAACTTGTCCTTCAGGAGGAAATTTCCATCCCTGAGACTCTCAGGACTTCGCGCTAGTGCCTCATGAGGCTTATCCGTGGTGCCGTAAAACCTCGCCCCCTTCAGGGCGGGGATATAAGGCACCGCTTAGCGATTAAAGCGGCGTCTTTTGCTGCTCGATGTACGCCTTGAGAACCCCGATAGGTGCACCGCCACAACTGGCTGCAAAGTACGACGGCGACC
>Ga0209376_1000102_pt1 | contig 90238 bp, 80 predicted proteins | sample GraSoiAngelo_134_FD_185891 | JGI IMG/M metagenome (GOLD analysis project Ga0209376, IMG submission 185891) | Grasslands soil microbial communities from the Angelo Coastal Reserve, California, USA - 14_0929_05_30cm (SPAdes) (version 2) | ecosystem: Environmental > Terrestrial > Soil > Grasslands ... | reverse complement strand
GCGGGATTCCCACTTTCCCACAGCTCCAACAACAGTCTTCCCTTCTCGATTCAGGGGGAGGAAAAACCAAAGGCAAGCGGACACACCACGTGCTAACAAAAGCGGACATCTCGATTTGCTAACAACATTGAAATCTGGTGTAAAATCTTGACTTGTTCTATAAAATATGGTATACTTATTAACGGAGATTCATACGGCAGTCTCGCTGGACCGTACAGAGGGCTCCGCTTTTTCGTGGGAGCCGCCGAACCGCTTGAGCCAAACGCAGGCTGCCCGAAAGGACGAACACATGCCAATCCAAACGAAAGCAATCGGATACCGCGATGGCGATACAGAACTTACCGGTTTTCTAGCTTGGAATGATGCGGGGAAGCACCGGCGTCCAGGCATTCTGGTCGTCCATGGAGGAGCTGGCCTCGACAACCATGCTATGGGGCGAGCGAGGCGGCTGGCGGAGCTAGGCTTTATCGTATTTGCTTGCGACATGTACGGCGATGGCATTGCCGGGAATCGTGAACAGGTGATGGCAAGAATCACGGAACTACGGAGTGACCCGGCTAAATTGTGCCAGCGGGCACACGCGGGGATAGACGTGCTGGCAGTGCAGCCAGGGGTCGATGGGCGAATCGCAGCGGTTGGCTACTGCTTCGGGGGGATGACCGTACTCGAACTAGCAAGGAGCAGTGCGGACCTCTCGGGAGTGATTAGCGTACACGGAAGTCTGGACACATCGCGGCCAGCTCAGCCGGGGTCGGTTAAGGCAAAGATACTCGTCTGCCACGGTGCTCTTGATCCGCATGTCCCGATGACGCACGTGAGCGCGCTTGTTGAAGAAATGAACCGCGCCGGCGCCGATTGGCAGCTCATTGTCTACGGCGGGGCAATGCATGGTTTTACGCACGAAACCGGACCCAACGTTCCTGGCGTTGCCTATCACGCCCAGTCAGACGTGCGCTCCGCGGCTTTGATGCAGAGTTTTTTCCTTGAACTCTTCGGGCCGGAAGATCGCAAAGCGTGAGCGACGCGTCGAACGGTTACTCGGAGCGGAGGGCTTGGATAACATCGATGCGGGCGGCGCGGGCGGCTGGCAGCCACGACGCGACGACCGCAGCCGCAAACAGGACGAATGCAGAGAGGACCACGGGCAAGGCGCCCGGCATCTTCATGTCTGGAGAATAGTGGCCCGCCAAGCGCGCGAGCACGAACCCGAGTGCCGCGCCTGCGAGGAGGCCGGCCCCAGCCATCACAGCGCCGTCGGCGATGACTCCTTTCAGGAGAAGCTGCGGCTGCGATCCAAGAGCCAGGCGGATGCCGAATTCGCGCGTCCGCGCACTGACCGAAAACGCCAGCACTCCGGCGACGCCAACCAAAGCAATCGCCAGCGCGACAGCCGCGAAGACGCCGAACACCAGGGAATTCAAGCGGTCCGGCGTGAGCACCTCGGCGCGGACGTCTTCGAGAGTGGCAGCGTGCTCGACGGGCTGATCGGCGGACATGTTGCGAATAATGCGGGTGACCGGCGTGACGAGAGAATAAGGATCCGCACTGGTGTGGATGAAAAGGCGGCCGCCAAAGATGGGACCCTTTTCAAAGGTGCTATAGATGGTGACGATGGGCTCGGGAACGACGTGCTGGTCGTCAATATCGGCAGTTACGCCGATGATGCGGTGCGGGGCGGCGTTAATCCCGGGAGCAAATTGCATCACGGGATCGGTCCAATAGACATGCCGGCCGACGGCATCTTGATTGGGGAACATGCGCTTTGCGAGAGTCTCGCTGACGATGGCGACGGGCTCTTTACTTTGACCGTCGAGTTCATCGAAATCGCGGCCGCTAAGGATAGGTACTCCGAGCGCCGCAAAGAATCCCGGGGAAACGACGCGCAACTGCGCGCGAGGGTCTTCGCCAGGGGTATGAGTATGCCCGTCGGCGGAGAATTGCAGACCGAAACCACTGCCACCCACGTCGCGCCAGGGAACAGCCAAACCGAAAGCGGTCTTGTTCACGCCGGGCAAAGCATCAATGCGGCGAATAACTTCCTTGTAGAAATCGACCACTTGCTGAGGCGTTTTTCCATGGGCCATAGGGGGAACGTTGATGGTGAGGACGTGGCGCATGTCGAGCCCCGTCTGCGCCGTTTGTAATGCGATCAGGGTAGTGATCACCGTACTTGCGCCGGCCAACAGCACGAAAGAAGCAGCAATTTGCGTGACCGCGAAGATGCGCTGGCGGCGGCTGGTGCTACCCGTGATCCGTGCAGTGCCGCTTGACAGGCTATGGCCATTGGACGTGTCGGCCGACGGCAGGCGCGGAACAAACGCCAAAATTACCGCGGCGACAGCAGCCAGCGCTGCTCCTACCCAGAGAAGGCTGGAGTCGACGGTCAAATCGAGGGCGCGAACCGAGAACCGCGACGCGTAGCGGGCCAGGATGGCCACCAGCGGCTGCGCGCTCCATATGCCGACCGCAGCGCCAGCGCCACAGAGCAGGAGGCTTTCGGCAAGCAGCATGCGCCGCAGAGCGCCGGTGCTTGCGCCGAGTGCCGCACGGGTCGCCAGCTCGCCCTCGCGGCGAACCGTCCGGGTAAGAATCAGGTTAGCCACGTTGGAACAGGCGATGATGAAGACGAGCGCCGAAGCTGCGAGCAGCACCAGCAGTACCGTCCGAGCGCCCGAGGTGATCTGGTCACGAAGCAGCTTGGCGCTGATCTGGTACTGCGCTTTGGGCGGATAGGCTTCCGGATGTGCTTTGGTCATGGCCCCGTAGACAGAGCGCAACTCGGCCCGAGCTTGATCGAGGGTGGCACCCGGAGCGAGACGGCCAAAAAGCTCCGTCATGCGATGGACGCGGCCAGTGACCATGGTTGCAGAGAGGTGATGCGGACTGGTGACGATGTTGGCGATGAGTTCGGTATCTTGGGGATAGGGGATGGAGGGTTCGAGGACGCCGATGACGGTGGCAGAACGATCGCCCATAAGCCCGCTGTCGAGCCGGACGGTTTTGCCAAGGACGGAAGGATCTTTCCCAAGAGTGGCAGCCCAGAAGCGATACGTGAGAACGACGACGCCAGCGGCTTTGGGGCCGTCGTCTTGGGGTCCGATTAGACGGCCGAGGACTGGGTGGAGGCCCATGACTTCGAAGAAGTTGCCGCCGACCACGCCGGCTTGAACCACGCGAGGCTCACCCAGGCCGAGCATGGTGAATTCAGTGGTCGAGAAATCGCCGAATGCGCTCAGAGTTTTAACACTGGCGCGCAAATCCTGGATATCGGGCACGGAGAACGCGGTGTTTTCGTCGCCGGTGCCCGGGGCGCTCTGGCGGATGTAGATCAGCCGGTCCTCATCGCGGTTGACAAGGGGTTTGAGAAGCACGCCGCGCACAAGGGTGAAGATGGCGGCGTTAGCGCCGATGCCGAGCGCCAGCGTCAGGATGACGGCGATCGCCAGCCCTTGCGTCCGTTGGAGGGAGTAGAACGCAACTCTTAGATCGCGAAGAAATGACATGGTGTTGACCACCTCTTTCCCGTGGATAATGCACATGGGCTGCCAATAGTTAACCAACACATTGTAAAACACTTAGTATGTGATGCGGTTGTCCCAGACGCTCGCTTTCAGGATGCCCATGTTGCAAATTCGGACACCTGAGAAATGTTGGTCGGAGATCAGGATTCGGAGAGGATGCGCTTGTAGTAGTTTTCGTAGGCGGGGATGACGTCGTTGGCGCAGAAGTTTTTCTTGGCGTTGATGCGGGCGGTTTTGCCCATTTCGCGGCCGCGGTCGGCGCGGGACAAGATTTCGATGGCGTAGCGCGCGGCTTCCTTGACGTTACCCGGTTCCACCAAATATCCATCCACACCATGTTTGACGACTTCGGGGACACCGCCGACGTCGGTGGCGATGACGGGAACTTCGCAGGCCATGGCCTCGAGAGCGGCGAGGCCGAAAGATTCAAGCTGCGAGGGAAGTAGAAAGAGATCCGCGGCGGCGAGCTTTTCGTAGACGGCATCCTGCTTGCCGAGAAAGAAGACGTCTTTCTGGAGATGATATTTGCGGACGAGGTATTCGGCGGCGCCGCGATCCGGGCCGTCGCCGATGAGGACGAGCTTGGCGGGCATTTTGGCGCGAACGATGGCAAAAATTTCGACGGTGTCCGTGAGGCGCTTAACGGGGCGAAAATTCGACAGGTGCATGAGGATGGGCTCGCCGTTGGGAGCCCACTGCGTGGCAAGGCCTTTGTCGGCAGTGCGGTTGTAGAGATCGCAGTTCACGAAATTGGGAATGACTTCGATGGGGCGCTTGATCTCGAATTCCTTGAGAGTTTGATTCAGCAGATAGCGCGAAATGGCAGTGACGCCGTCGCTCTGCTCGATGGAAAAGCGCGTGATGGGGAGATAGCTGCGGTTGCTGCCGACCAGAGTGATGTCCGTGCCGTGAAGCGTCGTGACGAACGGAAGGCGGCGCGGCGCGGCCATCGAACGCGCGAGCATGGCGCTGACGGAATGCGGAATGGCGTAATGGACATGGAGCAAATCGAGCGATTCGGATTCGAAAACTTCGAGCATTTTTGTAGCGAGCGCCAGCGTGTACGGCGGATGGTCGAAGAGCGGGTAGGAGACGACTTCGACTTCGTGGAAATGGATGCGCGGATCGTTGGGGTTCATGCGGATGGGCGGGGCGTAGCTGATGAAATGAATGTCGTGGCCACGCGCGGCGAGCTCCATGCCAAGCTCGGTGGCGACGACGCCGGAGCCGCCGTAGGTCGGATAACACGTAATGCCGATGCGCATAGGTGAGCTTTCGAGTCTCCGTCGCGCTTATGGGAGCCGCTACGATACAACAGAAATGATTTACACGACCTGGAGATGCCAGGCAGAAAGCCTGATCTCACGATCCGATCGGGACAGGTTCCGACCCGTCACTACAAGAGCGAATAGAAAAGCGCGGGGTCAAGCCCCGCGGCTACAACTATAAAATGCGGCGGCTTGCGGGGAGAGGGAGCCGAATGCTAGAGTCGCGCCCACCCACGCAGCAATGCGGTGCCGCGGCATCCCATTAGACGCGAGGAAAAGGAATTCCGTGACACGACTCTCTGGCAAGGTGGCGTTGATTACCGGCGGCGGTACGGGCATCGGTCGAGCAATCGCGCTTGCGTTTGCGCGGGAAGGGGCAAGCGTGACGGTGGCGGGAAGACGGTTGGAGAAATTGCGAGAGGTGATTACTGAAGTCCAGAAGCAGGGCGGGGCCGGGTTGGCGATGGAGTGCGACGTGAGCCGCGCTAAAGACGTTGAGCGCGCGGTGAAGGGAACCGTGGAGCGATTTGGGCGGCTGAATGTGCTGGTGAACAATGCGGGCACGCTGCATGTATCGACGGTGGAGGGCATCAGCGAAGAAGAGTGGGACCGGGTGATGGCGGTCAACGTGAAGGGGCCGTTCCTGATGTCGCGGGCAGCGCTGCCGGAGTTTCGAAAGTGCGGCGGGGGAGCCATCGTGAACATCGGGTCGGTGCTGGGGCTGGTGGCGATGAAGGATCGCGCGGCGTATTGCGCGTCGAAGGGCGGCGTGACGATGCTGACGAAGGCCATGGCCATCGATCACGGGCACGAGAACATACGCGTCAACTGCATCTGCCCTTCGATCGTGGAGACGGAATTGGTGAAGGGGCTCTTCGACGCAAGCGAACAGGGAGAAGCGCGGCGCAAGGCGCGGTTGTCGTTGATTCCGCTGGGACGCTTCGGGCAGCCCATGGATGTGGCGGAGATGGCGGTGTTCCTAGCTTCGGACGAGTCGTCGTGGCTTACCGGGGCGGCGATTCCGCTGGATGGAGGGCTGACCGCTTATTGACGGGCGAAAAAACGCGATGACCAAGAAAATGTCGAAAGGGGAGAAACGCTTCACGGAACTGGTGCGGCGGCGGATGAAAGAAAGCCGGTCGACGGAGCTTCTGGGATTCGACGTGGAAAGCGTGCACGCGGGACGGGCCATTTTCCGGCTGGACGTGAAACCCAATCACAAACAGGTTCACGGCGTGGTACATGGAGGAATTCTAGCGGCGCTGGCGGATACGACGGCGGCGATTGCGGCTTATACGACGATACCGAAAGGCACGGAGATCGCCACCGTGGAGCTGAGCATTAATTATCTGGAGCCGGTGCCGGGCGGGCGCATCAAAGCGGACGCGCGCGTTTTGCGCACGGGCAGAAATTTTATCGTGACGGAGTGCGAAATTTTCAACGAGGACGGGTCGCTGGCCGCAAAAGCGCTGCTCACCTTCGGAGCAACCGCGGGGCACTCACTTTACAAATAGAGTGCTTACTCGTCGCCGCCCTGAGCCGATTCTTCTCCATCCTTGTAGACGTACTTGATCACGCGCTTGAAAATGAGCAGATTGGGGCTGCCCTGGCGCGTAAGCTTAATGCAATCGCGGTCGTACCATTCGACCGTGCCGCGAAGCATTTCACCATCCTCGAGAACGACGGCCATCGGCGTATGAGACTGCATCTGCTTGACCCAGTAGAAGTTCTCTGCGTGGGTAGTCTCCGGCGGCGCTGGCTTTTTGCTGGGGATCGGGCCGTTGTGCTGAGGGCGGGGAATGCTCGGCTCCTTAACGTCCGGGAAACCCGGACGAAACATACGGCGATTCACCATGACTGCTCCTTCTAACCTAGGAGTTGTGGAATATCTGCTGTCTAAGATGCGCTCGGAAGCGTGTGGGTTACAGTGTAGCGATTTAATTTTGAGATAGCGAAATATTTGTCGGCGCCGATCAGGGATGGGCCGCGGAAGGGCGCGAAACCGCAGGCGAAAGTGATGCGGCCAGGGCGTCGAGGCCGAGTTGGCGGTTCAAATTGCGGCGCGCACCCGCGTAAATTTCGTCAAAACCAGCGATGGCACGGAGAACCCATGCGGAATCCACAGTCTTGCCGAGCGATTGCAGTTCTTTCGCGAGCGAGACGTTGCGCAGTACTGGTTCCTTCACTTTCGACGTGATTTCCAATAGATCGGTAAGCAAGCCATAGAAGACGCCGAGGTGATCTTCGAAGGAAGAATCGCGGTCCTTGGCGAGAGCGGAGGTGTCCGAAAACAGCTGGGCGAAACCTTGACCCTGCGCAGCGCGTTCGAGGATGCGCAGAGCGCTTCTGCGGCGCTGGGCGGCTGCGTCGACGTCCATTTCGATGGCGAGGCCCGGGCTGCCCTCGGCGAGTTGCGCGGCGAGCTTGATTTCCGCGGGCTTGCGAGTAGTTTTTTCTTTCAGGATTTTCTCCACCGCCGCTTGCGGAAGCGGCGCGAAATGAAATTGCAGGCACCGCGAGACGATGGTTGGAAGAAGGGCGTAAGGAGAAGGCGCCGTGAGTATGAGCGTGGCAGAGCCGGGAGGCTCCTCGAGAATTTTCAGGAAAACGTTGGCAACGTCCCAGCGCATCGTTTCCGCTCCATCGAGGATGAAGACGCGGCGACGGCCCATGGGTTGAAAGTAGGCGGCGCGCTGGACGGCGCGCAATTGGCCCACACGCAGCATCGGGCGCGCGACGGGGCTTTTCAAGCGAACAGGATCAGGGACGAGCGCCCAAACGTCCGGGTGCGACTGCAAAATTAAAGGCACGCGCTCGACGGTGGCGGCGTCGGCACTCTCGCCACGCTCGATGAGTCCCTGTTCAAGCAGCGTTTGGAGATCGGCGAGCAGAGAGATGCGCTGACAAGTAGCGCACTCGCCGCAGAAGTCGTCCGTGAGGCGTTCGCAATTCGCTGCCTGCGCGAACATGCGCGCCAGAGTAAATTTGCCGACGCCGCGCGGGCCGGTGAAGAGCAAGGCGTGCGGAACGCGTTTAGCGCGAAGAGCGCCGCGGAGCGCGGCGACTATGCGTTCGTTGCCAAGAAATTCCTGAAAGCCCATAATCAGTCGCCACCTGTGCCGGAATTATGCACGACTTGAGTAGTTGTAACTTTGTTTACGGCAGCTAAAACATCCTGGGCAATTTCCTTGGGCGAGCGCAGCGCGCCACGGGCGGCGTCAAAACATTCGATGGTTACCCACGGGGCTTTGCGCGCGAGGAGGTCGTACATGTCCGCGGCCTGCTCGAGGTGGCGCAGACTGGCTTCCAGAATATCCTGCTTCGCAGCGGTGTAACTTCTCTTGGATTTCTGGCCGACAAGCTTTTGCGCTTCGCTCGGAGCCACGCGCAAATAGAGGATAAGATCCTCGCGCGGGAGCCCGTAAATTCCATATTCGAGGTGTTCGATCCAACTCATGAACTCGGCGCGCTTTTCCGGTGTGACGCGAGCGGTTTGGTGCGCGAGGTTCGAGCCGACGTAGCGATCCACAAGGACAATTTGGCCGTTGTTCAGCGCCGCTTCGAGCTTAGGCTTGGCTTCGAAACGGTCGCCGGCATAGAGCAGCGCAGTGAAGTGAGGATCGACATTTTCGAGCGAACCGAGATCACCGTTTAGGAACTGGCCGATCATCTTGCCGAACCAGGAATCATATTGAGGAAAGCCGGTGGAATAGACGGAGTGGCCGCCTTCACCAGCAGCGATGACTCCGTGGAGCAAATCCATCTGCGTGCGCTTCCCGCTGCCGTCGATGCCTTCGATGGCAATGAGCCTGCCATGGGCCCTTCTATTTACATTTGGACGCAAATCAGCCTCGGTTCCAGGATAATTCACCACCGCTCAAGACCGCAGGCCAGTCTAACCGGAGACATTCTGCGCCGCAATGCCGCGCGTGCTAGGATTCGAAATCGAACATGACGCCAACTTCGGTGCGGCAAAATTTGCGGCGAATTCAAGAAAGGATCGCGGGAGCGGCGGCGCGCGCGGGGCGGGGGGCAGAAGAGGTCACCCTGATTGCGGTGTCGAAAACGCATCCGGCGAGCGCCATCCGCGAGGCGTATGAAGCGGGGATTCGCCACTTTGGCGAAAACCGCGTCCAGGAGTGGGAAGGGAAGCGCGCGGAGACGGATGGACTGGCCGCGACATGGCACCTGATCGGACATTTGCAAAGCAATAAGGCGGCGCGGGCGGCGAGACTTTTTCACAGCATTGACTCCATCGATGATTTTGCGGTTGCGCAGCGGCTGGATCGCGCGCGGGCCGAGGACAGCGTTGCTGGCAAATTACGCGTGGTGATCGAAGTGCGAGTGGCGCCGGAGGAAACTAAGAGCGGAGTGGAAATCAACGAGCTCTTGGGATTAGCGGAAAAGATTACCGGTCTGCCGCGACTGGAGCTTGTAGGGCTGATGTGCATTCCGCCGTTCCTGGAAAAGGCTGAACAAGTGCGGCCCTATTTCCGGCGCTTGCGAGAATTACGCGAGGATATAGCGAAAAAACTTGGTGTCGCGCTGCCTGTGCTATCGATGGGGATGTCGCATGATTTTGAAGTGGCGATCGAGGAAGGCGCGACGGAAGTGCGCGTCGGAACGGCGATCTTTGGCACGCGCGAAGCGAAATAGTGAATCGTAAGGAATCTAATGCTGGAGATCCAGGAGCGGGAGGGCGCCGTAACTTTTCTCTTGAGGGTACAGCCGCGAGCCAGCAAGGACGAAATCGCAGGGGAAATGGGAGGGGCCCTAAAGGTGCGGCTGCAAGCACCGGCTGTGGAAGGGCGCGCGAACGAGGCGCTGGCGGAATTCCTGGCGCAACTTTTGAAAACACCCAGGACAGCTGTTAGAATTCTGAGCGGTGAAAGAAGCCGCACGAAACGCATCGAAATCCGCGGTGTGACCCGACAGCAGATCTTTGCGCTGTTGGTGCAGGACGCTTGAGGCGTGATAGTTGAGTCTTGCCCGGGCGATGGAACTACTCCCAAATGAGCGCAGATATTCAAGGAATTCAGAGCGATTTGCGTGCCGCCAGGATCGATGGATGGCTTTTCTATGATTTTCGCGGGCGCGACCCCATCGCGCAGCACATCCTGAGCCTGCCACAGGGAATGAGGACGCGAAGGTGGTTCTACTTCATTCCAGCGAAGGGAACTCCCAAGAAGCTGGTTCATAAGATTGAAACGCAATCGCTGGCATCGTTGCCTGGGGAGACGCTGTATTACTCAGCGCAAGAGGAGCTGCGAAAAAATCTGAAAAAGATGTTTGGCCGCGCAAAAATCGTGGCGATGCAATATTCGCCAAAAAACGCGATCCCCTACGTCGCCATGGTGGATGCGGGGACGATTGAACTGGTGCGCAGCTCCGGGCCGAAGGTGGTCAGTTCGGCGGACCTGGTGCAGAAATACGAAGCGTGCTGGAGCGCGACGCAGCTGGAATCGCATCTGTCCGCGGGAGTGGCCATCGACCGGATCGTGCGCGAGGCTTTCCAGCTTGCCGCCAAGAACGTGCGCGAAAAAAAGACGCTGACAGAATTCGATTTGAAGAACTGGATCCTGAAGGAGTTCGATGCGGCGGGGATTTGGACCGAAGAAGGCCCGGACATCGCCGTGAATGCCCACGCCAGCGATCCGCACTATGGACCGACGGCAGAATCCGCTTCGCCGATTCGCGAGGGTGACTTGTTATTGATGGACGTTTGGGGGAAGAAGAAAACGCCGGGAAGCGTCTATTACGACGTCACCTGGATGGGATACTTGGGAGCGAGAGTGCCGGACAAATATGTGAAGGTCTTTGGCGTCGTGTGCGATGCGCGCGAAACGGCGACCGATTTGATTCGCAAGCACGTTGCCGCAGGAAAGCCGCTGCAAGGATGGCAGGTGGATAAGGCGGCGCGCCGCGTGATTGAAAAAGCAGGCTACGGAAAATATTTCTTCCACCGCACCGGGCACAGTATCGGAGAAAAAGTACACGGCAATGGTGTGAATATGGACGGACTCGAAACGCATGACGTGAGGCACTTGATCCCCAAGACATGTAATTCAGTAGAGCCGGGAGTTTATTTGCCGGAATTTGGCGTGCGCAGCGAAGTGAACGTGTACATCGGCGAGCGAGAGGCGCGCGTAACGGGAGCGATTCAGAACGAAATTCTGGCGTTGCTGGCGTAAGCGGAGCGGAAAGAAGGGAATTGGGAAACGAGATGACAGCACCGATAGCTCCGCGGCAAGATTCCGCGCGCGAGACGACGGCACCGGAAACCCCATCGCAGGATTCACGACGCGAGACGATGGCGTACGTCATCGGCGTGGCAGGATGGCTCGTGCCCGGGCTGGGTCACGCTCTTATAAGGATGTGGGGTCGCGCCGCGATGTGTTTTCTGACAGTGGGCACACTCGTGATTCTTGGCGCAGGGATGCGCGGCAACGTTTTTAGTTCAGCCGCCAACGATGCTTTCGATTGGCTGGGCTATCTGGCGGATTTGGGGACGGGAACGTTTTATTTGGTGGCCAGGTCGCTCGAAACTGGCGGCCCGGACGTTTCCCATGCGGGCGGCGATTACGGCACGCGCTTTCTCGCTACCGCCGGTGTGCTTAACCTTTTGTCGGCGCTGCATGCGTATGAAGCAGCGCGAGGACGCAAAGCATGAACGCGGGAATGGGATTCAAGCTCAGCCATTTGCAATCCATGCTGCTCTTCGCCTTGCTGATTTCCATCGCGTTTGGTTTTCTGAGCCGCCGACAGCCGATCGAGCGCGTGAAATACATCGTGTCGTCCCTGCTTCTTTTTCTTTTGATTGGCGTGGGAATTGGCTGGGCGATGTATCCCTTCTCACGCTGAAAGAACGCCGTTTTCGGCGATGAATTGACAGTAATTTTCTGCGGATGCTATTGTCATTAGAACGGGCCGAGGTAGCTCAGTGGTAGAGCAGCGATTCGTAAACAGCACCAGGGCAGTGGGAGCAAACGACATAGCTGAAATCTCAACAGTTTAGCTGCCCGTCGCGCCCCATCAGTACCCATCATTTCCGATCTGACAACGCAAAGACAACGCAAGATTTCTAGGTGTTTGAAGCGTAGGACGTCGGTCAAATGACTGCGAAACGGAGTGCTTTGTTTGATCCCGACTGCCCTACCAACCATCTTTTCAAGAAGCTAGCGATTTGTCGAGGCGGCGAAGGGTGGCAACAAAACCCTCAAGGGTGGAACGTATGGCTCGCGCCGGTTGAAAAATGCCGCAGGTGAAATCCATTGGGGGCGTCGTCAGCCACACGCGATGATGCCGTGCTTGGGTCCCTTGTGGACCGTCGGCGCCAACGGCCTTTTAAGCCATCCCGGTGCTGGCGTCAGGAAGCGCCTCAGTCCGTCAAGAGGCGCAATTTCAATAATATCCCGGAGTATCGTAGTGGGCAGGTGCGCCACATCTCGTCACAAATCGCCAACCCAAGTGACGCCAGACACCAGAATTGTCGGATACATAGGGTCGAGAAATACCAAAATTGCCGGGGGCTCGCATCGCACCGTTCGCTCCTTCGAATTCTACTTACCGATGGCGGAATAACGGAATTTTCCTGAATCTATCTTGAGACATAATCGAACTCGACTGCGACATACGGCCACGAGCTTGGTCAAATTTGCCCAATCCAGTGGGCGCTGATACCTTTGGCACACATCGGAAGTGGCCCGAGGGTAAGGTCGACCCGAAACAGGATAGAGAGTTTCCGAGGACAGTAATCACAGAGGACGTCCGGCCCCTATCGGGTTAAGATTAGCGCCGCAGTCTTAGCTACCGTAGCTGATGGCTCATGAACGAGACCGGGACTCATAATTGCAAACTTAGTATAACAACTGGGTACAAATCAGTGCGGATACCTTTGATCTGGATTCTTTTTATAGTTTGGCTATTCGCCGCCCGCGTGTGGATCAGCCCCGCCGCTCCGACGTCGGACAAGACTGTGCAGGTCGCCGACTTCAACGACGTGGCCAAAAAGGCCGGACTCACTGCTACGAATGTCTTCGGCGAAAAGGACCACACCACCTACGTTCTGGAGAGCACAGGCACTGGAGTTGCGATTTTCGACTACGATAACGATGGGTGGCCGGATATTTTCCTCGTGAATGGATCAACGCTGAAAGGGTTTCCCGTTGAGAGCGCCCCTACCAATCACTTGTATCGCAACAATCACGACGGGTCTTTTACTGACGTAACTTCCGAGGCAGGCCTTGTGGCAACCGGATGGGGTCAGGGCGTATGCGTAGGGGACTTTGACAATGATGGGTGGGAAGATCTTTACGTCACGTACTACGGAAAAAACCGGCTTTACCACAACCGCCACGGCACTTTCGAAGAGGTGGCAGATGCGGCGGGCGTCGCCGGTGATGGAAAAACTTGGGGAAGCGGCTGCGGATTCGTGGATTACGATCGGGATGGGCAGCTCGATTTGGTCGTCGCGAATTACGCGAACTTCGAACTTGCACACGCCTCTCCCCCTGGCAAATACCCTAGCTGCTTGTGGAAGGGCATTGCCGTCTTTTGTGGGCCACGAGGCCTGCCTGGCGGCAGAAATATCCTTTATCGCAATCTCGGCAAGGGCCGCTTCCAAGACGTGACGCTCTCCGCACACGTTGACCGCACGATGGGCCATTACTGTTTCAGCGTTTCACCCTTTGATTTTGACAACGACGGCTGGCCCGATATCTACATGTCCTGCGACAGCACACCGAGCATCCTCTACCGCAATAATCGCGACGGAACCTTCACGGACGTGGGTATTCTCTCGGGAGTGGCCTACAACATCGACGGTCGCGAACAGGCAGGCATGGGCTCCACGGTTGCAGATTACGATGGCGATGGAAATCTGGATCTTTTCCGCACGAACTTCTCCGATGACACTCCGACGCTTTATCACAACAATGGCGACGGCACTTTTACCGACGTGACTTACCCTGCTGGTCTTGGCTCTAGTACTCGATATCTTGGCTGGGGCACGATGTTCTTTGATTTTGACAACGATGGCTGGCCCGACCTTCTTCTGGTGAACGGCCATGTGTATCCGGAGGTTGACGACTTGAAGCTAGGCATCGATTACAGCGAACCGAAGTTGCTGTTTCACAACAACGGCGATGGCAAGTTTGCGGACATCTCGAAGGCAGCAGGGCCGGGAATCAACACACCAGCCCCAGCGCGAGGACTGGCGATTGGCGACCTCTGGAATGATGGCCGCCTGTCGGCCGTGATCGTAAACAGGAACGGGACGCCCAGTCTGCTAGTCAACCGCACTACATATCCGAACCACTGGATTGAAATCAAAACTGTGGGTACCGACTCCAACCGCAGCGGTATTGGCGCGCGTCTCGTGCTCAAGACCGCTACTCGCACGCAGATCGACGAAGTTCGTAGCGGTTCGAGCTATATTTCCAACAACGATATGCGTGTTCACTTTGGCTTAGGGAGGATAAAAGAGATTGAATATCTGGAAGTCCGATGGCCCAGTGGGCTGGTGGAACGCTATTTGAATCCGCGTGCGGACAGCATCGTCGTTGTGATCGAGGGCTCCGGACAGCCTGTCGGACGGACAATGCAGAAACCGGACAGAAAGGATGGAGATTAGCCGTGACCGCTCCGCCGTCGAAAAGTGTGTGTATGCGTCGTGCCGCAAAGCTTACTGCTCTTTTCTGTATCCTCACGCTTTCACTCGTGGCGAACGCCACCGCTCAGCAGGAAGACCAGGCGCTGGGCACGGCCCGCTCCCTTATCCAAGAACACAAAAACCAGGAAGCTATTGTCCAACTGAAGGCTCTGGCAGCAAGCCACCCCGGAACGAAAGGCATCAGCCACGAACTGGGCATCGCTTATTATTACCAGGAGGACTACTTTGAGGCGGCTACGTACCTTGAAGAGGCCCTGGGAGAAAATTCCGAAGATCGTGATGCTGCGCAACTACTAGGGCTCTCCTATTACTTCAGCGGCAAGCCAGCACAAGCCATTCCGGCGCTAGAAAAGGTACGACTCTGGCGTCCCAACGAGAATATTGACGCCATCTATGTTCTAGGTCTTTGCTACGCGCTGAATAAGAACTACCCAGAGGCGCTAGAGACTTTCGCGCGTCTATACCGTTTGGAGCCCGACTCCGCGGCATCCCACTTGATGCTAGGTCGCATTTTGCTCCGTCAGGGCTTCGATCCGATCGCTGAGAAAGAGGTGCGCAAGGCTCTGGCACTTTCACCACGCTTGCCGCTCGCCCATTTCACATTGGGAGAGTTCTACGCATACAGCGGTGATTATCCGAAAGCAGCCGGCGAATTCCAGCAAGAGGTGGACATCAATCCTGGCTATGCGCCCGCGTTCAACCACCTGGGGAACGCATACTGGCGGCTTAAGCGAAACGAGGATGCGGAAAGAGTTCTGCGGGATTCCCTATGGTTGGACTCGACCAGCGGGGAGCCATACGTGATTCTGGGCAAAGTGTTCATGGCCAAGAGGCAATTACCACAAGCGGAACGCACCTTGCAGCGGGCAATCTCTATGGATTCCGGGAGCTACACGGCGCACTATTTCCTTGGCCAGGTTTACCGTGCGCTGGGCAAATCAGTCGACGCCGATCGAGAATTAAACATCGCGGCGCACATCCAACAACTTCAAGCGCAGAACGCACCTCGTATTCGATAGGTGAGCGGTTTAAGGACTCCCGCGCTTCTCCTTGGGGGCTTCGAGTTCCGCTCGTATGACCTTTTCGAACGCGGTTTCCGGTTGGGCTCCGCTGAGCAGGATTCCGTTTACAAAAATCCCCGGAGTGCCTTCGACGCCAGCGCGAATCCCATCCTGCAGGTCTTGTTCAACTTGTTTCGCGTATTTGCCACTGGACAGACAAGCGTCAAACTGCTTTTCGTTGAGGCCCAGCCTTTGAGCCATTCCCGCCACGCCTGATTGGTTGAGTTTATCGGGGTTGCCGAACAAAAGGTCATGATACTCCCAAAATTTTCCTTGCTCGAGGGCGCATCGCGAAGCTTCCGCAGCCAACTCCGCCTGCGAATGCATCCCGCGTAGCGGAAAGTCTCGGTATGACAGGCTAACCTGTCCCTGGTATTTTTCGAGCATGTTCTTCAAGGTGCTTTGAACTTTTCTGCAAAACGGGCACTGGAAATCGGAGAATTCAACAATCATTACCGGCGCCTGCGGACTTCCGCGAAGCCGGGCCGGGTCGTAGGCGACGTGGACCTTGCCCGGTTGCAGTAAGATCGGCGTTCCATCGCGTCCTTGCAGACGTTTCAGTAATTCCTGCCGGGTCATATGAAGCTCTGACTGGTTCAGCACAAGTCGTTGGCGAACGCTGAGCAGTTCAGGAAGATCCTTATCGGCCTCGCTCCAGAGCCTTTCCGCAACTCCGAACTGCTGATTGGCGGCCGCCAAGTCGCCTTCCTGTTCGGTTACAAGCCCCAGCGCGTAATAGCCACCGGAGTAGCTCGGGTCTTGCTGGATCATTTGCTGAGCCGTGAGTTCGGCCAAAGCCCATTCTTGGCTCTCCCGGGCACGGCGAGCGATGGAATCGAGCTGGATCAAAGCCTGACTTCGCGCGTCCGGTCCCGCAGATGCGCGCAGTTGTTCCTCGATATCCTTCATCAACGCTGCACCTTCCGCAGACTTCTTTTGCGAGAGCAAAATTTCTGCGCGCAAGGTCTCGGAATACGAGCGCAGACGGTCCGCTTCCGTTGCGGGGATGAGAACGAGGTCGTCCCGCGCCGACACCAGCTCCTTCTCGGCTTCTTCGGTACGATCCATCGCAACCAAAGCGCGGCCGATAAGCGTATGAGCTGCAAATTGCCCCATCCTTGAGGGGCTTTGCAGCAGCAGTTGAGACTGCTCGAGAGCTTCCCGTGTTCTGCCGCGTGCCAGCAAAAACTCTGGCCACTGTTTGCGCGCAAATTCCGCAAGGTCGCTGTGTGTCGGCAGAGCAAACGCTTCCTTCAGCAGTTTCTCCGCCGCTTTCATTTGCCCCAACAGTTGATAGCAGATTGCCAGAAGAGTGAGATTGTGCGGCCGGTGCCAGTCGTATTCCGCGGAGATGTTTTCAGCGCGATAGTAGGCATTCTCGAGATCGTTGGCTTTGCTGAATTCAGCGATGGCTTCCTCAATGCGTCCCGCCCGGCGAAGTTCATGTCCGCGCATGTGATGTGCGTGCGGGATTGATGAGGACGCACGCAAGTACGCCTCGCTGTGGCTCAGGGCCTCATCGGTGCGGCCAATATTCTCGTAGGAATGAGCCAAATAATGATGCGCAGCGGAATTGTTTGGAGAAACCGCCAGCGCAGTTTGGTAGAACGCGATGGAATCCAGATCCCCAGTCTGACCGTGTCCGGCCCCTGGGCCTTCATCGGCAAAGCCTCGCAAAATCCAAAGACCTGGGTCGAGCGGGCTAGCCATCAAAGCGTCATAGATGGCTTTCCGGTAGGCAACGAATTTGTCGAGGTTCTGCTTGTCTTCGAGGAAATCCACGAGGCGGGCACGGATCTCCACGCGCCGCAGTTCGGCCTCGGTTATGTTGCTGGAGAGCGATTGCGCTTTCTCCAATGCGGCTCGCGCTGCGGGCACGTCTTGCAATTGCACGTAAACATCGCATAGTCCCACAAAGGCCGCAGATAAGGACGGATCCAGCCGTAAAGCCTGGTGAAAAGAGCGCGCCGCTTCGATCCAGACATACGAAGCAAGGTAGTTTATCCCCTGATCATAAAAGGCCTGAGCTTCCGCGGAGGACGTCGTCACCTTCTCATGAAGATTGCCAAGGTCGTGCCGAAGCGGGAGCGGCCGCTCGAGAATCTCCTGCGGCACCCATCCGACGACTTCATGTTGTTCGTGTCCCTCGTGCTGTGCCAGGACTGGTGCCAACCATAGCGCACCTAAACACGCTAGCAAGATTGCCCGTCGTGCCACATGCAAACATCCATCACTATTCCAGGCGCCATCGTTTGCTGAGTCCCTTTTCTTGCCGGATCGCGGGGGTACACCCTTCTCCTGTAAATTCATTCTCAAATTTCGGTCACCTCGACGGAGCGAACGTAGTGTCCGGAATCGAGTCTCTTTGTTTCCACCAGCGGATCGGCCACCCTCAGCCGGATCATATAGCTTCCCAAAGTTTTAGGCGTCCATGCATGTTCCCAAAAACTCCAGGGATCATTTGTTGTTTGCGAAAAATGAGACACTCGGACGTGGTCCTCTTCCGGATTAAAGCGTATTTCCAGCGCCTTCACCAGGTGCGACCCTCCCCACAGAATCCCAACAACGCGATACTTGATTCTGCCATCCACAAACCACTTTTCGACGCGAATTGGCATAGCCGCCTGGTCTATTATCGCCGGCCGATAATCTCTCGCCAGCTTCGGTATGCCTTGCTGATGTGTTCGGGCGGCAAATTCTTGCATCTGCGACGTCGCCAAGAAATTTTCATTGACAAATGTGATTGCGTTTACCCACTTGATGGAAGTGCAGCCATACCAGCCAGGCATAATCAGCCGGACGGGCGCGCCGTGGTCTTTGCTAAGTGGCTGCCCGTTCATCTCAGTGGCCAGAAAGGCCTTGGAAGCCTTGAGTTGCTCAACTGTGAAGACCCAATCCGCGCCGGGAATCGACGTTGCCGATTTCATCGGGTACTCGTCGAAGCCCGAAACCATCACGCGACCCGTTCTCGGCTTGATTTGAGTCGCGAGTAGATCAGAAATAGGTACGCCGATCCAATCTGCCACGCTGAGCAGTCCGAAGCGCGTTGCGCGCGTGTTGCCGGAGCATTCCATCAGGTGCATGCCCATGGGTTTCGCGCTTTTCCCTAAGTCTTCTACCGTTAGATTCACCGGTTCTTGAACGAGCCCGCCCACCTTGATCGTCCAGGGCTTCCCGCCATCGAGTAGCTCCGAAGCGCATGTGCGGGTATAGAATTTTTCGATCGGGGTGACCAATTGCTCTGGACTCAATCTAGAAAGGTCCGAAAACTGACGCGCGTCCAGGCCCGCCCCGATCATCGTATCAAGTGGCGCTTGGCTTTCTCCAGTGAATTCAAGAATTTCAAGCTGTTTGCCGCCCCGAAACGGATTGTCTGGCTCATTTTGCGGTTTCGCGAAGGCGCTGAGTTTGTCGAGACCTAGAAGGAGCGCACCACTCCCGAGCAGGGAAGCACCAAGAAACTCACGCCGGTCCGGCTTTACAAGCCCTCCAATCACTTTCTCCTCCATATCATAATGCATGGGCGCCAAGAAAAAGGGGGTCAGGCCAACGACCTGACCCCCGGACAATGAGGCTTCGCCTCCTTCTAGAAGTCGAATCGTAAGCCCATCTGAATGTATCGGGGCGAGTTGTATTGGTTACTGGGAACACCAAAGGCGCCAGGCCCGGATATGTCCATGCCCGGCTGGTTAGAGAAATACGAATCACCACCGCTCCCGAACATCACGTGGTTGAAGGCGTTGACAAACTGCACATCAAACCGCGTGGATACGCGTTCAGTAATGCGCGTGAGCTTCGATACCGCCAAGTCCAGGTTCCAACGCATCGGGCCGCGAACGCGGCCAAACCCCAGAGTCTTGTCGGCAAACGTCGGGTATCGGAAAGCGGCAACCACCGCATCCGGGTTTTGGAACATATTCGGCACTCCTCCGGTGCTCCCGGAACCATAGCCGGAAGAGGACAGCGTGGGATTGTTCACGCGGGTTTGATTGAATGTGCCAGGTCCTATCGGAATCATCCCGTTCGAGTTTCCGTTTGACGGCGTGCTGCCGAATTCCGAAAAGCACGCAGACGAGTCATAGACCATGTCTGGCAAGCCGCTGGCAGCAACGTAGACGCCGGAGACAGACCAACCACCAAACACCCTGTCTGCAAACGCACCGTTGGCCATGCTCTTGCCCTTGCCGAAAGGCAGTTCGTAGTTGACCAGCAGATTGAAGGTGTGGCGCCGATCGAACAACGACGGACCATAGCTGCGATGATGGTCATAGGCATCGGGAATGGCGCCGGTGCATTCCTGCGTTATGCCGAAGTTGTCCAGCGAGTGGGAGTAGGTGTAGTTGGCATCGAATGTCAGACCGCGATACGCGCGCGATCGCACAGTGATGAAGCCGGCATTGTAGTTCGCGTAAGTGAAGCTTCCGCTCCAATCCAACGAACCCACCTGAGTATTAGCCAGGGTCATCGGCCCGGTCGCGAAGTTCGGCTCCAAGAGGAACCACAGTGCACCGGCCCCGTGAGCCGGCCAGAAGGGGTTGCCATTTTGAGCGTCAAACTCGGCAGCAGCAGCCGTGCAGGAAGCGAACGGCGCCTGCGTACTCCCCCATACGCTCGCACTGCCACTGCACAAGGGGCTACCCAATCCGCCCAGCATGGCTTCTAACGCTGGCTGAGTGGTAACCGCCCTGGTCGAAACACCAGCCTGGAGTTGCGCCGCCACGGCGTCGAACGCCTTCGCAAAGCTCTGGTTGGTGCCCTTGGGCGTAAACATGTACGGGATTGAATTTAGGTCAATGTTGCCGTAAAGATCTCGAGACCAACGGCCCACATATCCTAATTCCAAGATCATCTTGCCGGGCAACTCGCGTTGGATGCTGAAGTCGATGGAGTCCGAGCCGCCAGTAGTGTAGTGCGGATCAAGACGGAAGTCGCGGCTCTCGAAGACGCTGTTGGCGTTTGCTGGCTGAATGCCGCTGGGTGATCCCTGCCCCGGGATGATTACCCCACCGCTGACCGCCGGGAGGGGCGGAACATTAATATGGTTGCCGTCTATCCCGATCCGGAAGGCAGTAGTCGGATTGGAGAACCCGCTGCACGCACCAGTCGTATTCGGCGCCGTGCAAACGGAAAGATCGCCGAACCCTATACCTAGGGCCGGAGTCAGAACAAGCCCGACGCCGTTCTTCCGCTCGAACGCTCGCGACCAGCCACCGCGAAGCACCGTCTTCTTATTCCCAAGGAGCATGTCCAGTGGGCCGCCGGAACCGGGATTCCAGGCAAAGGCCAGCCGGGGACCGAAGTTCGTATAATCCGGGTCAAATGGATATTTTCGTCCGAGGCTCTTAATAGGCACATAACCCACAGTCGGATTGAAAACGTCTCCGTTCAGAGCGGCCTTTTCCTTGGTGTCTATATAAGATTTGGCATCAATCGGTTTGCCAGTACTAACGTCGATCATCATGGCCGTCTTGCCTGTCGGATCAGTTGGCGGCATCTGTACACCCCACGTCAAACCATAGCTTAATGTCAGTGATGGAGACACGCGCCAGGTGTCGCCAAAATAGAGTTCATAGGCATTTACATTTTCTTTCTGTGTGATCGTGCTCCCCACGGGCTGCGGACTCAAGTCCCCAGCGCGTGTTAACACCTGCGTGGCGCTGTCCACTAACCCGAGTGCGGAAATGTAAGCCCGTCTATATGTGCTCGCGTCCGAACTCTTAACAGAAGAGGGGACAGGGACTCCGCCGATGTCGAGGAATTGACCTCCCCGAGCCACAAAGTAGAGAGGCGTAGTTATGCCGCCCACCACCTTGTCATCCCGGACGTGCAGGAAGTGCTGGAGCTGTACGCGTCCTCCGAAGTTCCACGCGTGCTTGCCCTTAATCCAAGACAGGTTGTCGATAAACGTGTAGTCCTGTCCGTTCCAGACACGTTGACGCGCTTGTTGAGTATTGACGTTAATGGGTACCATGGCGTTGATCCGGCTTTCTGACCAAATCTGTAGCCTTGTGTCACTACATGGGGACACCGCCCCGCAAGCCGTACCGTTGTTGAGTCCAGGCACCGGGACACTTGCCCCGGGAGCAATCCAAGACCACCAATGACGCAACCAATCGAAATGGAAATCGTTCACCAGATTAGATGTAAGCCGCCCTGTCAAGCCCGCAACCAAGAATCGCGGCTGCAGCGGTCGGCTGGCCAGCGCGCAGGGTTGTCCAAACTTACAACCGGATGCGATGCCTCCAACGTCCTCCTGTATGTTGGCGGGAGTAATAGCGGAGGTGCTGTAGCGATAGGAACCCATGAAATCCCACTTGTCATTGATCTTATGGTCTAGCCGGAGCACGGCAAAGTGCTCGTTGGCAAGGTTCGGCACGCTGCTCGTGAAAAACGGTGCCCTTAGTGCTGCGTCACCTGCCGAGAAATCAGTAGCTGCAGGCAGATTAGCCCATTCGGCGGCTATGGCAGGGTTAAGCCCTATCAATCGTGGGTCAAGAGTGCCGTTGTCAGCAGGGAGCACGGTGCCGATTTGAGGATCGTTATCATTGCAAGGGCTGGAGCACGCGACTGGATCAAGCGTTGGCGTTGGATTCAGATTGAAGGCTCGGACCACACCACCAGCATCCCGGAACTTCAGGATACCAACCCTAAGTGCATCAGACGGCACCAACCGTTGAAATACCGACGAGGTGAAGAAGTGACGCTCTTCCTCATGGAGGAAGAAGAATGTCCGGTTCTTCCAGATCGGCCCGCCGATCCGCCCACCATAGCGGTTATCCCGCCATTCGGGATTTTCCGTGAATGGCTTCCCCGTAAAAGCGTCGGGGCGGTGGCCTCGGAACCAGTCGTTGGCGTTCAACTCGTCATTTTGATGGTACCAGTAACCTGCCCCGTGCCAATCGTTGCTGCCCCGTCGGGTGACCATCTGAACCTCGGCGCCAAGTGAACGGGTGAAGTCCACACCGGCGTTGTTCGTTTGTACCCGAAACTCTTCCAAACTTTCTACAGGAGTGGGCACTACTGCTCGGGGAGTAGCCTGGAAGCCGGTGTTGTAGCCGCCGCCGCCCTCCATGTTGCTGGTGGCGTCGCCACCATCGAGCATGAAAGTGTTCTGGTCCATGCGTGCCCCAGCGATTGTTCCGCCACTCGAGTTGCCGTCGCCCGAACCGGCAACCGCCCCGTTAAAGCCTGGAATCGCCATGGGCTGGAGTAGCACCAGGGCCGTGGCATCCCGGCTCAATGTCGGCATGTTCGCAAGGAGATTGGCATCGAGCACGTCGCCTACGCTCGCGTTCAAAGTCTGCAACTCGACACCAGTACCGGCGCTGACCTCGACAACCTCGGTCATCCCACCAACTTCCAAAATCACATTAACCAAGGCCGATTTTCCGATTTCAACTCTTACGCCGGTCACCACTGACTGTCTGAAGCCTTTAGCTGAAACCGTGATGCCGTAGTTCCCCGGACGCACGGAAGGAAAGGTATAACCGCCGTCGCTTCCGGTGGTGGCCGTTGTCTTCGCCTTGGTGTCCACATCTTCCAAATCGACCTTGGCGTTCGGAACACTGGCGCCTGACTTGTCAGAGACAGTACCTATCACTGTTGAGGTTGACGCCGTTTGCGCCCGCAGCGAACCACTCGGCAACAATAAAGCGACCACCAACGCGGCTCCTATGGAACACACAGTCTTCACGCGAAGCATACACACACCTCCATCAGTTTTCTGTAGTGTACGGATAGGCAGGAACAAAAAACTCTTTATGAGGCCCACAGAACCCCCAAATTTTGAGAGTAAGCTAACTAAGTCCAACCAATTAAGCAAGAGTTTTCTTGAATTTAGTCTGGGCATAAAGAGTTTACTTCTAGTTTTCTGACCGGCAGATACCTTTGTCTAAACTCTGTCTAAACGGCATTTCCAGTTTTTAGAGAAGCGGAAAGGTCCAGTGAGCGGCCTGTTCGCATTCGAGTCGCACGATGCGCCGGCGTCGATCTTGAAGCTCAAGGTCAGCACCAGCCGAAAGCTCAGCTCCGAACTCCGCGCCCGGCAGTTTTGGGCGCAGAGAGGTTCGCGCCTCTCGCAGCAGGAGCACTCCCGCAGCGAAGCCGCAGTCAAGGGCGACCGCAGGGAGTCGCCTTCAGCGGGCTGACCCTTGAAGGCGGCGGGAGCGAAGGGAACTCCCTGGCGTTCAGCAGAGCCTTTCGATCAGCTTGTGCGAGGGTAGTTTCAACGTATCGGCGAGGGCTGTGACGGCAAGCAGTGCGGGATTCGCGTCCTAACGCGCGCGGTGGGATTTTTCTTGTTGTTTGGCTTCTCCGAGTTCATGGCCGAAGACATTCTTTAGCCAATCGGGAATGCTATGCGTTGTTTTCACTAGTTCACCTGCAATGAAACGTGCCACCAGCCGATGTCCCTTCCCATTCGGTGTGTTGTCGTAGACAAGAAGATCGTCGGCATGCCTGCGCGCCTCAGGCAGGCTCTTCATCGCTTCTTCGTACGACTCCGGAACCGTGCTCAGTGGGACCGATTGCCCGCCATGACTCATCCGGACCAAGATGCGACCGGCATTCAGGTTGGGGTCTTCCGTGGAGATGAAGACCACTTTCGTGGTGAAACCTGCCTCTCTCGCGCTCTCCAACAATTCTGTGTCCACGACGAGATCCTCGACTGCAAATGAGCGGTGTTCGCCCAGTATCGCTTCGCGCTGGTACGGAATAGGGGGAACGAGGATGGGGAAAGCTTCCTTAAGGTGGGCGTCATAGAAGGTAGTCTTCCCAGCGCCCATGGGGCCTGCGATCACTATCAATGCTGGTTTCGTTTCGCTCAGAGCAAAATGTCCTTATCGTGTCGTTTTGTGCGCGAGCGTCTTCTGTGATTCGCGCTGGAGCTTTCCTGTGACCAGAGTCACGGGGGCTACTTGTCCTGATGGGTCGACCTCCACAGTTCTTTTCAGATCAGGGTCGTACTCATAATGTGTGCCATCTGGAAAGGCGTTTTTTGGACCTTCGTGCAAGCCAGCAAGACTGCCAATAGCTTCCATCAGTTGCAGCCGCTCAGAAGTGCTCATTTTGTCGAAGGTCGCCTTGGCTGATCGGCACTAACGATAAACAGATTCGTCGGGCAATCTACGCGCGCGAACTCCCGGCAGTCCGACTCGGCAAATCCTACGGCATCGCTATTGCCGATCTGACGAAATGGTTCGAACGCAAGAAGAAGTTGCTCTGAGACAAGAATGTACTTTACTTGAGGGACGTGAGCTAATGCGAACTCGCGGTGAAGGCGGACTCGAAAAAATCGGCGACATCTGGTATTTCTCCTGCATCAACCTCAACGGGAAACAGTTCGGCGATCCTCAGGGTCGAAACTCAAACAGGTAGCGGTCGAGATGCTCCGCAAGGCGAAGGAAGAGCTCGCGAAGGGCATCGCGCCGGTGGACACGAGGAAACTTTTCTACGAGGACTTGCGAGCCATCCTCGTAGCCGACTACACGGCGAACGGCAAGGCGGAGATGGACGGGGAAGACCTCGTGATTTCTGGTAAGAAAGGCGTGCTCAAGTCGCTCGACGATTTCTTCGGTGGCATGGCAGTGCAAGCAATTACGACGGACACGCTACGGCGCTTTACAGCGAAGCGAAAGGAACAGGATGGGGTTGCAGGTCCAGCCTGCAACCGAAACCTTGCCAGACTCCGCCGTATGTTCACCCTCGCCCAACGTGAGGGCAAGGTCACGTACATCCCCTACTTCCCGATGAGCAAAGAGTCCGATCCCCGTGAGGGGTTCGTCGAGCGACCCGAGTTCGATACGCTCCGCGCCGAGATGCCGGTCAACCTCCACGCCGCTCTCACCTTCTGCTACGAGACCGGATGCCGCACGGGAGCCATGAAGCAAATCGTGTGGCCTTGGGTCAAGCTCGACAAAAACGAAATACACCTGCCCCCCGGGGTCATTAAGAATCGCAAGCCGCTAATCCTGCCCCTATCTAAGGAACTCACGGTGATGCTTAAGAAACTGTTTCGGAAGGACGGTCCTGTGTTCGACACGACGAACTTCCGTAGAGAATGGATAAAAGCTTGTGTTAAACTTGGTTTGGGAAAAAAGACCGGCGAGGAGTGGCACCAGTATGAGCGTCTAATCCCTCACGACTTCCGCCGTTCAGCCGCCCGCAATTTGATTCAAGCGGGAGTAGACCAGAGCACGGCAATGAGAATCACCGGACATCGCACCGTGGCAGTCTTCCAACGGTACAACATCGTGAGCACGGAGCAACTGCATGAGGCGATGGCGAAGGTCTCCGAAAACGCAACGAAAACTCAAATTGCGGTCGGCAGCTCTCTAAACAACCCGTAACTGCTTGATAAGCCGAGGTAGCTCAGTGGTAGAGCAGCCGATTCGTAATCGGCAGGTCGTGGGTTCAACTCCCACTCTCGGCTCCACTTATCCCCTTTACAGACCAGCATAAATCCCTTGCCCATCCTTCTGTTCCTAGCCTAAAGTATCACCGTAACCGTTACAGAACACTGTCGGCCAGCACTGCCCTGATATCCAGCCCAATGGTTCAACGTAATACCGCTGGTCATGGTTCTTGGCTACGATTCGCCTTGGGCTCTGTAGACTTTTGCTTCTTTTGAACCAAAATCGATGACGATAAGCCGCCGAGTCACGCTTTTCGACATAGCCAATGCCCTGGGCATATCTACCGGTACGGTGCACCGCGCTTTGCATGGCAATCCCGACGTAAATCCCATGACCAGAACCCGTGTCCTGCAGATGTCGAAGAACATGGGTTATCGCCCTAACATGGTTGCGCGCCTACTCTCGCAAAAAAAGCACTTTCGCGTTTCTGTGAACACGCTGAAAGGCACGACTTCCTTCTGGGATGAGGTCCGCAGCGGCATTGGTGAAGAGGCTCAGGCCCTCGGCATGCATGCTGAAGATGTCGAATTCCGCACGTTCCCGCGCTTGGGAGAAGGGGAAGAAGAGGCCTTTGAAGCGGCGATGGCTGCGGAGTCGGATGGCATCATCCTGTTCCCAAGCCGTCCAAGCAGCCTGCGTGACTGGATGCGGCGCGCCACGCGGCCAAGAATTCCTGTCGTTTGCGTGTCCACGGACGCACCGGAAACAAGCAGGCTTGCCGCCGTTTCCGTGGACACCATGGCAAGCGGCTCCTTGGCAGCCGACCTGATGGGGAGATTTCTGAATCGGAAGGGCAAAGTCGCGGTGACACTGAGCGCACTGGCCGTGACCGAGCACGCGGAAAAACTGGCTGCCTTCGAGAAGACGCTCAAATCCTTGCATTCCGACATTTCGCTCGTTGATCCCATTGAGGATCACGACGTCGAATCGGAAGCTTATGACAAGTGCAGGAAGCTGCTTGCCTCCCATCCCGATTTAGCGGGGATTTACGTGACCACGGAAGCCTCGATGCCGGTGGTCGAGGCAGCTAGGGACGCTCAATTACTGGACCGTCTTACCATCATTGCCACTGATTTGTTCCCCGCCATCATCGACCAAATTCGCGACGGCAATGTAGCCGCAACGATCTATCAGCGGCCGCGCACCCAGGGCAGACTCGCGTTTCGCGTTCTGCAGGAGTTCTTGTTCCATGGCAGAGGCCCTGCCTTTCGTGTCACTCTCGCACCGCACTTGATCATGCGGGGTAATCTGGATTTCTTTCTGGAGAAGCGGGCTTCCAGTGGGACCGGCGCGAGGGCTGCAGCCGCCGCAAACGATATGCCTTCTGACTTTGCCTATTGGAACTACGACTGAACATTGTCGCCGAGGTCTTTACCATACTGGGTTGCAATTCGTACCGATTGCCTACAATCAGCGGTCCCAGGCTGTGGCCGCGGCTGCGTCATGGCTCCGCGATGCGATGGACCTGATTGGCGGGCAGATCTTTCAGCGCTTGGCGCACGCCGCTGGGCCAGTGCACTTCGATTTGTTTCACAGCCTTGAACGGACCCCGGCCGAAATGCGGGCGCGGATCCCGTGAAGCTCCGTAGCCTACGCTTGTCGAGACAATATCGTACTGGTGGCGCCGTCCTCGGTGGTCACTTTGAGCTGCGCTCCGATGGCCATCCGATTATCTTTAGAGCCTGTCAATTGAAAGTCATCCAGTTATTGGCATTTCCTGGATTCCGGGAAAGGGCGGCCGCGCACAGGCCGCACTTTTTTTGAACGGGCCAGACACGACTCCCACTCTCGGCTCCAGAGTTCTCGTGGAATTATCCAAACCGGGAGCGAAGTTTCACGCGACATCATGCTGGACGGATTTGCCGGAAGGATTGCAAGCAGCGGCGCGCGGTATCAAGTTCCGTAAAGCGGCTGCCTTCCTGCTCAATCAGATAATATTCCACTCCGCCGCCGCTCTCGGCTGCCTCGAAAATATTTTTCCACTCTGCAGCGCCTTCCCCAAACAAAACCTTGTAACCCTTCTCTGGGTCCGGCGACCAGTCCTTCAGATGAAGAGAGTGAATTCGCCCAGGATTCGCGCGTATCCATGCAACTGGATCGGAGCCGGCCTCCAGGCAAGTGCCCACATCCAGTTGCAGCATGACGGAAGGTTTCGTATTTTTCGCCAAGATTTCCATCGGGCGCTGGCCGTCAACCGCAGTGAACTCCAACCGGTGATTGTGATATCCGGCTTTCAGTCCGGAAGTCTCCAGTTGATCGGCGGCGGCATTCAGCGCATCGGCCACGGTCTTCCAGCCATCCAGGCCGGGCTGGGGTTTCGCCGAAGCCATGACCACGTATTTGCTGCCCAAAATCAAGTTGAAGTCGCGCGCTTTGCCGATTTTCTCCGGACTCAGATTCGAACTATCGTTGTGCGTTGAGAAGCATCGAATCCCGAGATCGTCCAGAAGCTTTCGCATCTGCTTGGCTTGCGCTTCCGACCACTCGAAATAGGGCGCATAGAATTCAACGCCCTGATATCCCATTTCCGCGACGGCGCGAACCGTGCCCTCGGAATCTTTTTTGAATTCCTCGCGCACAGAATAGAGTTCCAGTCCGGCGGGAATCGATTTCGCCGCGCGAGCCGAAAGCGCCCATGGCAGCATCGCCGAAAAAGCAATAAACGACCGCCGCGAAAGTGTGCGTGGGGTCATGACTGAATCCTCATGCCAGACGGAATCGTAACAAAAACTCAATCGGCATGCGACATTGCCTTCACCGCCTCGCGCCCAGGCACGAGACTCCGCACGATCACGTATAGCACGGGAATGAAAACGAGGTTCAGCGTCGTCGCGGCAATCATTCCGCCAAAGACGGTTGCACCGACGGAAATGCGTCCCGCTCGTCCGGTCCCCTGCGCCAGCACCAGCGGCACAACACCAAGAATGAACGCCAGCGAAGTCCCTAGTCCGCGGTTGCATGTCCCGGGACGGCTACGTCCGCAGGCCGCGAATGTCGCGCCCGGAAGAAGGCAAAGCGATCCAGGACCTTTTCCTGGAACTCTTCGAGGTAGAGATAGATCGCCGGAGTAATGAAAAGGGTGATGAACTGCGACACAATCAGCCCACCGACCACAACGAGCCCCAGCGGCCGGCGTGAAGCGCCATCTGTCCCGTAGCCAAGGGCGATCGGCAGCGCTCCCATGAGCGCGGCCATGGTGGTCATCATGATGGGACGGAAGCGCTCCATGCTGGCGTCGTGAATTGCTTGATCGTCTGGTACACCGTGCTCGACCCGCTGTTGCGCGAAGTCCACGACCATGATTCCGTTTTTCTTCACGATGCCCATGAGCATGAACATGCCGATGAACCCGTATAAAGAAGCCTCGGCGCCAAACAGCCACAGGGTCAGGAGGCCACCGACGAGCGCAACCGGCAACGAGGAGAGCACGGTGATCGGATGCAAGTAGCTCTCGTACAAAATGGCCAAAATCACGTACATGACAAAGACCGCGAGAAACATGAGGATGGTAAGGCTCGATACCGTGTCGCGGAACGTAAGCGCTTCACCCCGGAACTCGCCGCGAATTCCCGCCGGCAAGACTTGCTTCGCAGCCTTCTCCACGAAATCAGTTGCCTGCCCGATGGAATAGCCTGGCTTCAAGTTGAAGAACAGGGTGGCGCTCGTGAATTGGTTGATGTGATTGACGGATTGCGGGCCCAACATCGGGTGCCAAGTCGCTAGGGCGTTGAGCGGAACCATGCGCGAGCCGTCGTCGCTCTTGATGTACAGCAGATGAAGATCCTGAGGCTCGGAACGCTGCTCGTCGGCAACTTCCAGGATCACCTGGTATTGGTCGGTGGGCTTCTTGATGAGATAGACGTAGTTCTGCGCGTACGCTTGGTGCAGAAGGTTGAGAACCCTCGTCTCGGAGACGCCGTAGGTCTTGGATTGCTCGCGGAGGATGTCGACCTGCAGATTCGGGGTATGGTTGAACAGGTCGGAGTTGACAAAGAGGAACCCCGGGAACTCGAACATTTTGCGCATCAGGGTTCCTGAGCTGGCATAGACCTCGTTCGGATCGATCCCGGAAATGGAATAAGCAAACTGGCCCTGCAACTGCGCCGTGGCTCCGGTGCTGATCTGCAGGACGGGCTGGGGCTTGAGAAATGTCAGCAGACCGGGGATCTTAGAGTTCAACTGCCCCATCAACTGCCCGGTTACGACCTGAATGGGAGGACGCTTATCGGGAGCCTTCAGGAACGCGAGCACCAGGCCTTGGTTGGCGGGGAAAAATGAATTGTTGCCGCTCATGGTGAAGGTCATGTCCACGGCGGGGTTGGCATGGAGGACGTCCTCGACCTCTATTTGGTGGGTATGCATTTCGTAGTGCGACGTACCCTCCTGAGCGATGAACACGCCGAGGGCGAAGGAACTGTCGCCGATGGGGAGGAAGGCCTTCGGGACGATATAGAAAAGATAGCCGGTTCCCAGCAGACAAACCACCCAAATCGCCAGGGAAATCCAGCGATACCGAAGGAAAAACCACAACGAGCGCCCATAGACGGCTAGTACGCTTTTTTCTGCGCCGCCGATGACGCGCTCGATCCAGTTCCTCTCCGCCCGCTCTCCGCGCTCCCGAAGCAGGCCGGAACACATCAAGGGCGTGAGCGTCAGCGAAACGATGCCGCTGGCAAAAATCGAAACGATGATGGTGATGGAGAACTCGCGAAAAATGCGCCCCACCAGGCCGCTCATAAAGACCAGCGGGAGGAATACGGCGGCTAGGGAAATGGTCATGGCGAGAATCGTGAAGCTGATTTCCCTGGCGGATTGCAGGGCGGCTTCGAGGGCACCGAGGCCGCTCTCCATGAGGCGAACGGTATTCTCCAGGAAGACGATGGCGTCATCGACCAAGAATCCGATGGCCAGCGTCAGGGCCATTAAGGACAGGTTGTCCAGGCTGTAGCCTAGGATGTTCATGACCACGAAGGTGAGCAGGAGGGAGAGGGGCAGCGCCACAACCGGTATCAAGGTGTCGCGCACGCGGCCTAGAAAAATAAAGATCACCAGGACAACCAAGGCGAACGCGATGAACAGCGTCGCCTGAACATCCTTGACGCTGTTCACGATGCTTTGCGAACGGTCATAAATGGGAACGATTCCAACAGAACTTGGGAGCTGGGCCTGCACCGTGGGAAGGAGGTCGCGGATGGATTTGGCAACTTCGACGGCGTTTGATCCCGCGCGCCGGAAAACCGCAACGACCACCGTAGCGGCCGGAACCTCGTGTCCGCGATACCAAAAACGCATGCTGATGCGTTCGTCTTGCAATCCGTTTTTTACAGTTGCGACGTCTTTCAGATAGACCGGAGCGCCGTTGCCTTGCCTGACGATTAAATCTTCATACTGATGCGCTTCGCTGAGCTGCCCTTCGGGCTGAAGCAAGAAGGTGTGATGCGCGCCGTCAAATTGGCCCGCTCCCGTGGAGCTGGTGCCGTTCTTCAGCGCCGCCGTCAAATCATCAATGGTTAGACTGCGCGCGGCCATCGCGGAAGGGTCGGCCTTGATGCGCACTGCGGACTGAGCGCCGTACACGGCCACTTGGCTCACGCCAGGGAGAATGCTGATGCGCTCGCCGACTTGCGTATTGGCATAGTCGAAGAGCTGGCCCTGCGTGGCGCTGTCACTGGTGATCCCGACGTACATGATGGGCTGGTCGTTCGGATTGGTTTTGGTGAAGGTGGGCGGGCTCGGTAAATCCACGGGAAGTTGCGCCGTCGCGCGCGTAATGGCCGCCTGAACGTCGGTTGCCGCAGCATCTACACTCTTGGAGAGATCGAACTGCAGGACGAAACTCGAGTGCCCTTGTCCACTGTTAGAGGTCACCAACTCAAGGCCGGGAATCTGCATGAACTGACGCTCGAGCGGGGTGGCCACGTTGTTCGCCATGGTCTCTGGCGTTGCGCCGGGATAACCTACGTTAACTTGAATGACGGGATAGTCGACAGCGGGCAAGTCATTGACCGGCAAGACAAAATAAGCGAGTACGCCAAAAACGATGGCCGAGATCGTCAGCACCGCGGTCATCACCGGGCGGCGAATAAATGGTTCAGACAGATTCATGGATCTTCGTTCCCATTACTTTGCCCTCGCCGGCGCATCCGCCGGCGTGCCCCCTGCAGGTCCCGCGCCGGCGGTATCCACGCGCACCTTGCTGTTCGGAGCTACGGTCATCTGGCCGGCCATGATGACGTTCTCACCCGCGGCGACACCTTGGGTAATCACCACGTTATCGCCTTGCCGCTGGCCTAAGGTCACGAGTCGAAGGTCCGCGGTGTTGTCGGGTTTCACCACGTAGACGAAGGGACCCTTTTGGCTGATCTGTGTGGCTTGGTTGGGGATCAGCACCGCCCCCTTCTGCGTTGCCAGGACTAGCCTGACGTTGAGAAATTGCCCCGGCCAGAAATGGTGATCGGGGTTGGAGATGGTGGCGCGCAAAAAGACCGTGCCGGTGCCGTTCTGGACGGTGTTATCGAGAAATGTGAGCTTACCGCCGCGGACGTGCTCTTCCGGATCGGAGGGCAGCCTCACCAAGGTCTTTAGCGTTCCGCGGGTCATCTCTTTTTGCACATTGGGGAGGTCGCGCTCAGTTATCGTGAAGTCCGCATAAATGGGGTCCAGGCGCTGGATTAGCAACAACCCTGTTGTGTTCGCCTGCACCACGTTTCCGACGTCAACGAGTCGTGCGCCGGCACGCCCTTGGATGGGCGATTGAATATAACAATACTCCAGGTTGAGCTGGGCGGTTTCGAGGGCCGCTTCCGCCGATTCCACCTGCGCCTGATCGACGGCGACGGTGCTCTTTTTGGCGTCATAATCCTGCTTTGCGATGACCTTCGAGTTGAATAGCTCCGAGCTGCGCGCGAACTCTACTTTCGCGAGTTCGAGCGCCGCTTTTGCTTGGGCCAAAGTGCCCTTTGCCGAATCGAGCTGGGCTTGATACGGACGCGGATCAATCACAAAGAGCAACTGCCCTTTGGCCAGATCAGCGCCATCCTGGAATTGCCTTTGCGTAATGCGGCCGCCGACTTGCGGGGTTACGGTAACCGACTCGAAAGCGAAGCTCTTGCCGATCTCGTCGAGGTACACGGGCACATCTTGGGCTTGCGCCTTGACTACACTCACTAGGGGCGGAGGCGGGAGTTGAGGACCTGCAGCTTGGGGATTCGCTCGGTTACAACCCAAAGCTGCGATTTGCAAGCCAAACAACGGTAGGACATACAGAAATCCGACCTTCAACTTCATTTTTAGCCTCCCCTCGTTTGTCTATACGCTACCAGCCAAGGGTATATTGCGGGCCGAGCCCAACAGCCCATAGTCGACGTCACGCCCTGCACGCACCTCTGAAGTTTGTGAGGCCCGGTTCTGCTCATAAAGTTAGGCACACCCAAGACTAGATTAGACGCCAACGAGGGAAATGCGTTATTTTTCGCGAGTTGCATTGCGAGCCTGCGGCAATCTGCGCCTCAGAAGCCACCGTGTCAATTGTACCCCGCCGGCAGCTGGCTCGCCGGGCCCATTCTTCCGCAGTCGACACTCAATAAAAATCGCGGGAATCGATTCTCTTGCTGGAAAGTCCGAGTTGCAGCACGTCCATCTGCTCCGGCCGGTCAAAAACCTTCCCCGGAAAAAGCCTTTTCGTCAGCAAGCGCACGCCGCCAAACGCCGCGCCCAGCACCACGGCGGCCACCATGAACAAGATTGTCGCGAGGATAATCACGACAAGTCTGTTGATCAGCGGTGGGTCGGTGACCGTCTGGTGCGGCTCGTTCCAGGTCACTTCCGTTTCGTAATTCACCGCCCGGCGCAGCGAATCGCCATACTTCGCCGAGGATGGCTTCAATACCACGGAAAGCAGCGACGCTTTGCGTTCGATGCTGGTTCCTGCTTGCTTCGCCGCGGGCGAAATCGCCTGCTCCAAATGCCGCAAATGTTGCTCCGCGAGTTGCGGCGTGGGATAGACGAGCAGTAGCAGCACTGCTTCCTCTTTTCCTTCGCGGTATTGCGCCAGCATCGCTTCCGCGTTCATGTCGAATCCAGCTTCGCTCGCCAGGTTCGCGAACTCATCCCGCTTTAGCGCGGCAATGGCATTCTGGAATGCCGCCAGCCCTCGCGCATATCTTTGCGTCCCGTCGCTGAATCCCCGCGGCAGGTACGTTCGAATCGGCGGCAGCGGCGTCTGGTCGGCATGCGCGCTCACCGCGTTCACCAGTGTTACCAAATCCGCTGTGGAAATAGCCGGCGCCGGCCGTACCTCCAGAATGGAACTCCCCACCAGGACAAACAGCCGGTCGCCATCCACGGCCGAAGTCCTGTTCAGTGTCGATGGATGCATTTCCGGTCGGATCAGCGCGGTATACATTTCGTACGCGCTGCTGGGATCATGATACTTCTGCAGATTTACTTGGATTTTGGCGCCGCCGGAGGAGTACTCGCAGAATTCTCCGGGCGCGCGCCCGGTTTCCTTCCACAGGTCTAAATAATCTGGCGCAGCTTCCGTTTCCACCCACATCGGACTTGGCTGGCCGGACCAACCGGCGAAATGCGTGGGCAGCTTCTGTTGCCGCTGAGCGGACAAATACGGCGAGGCGGCAAGCGCCAGAGACAACGCAGCAATAAAACGAAATTTTTGCATCCCGGCTTCTATTAGACACCAACAGACTAGTTTTGGTTGCGAGATTGTTCAACAGCTGCCGCGGCTGGACGCACGGCCCCTGGTTTAGCGGGCAGATTCATGGTCACGCTGTTCATACTTTCCAGGTAGCTGGCCATGCCCTGGTAAAGCCCTTCCGCCACTTTTTGCCGCTGTTCGGGCTTCTTTAGCAATTGTTCGTCCGCCGGATTGCTCAGGAAAGATATCTCCGTCAGGATCGACGGCATGGCCGCGCCAATCAGCACTACGAAAGGAGCTTTGCGCACCCCGCGGTTCTTCACCGGGTTGTTGGTCTTTTGAATCCGCCTCGAAAGGGAATCCTGGATATCCTCGGCAAGTTCCCTGGACTCGTCAATCTTTTCCGTCCTCGTGATTTTCAGCACCAGGTCCTGGAGGTCGTGCACGCCTCCTTGTGCCGTGGCGTTCTCGCGCGCCGCCACTTCCATCGCTTCCGCCGAGCCTTTCAGGTTCAAGTAATACGTCTCTATGCCGCGCGCCCCATGGTCCCGGCTCGAATTCGCATGAATGGAAATAAACAGGTCCGCTTTGGCCTGGTTCGCCATGTTTGTCCGCTCTTCCAGCGGAACAAACGTGTCATCCGAACGCGTGTACACCACGTCCGCGCCCGGCAGCCGCTGCTCGATAATTTTCCCCAGCCGCAGCGCCACGTCCAGGCACAGGTCTTTTTCCATCAAGCCCGTTGGGCCAATCGTTCCCGTATCGTGGCCGCCGTGGCCAGCATCGATCACAATTCTTCCAATCTTCAAGCCCAGCGTGCGGGTCAGCGTGGACTGGCCGTCGCGCGTTGGCTGTGGCGTGCTTGCTGGCCGGACCAAGTCCGGCTTCGCGCCTGCAGCCGCTGTTTTCAATGGTGTCGACTTGGAGTTTTTCGCGGCCAGAGGCGCATTGCGCGCCACCGCGGAAGAACTATCCCCCGCGCTTGAGCCGTTACTTCCGCCAACTGAACCTCCGTTAGTCGCGCCAGCGTTAACCGCGCCGCCGTTGATCGTCGTATTTATGGCGCTCTTCGCATTCGCCACTATCTTTTGCAAAGGAGAAGTAGTTTCCGCCGGCGGTTCCTTTCCCGAACCATTCTGAGCGGTTTGCATTCCGCCGCCGGCCGCCGCGCTCTTGTTCGCGTCTTCCGCGCCAGCTTCCTGCGCGGGCTTCCCTATTGCAGTTCGTACCGGCACAGCTGCCGAAGAGTCCCCAAATAAATCAATCAAAAGCTGCGGCGGATTGCCGGACAGCGAAGCGGCATAATTCTTAACTCTGTCTACGTCCAGCACCACGCGCACCACGCCGTTGTGATTTTGCGCCACGCGCACCGCCAGCAGCAGGCCGCCGTCCACGTGGATATTCGCGCGCGCCGCTTCCGGCGTCAGCCGGGCCGAATGCAAATCAAAAAAGATGCGCTCAGGACTCGCGATGCGCCCGGAAGTGTATTGCACGCTGTCATCGAGATCGATAGTCACCCGCGTGGCATCGCCGTTGACAGCCGCGCGAATCCGCTGCACCTGCGGGATCCCGCGTGATCCTTTGCTGCTTGCGGACTTGCCGCCGGAGTGTGCTGGCGCCTCCGCGCGCGGTTCCTCAATACTTGACCATGCCGTCTTTGCATTCGAAGCCGCACTGTTCGCGTCGGGCGGTACGTCGCCGTTCCGCAGCAGAGCCAATTCCGCCAGCGCTTCTTGCGCTTCGCGTTTTCTCGGGGAACGCGGATAGCGTTTCAGGAAATCTTCATAAGTTTTCTTCGCCAGCCCCGAATCCCCCAAATGCTCGCGCTGCAACTTCGCCGTTCGCAGAATCGCATCCTGGCAATACTTGCTCGTCGGATATTCGCGAATCAGGAATTGGTAAGTGTCCACGGCCGACTGATAGTAAGCGCGTCCAAAACGGTCGCCCATTTCGGTGTAAAGTTCCGCAACGGCCAGCAGGGAATCGGGAACTTCCGGAGCCCGCGGCGTAATCATGGCTACGCGGCGATAAACCAAAACCGCTTGTTTGTAATCCGCAAGCGTGCGTTTTTCGGGGGGTTTGCTGTTCAGCGCCGCGCGCTGCTCTTCGGCTCGCGCAAATTGCGCTGTCGCCGACTGGCGCTTCAGCGACGCGGTGGCGGCGGCTTCCGCATTCGTTTTCGCCTGTGCCGCAGAAACAAAAAACAGCGCGGCGCTTAACGCGGCAAAAATCGGCGAAAGACGGGCGAACCTGATCCGCGAATTGTTTTCCGCCAAAAACATCAGCCCGCATCCCCCAAACCTTGTAGCCGAGAAACCGCCACGCACTTCAGAAAAAAATCAAACCTCAGAAAAAACAAACGCCGAAAAAATCAAACTTCCGAGACCCAAATTCCGGCTCCCGGAAAAATAGCCAGCTGCCAACCACGAGCAGCTCTTTCTATTCGTTGGTGAATACGATGCGGCCTTCTGGCGTGACGTCTTTGTGGATCGCGTGGGAACCGACGTAAGCGCCAGCAAGACGTCCCGAGCCCGGCCGGAAGTAGGCGTTCTGTACTTTCTGCACATAGTTCCGCGTCTCTCGGTACGCGGGGACGCCGTGAACCTTGTCCACAGCACCCTCACCCGCATTGTACGCCGCCAGGGCCAGGTCAAGGTTGCCATTGTATCGTTCTAGCAACCACTTCAAATGTTTAACCCCGGCGTCGATATTTTGTTGCGGGTCGAACACGTCATAGGCTCCATATCGTTGTGCCGTCGTGGGAATCAACTGCATCAATCCGCCGGCGCCCTTGTGCGACCACGCCTTGGGATTCCAGTTCGACTCCGTTTCGATCACCGCGCGGACCAGTGCAGGATCCACGCGATGGCGGTCCGCCGCTTCTCGTACGATTTTTTCGACGCCGTCGCGGCCCATGTCCAGGGCCAGACGGCTGCGTCCCGTAAAAGAAGTTTCGGAGGGCAAGTAGATGCTGGTGCGCGGCTTCGCGGCAGAGAGCTTCGGCGATGGCGGTTCGGCGTTCACGAAAAATTGCCGGCCGTCATCATTCAGGACCTTGGCGATCTGCGCGTTCGCACCTTTCGCGAAAAACGATGCGAAGAAAATCGCGCAAAAAGCCAGCGTGGTCCTAATTAGCCCTGCCGTGATTGCCGTGCGTCTCGTCATTCCATTAGCCCGGTCGACTGTTACCCCGGTTTTGCCGGGGTTCTGCCTTGGGGAAGGCTACAACAATCTTGGAACCCACTACACAGCAGACAGTTTTCAACATTGACGTTCTACCGTCAATGTTCCTTCCGTACTAGGCCCCCGCACGAACGGTCTACCCGAAGGGAGGTCGCCCGGCGGTGGCTCATCTTGGTACTCCGCACACACGGGAACGGACACTGTCTCCCGTAGGACACGGTTCTGGCGCAACCCCATTATAACAAAGGCTCTAGCAGGGAGGGGATGCTCAATAGGGCACTTTTTAGGCCAGCTGTGTCTTTTGCGCCAGCCTCCGCAAGGTCAGGCCTCCCGCCCCCTGAACCGCCTAGCTGCTTGGCCAGTGCCTGTATCAGCTTGCCAGCATGGACTTTAGCGGTCAGATCTTTGGTGACTCCGGCGATCAGGGCCACTTTTCCATTTTCCGGCATGCCTAGGGCGACCACTCCGGAACCCAGCTTCTGGCGCAGGCTGTCCACCAGCTGCCTAAGTCCTTCGCGGTCAACGTTTTGCACTTCGGCGGCAATAAGCTTAATCCCTTTAACAACTTGCACGCGCCCCGCTAGCTCGTCGATCTGGCTGAGCGCGCCTTTGCGCTTCTGCGTTTCCAGCTCCTTTTCGAGCTGCTTGGCGGTCTGGGAGAGCTTCTCCACCTGGGCCAGGATGCCGTCTTCGCCTACGTTGAGCTGGCCGGCTAGCTGACGCAGAGTGTCCGCCTGCTTTTGAAAATGCTCCAGCGCGCCGATGCCGGTCACGGCTTCGATGCGGCGAACGCCGGCGGCCACGGATTCTTCGCTGACAATTTTGAGCACGCCAATGTCGCCGACGCGCTGCACGTGCGTCCCGCCGCAAAGCTCCTTGGAGTAGAAGCCGCGGGCGGCACGGGGATCGGGGATGGTCACCACGCGAACGTTGTGCTCCGGATACTTGTCGCCGAAAAACGCGAGCGCGCCGGAAGCCAGCGCCTCTTCGAGCGACGTGACATTCGTCTCGATCTCGGTGTTCAGGCGAATCTCGTCGTTCACTTGCTGCTCGATGTCCCGCAGCTCTTCCGCGTCCACGTGCGCGAAGTGCGAGAAGTCAAAGCGCAGCCGGTCTGGCGCGTTCAGCGAGCCGGACTGCTTCACGTGCGTGCCGAGAATATTGCGCAGCGCCGCATTCACAAGATGCGTTCCGGTGTGATTGCGAATGATGCGCGCGCGCCGCTCCGCGTCCGCGACCACCGCAACGCGATCGCCCACGCGCAGCGTTTCCTTCGCTACAACTTTGTGCGCCACGAGTCCGGCGACGGGATAAAACGCGCCCTTCACTTCGGCGAGCAATTGCGATTCCGAATTGTCGTAAAACGCGCCGGTGTCCGCCACCTGCCCGCCAGACTCCGCATAAATCGCCGTGCGGTCGAGAACAACTTCTCCGCTCTCGCCGGCTTTCAGTTCATTCACCGGACCGTTCTTTGTGTCAGCGCGGTGAGCGCTGCCAGTCAAAATGATTGCTTCTATCTCACAATCTCTCGCCGTCGTCCCATGATAGAAGTCCAGTTCCGTGGTGAAGCGGTCCGCAATCTTCGCATACGCCAGATTTGCCGCTTCCTTCGCCCCACCCTTCCACGACGCTCGCGCTCGCTTGCGTTGCTCTTCCATCGCTGCTTCAAAACCTGCTTCGTCGAATGACAATCCCGCGTCTCGAACTACGTCACGAATAAGGTCCTTCGGCAGCCCGTAAGTATCCTGAAGCCTAAATGCTTTCGCGCCAGAATAAGTCATCAACAAACGGGCTTTTGCATATTCGGCGTCGTAGTGCGGTATCGGCGACGCACGCAGCTTCTGAATTTCCAATTGCTCAAATCGAGTTCTGTATTGGTCGAGCGGAATCAAGTCATCTTGTAGTTTCTTCAGACCCAACGCTAATGTGCGTCCAAATCGGACCTCTTCGCCCAATACGATGTCTACCACGCCTGAAGCGCCAGGTTCGATCAACTCCGGATAGGCCGCACCCATGATGTTGCGAACAGCATTCACCATTTCGGAGAGAAACGGCTGTGTCGCGCCCAGCAGGCGTCCATGGTAAATCGCACGGCGCATGATCTTGCGCAGAACATAGCCGCGCCCTTCGTTAGACGGTAAAACGCCGTCGGTAATCAGAAACGTCGTCGCACGAGCGTGATCGGCGATGACCCGAAGCGAAGCAGCGCCACCTTTGCCGACTTCGGAGCTAATTTCTTTTTCATAATCCACGCCGCAGAGTTCCGCAGCCCGCTTCATCAGTGGAAGAAATAGATCGGTATCGTAATTGGAGATGACGCCTTCGAGGACGGCCGCAACACGTTCAAGGCCCACGCCGGTATCCACAGACCGTTTGGGTAGCTCAGAAAGACCGCTTGGTTCTCGGTTATATTGCATGAAGACAAGATTCCAGATTTCAACGTAGCGGCCGCAGTCGCAGGGGAATTTGCAATCCGTATGGCCCTCGTCGGATGCGGCGGGGCCCATGTCGTAGTGAACTTCGCTACACGGACCGCAGGGGCCGGTATCGCCCATCTGCCAGAAATTGTCCCGGAATCCAAGCTCGCCAATTCGGTTAGACGGAACTCCTTGATCTAACCAATGCTTCTTGGAAGCGTCATCATCGGGAACAGCCCACGAAAAATTGGTATCTGGCGGATTTGACGCCTTAAATACGGTTACGTAAAGTTTTTCCTTTGGGATGGCGAACCATTCGGGCGAAGTGAGCAGCTCCCACGCGTACTTAATCGCGTCCTCTTTGAAATAGTCGCCGAATGAAAAATTGCCGAGCATCTCGAAGAAGGTGTGATGGCGCTTGGTGAAGCCGACATTTTCCAGGTCGTTGTGCTTGCCGCCCGCGCGCACGCATTTCTGGGCGGAGGTGGCTTTGTTGTAGTCGCGTTTTTCGAGGCCGAGGAAAACGTCCTTGAACTGGTTCATCCCCGCGTTGGTGAAGAGCAATGTGGGATCGCCATGAGGAACGAGCGACGAGCTGCGCACGCGACGGTGGCCCTTGGACTCAAAGAAGCGCAGGAAGGTTTCGCGGATTTCGTTGCCGGTCATTTTCATGTGCGTGCCCTTACTGGGCGCCGTCAACTTTCCTTTTGTGTCGTTCTCCGTCACGTATTCCCCATGATTCTTTAGGCGAACAGGTTCTTGGATTATGGCAGACGCCTATCTGCGCAGCAATCGTAGGGGCACGATATATCGTGCCCCTACCAATCGCTCGATTCGTCGGGCGGCTTTCCTTTTTGTTCTGAACTGAAGATCACCCTCCCCCCACCCCCGGCATGAAATTGCATGGATATCAAAGGAAAGGACTTACAAAAAAAGCATTTCGTAATCGATTGATTCTAAAGGGCGCGATTTTGGTTGTTTTGGATTAGCAAAGGCCGAAACGGCCGCCCAGAAAAGAAAAAGCGGGAGGGCGCTCCCGCTTTTATACGCAGTAATCTACAAAACAGAGTATACCACAAAGTAAGAAGAAGTCAAATGAAAAATGGATAGTGGGACAGGTTGAATTCTGACCCCTATTGTCACGATCAAGAAAATTCAAACTGGCCCCTTCCGAAAAATGAAGCCGGATTCATGGGCCAGCAGAGAAAGTTACTCCATCTCGACTTCGGGTAATTCTTCCCTTGTTAGCGCTTTCAATTCGCGGCGCACGACGTCGGCGGAGAATCCGGCGCGCAGCAAGCTCCCGTACAGGGAGGCCATCTTCTTTTCGTCGATCTTTTTTCCTGTATCGGGGCCGCGATACGAGCGCAGCTTGCGCTCGATGCGCTGGCGGACCATGGCGGCTTCGTCGGAAGTCTGGGCCACTTCTTCGAGGGCGGAGGAGATGTGACGGTCGGGAATGCCGCGGGCGCGGAGGTCGCGCGCGACACGGTATTTTCCTTGCTTGCGGGATTCGGTGCGCTGGCGGGCAAATTGTTTGGCGTACCGCGCGTCGTCCATCAAGCCGTTTTCTTTCAGGCGCGCCATCACTACTTGCACCAGCAGCTTGTTGTCGCTGCGGCGCTCCAGCTTCTGCTTCATTTCGTGGATGGAGTGCGCCCGCCGCATTAAGGCGCGCACCGCTACGTCGTACATTTCCGCTTCGGTTTCCAGTTGGCGGGGCCTACTGAACATAGAGGAAGGATAGAAGAGAAAGTGGCGAGTGGCTAGTGGCGAGTGGCGAGAACAGAAGAAAAAGATCTAACACCGAGGGCGCAGAGAGGAATAAGGCGAGCAATTTAGCGGGAGTTCAAATCCAGGTCACCGCGTTCTCGTGGGCCTTCCTCGATGAAACCCTTATTTTGCCAGCGATAGTGAACACGGATGTATCCTTCGGAGCAGCAATCGCCTGCGAGTCTCTCTGGGTCGGCAAAGTCCAATACTAACATTCCGCTTTGAATCGAGGTTCGCACGAGACCGCCGTAACCACGCGAACCGCTCTGGAGGATACCCATGAGCCTGGGGCCTCCACGAGCGAACTTGTAGACGTAGAGATAGTCCCAGTTCATTGTGCCCCCGGTGCTGTAGTTCAAATGAACTGCGGCCTCTTCCTCTCCGTGGCCATCCAAGTCGCCGTATGTGACGGAATCCACACTGATTAGCGGAGAGTGCTCGTGTTCCAGCCGCGATTGACCGGGTGCGTAAAAATGATGAAAGCCGCTTGTAACATGCGTGTGGGATTTCGGCTTCGAATCAATCCAATGCCATGGCGTAGCAGTGAACGACGGAGGCGCAGCTGTGTCGTCATCCCACTCGAAGGAGAAATTCTTGAAATCGATGCTCCGAATGTCAGCCCTATCTTTTGTGGGAGCGCCTGTGGTCGAATTGGCAAAGGCCAAGAATATTACTAAGCCTAGCGAGGCTGTCTTCACGTTGCATCCATCTTATCTCAGGAAAAAGCGGCAGCAAGGCTGCCGCACTCCAAATTATTTGCGGGCGAAGCGCTCGAAGTCGGCCATTTGGCGCTCCATTTCCTCGCGGGCGGAGTCGGAGGCGGAGCGAATACCCTGGATGCGGAGCTTGAATTCGTCGGCGTTGGAGGCGCGCGCGAGAGCTTCGTCAAGGGTGATGAGCTGCTTGGAATAAAGATCGAAGAGCGATTGATCGAACGTCTGCATGCCGTATTGGCTGGTGCCGGCGGCGATGGCGTCGTGAATCAGGCGCGTCTTGTCCGCGTTGATGATGCAATCGCGAATGTAGCCGGTGGCGATCATGATTTCGCAAGCGGGCACGCGGCCTTTGTCGTCCGCGCGGCGAACCAGGCGCTGGGAAATGACAGCTTTCAGCGTGGCGGCAAGCTGCAAGCGAATCTGCTTCTGCTCCGGTGGCGGGAAGACCGCGATAATACGCTGAATGGTTTCCGTGGCGTCGAGAGTGTGCAGCGTGGAAAGAACCAGATGGCCCGTTTCCGCGGCGAGCAGCGCGGTAGAAATGGTTTCCAGGTCGCGCATTTCGCCGACCAGAATCACGTCGGGGTCCTGACGAAGGGCGGCGCGCAACGCGGTGGAAAAGTTCGCGGTGTCCACTTCGACTTCACGCTGGTTGATGAAACTTTTCTTGTCGCGGTGTAAGAATTCGATGGGGTCTTCGATGGTGATCAAGTGGTCAGCGCGCGTGGCATTGATCCGGTCGATGATAGCCGCCAGCGTTGTGGACTTACCGGAACCGGTGGTTCCCGTGACCAGAATCAGGCCGCGCTGTTCTTCGCAAATTTTGTTGACGACCGAGGGAAGGTTCAGCTCTTCGTTGGTGCGGATTTTCGTGGGGATGACGCGAAGCACCATGCCGACGTTGCCGCGCTGCTGGAAAACGTTGACGCGGAAACGGCCTAAGCCCGCCACGCCATAAGCCATGTCCAATTCCGCCGTTTCCTTGAACTTTTGCTTCTGGCGGTTGGTCATCATGCTGAAGGCCATGGAAAGCATCTCTTCGGGCGTGACGCGAGCCACATCGGTGAGCGGGGTGAGCAGGCCGTCTATGCGCAAATAGGGGTGATTGCCGACTTTCAGGTGCAAGTCGGACGCTTTGCTTTCGACAGCGCGGCGCAGAAGATCGTCAATGCTGATGGCCATATCGTGTGAACCCCGCAAGAATGCAGCTAAGATACGAAACTAGCATCCGAGGGAAGGGCGAGCAAGGAAAGCGCAGAGGCCGGTTGCGCGCTAGTTAACTGGCCTTGGGACTGGTTTTTCAGTGCAAATGGAAGATTAAGGCTTCTTCAGATAGAGCGAATCGTAGAGGAGGCCGGCGACAAAGCCTCCGGCCAGCGGGCCGACCCAGTAGACGCCGTGATTGGCCCAATGGGTGGACGCCAAAGCAGGTCCAAAGGCGCGCGCGGGGTTCAAGGCTGCACCTGTGAGCGGACCAGCGACGAGGATGCCGAGGGTGATCGACAAACCGATGCCAAAGCCAGCGATGGAGCGAAATGCGCCTTTTTCATCGACGGCGGTGGCGAAAACGGTGAGCACGAGGAAGAAAGTGGTTACGGCTTCGAGAGCCATGCCTGCCCAGCGCGGAAAATCCCGGGCCAGCTCCGGCGTACCCAGGGTGACGGCGCGCCAGGTTTCTTCGGGGACGACCGACTTCAGCAAAAATGCCGCAGCCGTTGCCCCGGCAAGTTGCGCGGCCCAGTAGAGGATGGTGTCCACGGTGTTCACGCGCTTGGTGACCCAGAAGCCGATGGTCACGGCGGGATTGAAATGTCCGCCGGAGATGTGGCCGAGCGCGGAAACCATAACGCCGATGGCGAGGCCGTGAGCGAGGGCGATCCCGAGAAGGCCAAGGCCGCCCGTGCCGTGCAAATATTGGTCGGTGCAAATCGAACCAGCGCCGAAAAAAATCAGCGCAAACGTTCCCAGGAATTCCGCGATCAGCTTTTGCGATGTGCCGTACATCGATGATCCTCCACGCAGAGAAAAGGAAGCGTGCTTGATTCGAACGGACGCATTCTAGCCGGAATGCGACACCGAACGCTATAGTCGAATGACAAGGGAAATCAGAGCATTCGAATCGAGTGTCTAGCGTGTGGCGGCGCTGACGGGAGCGCTTACTGGAGTGAGCCAGTTGTGGCGGTCGGGTTTGGTGCCTTTAGTGATGGCGAAGAATTCCGCTTGCAATGTGAGGGTGATTGGTCCGGCGACGCCTTTGCCGACCTGGATGTGGTCGACGGAACGAATGGGAGTGATTTCGACGGCGGTGCCCACGAAGAAAACTTCGTCGGCAATGTAGAGCATTTCGCGCGGGATAACCGTTTCCTTGAAAGGAATGTTAAGGTCCGCCGCGAGTTTGACCACGGCATCGCGGGTAATGCCGGGAAGAATGCTGGTGGCTAGAGGCGGAGTGTAAAGCACGCCGTCGTGGACGAGAAAAACGTTCATTCCGGAGCCTTCGCTGACGTGGCCGTCGGAATCGAGAGCGATTCCCTCAGTGTACCCGTTGAATGACGCTTCCATGCGAATGAGCTGCGAGTTCATGTAATTCGCAGCGGCCTTAGACATGGCGGGAAGAGTGTTCGGGGCGATGCGTGTCCAGGAGCTGACGCCGACGTCGACACCTTTCGAAAGAGCTTCCGGGCCGAGATACGCGCCCCAGCTCCAGCAGGCCATGTAAATGTCGATGGGCGAATTCAGCGGATTCACTCCTACTTCGCCGTAGCCGCGCAACACGATGGGCTTCACATAACAGGAATTTAATTTGTTGAGACGGACAAGTTCGCAGGCGGTGCTGGCGAATTGGTCGACGGAGTAGGGAAGCTCCATGCGGTATATTTTCGCGGAGTTGATAAGGCGCTGCATGTGCTCACGGAGGCGGAAGATCGCGGGGCCTTGCTTGGTTTCGTAGCAGCGGATGCCTTCGAAGACCGCGGAGCCGTAGCTTACGACGTGCGAAAGGACGTGCAATTTAGCGTCGTCCCAGTTGATCCACTTTCCGTTGTGCCAGATTTTCTCGGTGGCCTGAATCGGCATAGATGCTCCCTGTTTGGCAGTGCCATTCGCCGCGGCACGGCTCGAAATCGCAGAATACGGTACGGGGCGGCGAGCGTCAATGCACGGCGTGCGCCAGGAGAGAACCGGCTTAAACCAAATTGGCGCGGCGTTTGAAGATGCTACGTTGTTACCGCGCAGTCTTGGACGGCTGATCGGAATTCGAGGGGCGCTCCAAAGAATGGAAGGCGGCTTGCGCCTGTTTCAGGATATCGCCGTTCGTGTTTTCCCAGGCGCCCAAGAGAAAAAAAGGCAGCGCGGTAGCCAAAGCCCAAAGCTTGGCTTTGCGCGGAATTTTGACCTCGGGCTCCCAGCGAAAGAGCTGCGCCGCAACGAAAAAAGTGAGGATAGCCCAAACGGCGAGGGCCAGAATTTGAACCATGAGTTGCGAGACGGAAAAAGACTGATAAAGGGCGCCCTGTAGCGCGGTAACAAGGTAGGTGGCCGGCAAAAACAGGCCGACATGTTGGACGGAGTTGGGCAAGTAGGCAAGAGGGAACGTGGCGCCAGAAAGAAAGATCAGCGGCAGCCAGATAATCTGGTTGAGCACCTGAGTCTCCTGCATGGTGTTGGTGACGCTGGCGACCACGAGGCCGAGCGAGCCGAAGGAAACCGTTCCGACGGTGACCAAAACTGCAAGCGAAAAAAGATTACCGAGACTCGGAACATGAAAGATGAAACGCGCCAAGAATACTTCAACGGAAACGGTGGGGAGAGTGAGCACATAGTTTGCCAGGAGGCTGGAGGCAAGCATATCCGTGGCGGTGACGGGGGTGACATGGAAGCGGCGCAGAATCCCTTGTTCGCGAAACATCACGAGAGTGGCGCTAAGTCCCCAGAAGCTGCCCATCACGTTGAAAGCGATGACCGGGCCCAGGAAATAACTGACGGCGCGAGGATTGCTGCGGGCGAAAATGCCGGCATACAGAAAAAACATGCCGAGGGGGAAGACCACGCTGAAGAAGAAAAACATTTTGTTACGCAGGGCAAGCAGAATGCGCGTGCGGGTCAAACTGGCAAAGTTGCTCAATCGCGTAGCCTCCTTCCGGTCATTTCGATAAAGACATCTTCGAGGGACGGCGTAGCGATCTCGAGGCTGACAAGTTCATTGCCGCCAGCTTCCAGATGCTTGACGAGGGAAACGATGGTTTGCGGCGGGCGTTTGGAGTGCAGCACATAGGTGCCATCCACTTCGCGCGCGTCGGCCACGCCTTCGAGGTTCGTAAGTGCGCCGTTCGATTCCGGCTTCGAGAGGCGCACTTCGATGCGAGTGGCGCCGCCGGAATGCGCTTTCAGTTCGCGAGGCGTGCCGAGAGCGATTACCTTGCCGAAGTCCACGATGGCAACGCGGTCGCAGAGTCGTTCGGCCTCTTCAATGTAATGCGTCGTCATCAGGATGGTTTTTTTCTCGCGGCGCAGTTCCTCGATAACGTCGTAGATTTCGCGGCGCACTTGTGGATCAAGTCCCGCGGTTGGTTCGTCCAGGAAGATTACCTTCGGATCGTTGACCAGAGCCATGGCGAGGGCGAGGCGCTGCTTCTGGCCGCCGGAAAGCTGGTTGTAAAAAGTGTTGCGCTTTTCTTCCAGGCCGAAACGTTTAAGCAATTCCTCAGGCTTGCGGCCGCGTTTGTAGAAGCTGGCGAAGAGACGAAGAGCTTCCATGACGCGCAGCTTGTCCGGGAGCGAGGTGGATTGCAGCGCAGCGCCGATTTCGTGTTTGAGAGCCTCCGATTCGCGCTGCGGATCAAGGCCACAGACGGAAACGCTGCCGCCGTCGGGATCGCGGAGGCCTTCGAGAATTTCAACGGTAGTGGTTTTGCCGGCGCCGTTCGGCCCGAGCAGGCCGAAAACTTCTCCTTCTTCCACGTTGAAGCTGACGCCGCGAACGGCTTCGACGTCGCCGTAGCGCTTGACGAGATTCTCCACCTGAAGAACGGGATTAGCCATGTTCGTTGCCCCGCACCACCCGGGGCGCGCTGAGAAAAGAGGCTATAGCATACCGCAGATAAGCAGCCGGTTCGTAACGGCAGAACAGACTGACTGCCGCTTCATTTGTGAATACGCTTTTTGAAGGCGCGGAATTTCGGCGCGGATTTTTTCGGCGGCTTCCAGAGGTGGCGTTTCAGGTCCACGCGAGACTCGCTGATCGCGACGCCTTCGCTTTCGAGGAGTTTTCTTTGCAGGGATGCGTAAGGCTCGCGAATGAGGATTTTGCCGCGTTCGCCGAGGACGCGATGCCAGGGGATGCCTTTTCCGGAAGGAGTCGCGGCCATAGCGCGTCCGGCGCTGCGCGCGCCACCGGGAAGACGCAAGGCTTTAGCCAAGGCCCCATAAGTTAAAACCCAGCCGCGGGGAATTTGTTTTACGAATCGGAAGACAGGATCCCAAGACATGTCGAATCGAGCTCCAAAGAGAGATGACAAGAAACCTGTGACAAATTCTAGGTGTCTCTAGCTGAGGGAACAAGAGAAAAGTGCGCCTCCAGGGCTTAATACGGTAGCTAAATAGCGCCGCAGATTCATGAAGTGGCAGAAACAGCAAGCATTCGATTGGAACGGCAGAGAAATTGGCGAAAACAGCGCGATGAAACGAGAATGCGTTATTTCGATGAAAAACAGCAAAATTTGTGATGGGGATTTCTCCGGTGTTTGCTCTACGTTGAAAGCCGTTACTGATTGGATGCAACTTTATGCCAAAACATGTGTCTAATATTGTAGAGCGTAGTGGAAGAGAATTACACTACGCAGCGTGACGGCAGTTTGAGGTGATGTCGTGGCTTTTGTCCGCCGCAAAGGGAATTCGTTGTATCTGGTGCACAACGTGCGCCGCGGCGGAAAAGTGCGCCAGCTCCACCTGGCCCGACTCGGAGCCCGGGCGCGAATTACGGATGATGTCGTTCGCGAAGTTTCCAAGAAGCATCCTTTCGTGGAGCTGGACTGGAAAGCGCTGCGCGAACAATTGAACGGTCAAGTGGACCTGGCGAATCCAAACTCGCCGGCGGTTCAAAAACTTGTTTCCTCTCTTCGAGCCCTGAATCTCGAACTAGCGGACATCGTTCCGCCGCTCCTCCGAATTTCTGAATCCCCCGTGGTGGCACGGGAACTGCTTGTACAAATGCGGCTCTTGCAGTCCACCATTCAGGTTAAGCTCGACCAGTTTGGCCGTGTACGCGGGAGATTCGGCAACGTGAGCCCGGCAGCGCGGGCGCACTAGGAGGCGGTCATGAGCGAAACTATCCTGCCACTCGACCCCAGCAAACGCAGCACGGACACGATTGATTTCCAGACGGCGCTGAGGGAGAAGATTGTCGGACAGGAAGAGGGCGTCCAGGCGCTGGTCGATTTGTACCAGGTTTTTCGCGCCGGGCTGAATTCGCCGGGCCGCCCGGTAGGGAACCTCCTTTTTCTTGGGCCGACGGGGTCCGGGAAGACGCGCATCGTGGAAGCGGCCGCGGAAATCCTGTTTGGGGACGCTCGCGCGGTGATCAAGGTCGATTGCGCGGAGTTCCAGCACTCGCACGAAATTGCCAAGCTAATCGGATCGCCCCCGGGCTATCTGGGCCATCGGGAAACCCATCCGCTAATCACCCAGGAAACGCTTGCGGCTAGCCATCGTGACGACTTGAAGCTGAGTTTCCTACTGTTCGACGAGATCGAGAAGGCCAGCGACGCATTATGGCAGTTGCTCCTGGGAATGCTGGACAAGGCCACGCTCACCTTAGGAGACAACCGGAAGGTGGATTTGTCTCAAACGGTGATCTTCCTGACGTCCAACCTTGGCGGCGGCGAGATTGCCGAACTAATGCAGGGTGGGATGGGTTTTGTTCAACCCAAGGATAAGCCGGTCACCGGGCTGGACGAGAAAGTGGAGCGCACGGCCGTGGAAGCGGCTCGGCGCAAGTTTTCGCCGGAATTCATGAACCGCTTGGACAAGGTGGTGGTCTTCCATCCATTGCGGCGCGAGCAGCTTCAGGAAGTGCTCAATATTGAGCTGGGCCAGGTGCAGCAGAGAGTCCTGGACACAGCCAAGGGGCAGTTTCTCTTTCGCGTGACGGATACCGGCCGCGAGTTTCTGCTCAAGGAAGGCACGGATCAGCGCTATGGCGCCCGCCATCTGAAGCGTGCCATCGAGCGGCATGTCGTTTATCCCCTGGCGAATCTGCTGGCTACGGATCAGGTCAGCCTGGGCGACCTGGTGCGCATCGACTGGGATGAGAGCCATAAGCAGCTTACTTTTGTGCGGGAGGGCGAAGGGGCATTGGTTCAAGCCGCCACGCAGGGAGGCGGAAGCAAGGTTACTGCTGTTGAGGCGAAAGACGGGAAGTCCGCCGAGACACCTACCGAAACCACCGCGGACGAGAGGAAATCGCGGGTAGCGCAGCCCGGTGGGGGCTCCGCGGCTCCCGCGCAAGGACGCAAGAAGCAAGACCGTTGAAATAGTTAAAGCAGCACTTTAATTGTAGACCCCGGGCGCGCCGACAAAGCGCGCCCCTTTTTGTCGTCTGGCCCGTGACATAAACTGTTCTGCGTCTCTGATTTTGTTTGCAGATGAATCACAGTCTCATGGCTTGAGACAATCTTCAGGATTCCAAATCTTGTATGTTGTTGAGACTAGGTCGCTTCTTGACTATGCAAGCTGTGGAAAAGATTGGCAACCCCCATGCTACATCTCAAGGATGCACGACTTTGAGACGCGCTTCGCGTTGGAGGAACTAGACGCGATGAAGGGTTGATGAAATGAAAGCTGCCGTCCGCCATCAACTGGATCCAACCATTCGCAGCAATGACACCTGCGATTTTCACGCTTCCTTGCGAGCCAAGATTGTAGGTCAGGAAGAGGGCGTACAGTCCCTCGTCGACATGTTTCAGGTTTTTTGCGCCGGCCTGAATTCGCCCGGCCGTCCTGTTGGCAACCTGCTGTTCCTGGGACCGACGGGTTCAGGAAAGACCCGAATCGTGGAAGCGGCCGCGGAAATCCTGTTTGGAGACGCCCGCGCGGTAATCAAGGTTGATTGCGCGGAGTTCCAGCACTCGCACGAAATCGCCAAGCTGATTGGCTCGCCTCCAGGCTACCTGGGCCACCGCGAGACCCATCCCTTAATCACCCAAGAAGCGCTGGCGGCCAGCCATACGGAGAAGCTGAAGCTCAGCTTCCTGCTCTTCGACGAAATCGAAAAGGCCAGCGATGCCCTTTGGCAATTGCTCCTTGGCATGCTGGACAAGGCTACGCTCACGCTGGGCGACAACCGCCGCGTGGACCTTTCGCAGACTGTCATTTTCCTGACTTCGAACCTAGGCGGCGGAGAAATTACCGAACTCATGCAGGGCGGTATGGGCTTCATTCAGCCGAAGGACAAGCCAGCCGCCGGCCTCGACGAAAAGGTGGAGCGCACCGCCGTGGAAGCGGCTCGCCGCAAGTTTTCTCCGGAGTTCATGAATCGCCTCGACAAAGTGGTGGTGTTTCATCCACTGAGGCGCGAGCAGCTTGAGAAGGTGCTGGAGATCGAACTTGGTCAGGTGCAGCAGCGCGTTCTGGAAACCGCCAAGGGGCAGTTCCTGTTTCGCGTGACGGACGGCGGCCGCGACTTCCTGCTGCAGGAAGGAACGGACCAGCGCTACGGCGCACGGCACCTGAAGCGTGCCATCGAACGCCACGTCGTCTATCCGCTTGCAAACTTGCTGGCGACCGAGCAGGTTCACCTCGGCGATCTGATTTGCATTGATTGGAACAAGGAGCAGGACCGCCTTACCTTCGTCCGCGAAGGTGAAAACCTGGCGATTCCGGCGCGCAAGCCGGAGCCGGCGGCTCCAGCGCGAACCGCTCCCGCAAAAGGTGGCAAGGCCGTGGATACGCCGGGAGTGACGCTTTCGCCGGAACCGACGCCACGATTGGCTCGCTAATCAAACTTTTTCCCAACCCTGAATCCCGCCCGGGTGGTTCGCCGCCCGGGCTTTTTCTTTGTCGTTCGCCAGGTGGTAAAGTAACCTTTGGGAGAGAAGTGCCATCCTTCCTCAGAGGCGTTTCCGGAGGTTGAAGTGAGTTTCCGCTGGTCGAAATCAGGAACACTCAGAAGGATTGCCAGGCGAGACCTGCGAATGCGCCGGGCGCATCGCGAACTAGCGGTGGGCTTCTTTGTGGGTCTGTCCTTACTCCTGGTTCCGGGCGCTTCGGCGCAGAGGACACAACTCAAGCCAGGCTGGAACAAATTTTCTCCCCAAGACGATATAACTCTCGGCAAGCGAGCAGCGACGGATGCGGAAAAGCAGTTGCCTTTTTGCAACGCGCCAAAAGTCGATGCCTACCTGACACAACTGGGCACGCGCCTGGCGCAAAAGCTGCCGACTGGCGGAGTGCAGTATCCGTTCGAATTTCATTGCGTGAATGACAAAGCCATCAACGCGTTTGCTTTGCCCGGCGGCTACGTGTTTGTGAACCGTGGAGCGATCGAAGCCGCTGACAACGAGGCGCAGCTTGCAGGCGTGATGGCCCACGAGCTGTCGCACGTCGCTCTTCGTCACGGAACGAACCAGGCGTCGAAAGCGATGCTGGCCGAAACAGGGTTGGGGATCTTCGGCGCGGTTTTCGGAGACAGCACGGGTGGTGCGCTCGTGACAACCCTGGGCACTTTTGCGGCAGGAGGAGTGCTCCTGCGCTATTCACGAACGGCCGAATCGCAAGCCGACGTCATGGGCACTCAGGTCTTGTACGATTCGGGGTACGACCCGCGAGCGATGGCGCAGTTTTTCGAGAAGCTCGAAGCGGAGTCGAAGGGTAAGAATCCTCCGGAATTTTTTTCCGACCACCCGAATCCGGAGCACCGCGTCGAGCGCGTGGATGAGGAAGTCGAAAAACTTGGCGGCGTTCAGCCAAACTTCAAGAGGGACTCTGCTGAATTCGAAGCCATCAAGCGCGAGGTGCTGGCCCTGCCGGTGGTGAAAAAACCGGCGCCCGGAGCGCCTGGCTCCGCCGCTGCTCCTGCGCCGCCATCGCGCCACTTCGCCGAGTATCAGGCAGGTTCGTACGCGCTCAAGTATCCGGACAATTGGAAGAAGTATCCCGACAGCGACGGACCCGGCGTTTCGTTCGCTCCCGAAGGGGGGATCTTGGACGATGGCAGCGGCCATAGCAGCGTCGCGTATGGGCTAATCATAGGCGTGGCGCAGGCTAAGGGCGATCCCAATGATGGAAAAGCCCTGAATAGCGCGACAAGCCAGGTGATTCAGGATCTTCAAAAGTCGAACCCCAGCATGAAAATAACGCGGCAAGGCGAACGGTTGCGCTTGAACGGACAGCCGGGGCTCTCGATTTATTTAAGCAATGTTTCTCCCGCCGGCGGCCAGGAGACGGATTGGGTTGTAAGTGTTCTGCGTCCGGAGGGCCTGGTTTATTTCGTGTGCGTGGCCCCGCAATCTGCCTACGACAATTACGACAAGGTTTTTTCCACGATTCTGGACTCCTTGCGGTTCTCAAGATAACCAACAACAGGGAGTTATCGAGTTACGGGTACTTCGCTTGCGGCCTTTTCTGTAAGGCGCTGACGATAAACTTCGGCGGCGCGTTGCAAGGCTTCGCTGATGCTGCCGCAAATATTTTCCGCACCGACGTGGCGTTCGAACTCCGCCTGCTTCATCAGTTGCGAGGGCTGCTCGCGCGCACCGCAGAGAAGCAACGAGCGTCCAGAGGCGTGCAGCGTGTCCGCGAGATCGCGAATAGCGCCCAAGCCTGTGGCGTCAATCGCGGTCATGTTGCGCAGACGAAGGATAACAATGGGCGGCAACTTGTCGAGGGAATGCAGAATGTCCGCGAACTTATCGGTTGCGCCAAAAAGGAATGGCCCATGAATGCGGTAAACAATCGCGTAGTCCGGAATGTCTTTGCCTTGCAAGACATGCACGCGGCTGTCTTCCACGTAATCCTTGGTCACGGGGCTCACGGTGGTCGTTCTGGAAACCTTACGAATGAACGTGAGCGCGGCCAGCACCATTCCGACTTCCACGGCAAACGTCAGGTCGGTGACGACGGTTAATGTAAACGTCAGCAGCCAAACGGCAATGTCCGCAGCGCTGAGTTTTAGAATCTCGGGAATTTCCTCCCAGTCGCCCATGTTGTAGGCGACAATCATGAGAATCGCGGCCAAAGCAGCTAGCGGTACGCTCTTCACGAGTGGCGCAGCAAACAGAACGATCGCCAGAAGCGTCAACGCGTGAATCATTCCGGCAATGGGTGTTCTCGCTCCGGAGCGCACGTTTGTGGCAGTCCGCGCAATCGCTCCGGTCGCAGGGAGTCCGCCGAAGAGCGGTGAAACGATATTCGCAATGCCCTGGCCAATCAATTCCACGTTGGGATTGTGCTTGTCGTTGCTCATGCGGTCGGAGACGACCGCGGACATCAGCGACTCGATGGCCCCCAGCATCGCCACTGTAAACGCGGCCGACAGGAGCTGCCGAAAGACGTCGTAGTGGAAATGCGGAACGGCAATTCTTGGCAAACCGCTGGGGATTCCCCCGAAACGCGTTCCGATGGTTTCAACGGGCAGATGCAGAAGTATAACGGCCGCCGTAGCACCAAACGTGACCAGGATGGCGCCCGGGATTTTCCTCGCATATCTCAGGCAGAAAACCATCACGGCAATCGAAAGTATGGATACGGCAGTTGCCGGCACAGAGAACGTATTCCACGCCCGCCCAAAGGCCATCATGCGGTGAAAGAAATCGCCGGGCACGTGATCCATCTTCAATCCAAAAAAATCGCGAATCTGCGTGCTGGCAATCAGAATGGCGATGCCATTGGTGAAGCCAACGACGACCGGCCGGGGAAAGTATTTCACCATGGTTCCCATGCCGGTCACGCCGAGCAGGACCAGAAGAACGCCCGCCATCATTGTGCAGATGAACAGCCCGTCGATGCCGTGCTTGGCGATAATGCCCGCTACGACCACCACGAACGCGCCCGTCGGCCCGCCGATTTGCGTTTTCGAGCCGCCCAGCGCAGAGATCAGGAAGCCCGTAACAATGGCGCAGTACAGCCCCGCTTGCGGGGACACTCCAGAAGCGATCGCAAACGCCATCGCCAGGGGAAGCGCCACGAGGCCAACAGTCACGCCGGCGATTAAGTCGGAAAGGAATTTGTGGCGATCATAGCCGCGCAGCAGGAGTATCGATTTCGGGAGCCAGGCTTCGAGAGCGGATGTCATGCGGCTTTCTGTCCAGGGAAAAACATCTAGGAAGATTCTAGCAAGAAGTAAGCGAAGGTGACCGCGCGGCGAGGTGAATGTGTGCCTTGAAGGGAATCTTGGTCTGGCGCGTCGTGATTCAGCTTGTGTTCGTTCGCTCAGTCCGCCGCTTCGCTGCGCGGAACCGCTGGCTTCCAGCGCAAAACGGGCTTGCGGGCGGCCCCGACTTCGTCGAGACGGCGGACACGCGTGGTGTGCGGCGCGGTCTTCACAATCTCCGGCGTCGTGGCGGCTTCCACTGCGATTGATTTCATCGCATCAATAAAAAGATCGCATTCTTCCTTGGACTCGGATTCCGTCGGCTCAATCATCATCGCTCCAGCGACAATGAGTGGAAACGCTGTGGTATACGGATGAAAGCCGTAATCGATCAGGCGCTTCGCGATGTCCATCGTGCTCACACCGTTTTTCTTTTGAATGGCGTCGCTGAAGACCACTTCGTGCATCGAGGGCAGGGAATAGGGCAGTTCGTATACGCCCTCAAGGTGCTTTCGAATGTAATTTGCATTCAGCACCGCGTCTTCCGTGGCCTGCCGCACTCCCGGGCCGTAGGCGAGGATGTATGCCAGGGCGCGAACCAGCACGCCAAAATTTCCGCTGAAGGCTTTTACTCTGCCGATGGAATCCGGCCGCACTGGTTCGAGCGCCAGCCGGCCGCCTTCTTTTTCAACCAGGATCGGCACCGGCCGGAAAGGTTCGAGGATTTTCTTCATCGCCACTGGACCAGCGCCAGGTCCCCCTCCGCCGTGTGGCGTTGAAAATGTCTTGTGCAGGTTCAAGTGCATCAGGTCGACGCCCAGGTCGCCCGGCCGCGTGACACCGGTAAGTGCGTTCATATTCGCGCCGTCCATGTACAGCAGCGCGCCTTTGGCGTGCAGGATTTCCGCGATCTCCGGAATGCGCTGCTCGAAAATTCCCAGCGTCGATGGATTCGTGATCATCAGTGCCGCAACGTCTCCGGTCACCAAGTCACGCAGCTTATCGACATCAATCTGGCCGTGCGATTCGGACTTAATGTTTTCGACTTCGTACCCCGCGATCACTGCCGTTGCCGGATTCGTTCCGTGCGCGGAGTCCGGAATCAAAACTTTCTTGCGCGGATTCCCCAGCTTCTCCAGATACGCGCGGATCAGCATCAGGCCGGTCATTTCTCCGTGCGCTCCCGCAGCCGGCTGCAACGTGATCGCATCCATGCCGGTGATTTCCAGGAGGCATTTTTCCAGCAGCCGCATAATTTTCAAGCAGCCCTGCGAAAGCTCTTGCGGCTGATAAGGATGCTCGGTGGCGATGCCATCGAGCCGGGCAACAAATTCATTTACGCGCGGGTTGTACTTCATCGTGCAGGAACCCAGCGGGTACATGCCCAGATCGATGGCGTAGTTCCATGTCGAAAGGCGCGTGAAGTGGCGGAGAACTTCGATCTCGCTGACTTCCGGGAAACCTTCAATGCCCGCGCGCCGATGGTTCACGCCAAGAGCCTTGGCGGGATCGGCCGCCGGGACGTCAAGCGGCGGCAATTCGAACGCGCGCTTTCCGGGAGACGACTTCTCGAAGATCAGCCCCTCGTTCTGGCTGGTGTGGCGCGATGCCTTTTTGATTTTTTTGTTCATTTCCCAGTTCTTGCCTCTAGGGGCGCAGCGTGCTATGTCCCTAAAGGGAACACGCTCCGACTAAACCGGCCGCTCGAGCGCGTGCTTCAAGGCGCATGCAAATCGCTCGATTTCCGCGCGCGGCGTCGTTTCCGTGACGCAGACCAGCGCGTGCTTGGTCAATTCCGGGTACGCCGTGCCCAGTGCGAGCGGCCCGATGATTTTGTCACGCAGCAGGTGCGAATTCAGAATTTTGACGGAGCGCGGAAGCTCTATCGTGAATTCGTTGAAAAACGGCTCGTCAAACGCGCGCCGCACGCCCGGAATTTTCAGCAATTCTGAAAGCGCGAATTGCGCCTTCGACAAATTCTGCTCCGCCATCTCGCGCAGGCCCTCCTTGCCGAGCAGCGTCAAGTGCACGGTGGCCGCGAGCGCACAAAGCGCCTGGTTGGTGCAAATATTTGAGGTGGCCTTCTCGCGGCGAATGTGCTGTTCGCGCGTGGCAAGGGTTAGCACAAAGCCGCGCTGGCCCTCGGAATCCGTCGTTTGGCCGGAGAGCCGTCCCGGCATCTGGCGCACATACTTGTCCCGCGAAGCAATCACACCAGCAAACGGCCCGCCATAACTGGGCGGCAGTCCGAAGCTCTGGCCTTCCATCGCGACGATGTCCGCCTCCGCCGGCGGCCTCAAGAGGCCGAGTGAGACGCCTTCCGTCACCACAACAACGAACATGGCGCCCGAAGCATGCGCGAATTCCGCGAGCGGCGCGTACGATTCGATTACACCGAAAAAATTCGGCGACTGCACAACCACCGCAGCGACATCGTCCTTCAACGCCGCTTGCACCGCCTTTGCATCCACGGTTCCTCTTGCCGTGTAAGGAATCTCCTCCACCCGCAAGCCGGAATTCTTCGCGTAGGTCTTCAACACCTCGCGGTATTCCGGATGCACGGATCGCGCCACAAGTACACGCTGGCGGTCGGTCAGCCGCTCCGCCATCAACACGGTTTCGGTCATGGCTGTCGACCCGTCGTACATCGAGGCGTTGGCCACTTCCTGCCCCGTAAGCTGGCACATCAGCGTTTGAAACTCGAAGATTGCCTGCAGCGTGCCCTGCGTAATCTCCGCTTGATAGGGCGTGTACGACGTCAGGAACTCTCCGCGCTGGATGATTGCGTCCGTCACTACCGAGCGCAAGTGATTGTAGACGCCCGCGCCCAGAAAACTCGTGTAGCCGTTCGAATTTTCCGCCGCACGGTCCTTGAAATACTGAATGACCTCGGCTTCCGAATACGGTCCGGGAATCTTCAGCGCCTCGCGCAGCCGGAAGCGTTCCGGAATGCCGGAAAAAAGTTGGCCGATGGATTTTGCGCCGATGGCTGCGAGCATCTCTTGCCGCTCGGCGGGGCTCTTTGGGAGATAGCGCATCAGGCCGAAGCTTCCGTACTTTTGGCCGCGATATAGGCCTCGTAGGCAGGCGCGTCCATCAGCCCGTTGAGTTCGGCGGCATTCGTCAGGCGCACTTTGACCAACCATCCTGAACTGTGCGGATCGGTATTGATTTTCTCGGGCGTATTCTGGAGTTCGGCATTGGATTCAATCACTTCGCCCGCAGCCGGTGCGTAAATCTCGCTGACGGCCTTGACCGACTCCACAGTGCCAAACGATTTTCCAGTCTCAAGCTTTGCCCCAGGCTTGGGCAGCTCCACAAAGACCACGTCGCCCAGCTCGTGCTGCGCGTAGTCGGTAATCCCGATCGTCGCCAGCGGGCCGTCCACGCTGATCCACTCGTGTTCCTTGGTGTAACGATAATTCTTCGGATACGCCATCAGTCACCCCTTCGGAATCGTTCCCGATCGTCAGGACACTTGTTGAACCACAGTTTTCTTTGGCCGCTTGTAAAACGGCGTCGGGACCACTTGCGCCTTGCACTTCTGTCCGCGTATTTCCACATACAAAACTGTGCCAACAGGAGAGAACGCCGGCGGAACATACGCCAACGCAATATTTTTTCCCAGCGTCGGCGAAGGCGAGCCGCTCGTCACCACGCCGATGGCTTCTCCTGCATCATTGCAGCAGCAATACTCGTCCCGCGCAATGCCTCGGTCGATCATCTCGATGCCCATCAGCGTGCGCTTCAATCCTGCGGCTTTCGCGCGTTCTAGCGCCGCGCGCCCGATGAAATCGCCCTTTTCCATCTTGCAATAGCGATCCAGCCCCGCTTCCCACACATTGATCTTGTCGCTGATTTCGTGACCATATAGCGCCATCTTCGACTCCAGCCGCAGCGTATTCCGGCATCCCAGGCCGCAGGGGACAATCCCGAATTCACGCCCCGCTTCGATTACCTGATTCCAGACCCTCTCGCTGGTCGCCACATCGGTGGGCACGTAAATCTCAAAACCATCCTCGCCGGTATAACCGGTGCGTGCGATCAGCGTGTTCTTCAAGCCGCAGACCGTTCCATGTGTGAACCAGTAATTCTTGATGCCATCGAGATTTGCATCCGTCAGTTTCTTCATCACATCGACGGCGCGCGGTCCCTGAATCGCCAATTGCGTGTAGGCGTCGCTCAGGTCCTCGACAACGCAATCGAAATTCTTCGTGTTCTCGCGCACCCAATTAACGTCTTTCTCGCGCGTCCCGGCGTTGATCACCACTAGAAAATCATCTTCGCCCAGCCGGTGCACGATCACATCGTCCACAAACGTGCCTTCCGGATAGAGCATCGCCGAATACTGCGCCTGGCCGATGGCCAGCTTCGATGCATCGTTCATGCTGATGTGCTGCACCGCCGCCAGCGCCCCGCCGGGTTTCGCGCCGCTGCGGATGCGAATGTCTCCCATGTGGCTGACGTCAAAAACGCCCACGCCGGCGCGCACCGCCTTGTGCTCCGCGATCAGCCCGCCGCTCGACGGATATTCGACAGGCATGTCCCATCCGCCGAAGTTGACCATCTTGGCGCCCAGGCGGCGGTGCAAGGCGTTCAGCGGCGTCTTACGAAGCTCGCTCTTGTGAGGAGTTGCGGCGGATTCCATTCCAATGTCTCAAGCAGAAACCGATACTAGCATGCGCTCCCGAACTGGTCAAAAGAAGCCCGCCGTGAGGGAATCCTTCTACCGTCTTACGGAGTTGAATGACTCGCACAGCGTCGCCACCTTCGCCTTGCCGCATCCTCACCTGCTCAGGTAGAGTTTTCTCTAGAGGCTCCCATGCAAGGTCAGACCCTTTGCGCGCAATGCGACTTGCCGGAAGATCGCTGCTCCTGCGAAAGATATTGCACCATCTGCAAGGGCCAGATGAACGTACGCCTGTGCTCCGACGGCCTCTACTATTGTCCAGATTGCCGGGAAGCTTGCGACGTTTCTCTGGCCAGCACCCGTGGCCACTGAAACAAAAACATTCCGCCTGCTTCTGGACGCCGACTCCCGCCTGGCGGCCGCAGCGGGAGGCGTTGGACGCTTTCTCGCCGACGCTGCGGGAGTCGAGAACGACGCTGCCGCCCGGCTGCAATCCGCCATCATCGCCGCGTGCTCGGAAGCGTTCGAACATCTAAGCGCGGCTCATCCTCAACTGGAAGTTACGTTCACACGTTTTACCGATCGCATGGAAGTCGCTCTGTCCCTTATGGACGAAGACTCTCCGGCGATTGGCCTTGACACCATCGCCGGCTTTGCCTCGCACGTTGGCGCTACGGAGTCCGTTCAGGTTGTTTTCGCCGGATTCGACCGCGTTCAGTACGAAACGCACGATGGGGAAGCCATCACTCGCCTGACGAAATATATCGGCCGCGTCGCTCCCAGCGTTTAGGTGCTGCTCGAGACAAAAAAGGCCAGACAGCGCGGCTGTCTGGCCTTTTCTCTTGCACGCTACCCTTATTAAAATTCACATTTTCAGCGCGAACGTATTCTTGCGAATCAGCGACGTCATCTGGTCGTCGCTAAGCGACATTCGCAGCATCACTCGGTCACCCGCCGGCGTCACCCGCGCCTGATCCAGCAATTGCGCCAGATCCGGATTATCTTTCTGCGTTTGATACCGTTTGTAGAGGAATCCCGCCTGCAGCAATTGTCCCAGCGTGTTCGCATCTTCGGTCGATCCGCACACCGCCTGGAATTTGCCGTCAATCCCGCTGCTCGCGTCCACGTTGATAATCATGTTCTGCATGCGCGCGACCAGCTTCGCCGCTTCGGGGAACTGCTCCACCTCCGGGGCCAGTTGCTGCATCGCCAAACGCGTGTAAGCGGGATTCAGCACCGCCCAGACCACGCCGCTGCCGTTTGCTTCGTTGATCAGCGGGAAAAGCCTCTCGTTGCGCAGCAATCCTTCTTCAGCGCCAAAGCGCACTTCGACCATTTTTTCGAGTACGGCGCGGTGACCAAACGCGGCGGTGTTCGAGTCGATGAAAAAGAAGAACAAATCGTTCGCTCCCGAACCAGTGCCGAACGCGTAGAGCGTGTAGCCGCGCGCCTTAAACGTGGGGAGCTTTTGCTGCTTGAAGTATCCTTCCGTTGAACCCGGATTGTAATTCCCGAGCGCCACGCCGACGACCTCTTCACCCGTGGGAACATCCGTAGAGCCCGCGCCTTCCGTCTTCGCGCTCATCCCCTCGGCAACCAGCCCCCAGGCAAGTTCATCGACTTGCGAATTCGGATCGACTCCCGCCGCAGCCAGGAATTTTTCGAATTGCCGGAAGCGGTCCGGCAGCATCTGCTCCTGCAATTGCGGAAACCATTTCAGCGAGCGCGCCTTTTTCAAATCGGCGTAAGCGAATTCCCCAATCTCCTTGGGGAAGAGCGCGATGATATCCGGGCCAAGGCGTCCCGCCCGCGTGGACTTCGCCATTGCTAAGGACATCGCCACCAAAACGCCGGCGGCCACGAGCTGGCGCATCGCCCCTGGTTTCCGTGGGGTCACACCTGAATTGCTGGTCAATCTCATGTACTGCTCCTTTCGAACGGGGCAGGGGAAACTTCTAGTCTACGCTCTTGTCGCGCGGGCTGCATTGCCCAGCCGCTCCCGCAGTGTTGTAATCTTCGTGCGCATCGACGCGACGTAAGTTGCGTTCTTCAGGCCATCGAGATTGATCTCGACATTGGCCAGTGCTCCGCGAGCTCCCGCTTCCGCCATCAACCTGGCCACTTGCAAGTCTGACTTCATGGATGCCGCGACGATACTGTCCAGTTGTCCAAGCCGTTCGAAAAGCTCAACAGCGCGCTCGGCCACTTGCAGCGGCATTTCCGACGCGCCCTTTGTTGCTTTCTGAATGGCTTCCTCGCGCTGCCGTGTTTCCTGCGGGTTTTCTTGCGGTAATTTGAATGCTGCCATGACGGCGTCGTACGACGCTGCATCGCGGTCGATAGCGTCGGCAAGCTCGTCCGCGGTCTTTCGCATTTCATCCAGCGCCGTTGAGAGCTGGTCCGCGTATCCCGCCTGCGATTTCTTTTTCCGCGAAAGCCCCGCAACCATTTGCCCCAGCGCCGCCGCCAGCGCTCCCGCAAGTGCGGAGACGCTTCCTCCTCCGGGCGTGGCTGCCGGAGACGCCACCGCCTCCAGAAACGGTCGCGCCAGGCCTGCCAGCTTTCCGTCTTTCGCCATCGCCAGCGGCGCGCCGCTCAACACATCCGCCAGCCTGTTTTCAAATACCTGGGCGGGCGAGAAGTCTTCCAATTGCAGGAAAAAGTCCGCCGCCATCTCGATCGCTTTTTTCGGAATCAGCCCGACGATTTCGCTGCCCACCGGAACTGCCCCATAGCGTTCCGCTTCGCGCTTCACCATTTCATACACGCGATGCATCGGCGTCTGCTCGAAGTCCGTCAGGTTAATGGACACCTGCGCCAGGTTGCGCGCCTTCAGTTCTACGCCCATCGACTTCACATACCGCAGCCCGCCAGACGAAAACCGGATCGCCTTTGCAATCTTATTCGCGATGCCGACATCGGACGTATTCAGATTCACGTTGTAGGCGATGAGAAACTTCCGCGCACCCACCACGGTTACGCCGGCCGTCGGATGCACTTTCGGTTCGCCAACGTCCGGTTGGCGCTCGAGGTTCTTCTTCAACTCCTCGCGCAGCCCTTCGAACTGTCCGCGCCGCACGTTTTCAAGGTTGACGCGGTCCGGCCGCGTCGCCGCCGCTTCGTAAAAGAACACCGGTATCCGGTAGCGTTTCCAGATTTCGTTGCCCACTCTCCGTGCCAGTGCCACGCAATCCTCGATGGTCACGCCTTCAATGGGAATAAACGGCAGCACGTCTGTCGCACCTACCCGGGGGTGTGCGCCGGTGTGCTTCGTCAGGTCAATCAATTCCATGGCCTTGCCCGTGCCCAGCAGCGCGGCTTCCGCCACGGGGTCCGGCTCGCCCGCCAGCGTGACCACCGAACGATTGTGGTCCGCGTCCATCTCGCGGTCCAGCACGTACACGCCGGGCACGCTGCTCATCGCCGTGACAATGGCATCGACTTTGGCGGCGTCGCGTCCTTCGGAAAAATTGGGCACGCACTCAATCAGTCGTTTCATTTTTTCGGCTTTTTGTCCTGTTTGCCCGCCCAATTGTTCGGCAGTTTCGGCTTGCGATCCGGTAATGTCGGCCTTTCATACACGAACGCCTTCTTTCCCGGATTGCCTGGCTCGATCGTCGTTCCTGGTGTTTGTCCGGCCGGCGCTGGCGGTTGCGCGGGCTTTACCGACTCCCGCGTCGGCAAAGGGGGCCTTTGCAGCCGCGGCCTTGCTGCCCCTGGCGCCATTTTTACCGGCCACTGCGGCCCGATCATCGGCTTCATGTTCGGAGGCAGCGCGTTTTTCATTAATTGCGGCGCTGCTGGCACCGCTTGTTTTGATTGTTCAATCGTGGCTGTGACGGCTTGCTGTTTTCTGTAATTCCTCACTTGCCGGGCAAACCACAGGAAGGCTCCGACCCACAGTCCGGTAACCACCGCATCATATCCACTCAGCCCCCCTGCTTTTCCCAAAATCATCACGGCCACGCAGATCACCGCCACAAACCTGTAGAAATATTCTTCGAGCAGACTTTTGCTCTTGCGCGGCACGATCTTCAGGAGGCGCACCCTCCTTATCGGCCTCTTCGAAAAGTTAGATTGTGGCTTGTTCGGTGGCATGGATTACGCGACCACGCTTTACGGTCATCCAGCAATGGTTCACACCAAAATAATAGGGAATTTCCCGGTAGTCGGCCACCTCGAATACGGCCACGTCCGCCTGTTTGCCAACCTCCAGCGATCCAATCGACTCTTCCCTCCGCAATGCATGCGCCGCGTTGATTGTCGCGGCCACAATCGCCTCCGCCGGCGTCATGCGCAATTGTGTGCAGGCCAGCGAGAGAATCATGGGCATGCTCAGGGTCGGACTTGTTCCCGGATTGTAATCCGTCGCCAGCGAAACAATTGCCCCCGCCTCAATCAGCGCCCGCGCCGGCGCGTATTCCTTCAGTCCCAGATGAAAATCGCATCCGGGCAGGAGCGTCGCCACCGTCTCCGATTTCCCCAGTGCTACGATGTCGCTCTTGCTCACTTTCTCCAGGTGGTCGCAGCTTGCCGCTCGCAGCAGGATCGCTAGTCGTGCCGCGCCCGTCCGCGAAAGCTGCTCGGCGTGAACCCGTGGCTCCAATCCCCACTGCCGGCCCGCTTGCAGCACACGCTTAGACTGCTCGACGGTAAACGCGCCGCGGTCGCAAAACACATCGCAAAACTCCGCCAGCCGGCCCTCGCCGATATGTGGCAGCATCCTCTGCTCGATCATCTGAATGTAACGTTCCGCTCCGCCAGCCTTTCCTCGGAACTCTGCCGGCACCACATGCGCTCCAAGAAACGTGGACACAATTTCGAGCGGCTGCTCCGCCGCCACCTCTTTATGCAATCGCAAAATCTTTAGCTCGCTCGCCACGTCTAACCCGTACCCGCTCTTGGCTTCCAGCGTTGTCGTTCCGTGCGCCGCGAACCGTTTCAGCGCCGCCAGCGCTCGCTGCTTCAAAGCCTCGCCAGTCGCTGCGCGCAGCTTCTTCACCGAGTTGAGAATCCCGCCGCCTTTTCGCGCGATCTCCTCATAACTCGCCCCGGCAATCTTCAATTCATATTCTTCTGCCCGGCTCGAGGCATGAACCAGGTGCGTGTGCGAATCCACAAACCCGGGCAGCGCCACGCGCCCGCCCAAATCGAGTTTCTCCGCCGCCTGCGCTTCCGCCAGTTTTTCGACTTCCGCGCGTGTCCCCACTGCGGAAATCAATCCATCGCGCACCAGCAGCGCGCCATCTTTGATCAAGCTCAAGTTGGAAAGGGAATTGCCGCGCCGTGGACCATGCCCGCGCAGCGTCAACAATTGCGATGCACCCGTGATAAGCAGCGAATCCGCCAAGGCCTCCGTATTATGCCCAAAACAAGACCGGCAGGACAGGCTTTCAGCCCTCCTGCCGGTTACTTTCATCCTTGCATTGATATTACGCTTTCGCCGCCTGCCCCTTGTACGCCGGCAAAAACACTTCCTGTACAAACGTCTCAAACGACATCGGAGTCGTATTCTTCTCCGACCGCGGCTCCAGCGCGTGCATGTATCCGTTGTTAAGCGCCGCGGACATTTCGCAAAGCAGTTGCGCGATGTTCCTGGAGATTCCCATCCCGGTCATCGCCTCGATTACCTGCTCATCGGGCAATTGTGTGTAGGTGAGGGCCGGTTTCCCAATCGCCGTGCCGACGATCTTCGCGCCTTCATTGTAAGTCACATCCCGCGCCCCCAGCAGTTCCTGCGTCTGCTGCCCGCGGAAGTCCAGCCGGAGCAGGGCCTCTGCGGCCGCAGCGCCGATGTCGCGCGTCGCAATCATCGGCAGCGGAAGGTCTGCGCGAACCGGCCCTGCCATAACGCCGAAACTCCGGATGATACCGATCTGCGCCAGAGTATTCTCCATGAAGTATCCCGCGCGCAGGTGCAACGCGTTCAGCCCGCGGACTTGTGCCAGCCGCATTTCCATCTTGTGCAATCCCACGACCGGCCCGGTCTTTTCCGGTTTGTCGGCCCCCACGCTGCTAAGCGTCACAGCATGAGTCACGCCTCCTTTTTCAAGTGCTTTTGCGATGGATTCCGTCACGCGATCCTGATACGCGCGGAAATCGGGACTCGTCATATCCGGCGGAATCAGCGCATACACGCCTTGCGCCCCGGCGAACGCCCGGCTCAGCGCGTCCGTATCGAGAACATCCGCTGCAAATGCGTCCGCACCCCGGCTCACAAACGGTGCTAGTTTCTTGTTGTCCCGTCCGACCACGCGGACTCTTTTGCCTCTATCGAGTAATCTCCTGGCAACCACTGATCCTGTGTTTCCCGTCGCTCCCAAGATGACGTACATGATTTCCTCCTGATACTGCACGAATACGATGCAATTCGAAGCAAAAAAGACGCTTCGTGGAAATTATGCCGACACCGGCAGGCCGTCCAGCTCTACTCCATCGGCACTTTAACACCGCTTTTCTTCGCGAACGCAATCGCCTCGGGATATCCCGCGTCCACGTGCCGCACCACGCCCATCCCGGGATCGTTTGTCAGCACGCGCTCGATGCGCTTCGCCATTTCTTTCGTTCCATCCGCCACGGTCACTTGCCCCGAATGCTGCGAATAGCCGATCCCCACGCCCCCGCCATTATGAATGGACACCCACGACGCCCCGCTCGCCGTATTGATCAGCGCATTCAGCAGCGGCCAATCCGCAATCGCGTCGGAACCATCCCGCATCGATTCCGTCTCGCGGTACGGCGACGCCACCGACCCGCAATCCAGATGGTCGCGCCCCATTACGACGGGCGCTTTTATTTCTCCCTTCGCCACCAACTCATTCAGCGCCAACCCAAACTTGTCGCGCTCGCCATATCCGAGCCAGCAAATCCGCGAAGGCAGCCCCTGAAACTTCACGCGCTTTTGCGCCAGCCTGATCCACCGATTCAGGTGCTCGTCCTGCGGAAACATTTCCAGCACTAGTTGATCCGTCCTCGCGATATCCGAAGCCTCTCCGGAAAGCGCCGCCCACCGGAACGGCCCTTTGCCTTCGCAAAACAGCGGCCGGATGTACGCCGGCACAAATCCCGGAAAGTCGTACGCGTTCTTCACGCCCTGCTGAAACGCAAACGTTCGAATGTTGTTCCCGTAATCAAACGTCACCGCGCCCAGCTTCTGCAAATCCAGCATCCCCTGGACGTGCGCCGCCATCGCCGCCACTGCCCGCTTCTTGTATTCCTCGGGACTCTTCTTCCGGAGTTCCAGCGCTGCTTCCAGCGTCATTCCATTCGGCACATATCCGCCGATGGGATCGTGCGCGCTCGTTTGGTCCGTCAGCAAATCCGGCACCACGCCGCGCTTTGCCAGTTCCGGAATCAAGTCCGCGCAATTGCCCACCAGCCCCACCGAAGTTGCTTCGCCTTTGCGCACCGCATTTTTCAGAATCCGCAGCGCCTCATCCAGCGAAGTCACCATCACGTCGCAATAACCTGCCTTCACACGCCGCTTGATGCGTTCCGGGTCCACGTCAATCCCCAGGAACGCCGCGCCATTCATCGTAGCGGCCAGCGGCTGCGCTCCTCCCATCCCGCCCATCCCGCCGGTCACAACGAGTTTGCCCTTCAGATCCCCGCCAAAATGCTTTTTCGCTGCCGCGGCAAACGTTTCGTACGTTCCCTGTAAAATCCCTTGCGTCCCGATATAAATCCAGCTCCCCGCCGTCATTTGCCCGTACATCATCAATCCCGCGCGGTCCAGCTCATGAAAGCGGTCCCAATTGTTCCAATGCCCCACCAGATTCGAATTGCACAGCAGCACCCGCGGCGCGTATTCATGCGTGCGAAAAACCCCCACCGGCTTTCCCGATTGCACCAGCAGCGTCTCGTCCGCTTCCAGCGCCTTCAGCGACCGCACAATCGCGTGAAAGCATTCCCAATTCCGCGCCGCCTTGCCCGTCCCCCCGTACACCACCAAGTCTTCCGGCTTCTCCGCCACTTCCGGATCGAGGTTGTTCATGAGCATCCGCAGCGCCGCCTCCTGCTGCCAGCCCTTGCACGAAATCTCCGTTCCCCGCAGCGCCCGAAACGGCCCTTTCGACAATCCTGCCTCCGTCACCGTTCCTGGCGCGCCCCGTGACAGCGTCGAACTCATGAATTTCCCTCTCCGCCGCTCATACTAACCCACGCCATCCCCTTTTGCACTCGCTTGGCCTCCCTAGTAGGCCGCGCTTCACTACCTGTTGGTCGTCTTGACTCATAAGCTTGAGTCAAATAGACTCATACCTATGGCCAAACGTCTCCAAGTGATTCTAAAGGACCCCGAATACCGGGAAATTCAACGTGTCGCGCGCTCTCGCCGCATGTCCATCGCGGAGTGGGTCCGCCAGGCTCTCGATCTAGCTCGCCGCCGTGAGCCTGGCACTGGAGTGGGCAAGAAGCTCGAAGTGATTCGTGCTGCGACGCGGCACGACTTTCCCTCGGCTGATATCGACCGGATGCTTGCGGAGATCGAGAGCGGGTACGGCGCTGGTACGCATTCTTGATTCTGGTCGACTCCAATATTCCAATGTACCTCGTCGGCGCGCCCCATCCCCACAAGGCCGACGCCCAGCGATTACTGGAAAATCTGATCAGCGACCGCCAACGCCTTGTCACGGATGCGGAGGTACTGCAGGAAATCCTGCACCGCTATGTGGCAATAAACCGGCGGGATGCCATCCAGCCCGCATTCGATGCTTTGTTAGGAATCGCTGATGAGGTACTGGCCATCGACCGGGCCACAGCCCAGCGTGCAAAAGAGATCGTGATGGGACGCCGGCAGATGTCCGCGCGTGACGCCGTCCACCTGGCCGTCATGGAGCAGCACGGAATCAAACAGGTCCTGAGTTTTGACTCTGGTTTCGACGGCTTCCCTGGAATTACCCGCCTCTCGTGAGGCCGATACGCCAACTTGCCATCATAGAGAGTGCCCCATGTGTACCTTTTCAACCATCAACCACCAACGCTCTTCTCCCCTAACTCCGCCAAATTCGACGTTTCGTTTATCTCGGCAAAGAGAGCTATATTAATGTTATAAATCCACTCAATCACCTTGATGGGAGCGCCTCAATGGCACAGCCGATCGCGAATCAACCTTCTTCCACACCCCAAAAGCGGCGGAGCAGGCGTTTTCCCTTCATCTCCCCGGTGGAAGCGACCTGGCAGGAGGCTAACGGCAAAGTTTTCCGTGAAGCGGGGCAAGCCACGGAAGTAAACGCTCAGGGTGGTTTGTTGGAGATGAAGACTTACCCTGCCGCCGGCACTCAGATTGAGTTGACGAATCTCGTTACCCACGAAACTTCACAAGCTCGCGTTGTCGGCGTTCGTCGCAATAGCGAAGGCCGCTTGTTAGGCGTTGCCGTCGAGCTTTTCGTCCCTAGTGAGACTTTCTGGGGCAAGAATCTCCAGCTAAAGAAAACTTGCGCCGACCTGGTCAGGCTGGAGTACGAGATGCGCTCGGGGCCATTCGATCCGCGCATCCTCAGGGAATTCCGGGATGCCGTGGATAACGTGCGCAAGACGGCGTGGGCCGTTCAAGAGTGGCAAGAGCGCCAATCGCGGAAACAAGATCCACTCACTGTGATCCCTCTGCTGACCGCCGAAGGTATCCGCCGCGCCACTCAGCTCTGTGACGCTATAACGGCGGGCGTGGCTGCCGACGAAGTAGCCCGCGAAACCGTGGGCATCGATGAATTCTTCCGCTCCGTCGAGCGCGTCCACCAAAGCCTCCTTGCTCTCTTAAAGGATCCTAAAGCCTGACTGAAGGCGTTAGCGGGCGGTTGCCAACCATTGTTCTGCTCGAACCTGGGCGCCTCACCCACTGTCAGACTGTGCCGTTGACTATTGGTTTCTCCCATCTCATAATGCCATTATGACTGCCAAGCTCACCCTCGATAAAGCCGGTCGCGTCGTTCTGCCTAAGCCCCTTCGTGACCGCTTGCAACTCGCTCCCGGCGACACCCTCCATCTGGAATCGGAAGGCGAGCGCATCACGCTGCGCCCTGTCCGCGCAAACGTCACGCTCAAAAAGGAACTTGGCGTCTGGGTGTACCAGGGAGAATCGACGGACACCTCCATCGCCGATCTTATCGACCGTCAACGCGAGAATCGCCTCCGCGACCTCATCCAATGAAGTTATTGAGTCAAGTCCGCCAATGAAGGAGTTTTTTGACACCTCCGTCCTGGTTGCTGCCTTCTGGGGCGGCCATGTTCACCATGCGCCCAGCCTCAAGCTCTTCGCTTCAGCTGAAAAAAAACATTCCGGCTGCGGTATTCACACTCTCGCCGAAGTTTACGCCGTTATGACCACGTTGCCCGTTAAGCCGCTGATTCCGCCCGAACAGGCCTTGCTCTTCATCGAAGAGGTTCGCAATCGCCTGGCCCTCGTTTCTCTCTCCGCCGACGAGTATTTCGCCGCCATCCAGAACGCCGCCTCAACTGGTTTCACCGGTGGCCGCATCTACGATGCCCTTCTTTTAGCCTGCGCTGCTAAATCCAAGGCCGACGCCGTCTTCACCTGGAATCTCAAGCATTATCAGTCACTCGCCCCCGCCCTCGCTCCCCGCATCCAAACCCCCTGAAGGGACTTGGAGGCTGAACATGCCGAGGAAAATCAAGGTCAATATTTTTACCGACATGAAGGAAGCTCTCCGTCGAGCGCGTCCACCAAAGTCTCCGTGATCTCCTAAAGGACCGTTAAGCCTGGCCGTAAGCTGCTTAATAGGTGGGACAGCCATTCCTGGCTGTCCGCTGCCTCCTCCGGGTTTCGTAGCGCCTGGCTTAAGCCCGGCAGCTTTTCTTGTACGGGCACGATACCGCAGATTCCGGGCAGCAGCCGGAATATCACGCCCTTCGTTTCGCAGCCCATACACCAGCTGTCATTCCGTTTTCGCTCCTGCGCGTTTTTTGCGTCCCGGATGGTTTGCGGGACGAAAACGTCGGCCTGCGCAGTCGAGGAATCTCTCTTCGCATTTCGTAGGATTGGGACCGAGGGAGGATCCAGGCAGCCCCACCTGTTGGAGTTGCACGCGGGCTCTTGCCATGTATTAGCGCACGCTACCTCCATTTTGCACCCGCACTCAATTGTTGAGTCTGGGCCGCGTGTCCTCGATACTGATAGAGAGGCTAGGCTCATGAGAGATCAGGAAAGACTAAAGAGAGTCTTGGCGTGGCTCGATATAATCGCGGCAGAGGTAGTCGAACTACTGATTAATAATTATGCTTTCTGGCAGGTTCAGGAGGTCATCCGCGCTAATAAAGAACTTCAACATGCTGAGAGCGTCTTCTTTGAATGGATGGTTTCCGTCTTCGCACATTCAGCAGCCGTTGGCGTGCGAAGGCAGGCAGCCCTTGACGACCAGAGCGTTTCGCTCCACAGGCTTCTCGTCGAGCTCCAAAAATATCCCCATCTTGTCACAAGGGAGTACCATAGAAATCTTTTCAAAAACAAATCAACGCGTGTTCAGCAGTTGGTTGATCATGCTTATGACAATTATGTGGGACTGGGACGCACGGAGCTCGATCCAGCGAGAATCCAGATAGATATAGACTTATTGGCTGCGGCGTCGAAAAAAATCCATCATTACACGGATCGAGTCGTTGCCCACTATGATGAAAAGGGTCTGAGGCAGCCGGTTCCGACATTCCATGATCTGAGCAAGTGCTTGCTTGAGATGGAAGAATTGGTGTTGAAGTACTTAGAGCTTGTGAAAGGCGAGTCCAAGATCACCCTTCTGCCGACCTTCTTGTACGATTGGAAGTCGATTTTTCGTACGCCATGGATTGTAGAGACTGGGGGATCTTCTGCATGTCTTACGTAGATCAGTCCTCAGTTGTCATGGCGTGATCCAAGGATTCGGGGTATGCATGGCTCGATGGTTGGGCGGAGGAGGCCCAGGTGCGAAGTGCTGGCTCACTGTTGTTTGGTCTAACCGTTGGTCTAGCTTATTGTTCCTTTGCTATGGGGGTGCACGCTCAAGGCGGGCCCGATAAGAATAAGCCCGGTCAGGCAGCGTGCAGGGTTTCCTTCTCCGTCTTGCAGTCAGATCTCCATCTGCCAGGTGGAACTTTGGAGGGGATGAACGATGCCCAGCGCAAATGGTGGGACAAGAAGGGTGCGAAGAAATTCCCGGCAGCGTGTTACGACCCGGCCAAGGCAACCTACAAAATCGTCTGGTGGCGAGAAACGGTGAGCGACAACCGTGTAATCAAGAACACGGCAGACCCAAGATTTGATGTCTCTGTCAGAGGAACCCGTGACATTGGGTTTGCCTACGTTAAGTTGGTTGGCGCGAACGAAGACGCCAAACCTCTCTTCTTTGTTGACAGGGATCAGAAAGGGACTGTGCACGCTCTTGAAAGCGCTGTCGAGTTTCTTTCACAACACCTCCATGCAAGCCAGTAGTGGTGGCGTGTCCGACAGCCAATCCACAAGACGTCTCAATCATCCAATCCGTATCAATGAGGAAAGTAAGCGACTTCATAGCCGCGGTTCGGTTCGCGTCGCGATCAACCGGCTGTCATAGATTCTTCGTTTTAGTTCATTGGCATCAACTAAATCCGCCCACCCGCCGGCCGTGCGGTCCAGCCAGTCTCCTCCTGACTCCGGACGTGAAGAGACAATTGTGATTGTAACTTCGTCGCCCTCTCTCAGGTCCACGGCTTCCAAGGGTTTCAAAGTGCCATGAGAAAACCGGGCTCTTATGGTTGACGCCATATCTTCCTTCCCTTCATTGCCCATCTACTCGTTGCGGATTCCTATACAACTTGATTGTAGCAGTTGTACGGTCCATGGGCAGCTCTGTAACCCAATTCTCCGCCTCAGCTTTCTCCTTTGTTTTCTTTATCCTTCAACTTTCAACTCCTGACCCTCAACTTTCCTCTCCCAATAACCCCTTTCCCTTCATCCACTTAATTCTTTTTCTTGACAAGTACCGTACACGTATGGTAATATGGTGCTTGATAGTTAGTCGCCACGATCGCCGATCCCCTCTGCTGCCTCCGCGAAGTCTCCGTGTACGGCATCTAGCCCCTTTCTCTTTTCTTTTCTTCAACTTTCGACTTTCAACCTTTAACTTTCGACTCTCTTCATCTCGTAACTCCTTTCCCCACAATTCTTTATCCGACCCCCAAGCACTAAACCCCGTCCTGTCAATCCTTTACAAAAAACGTGGGGGAGGGGCGGGCAACGAGCGAAGTCTGCGAGTTCCGACCTCGTCGGGAGGGAACCTTCTTTTCCTTCCTTTCTGTGTGTCTTTGTTCTGTTACGTCGTTACTTCAAATTCCGAAAGGCACAACCATGTCCCAAACCAACGCTTCAGTTAGCGTCACCCTCGATTCCCAATGCCAGCACGTGAGCCCCAAAGGCCAGCGCTGCCATATGCTAGTCGACCAAAACCGTCGGCTTCCCAACGGCGTGCACCGCCCCACGCTCTGCGCCTATCACGCCGATCGTCTCAAAGCGAGTGTTCCTGCCGTTGACCCCGAAGTCCTCGCCGCCGAGCTTCTCACTGACATCGACAGTTTCACCACCGCCGATGAGGTCAATCTCTTCCTTGGCAATCTCGTCCGGCAACTCGTTCGCAAGCGCATCGCGCGCCGCGATGCCATCGCTCTTGCCTACATCTCGCAACTCATCCTCACCAGCCAAACCGCCATGGCCAGACAACGTGCAGGCGACGAACCGGAGGGCGCGAACGAAGCGGTGTTTGATAGCCTCATCGCCGGCCTTCGCCAAAGGAGCACCGAACTTGCCTCGCGCAGTAATCAGCAACCGGCCGGGGCTGCTGCCGAGCTCGGCAGGGATGAACCGCAGCGCGCGGCGTAGAACGGAGGCCCTTCGTAAAAACGCCAGGACCGTGTCACATTGCGCCGTCCAAAAGAAGCGTTGTAGTGGCGGGTCTTTTAGACCCGCGCTTTTCGGCGCTCATCGAAAATGGCAATCCATCGCTTCATTGCGTCATCCAAATGGGTAAGGTACAGTGACGCTCAGGCCATGAATTACGGCACGCTTCCATCGCGCTTCCTGAATGCCGTCGACACTCATCCGAACCCGCGTGCCCAAATGGTTCGCCGCGACGGCCGCTGGGAAGCCATTGCGTCCCAGGAATTTCTTCGCCGCGTCGCTGGTCTTTCCACCGCATTTGTCGAACTCGGCGTGAAGCCCGGCGACCGCGTCGGCCTCTTTTCCGCCAACCGTCCGGAGTGGCATACCGCCGATTTCGCCATCAATGGTGCAGGCGCCGTCACCGTTCCCGTCTACTTCAACGAATCGCCCGACCGCATGACCTACATCCTCAAGCATTGTGGCGCGAAAGTCGTTTTCGCAGTTGGCGCGCCTCAGTTGCATAAACTTCTCGCCGTCCGCGCCAGCCTCCCTGAGCTTGAACAAATTATCGTCGCCGACGGTGGCTCGGACGTCCCCGCCGAATGTCTCCGCTACGAAACGCTCATCGCTGCAGCAAGCGCGGCGGACGTTTCCTCCTACCGTTTGCGCGCTGCCCAGGTTCTTCCCGGCCAGCTCGCCTCCCTCATCTACACTTCCGGCACCACCGGCGAGCCCAAGGGCGTCATGCTCACTCACAGCAATTTTTGCTCCAACGTCTACGACGTGGGCCACGATTTCAGCCTCGATCCCGCCAAAGACGTCGCGCTTTCCTTTCTTCCGCTTGCCCACGTCTACGGCCGCACGCTCGATTACATCTACATCTTTCAAGGCGCCGCTCTCGCCTACGTCGAATCCATCGACGCTGTCGCTCAGGCTCTCCTCGAAGTCCGTCCCACCATCATCGCTGCCGTCCCGCGCTTCTTCGAGAAAATCTACGCCCGCCTCGTCGAGCAAGGGTCGAAAACCAGCGGCTCAAAAAGAATGATTTTTAATTGGGCCATGAACGTGGCGCAGCGAGCCACTCCCTGGCGCGCGAACGGAGCTCATGCAAGCCTTGCCCTGAAAGCGCAGTGGAAACTCGCTGATAAATTGGTCTACAAGAAAATCCGCCTGGGAACCGGCGGCCATTTGCGCATCGTCTCTTCCGGCGGCGCGCCACTTTCCAAAGCGCTCGCGGAATTCTTCTGGACTATCGGTATTCCCATTTATCAGGGTTATGGTCTTACGGAAACTTCTCCCATCGTCTCCAGCAACTATCCAGTAAATCGCATGGGCAGTTCCGGCAAACCCATTCCCAATGTCCAAGTCTGCGTTGCCGAAGATGGAGAAATCCTCGTCAAGGGTCCTTGCGTCATGCACGGCTACTACAAAAACGCCGAAGCCACACGCGAAGTTCTCAGCGAGGACGGCTGGTTCCGCACCGGCGATATCGGCTACGTGGACAAGGACAACTATCTCTTCATTACCGACCGCAAAAAAGATTTGTTGAAAACCGCCGCTGGAAAATTCGTCGCTCCGCAACCCATCGAAAACGCGCTCAAGACCAGCCCCTACATCCTGAACGCCATGGTCGTCGGCGATAGACGCAAATTTATCGTCGCGCTTATCGTTCCCAATCCCACCACGGTCGCCGCCAAGGCCGCTGACCAGGGAATCAAGTTCGCCTCCAACGCCGAACTGGCCGCCCATCCCTGGGTCCATGCTTTGATCGACGCTGAGGTCAAGCGCCTGACCGTCCATCTCGCGCAGTACGAAACCATCAAGCGCTTCGCTCTTCTCCCCGAAGATTTTACTTTCGATAACGGCAGTCTCACCTTCACCCTTAAGCTCAAGCGCCGCGTCGTCGAGCAGCAGTACGCCGCCGTCATCGAGTCCCTCTACGCCGATGTCGCCGAGCCCCGCCCTATCCTTCAAAACTAGGTGGGGTACGAAACCGATTGCCTTTTTCTAGCATCGGATAGTACACCGGGGGAACACATAAGGAGGGAGTCACATGGCTGGAACAGGAACCGCAGCAGCTCGCACTTACAAAAGCAGTGTCGGAGTTCCGGAGTCAAACCGGCAGGCCATCACCGCGCTTCTCAATGCGCGTCTTGCCGATGCCGTCGATCTCTTCACGCAGGTCAAATGGGCCCACTGGAACCTCAAAGGTATAAACTTCATTGCGCTCCATGAATTGTTCGATTCGGTCGCCCAACACGTCGAGGGTCAGACGGATTCCATCGCTGAGCGGATCGCCGCTCTCGGAGGCGTTGCCAATGGCACCGCCCGCGAAGTTGCGGCGAAGTCCGGATTGAAGGAAGCGAACCTCAGCGCCTCCGATGGCCCTTCGCAGTTGAAATGGCTGGTGCACAACGTCGCGCACCATGCCAACGCGCTTCGTCAGGCCATCAATGAGAGCGAAGACCTCGGCGACAAAATTACCGCCGACCTTTTCACTTCCATCATGCGCGACCTCGACAAGGATCTCTGGTTTCTGGAAGCGCATCTCCAATCCTGATTACGGCGCGCCAGAAACCTGTTGCTGAGTGATGCGATTGCGCTGGGAGGGCATTGCTCTCGAACCGGGGCCGCCAGCGATTTGTCGGCGGGCCTCTGAAGGTCTAAAATCTTTCTGAGGACTACATGCCGGATAATTTGGTCGTCGCGGGCCGAGCTTTCAAATCCCGACTGATCGTCGGAACAGGGAAGTACCGCAGCTTCCAGGAAATGGCGCGCGCGCATGCCGCTTCCGGCGCGGACATGGTTACTGTGGCGGTCCGACGAGTGAACCTCACCGACCGCAGCAAAGAATCGCTGCTGAACTACATCGATCGCGAGAAGATTTTCATTCTCCCAAACACGGCTGCCTGCTACACCGCCGACGAAGCGATACGAACGGCGCGGTTGGCGCGGGAAGTTGGCCTCTCGAATTGGGTCAAGCTCGAAGTGATCGGGGACCAGCAAACACTTTTTCCGGATACGGAGCAGCTCATCGAAGCGACGCGCGTCCTCGTGAAGGAGGGTTTTGTCGTTCTGCCTTATACGAATGACGATTTAATCGCTGCGCGCAAACTGATCGACGCGGGCGCTTCCGCGGTGATGCCGCTTGCCGCGCCCATCGGTTCCGGGCTCGGGGTGCAAAATCCGGCGAACCTGCGCATCCTCCGCGAGCGCATCACCGAAGTTCCCATGATCGTGGATGCAGGAGTTGGCACCGCATCCGACGCTGCTGTCGCCATGGAACTTGGCGCCGACGGCGTGCTCATGAACACGGCGATTGCCGAAGCCCAGGACGCCGTCCTCATGGCGGAAGCCATGCGCGACGCCGTGATCGCCGGCCACAAATCCTACCTCGCTGGGCGCATGCCGAAGCGCCTTTATGCCTCGGCCTCCAGCCCCATGAGCGGAGTCGTACGTTAATCGCTGTTACTGAAATCGCAGTGGTTACTGAATTTCTTTATGCTTGGGCGGCTTTGCGGGCTTGGGCGTCGTCGTAGCTTTCGCCGTAAATTGACGGCACTTTTGAGCCCATGCAGCGCAAGTACGAAGCGAGCTGGCCGCGATGATGAATGGTGTGGTGCAGGCCGAACATCACAAATTTCACGGCGGGCCACTGGAACATTCCGCGAAAATCGATGATCTTCACCAATTGCGCGCCGCTGACTTTTCCGAGCGCTTCGAAGTTCTTCGCGTAACGCTCCTCGTACCAGGAAGCAACTTCAGCGGGCGTCTTGACGTTTTCTGGAATCATCGATGGGTTGGTGTCGAACACGCCGTTGATTACCGTTTCGACGAAGCGGTTGTCCGCCGCGGCAATATGCCGAGCCAGTTCGATCGCGCTTCTTGAGGCGGGGTCCGGCTTGTAATCCGCCTTATTTGCGGGAACGGCTTCGAGAATCTTCTTGGTGGTGCGGCTTTCTGTTTTCAAGGTCCCCATATACAAGTCATGCAGCAAAAAAGTTGCCTGATCCGCTGTCATTGCATCGGCCATCGGTTTTCTCCTGAATGCGCTTTGCGTTCTGTACAAGTGCGGGGCCGGAACAGGCCCGCCCCCGGTCTTCCTTGCCGATTGGATGCACGAGGAAGGTCTTCGTTGCAGGAATTCCGAGTGCAATCTAGAGGGTTCGAAAGAAGAAGTGCCAGGTGATGTCGACGGCGGCGTGGACGAGGGCGGAGGCGAAGATTGAGCCGGTCTTGCGCCAGGTCCAGCCATAGAAAAACCCGGCGATGGAAGCCAGGATCACGTAGCGCCAATTGGGAAAGCCCATGTTGGTGATATGCGAAAAGCCAAAGACAATTGAGGCGATCCACCAACCGGTGAGATCGCTCTTGGTGGCGCGCGCAAGGATGTTTTGGAGCAGGCCGCGAAAGAGAAACTCTTCAGGCCAGGCAGTGAAAAATAAAATACCGAGCGATACCAGGGGAAGCGATTTCAATTGCGACCATTGCGGTTCGAATTGAATGAAGCGGATGGCGTGGCCCAGCGGAATGGCGATGCAAGCGAACGCCAGGAAACTGCCAAGAATGAAAAAGGTCCAATGATGGCCCCAGCCGATGGAATAGCCGGTTCCGTTGACCCGGCGCGCCAGCACGAATGTTGCGAGCGCGATGTTCACACACATCATCACCGTGAAAACATACGCGAGGCGACCGCCAGGGAAAGGCCAGAGCCAGTGCGACAAGGACCATCCCCAGGGATTCGGCAGCGGCTTCACCGCCAGCCATATTCCCGCGATGGTGAGGAAGTCCTGGAAAGCGCCGGGCGGCTGACGTTCCGCAGTGGCAGCGAGGAGCAGCGGAATGAAAACGAGAGCGGCGACGGCGAGAGAACGCGAGAAGGCGAAGGTATTTGTCCCCAGCGCGTAGATCAGATAGAAGAGGAACACGGCGGTGCCGAGCAAGTAGCCGCTGCCAGCACCGAAGCGCGAAGCGAGGCGATCCTCGACGCCGCGCGCGGCAAAGAGCAGAGTCACCAGAAAGAAAAACGCGAAAGCCGTGAGCGTGGCGGCGAACTCGCGGCCGCCGTAGCCTTGCCAGGCGGAGTACAGCGCTCCGGTGAGAGTGAGCACGGCCCAGAGACCGAGCATCGAGAACGGGCCGAGTTGGCGGGTGGCAGGCAAGAGAGGATTGTAACGCAGCCGGGCGTGTGGGTTGTCGAGCGCAGTCGCCCTATGTAACGGTTATTACGACTTTGCCTTGTGCATGTCCTTCTTCAAGGTAACGGAGAGCTTGAGGGACTTCATTCAACCCGTAACGCTTGGCGATGACCGGAGTAACCTTTCCAGTCGACATGAGTTCACCCAGGATGGTCAGATCCTCCTTGGTTATTCGCGCAATAAACGTGACGAATTTCTGGCTTACGAACCATGACGCCACCAGCGCTTTAAGCGAACCACCCAAACGCGCCCATTGACCCTCGTGCGATCCTGCTCCTCCAATCCCCGCCAAGACGCAGGTGCCATTAGAACTTAAGATGCGCCGGCGCTCTGAGAACGAATGGTTGCTGACGTTATCGAAAATAAGGTCGTAACGTTGCGCACTCTGGCTGAAATCCTCTTTCGTGTAGTCAATGACGCGATCTGCGCCGATAGATCGGACCATAGCCACGTTCCGCGTACTGCACACGCCGGTCACATCTGCACCGAATGACTTGGCGATCTGTACAGCGAAAGTACCGACACCTCCCGACGCACCATTAATCAAGACCTTCTGCCCCGGCTGAATCTTTCCTTTGTCGCGAAGACCCTGCAATGCGGTGAGTCCGGCTACAGGTACAGACGCCGCTTGCTCAAAGGTTACTTTATTGGGCTTCACAACCAATCTTGACTCGGAAGCACACGCATACTCGGCAAGGGCCGCTCGGCACGCGCCGAACACCTCGTCGCCTGGTTTGAACTGGGTTGCGTTCCTGCCGACCGCTTCAACGTGGCCGGACACATCCACGCCTAGCCGTGCGTTCCTTGGTTTGCGCAGCCCGGTCATCGGGCGAAGCGGGAGCGGGCCTCGCATGAGGTGCCCGTCAACCGGATTGAGGGAAGCCGCGCGAACTCTGATCAAAACTTCATTGTCCTTGGGAACGGGTTTTTCAATCTCCTCACACTTGAGAACATCCGGCGAACCGTAATTAGAATAGACAATTGCTTTCATGTGGAGGTTCTTCTTCTACGCCGCCCCGACTATATCTTGCAGGAAGGGAAAGTCGAAGGCCAAGTCCGTAAACAGCAAAGGATTCCGCGTTTTCGATGCAGTGGTGTTTTTCAACTGTTGCAGGCAGCGCGGGCGGATGGAAGTTGGGTGCAAGAGGACACCTCCATTGTTGAACTATACGCACCTAGAGAGCGCTTTGTTTCGTAGTATGTATGGGTTCTCTGGCTGACGCATTACGACAAAAATGAAACGTCTTGCTTACATTGATTGGATGCGCGGGCTGGCGTGCGTGCTGATGTTTCAGACGCATTGCTACGACTCGTGGATGAGCCCGGAGGCGAAGAAATCGTCGTCGCTCATTGGGTGGTCGCGGCTAGGTGGAACGCTGCCGGCGCCGCTGTTTATTTTTTTGGCAGGCGTGTCGTTTGCTCTGGTGACACAAAAACTTCGCGAGAAGGGAATCGCACGAAACGCGATTGCGAGGCAGACGATCTGGCGCGGCGCGGAAATCTTCGGGATGGGACTGCTATTTCGCGTGCAGGAGTTTGCGCTGGGCTATCCGTGGTCGCCGTGGACGGACTTGCTGCGCGTCGACGTGCTAAACATCCTCGGGGTTTCCATGATGGTGATGGGAGTGTTGTGCTGGGCCGCAGGGAATGGCGATGCTGCTGAGGCAAGAGTCCGAACACTAGCCGCGGGAATTCTTGCGGCGGTGATTGCGGCCATGGCGACGCCGCCGCTTTGGACGACGCATTGGCCAAAGTTCCTACCCTGGCCCCTCGAGTCTTACATCAATGGCGTGCATATATTTAAGGAGCCGCAGCCATGGCTCTTTCCTTTGTTTCCGTGGTCGGCATTTGCATTCGTGGGACTCGCGGTGGGCTTTTTTCTGTCTTCGGATTTTGCGCGTCGCAGGGAAGGGCTTGCGTTCGCCGCGCTCGGGGGCGCTGGAATCGCTGCGTGCTACTTGTCGATCTTGTTCGATTCGTCGCGCGTGCGGCTGTACGCGGTTTACGACTACTGGCATAGCAATCCAAATTTCTTGCTGCTGCGCTGCGGCGTCTTGCTGATCATTCTTTTCTTGGTTTACGCCTGGTGCCGGTGGGGACTGGCGCAGAAGGGATTCAGCCCCATCATCCAGCTCGGAAATACTTCGCTGCTGGTGTATTGGGTGCACATTGAATTTGTCTATGGAAGATTCTCCATCCTGCCCAAGGGGCAGTGCAGCGCGCTAAAGGCCACGGCGGGACTGATTACGATTTTCCTGGCGATGCTGGGGCTTTCGCTGGCGCGCACAACGTGGAAAAAATGGCGGGTCAGGGCTTTACCGAAGAATCCTGCGGCAACTGCTGCGCCCGCGGGATCTTGATGATAACTTCGCCGGGCTTGGCGAGACCCAGCTCGTCGCGGGCAATTTTTTCGATTTTGCGGGGATCGGTCTTCAGCTCTCTTACTTCCTGCTCGAGCTGTAGATTTTCTTTATTCAACTGCTCCAGATCTGTGGTTACCTTCTTGATTTCCAGTTGCTTTCGGCGCATGGCCAAAAAGCCGTGCGTACCAAAAATGTCGTGCACCAGGAGGACTAGCACAAGCAGCGCGAGGAGCGCGCGGCCGTGTTGGCGCAGGAAGAGCGGCATGTTTTCGCCAGGACTTGTCTTCTTCAGTCTTGCAGAACCCATTGTGATGCGTCTCGCGTCAATTTTGCGGAAGCGGCGGCGCTTTCGGCTTCGACGTACAGGCGAAGTAGCGGCTCCGTGCCGGAAAGGCGCAGCAACATCCACGAACCGTCGTCGAAAACAAATTTTGCGCCATCGGTGCGGTCAATGGATACGACTTTCCGGCCGGCGAGTGTCGAAGCGTCAACAGCCACACGCTTGACGGCGTTTGCCTTTTGTTCGTCGGAAAGATGAAGATTTTCGCGGACCGGCCAGAATTCGCGGCCGAGTTTTTTGTACATGGCGCGAACCTGTTCGCCGATGGAGGCGCCGCGGGCGGCAATCATTTCCGCGACGAGCAAGCACGCAAGGATGCCGTCTTTTTCCGGGATGTGGCCGCGAATGGTGAGCCCGGCGCTCTCTTCGCCGCCCAGAGCAATTTTGTCTTCGCGAATGAGCTGGCCGATGTACTTAAAACCGACGGGCGTCTGATGGACGGTTTGGCCTTGCGACTTGGCGACGGCATCAATCATTTGAGTGGTCGCAACGCTGCGCGCCGCAGGCATTTTCCACTTGCGGGTTTCGACGAGATAGTCGTAGACCAGGGCAAGGACCAAGTTGGGCTGGATCCATGCGCCATCGCTATCAACGATGCCAAAGCGATCAGCGTCGCCATCGGTGGCCAAGCCAACGGTCGCCTTCGAATCCACCACGGCCTTGCGAAGCGGCGCGAGATTTTCTTCGGAAACGTCGGGGCCGGTGCCGTCGAACAGGCAATCGCGTTCGGTGCGCATGGCTTGCACGGTGACGCCGTGATCGATGAGCGTGCGGTCGAGATAGCCGGCGCCGCAGCCGTGGAGCGCGTCAACAACCAAGGATGGCTTGATTTTGCGCAGCGTCTCGAACTGAACGAGCTCTTCGAGGCGCTTCAAATAGTTTTCACGCAGATTGACTTTTTCGCCCCGCGGCGAATTTGATGCACCATGCGGAAGGGGCGGAACGCCGCCATTCGCGGCGAGTTTCGCGGCCCGCGCCTCGATGTCCTTGGTGACTTCCGGCAGCGCGGGGCCGGCATCGGCAGAGGAAAATTTCAGGCCGTGATATTGCGCGGGATTGTGGCTGGCGGTGAAATTGATGGCGCCATCGAGTTTGCGGCGCATGATTTCGAAAGCCACGGCCGGAGTGGGCGTGAACGTTTCGCAGAGCAGCGTGCGAATCCCGTGGTGCTGCAGGATGTCCACGGCGAGCTGAGAAAATTCTTCGGAGTAGAACCGCGTGTCGTAGCCCACCAGGATTGCGGGCTCTTTCGCTTTGGATTTCGCATGTTCCGCGATGGCAGTGACAGCCAAGCGCACGTTGGCGAAAGTGAAATCGTCGGCGATGAGGCCGCGCCAGCCGGACGTGCCAAACTTAATGGGCGAGGTCGCTCCTAGACTGGTGCTCGTGCTCATGAGGCCGTATTCTAGTCCTCCGCGTCATAGAGCGAAAGTCATAATGATGAGAAACCAATGAATCGAGCGGAAGCAAGGAACAAGAGGGTCGTTTTCATCACCTGCCCGACTCGTGCGCTGGCTCGCAAAATCGCTCGAGCTGCGGTGCAGACGCGCCTTGCTGCGTGCGTTAACGTCGTTCACAGCCCCGTCGAATCGTTTTATACGTGGAAGGGGAAGCTGGAGAAAGCGCGCGAATATCTGGTTATCATGAAGACGAGCGCAAAGCGGCTCGCTGCATTGGAATACGAAGTGAAACACCTTCACTGCTACGAGGTGCCGGAATTTATTGCCCTGCCGATTAGCGAAGGCTCGAAAGAATATCTTTCGTGGTTGAACGAAAGTGTCGCGAGAGCGCGTAAGAATCATAAATAGCCTGGGTTATTCGTAGCGCAGAGAAGCAACGGGGTCGACGCTGATGGCGCGCCGAGCGCGATTCCAATTATGAGTCGAGGAGTTCGGAGTCGTATTTTGAGAACACGGCGCGCAACGAGGCGGGAATGCGCTCTTTCATCCCATGAATTTCCTGAATTAAGCGGTAGATGTTGGCGGTCATTACCAGCAGATAGCGCGTCGGAGCGGGACCTGGATTCCAATATGTGTGAGGCGTTCCACGCGGCACGAACACGGCCGACCCCGCGTGGGCCTCGATTTCCTCCGTGCCAACCCGAACGCGGAGAGCGCCTTCCAAGACGTACCAAGCTTCGTCGTCGCTGCGATGAAGATGCGGCGGGGCGATGAGACGAGGTGGACCTGGAGGACCGCCTGGGTCGCGCCACTCGGCGATCACAAAGGCATCGGTAACCGAACCGATGACTTGCCCAGCGAGTGGAGAAGCAATTTTCGTCCAGCTCATAGGCTTGCCAGCTTGCAAAAGATCAAGCGCGGCTATACATAGAGCAGCGCCTGGTCGAGGTCGGCGATGATATCTTCAACATCCTCGATGCCCACAGACAGACGCACCAGGCCTTCCGTGATGCCCACGCGATCCTGAATTTCCTTGGGCATGGAAGCGTGGGTCATCATTGCGGGAAGCGAAATCAAGGTTTCCACGCCTCCGAGGCTTTCGGCGAGCGAGCAAAGCTTGAGGTGGTTCAGGAGTCGCCGCGCGGCATCCAGCGAACCTACGTCGAAGGAAAGCATCGCTCCCGGGCCCTTCTGCTGGCGGCGGGCCACTTCGTGTTGTGGATGAGACTGCAGGCCCGGGTAGAAGACCTTTTTTATTTTTGGATGAGCATCGAGATGGCGCGCCACGGTAATGCCATTGGCATTGTGTTGGAGCATGCGGACGGCCAGGGTCTTGATGCCGCGCGAAACGAGGAAGCAATCCATGGGAGACAGTCCCGTTCCGGCCGAGCGCTGGATGAAATAAATCCTTTCCGCATCTTCGGGACGCGTTAGCACCACTGCTCCGCCGGTGGAGTCACTGTGGCCGTTCAAATACTTTGTCATGGAATGCACAACGATGTGCGCGCCTAGCTCGATGGGACGCTGCAAATAAGGACTGAGAAAGGTGTTATCGACGGCCACCGTGAGGTTGCGCTCGCCGGCCAGCTTGGAAATCGCCGCGATATCGGTGACGCTGAGAGTGGGGTTGGCCGGCGTCTCGATGTAAATCATTTTCGTATTGGGGCGCAACGCGGTACGCACAAAATCAGGAACGGACGTGTCCACGAAGCTGAATTCGAGCCCGAAGTGCACCAGGAGCTGCGTCGAAAGGCGGAACACGCCACCGTAAACCGCTTCGGAAAGAACTACATGATCGCCCGGACGCAGTAGCCGGAAGACGGCGTCAATACCAGCCATTCCGGAAGAGAAAACGTAAGCGCTGTGGCCGCCTTCCAGTTTGGCAACGGTGCGCTCCAGCGCTTTGCGATTCGGATGGTTCGTTCGCGCGTAATCGTATCCTTTGTTTTTCCCCAGCTCTTCATTGATGTACGTGGACGTCTGATAGATGGGCGCGACGATGGACCCAGTGGCGGGATCGGGCTCCTGCCCGACATGAATGGCGTTGGTGGCAAAACCCATTGTGCTCTCCTTGCGAATGCTGTCCTGATTGTGACGCCGTCATTTGGACGTCCGGCGCTGACGGTTTGGGGTAAATTTCAAATTGGCCGCGCCCTCATCTCGCCTGCCGAGTAGTTTCTAGAGAACTTACAGGAGCCATATTGATGAGTCAAATCGCCGTTGTCCGGGGTTTCCACGGCAGAGCAGCGCCGGGGCAGCACACTAATCGCGAGCGGCATCCAATCTTAACGCGGCGACACTTGACCTAGCCAGCCGTTCCGTAGACCATGGAGTCCATCGACTTTATGCGATTGCAGGGAAAGTTTTTTGCTTGTGTTTGTATCGCTGCTTGCGCGGTGATTGCCAATGGGGTGGCAGGCCAGGATCCGCCGGCACCGGCGTCCAAACCGAAAGCACCGCCTCCCGCTGGCGATGCGCAGACTCGCATCACCATCGAAGTGACCGGCGGTGAGAAGAGCATTCCCGTTGAGAACGCCAGCGTGTACGTGAAATTCATTGAAGAACGGTCGCTAAGGAAGGACAAGAAGCTGGAAATGAATGTGAAAACCAGCCGCGACGGCATCGCTCACGTTCCGAACGCGCCAATGGGAAGAGTTCTGGTCCAGGTTGTCGCCGAAGGATGGAAGACGTATGGACACTGGATGGATATCACTGACCCAAAGCAGACGATCAAGGTGCATCTCGAGCGGCCGCCGAAGTGGTACTGAGGGGGCATCCGGGCCAGTCGTTGAGAATCAACAGTTTAAGAAAAGCAAAAGAAAAACTCTTCTCCTCGATTCATGACTTGAGATCTTTCCACGACTTGGTTTCCTAATGTCAGGGAGTTTTTTGCCGGCGTACATGCGTGTGAAAAAATAAAATTGCACACAAATGGTGCAAAGAGGAGAAGGGTGTTGAAGGGCGGGAAGTTAGCTGTTCGCGGAGAAGGGATTTCCACAACCTTATCAACATTCGTGTTGAAATCTTAACGCAGAAGAAATATTTTACGCGAACTTCGGCATGCATCTTGCCCTGTCGCCGGCAATGTAATTTTTGACCGGTACGAAATCAGAATGGTACAGTACAAATTTGGCGGCAGTCGATGACAGAAACCTACGACGGACCGTTTTCCCTCCTCCAAATGTTCTGGGGCAGCATTACTGCGCGGCCGCTGCGTAGTGTTTTGAGCGTGATCGCCATTGCAATCCAGGTGATTCTCATCTTGATGATTGTCGGTCTCACTTCGGGGGTTGTTTCCGAATGGGGAAAGCGTGTCGAGGGTGTCGGCGCGGACATCCTGGTACAGCCGCCCAACTCCTCGATTTTTTTCGCTTTCGTTAGTGTCGGGATGCAGGAATCGCTGGGAGAAAAAATTGCCGCGCTAAGTGGCGTCGATGAGGTTGCGCCAACGGTCATCCTCACGGAACCAAAGCACTTAGTGATGGTGTATGGAATCGATTACAAGGGGTTCAATGCGCTGAGCAAGGGCTTTCTGTTTCGCGACGGGCGGCCATTTGAGGGACCGGACGAAGTAATTGCCGACGACATCATCGCGCAAACGCGTCACTTAAAGGTGGGAAGTCAGATAACGCTGTTAAATCATGCTTTTACGGTCTGCGGGATCGTCGTACACGGGAAAGGCGCGCGATATTTCATTCCCATTCGGACGGCGCAAGAGATTGCCGGGGCGGAGAAGCGCGTTTCAATGTTTTACGTGAGAAGCAAAGGAGACACGGAAGCCACGCGCGCGCAAATCCTTAAATTGATGCCGGAGAACAGTGTCCGCTCGTTATCGGAGTACGTGACATTAATGACTTCCTCGAATTTGCCGCAGTTGCGCCCCTTCACACGCACGATGGTGGCGCTGGGAATCGTCGTGAGCTTCCTCGTGGTCCTCCTGAATATGCACACCATGGTGATGGAACGCACGCGCGAGATCGGCATTCTGAAAGCGCTGGGCTTTTCTCGATTCGACGTCGTTCGAATGCTGCTGGGTGAGACTCTCGTTCTCACACTGCTCGGAACCGGCTTCGGCATTGCGCTTACCTTCCTCACACAAGCCATTCTGAAAGAAGCAAAACCGGACCTACCGATCTTGATTTCTTCTTCCTGGCTTTTCGCCGCTGCCCTTCTCGCTCTTGTCGGTGCCTCCGCCGGAGCCATCTATCCCGCTCTCCGCGCCGCCAGCTACGATCCGGTTGTCGCCCTAGCCTACGAATAGCGCAGATTCAGCGTCCCGCTCAGCATACGTTTGGGACAGAGGATTGCTCTGCGAGCCTGAAATTGATAGGTTCTAGTCCATCTTGGTCGCGGTGCGTCGAGAAGCCCGCCGCCTTGACCTTGGTTCTATAGCTCTCATGGAAGGCGTCTCGCATCGGTTGCAGCGGGAATGGAATTCCGGGCGGAGCGGCGACGGTTCCGCCCGGTACGTTTTCTGGTGAATGTGTTGAATCTCATGGATGAAAAACAAATGGCCTCTTCCCCGGGCAAGCACTATCAAGCCCGGATTCTTGAGCGCCGGGACATTTCGCCCGATCTTTGGATCGTTCGAATCGACCCTGGGGGGCCGTTCGAATTCCGCGCCGGGCAGTATGCGACCCTGGGAGTCGCGCACGAGGGAAAACGCCTAGAAAGGGCCTACTCTATCGTTTCCTCTCCGTATGAAGACGCGCTCGAGTTTTTTGTCGAGCTGGTCCCGCAAGGAGATCTGACCCCCGACCTATTCAAGCTAAAAAAGGGCGATACCCTGATGTGCAGAAAAATTGCCAAGGGACGCTTTATGCTGGATTTGCGCAGCGGCAGAACCAATCACCTACTGGTCTCCACGGTGACCGGCATCGCCCCGTTTGTGAGTTACGTTCGAACGCTTTATCGGGACTGGAAGAGTGGCGACAGCCCCATGCCCGGGAACCATAAGCTGTACTGCCTACAGGGCGCCAGCCGTTCGTGGGAGTTCGGCTATCGCGAAGAATTGGAACGCTACTCGAACGAAGCGCCGTGGTTCAAGTACGTTCCCACAGTGAGCCGGCCGTGGGAGGATTCGAATTGGAAAGGCGAGACAGGCCGCGTGGACGATTTGTTACGAAAATATGCTTATGAGTGGGGGTTGCGGGCGGAAGAAACGACGGCTTATCTGTGTGGGCATCCCGTCATGGTAGAGAATGCGAGGGGGATTCTCGAGCGAGCCGGTTGGAAGAAGGACACGGTGTTTGAAGAGGTTTATTTTCAAGAGGCCAAAAGTGGCTCAGCCGGGGCGGGCTAGCGCAGCAAATTCCGGCTTACCTTGCTTGGCAAAAATCGTAAGAATTCTTACGATTCAAATCTAATCCTCTAATCCCGAAAATTTAGTAACGACCTTCGCGCCGCGAATTTCAAGCGGCCGGGCCGTGCTCCTCAAGCTGGATGGTTACGTCTTCGATGGTCGAGAGCGGGCAGAGAACGTGAACTTTCTGGTCCGGCGCGTCGACGTCAATCTGCAGTCGCGCTCCTTGAGTGCGTATCCGCACGTGTTCGTCATGATCGTCCACTTCAACAAATTCAGTATCTGGATACTTTTTCAGTTCTTTGACGATGGCGCGAAGGATCGGCATGGCTTGGCGCGCCTGCTCGGAGCCGTGCCGCAGATGCTCGGTTGGCACGAAATGCAGGACCATGGGGACGGCGGCGGCGGGAACCCATAGATGAACGTGAGAGCCGCCGGCACGGTATTCGTCAACGTCAATGCGGATCACGCCTTCCCGCATGGTGTAAGCGCCTGCGAGGACGAAAGTTCCGCCAACTGTGAGAGCTGCTTTCGCGAGTAACATCATATTTACCTCCAGCCGGTCCTAGTCGGTGACGTTTTTGGAATCGAGCCAGACGCGCACGGTGTTTTCATGGTCTTTCACGGAGACAAGCTCGGTGTCGCCCTGCGTGGAGAGAGCATGAAGCGCGGCGACAAGGTCCAATTCATCCTTGCCGGCGGAAAAGAGCGCGTCGATGACCTTCATGGGAACCTTGACTTCGACTTCGGACTTCTTGGAATTCTGTTTGTCGAGGACGTGGACGATCAGGTGGTTACTCTGTTTGGCCACGCGCACGTCGCAATCGTTACTCTGCACGGTGACGAATTCGCCGTCCTTGGTGGTGCGGATGGCGTCGACGAGTGCGCGCAGGTCGACATCGTTGACGTGGGCGTTGTCGATCTTGACCTTGCCGTCATGGATGCGGTCCTGATGGATAGCGGGGAGAACCTTTTCCGCCAGTTCGAGAGGGACGTTGACGCGGACGGTCTCGCCTTTGGCGTCCGAGCTGATAACGCGGACGTGCAGCCAGCGGTCTTTGGATACAGAAGTCGTAGATTGTCTCGTACTTGGCGGCGCGGCGGTGGTCTGCGCAAGTGCGCCGAGGGGCGACAGGAAAAGAGCCGTACTAGCGATGAGAGCGATCTTGGCGAATGAAATCTTGTAGCGGTCAAGCATGACAGCACACCTCCTAGCCGGCGCTGGGCCGGTTCCTTGGAGATAGGTACGAGAGTGCCCCCAATAAAGTTTCCTGGTTTGCTGGACATCATCCGAATGGAGCTGTAAGACGTTGAAACGTCCCGGTTTAAGCGACCGGGAGGCATCCGGCCCAATGGTAGGGAAAGTCAAAGATCGAAGAAGAATTGGGATTTATCGTCCGGGCCGTTTGTGCACACAGTTCTTGACCTCGTGGCTGCGTGGGAGTACGGTTCCCTTACTTCCCCGGGGGAAGTCCCCTTTGGGGCTCCCACGCACCACAGTTCCATGCTTTCCACAAGGAGGAGAACATGCATTCACGCCTCGTTACTTGCACCATCAACCCGGCCAAGCTAAATGAATTCAAGAACGCACTGAACAACCAGTTTTTGCCGCGTATCCAGGCGCAGCCCGGATTCGTTGATAACATCGAGTCGTTGGACCCGGCCACAGGTCAATTCAGCTGCATGACATTGTGGAGAACCGCGTCTGACGTCGAGAACTACGACAACGGGCTGTTCAAGGAAGTGGCAACCAACCTGGTGCCACTCATGCAGGGAAATCCAACCGTACAGACGCTTCCCGTTGAGAACTCCTCAGCACACCACCTGAAAGCTGGAAGAGCCGCGGCATAAGACTGACGATGGCCAGACGGGCGGGCCGATCACGGTTCGCCCATTTTCTTTTGTGACCGATTTTATGGCGGATGCCACATCACTGCCACCACTCGGACAGACGCGGCCAGCGGCCTTGGTCTACCGATGAGCCCTTTGGGCTCGGCGGCCCCCGAAGGCGTGGATGGTCCTGGTACCGGCGACAACCTCACCGCCATGCGGGAGTCCTTTTGATTTCATAACGAGGTCGGCTCCTTGGACCCGGGTAGACTTGGCGTGATGAGCGACCAAGGCTCGGGAGGAAGGAGCCGAACGATGAAGATTATAGGCTGTGATTTTCATCCGGGCTATCAGCAG
>Ga0209376_1000100_pt1 | contig 90559 bp, 89 predicted proteins | sample GraSoiAngelo_134_FD_185891 | JGI IMG/M metagenome (GOLD analysis project Ga0209376, IMG submission 185891) | Grasslands soil microbial communities from the Angelo Coastal Reserve, California, USA - 14_0929_05_30cm (SPAdes) (version 2) | ecosystem: Environmental > Terrestrial > Soil > Grasslands ... | reverse complement strand
CCTCCTCCGAAACGCTGACGTCCCCTCCCCTGTTGCACTTTAAAGTGCAACAGGTACCCGGCACTTTTACTTCACTCGTCCTGCAGAGGGTGCGCCGCTTGCCCTCCACTGCGCGCATCGACCGACTACTTCCCCCACTTTTCCTCCACATCAGACTAAAGCGGGTGGCTGGGTAGCCTCTGACTGCGCGCGTCCAGCGAGCACTTTCCGAAGTGCGCGATGCGCGAGCACGAGAGGCTGCCCTGCCACCCACGCTCACCTCACCCCATGACGGGCGACCCATGATGATGAATCATCAGCCATCGGCCCTCAACCTTCTCGAACAGGTTCGTGGCGAGCACCCGACTCTCCAGCCCCGCCTCTCCCTGCCGGCTGGTAATGTTCTCCGTACAGATCACCCAGCCCACATCCCCCGCGACCTGGATCTGGATTTCGGTGAGATTGAACTTCATCGAGAACGTGTTGTTGAAGATCAGGACCCAGGAATCGCGAACGGCTGGCCAGCCGACTCGGAGGGTCCAACCGGGATGGACACAGGTCACGTACTCCTGTTGGGCCCAGACCCGATCCATCCGCATGATGTCCAGACTTTCGAAGGCCTCGTAGAACTCCCCGTTCGCGCGGGCCACCTCTTCAATCTTCTCCTTGATCATGCGCCTCCCCTCGCTCCGGCTCAGGCGCCATCTTACTCTAAACGCGCCTCTGGATACACGGTCCCATTCATAGCGGGCGAGGCAGACACAGACTTGGGGAATCCGGAGCCGACCTCTGACAGGTCAGTCGCCGCGCGCGGGGTCGCCGTGGTTGGCATTCGCCGCCGTCCACGACCTCACGTGCGGAACAATGGCGGGCTAGGGGGAGTTATCCTGGCTCAACACCTGGAAAGAACTTCTTGATACAATCCGGACAGATGCCGTGACTGAACTCGGCTTCCGAATGTTCTCGGATGTACGCTTCCACCAACTGCCAGTATCCCCGGTCATTGCGGATCTTCTTGCACGACGCGCAGATCGGAATGAACCCACGGAGGACCTTGACTTCCCTGAGGGCTTGTTCCAATTCTTGAGTTCTCTTTTTCAGTTCCTGCTCCCGGGCCTTGCGGCTATCCATCTCCTGCTTGAGTTTCAAGGCTGATCCAACCCGTGTTCGGAGTTCGACCTTGTTCACCGGCTTGTTGATATAGTCCATGGCGCCTGCGGCAAAGGCCAATTGCAACTTCTCTCGCTGGGCCATCGCGGTCACCATGATGATGGGGATGTCCCGATAGCGTTCGACCTCTTTGATCCGACGGCATGTTTCTATGCCGTTGATGTCGGGCATCTGGATATCCATCAGGATGAGGTCGACGCTCATCCCATCTCCTCCCGAAGAATCCATCCCGAGGTGCTTAAAGGCTTGTTCTGCCGATTCCGCAGTCAGCAGGTCTTTGTACCCCCCCGTCTGGAGGATCGATTGGAGCAGGAGCAAGTTCTCGGCCGAGTCATCAACGAGCAGGATGCTCATACAGTCCTCATGCGTCCTGCAGGGCGGGGCGATTCACGACCCTGCTTGACAGTGTGAGTGCCCAGGTTCCACGGTGAGCCGGTCTATTTGTACACGATCTCCACACTCTCCAGGTAGACAGAAAGCTGTTTGACCCACTTTCGGATCTCTTGGAGATTCTTGTTCGATGCCGCCTTCTCAAGGCTTCCCCCGATATCGGTGATGGCGTGAAACCCGTACCCACCGCCATCCCCCTTCATGGTGTGGCCTAGGGCCTCGATCGTCTCATAATCACTCCGCTCCACAGCCGCCACAAGGGACTTGACGTCTTTCCGCCGGTTCTTAAGGAATCCGGGTACCAGATCTTTCAGATCCGGGTCCACGTGGACGATGATTTTATCACCCCGGTTCGGGTCACATGTTTGGGTCATGTTTTCAGACTCCCCGTGTGTGCGGCGATGGCTTCCATCAGCACCGCTTTTCTGATGGGTTTCGTCAGGTGGGAAGAGCACCCAGCCGCAAGGCTTTTTTGTATCTCTTCTTTCAGCGCAAACGCGCTGAGGGCGATGATCGGAGTGGCCTTGACCGAGTGTTCCTTCTCCCACTTTCTGATGGCTCTCGTGGCGGAATAGCCGTCGGTCACCGGCATTTGCATATCCATCAGGACCAGATCGTACCGTCCGGCAGTAAACTTTTGCACACCACTCTCGCCGTCTTCTGCCATCTCAATATGACAGGGCGTACTCTTCAGATAGGCTTGGATCAAAACCCGGTTGTCGGGGGAATCGTCCACCAGCAGAATTTTCAGAGCGGGCAGTACTTCCGAGAAAGGCGATCCCGCCACGGGGGAGGGTTCCAGTCTCGCGGCCTTCGGTTTGCCGATGGCCGCGGTGATGGCGTTCAGCAGGCCGGAGCGATCGACCGGCTTCGAGAGGTACCCCGCCAGACCCAATTCCCTGGCCCGGGCCAGATCGCCACTCCGGTGGTCGGAGGTAAACAAAATGACCTTCATGTCCGACATGCCCAGCGTTTTCACGACGTGTTCCGCAATCTTGAATCCGTCCTCGCCCGGAGTGGAGTCGTCAAATAACAGCAATCCGTACGGCGCTCCCGCCTCTTTCGCGCGGCTGAGTTCGGCCAATGCTTGCTTGGCGCCTTCGGCCTCCGTCACCTGCGCACCCCAGGACGTCAGCATTTCTTTCAGGATGAGACGGTTTGCGGTGTTGCCGTCCACGACGAGGCTCTTCAGTCGCTGCAGATTTGCCGCCGGGAGGGTCGCGTAACGATCCGGCTCGGCTTGGGGCTTAAACCCTGCCGAAAAGTAGAAGGTGCTCCCGCGTCCGACGATGCTCTCGACCTGCATGTGCCCCTCCATCAGTCCCACCAGGCGCCGCGAGATGGTCAACCCGAGCCCGGTTCCCCCGTATCGCCGAGAGGTGGAGGAGTCGGCTTGCGTAAAACTCTCGAAAATCTGGCTCAGTTTGTCTTTAGGGATCCCGATCCCGGTGTCGGCGACCGAGAAACGGAGACGGCCGGCTTCCTTGCTTTCCGGATCATTCTGGACACGCAGCGAGACCTTGCCCCTCTCGGTGAACTTGATGGCATTCCCGAGGAGATTGACGAGAATCTGGCGCAGGCGGTTCGGATCCCCCACCAAATTGGTGGGCACGTCCGGCGACACCTGCCAGTCCAGGTCAAGCTGCCGCTCCCGAGCGGTGACCGCCATCATTTCCGTTGTGCGTTCGATGAGATCGTTCAGATCGAAGTTGATTTCCTCCAGTTCAAGGCGGCCCGCTTCCACTTTGGCCAGATCAAGAATATCGTTGATCAGGTTCAGCAGGGTGTGCCCCGCCTTCCGAAAAATCTGGACATACTGCCGTTGCTCCGGGTTCAACGCCGTCTCCCAGAGCAGGTCGGCCATCCCGATGATGGCATTCATCGGGGTGCGAATCTCGTGACTCATGCTGGCAAGGAATTCACTCTTGACACGGGCAGCCGCTTCAGCCGTTTCTTTGGCCGTTTGCAGTTCGTCCTCCGCCCGTCTCAGCTCGACGATGAAATCGACGAGGTGAGATTTTTCCTGCCCCGCTCTGCGAACCGTCTCCGTGGTGACCCCGTAAAAGATCGCCATGATGAGCAGGAGCGGAACCCGGATCAGGGCACCTTCCGAGATCCCACCGGCTCTGACGCTGTCGAAATACAGGAGCAATCCGTACGCCCCGCACACGATAAGCGAAAGAAGAAACATCTGCTTCATCGTACGGGTTGCGGCGGCGAGCAGCATGATGGTGAAGTAGGACAGGTAGAGGTCGGAGCTGGCATTCCCGGAGAGATAGATGACGTACGACGTGAGGGCCGTATCGCCCAGCGCCAGCGCGCCCGTGAACCAGGCGGTCCACAACACGCGGATCGGAACCACCATCAGACCGGCCGTGAGCAATATCAGGCACAGGATGGCGAAGAGCCCAGCCTCACCGGAAAGGTTCGACTCTTTGCTGAACAACAGTTGGTAAGAAAGAACAATGGATACGAGGGTCTGGAGCAGGAGGACCTGGAACCGAGGAGAGGCATATCCGGGAATGGGGCCGTCCAGGGGCTCCGGAATCACCGCCTCGAACCTTGTGGCTTCGTCGGACATCATCGAACGGTAGACACCCTGCCGCGTATTGACCTGCTGACGCCGGAGGACTCCATGAGAGGGAAATTAACCTGGCGACGATGGTATGCTGCGGCCGTCACGGGGAGCAGGACGACGGCTCGCCCGCCATGCGGATGCGAGGACGGCCCGCGTCCTGGGCCCGACCCATGGCCTCATCGGCCTCGCGCATGCGGTCTCGCGTAGTCTGGGTGTGATTCGTCCGTACCGCGCCGAGGGTCGAGTTGAGCGGGACCCCGTTCTCCGGCGACTCATCAACGACCAGGATCCTCACGCCTTCATTGGGCGGACCGGGTCTGTGACTGTTTCAAGAGGTCCGTGACCTCATCGATGGGCAGTGGCTTGCTGAACGCGAACCCCTGGATATCGACACACCCGTTCTCACGCAGAAAGGCGATCTGGTCATCGCTTCCAACCCCTTCGGCGATCACCTTCATCTTGAGGGCATTGCCCAGGGCGACGATGGCCTTGGTAATCAACGCGCCATCGGACGTCGTCGTGCAGTCCTGGATAAAGGCCTTGTCAATCTTGAGGGTATTCAGAGGGAAGCGTTTCAAGTAGTTCAGCGACGAATACCCCGTGCCAAAATCGTCTACGCAGAGCCGGACGCCGAGCTTTCTCAACGCGTGCAGGGTCGTCAGGGTCGACTCAGAGGTGTTCACGATCATGCCTTCGGTGAGTTCCAGTTCCAGAAAACGGGCATCCAGCCCCGTCTCTCGCAGCACCCGCGCCACCACCTGGACGAGATCATATTGGGGAGTCAGCTGACGAGCGGAGAGGTTCACCGAGACGATCAGCCCGTGGTACCCCGCATCGTGCCACGCCTTCGTGTGAGTGCAGGCCGTCCGCAACGTCCATTCACCGATCGGGACAATGAGACCGCTGTCCTCGGCTACCGGGATAAATTGAGTCGGGGGCACGAGGCCCAGGTCCGGATGCTGCCATCTCGCTAAGGCTTCCAGGCCGGTGATGTGACCTGTGCTCAGATCCAACTGTGGTTGGTAGTGCAGGAAGAGCTCTTCGCTTTCGAGCGCCTTGTTGAGTTTGTTCTCCAACAAGAGCCGCTTCACAGCTCGAACGTTCATATCCGCCTTGAAGAACTGAAGGGTGTTCTTGCCCTGCGCTTTGACATGGTTCATGGCGGTGTTGGCATTCTTGATCAGCGTGTCGGGATCACTGGCATCCAATGGAAACACCGAGACCCCGAGGCTGGCCGTGACCACGACCTCGTGGCCGCCCAGGGATAACGAAGGCGCCATGGCCGCCTGCAGCTTCTGCGCAAGACGCGCCGCATAGTCCGGCGAGGAGATATTCTCCAGGATGACGCCGAACTCGTCGCCGCCGAACCGCGCAACCGTATCGCTCTTCCGGAAGCAACTGGTGAGCCGTGCCGAGACCGCCGTTAACAGCAGATCGCCCATCGTATGCCCGAGCGTGTCATTGATTCGCTTGAAGTCATCAAGATCGAGTACAAGAACGCCGACCAACTGATCGTTGCGGAGCGCTCGCTCCAGCGCCTTGTCCAGCAGGTCCGTAAAAAAGCGCCGATTGGGCAGGCCGGTGAGGGGGTCGTAGTTCGTCAGGGCATTGCGCTCGAGCAGGAGATCGGATTTTTCCCGGCTGACTTTACGCATCCTGTCGGTCGTCAGCCCGTAAAAGGTGGCCATGATCAACAGGAACGGGATCCGGAGAAAGTGGCTCTCCCAGGGGACGTCTTCTTCCCCCGCGGTCATCATGTACACCATCACGGTATAGATTCCGCAGACGACGATCGAAAGGCCTAACATCTGGCCGAGCGTGCGGCAGGTCGAGGCGATCACGATAATCAGGAAATAGGTGAGATACATATCTGAGGAGGCATTGCCCGACAGATAGATCATGACCGTGGTAATGGCGGTGTCCCCCAGCGCCAACGTGACGGGGAACCACGTGGCCTCTACCACACGGGGGGGAAGCACCATCAGGCCGACAATCAGGAACAGCAGCCCCAGGATGACATATTCCTTGATCCCGGAGATGGGGGCGTGGGAGGGGCTGAAGAGAAGCTGGTAACTCAGGATGACCGTAATGAGGGCTTGCTGTTGGATGAAATGGACTCGATTCGGGGCATCTGCCGTGACGGCACTTTCATGGACCTCCCTGACCATGGGGGGCGCGGTCAGCACGTCGTTGGCCATCAGTCACTCCCTCAGAAAGGGCACCACTCAGCCCTGCCGTCTGGCAGTGATCGCCTAGGAGGGATGCCCTTATTTCATCGACGAATGGTAGCAGCAATAGCCACCTCGGTCAAACAACTAACTAGTTTTCGCACGTTGCTCTACCCACTCCGCCGTGTAGAGACTCGTGCGGATTGCCACGTCACCATCCACACCCCGGCAAAGATCAGCACGACTCCGACCAGGTGTCGAAGTTCGATTCGTTCACCGAGGATCACGGCGGAGAGTAGGAGGGCTGACACCGGGATGAGGTTCCCGAAGATGCTGGCGCGGGATGGGCCGATCCCGCGCACCCCGTAGAGCCAGGCTTGCTGCCCGAGGGCGGTGGCAAACACAATCAGATAGACCAGCGCGATCCACCCTCCCACCGACACCGAGGCCGCTCCGTCCACAACCATCTTCTGGTCGGTCCACAGCAGCGGGATCTGCAACACCACGGCGGACAACAGGGTGGTCCAGTTCACAGTGAGCGGGGAGAATCGCTCCATCGAGCGTCGGCCACCGATGGTGTAGAGGGCCCAGCTCACCAGCCCGAGTACGACCAGCGTCCCACCCAACCAGGGCTGCTCACCGGCCACTCCCTCCGCCCCCACCCCCGACACGAGCGCGACGCCGGCAAACGACACGGCGCAGCCTGCCGCCACGGACCGGAACGGCAGATCCCGGATCAGGAGGGAAGACAGGAATGCGGTGATGGCCGGGCTGGCTCCGATGATGACGCCGGCCTCCGCCGCCCCGATGTACCGTAAGCCGAACAGGATCAGCAGGTGATTGCCCAAGACCCCCAGCCCCAGCGCGGCGAACACCCCCGCATCCCGAGCCGAGATCCTGACGCTCCCGCCTTCCTGCCACCACCAGAGGGGAATCAAGATGGCCAGCGCGCCAAGTCCGCGCAGGACCGACACCTCGACCGCCGAGAAGGACCCGAGCGCCACCTTCTGGCCGACGATTGAGCCGCCCCAGACCACCGCCGCCACAACCAGCGCACCATACGCCGTGAGATCAGCAGGTCTCCTCATGCCGTTCGGGCGTATAGCAGCCGACCGGACTCCCGTCAAGATGTTTTCTTGCGGGCGCCCGTCGGTCTCACTACAAACACCCCGTCCCGGATCGTCACCAGCACGGCCATGACCCCCGGATCCGCCGCGATGATCCGGTTCAACTCCTGCATGACTGCCGTCGAGCGGTCGGGGGGCGGCTGAAGCAGCACCTCACCGGACCAGAGCACGTTGTCGATCAGAATGACGCCGGTCTCCGCGACGAGCTCGAGCGCCCGCCGGTAGTAGTTCAGGTAGTTGGCCTTGTCCGCATCGATGAAGATCAGATCAAAGGGGCCGGTCAGGGATCGAAGGGTCTCCAGGGCCGGCCCCATTCTCAGCTCGATCTTTCTCCCGTGCGGACTCTTCGCGAAGTAGTTTGTGGCGATCGCGGCCGCGTCGGGGTCGATCTCACACGTGAGCACCCGCCCTTCCGCCGGCAACGCCTCAGCCAAGCAGAGCGCGCTGTAACCGGTAAACGTGCCGATCTCCAACACGCGCGTAGCCCGCACGAGGTGGGCCATGACCTTGAGCAGGGCACCCTCCAGGGGTCCCACGACCATCTGCGGGAGGTCCATACTCCGGTAGGTCTCCTCCCTGAGCGCCCGACAGACCTCTGACTCGGTGGCAGAATGCGCTTCCGCATAGGCTTCGATCGCAGGCCAGACCAGACTCTTCATGTGACACCCTCCCGTCGCGTCCCTCGGAGGGACACCCGCGTTGCAGCCACCTCAGTACCCCCCTACGGGCTCCGGCCCGCCCTTCCTCCCCTTGAGCGGCCTTCCTCCGCCTCGGCGGGTACGGACCGGACGGACCCGGGGGCTGGCCGTTCTACCCTAACCTGGAACTCTTGTGGCTACCATTCGCCATTACCCCTAAATTTTGTATTGACAGGGGTGTTCAAATGCTATATCTAGTGTCGCGACGTTTTTTTTGGCCAAGGACGGGCTCGTTGATTCTCGTCATTGTTTTGCTCAGCCGACCACCCCCAAGGCTAGCTCCCAGCTTGCCCCCGCTTCCTCTCAGCGTCGACAAGTCCGGTCCTGGACCTGCGCTCGCGGAGCCATTCTGGGTGCCTTGCGACGGCCTCCACCGTCGGGCGAAACGAGACCTGGGACCCGTTGGGAGACCGCACCAATGTCAGACAGTCGATCGGCGCCTTCGCCATGACGACCCCTAATGGAGGGACCCCATGCGGAACAGCATTGAGTGCACCGAGAAAAAGCTTGACCAGATCTACCCGTACGTGCTCCAGGCGGCAGCTCCCGTCCCGGCCTTTGAGGTCGGCCTTCACTACCTCTCGACGGATCGCGTCAAGATCCTCGAAGCTGACGACCAGACGATCGTCGCGGAAGTCTTCGATGATTCGAGCTCGTTTCAACAGCGGATTTTTCTCGAGAATGGAAGCCTGATCACCGAGTGCTCGTGTTCCTCTCCGGAACTCCCCTTCTGCCCGCACTGCGTCGCGGCGCTGCTGGCATTTCAGCGCCAGGTGACGGCGGCCGGGCAACCGTTCATCGCGGAAGAGACCACGGACATGAAACCGGTTGAAGGAGACGGTCCGGTCCCTGCTAGCACTTCACCGTTGCGCGAGCTCGCGCTCTTCATGGAGTGGTTACACGTGGCCGGCAAGGCCTTGCAGAGTAACGAAGCCTTGCCTGAGCAGCCGGGCTTGAATCCCGGAGAGCTGAAGTCCATCACCGAATCGATTCAGATGCTGCACCACCACTCGCAACGGAACAGCGAGCGGCAGGTCGCGCTGGAGTCCGAACTGGCTACTCGCGACAAGCAGTTGGAGTCGTCCGTCCAGGACGTCAAAGAGTTGCAAGCGGTGTGTGAGGGGCTCCGGCAGGACGTGACGAGCCTGCGTAGTCTGCTCGCCCGCATCGCCAGAGAACGTGATCAGTCGGCCGAGCATCTCACCTCGCTGGTGGACGATCTCATCCTCAAGAAACAGTCAGAGCTCGAGAGCCTGACCACCTCCCGACATGGGATCTCGACGGCGCTCGAAGCCCTGACCCCGATCGATTCTCAGCTTCTCCTTGAGGCGACCGCCGGGTAACCGGGAGGTCGCCAGGGTCGCCGGCGACGGCACGGAGGCGGCTGGTCAGGAGCTCGCGGAGGCAGACTGGGGCTGCCTGCCCTTGAAAGGCGGCCCCCGTCACTGTGCGCCCCGATGCCGGGACGCGGCCTTCCCCTTTCGCCACGCTGGCTCACGCTGACGTCAGAGATGCTCCGGCTGGCGGCGATCTTCCACGCGCGGCAACCACCGCGCGAGCCGAGGCCAAGCCGCCTAGTATCCGAGAGCGGTGCTCAGGCGCGCGAGCATCGCGGACGACAATTCAAAGGCGGCATCCACCTCGATCCGGGACGGGACGAGGAGTGTGGAGTGAAAGGATATTTCCCTGATCGTCAGGTTCCGCGTGGGCTGATCGGGCAGGATCAGCGTGACCGCCTCCACCGACTTGGTCAGGGCATCACTGTCTTGAGACGCATAGGTGGTGGTTACGGCGTGGAGCATCTCGATCACCCGACTATTCGGTTCGGACGCCTGAGCCGCCTCCTCCACGAGCTTCAGCACCTCCGCCGCCCTCTCGGTCGGACTGAAGTTGTCCAGCCGCTCTTTGCGCCGCAATGAGAGCAGATCGTTATCCAGGTCCTTGCTGAAGGCGCCATAGGCGTACCGGAAAAACTCGAAGTGGAAGCCTCGGATGCGCTCGTCGAAGAACTTGAGCTCGCAGAGAAACGCGAGCTGCTGGAGCTTCACGTCGCTCATCAGGCCCTGCGGCCTGTCCTGAGCGCGGCCGAAGGACTCGGCCACGTGGAGCAGGGAGACCAGCAGGGCCCGGTCGGTCATCATTTCGTGGGGTTTGCGCATCGCTCTCAGAGAGGTTAAGGCTGAGGCTAAGGTTGAGGTGAAGTCTTTCCGGAACCCTTGACCTCAACCTTGACCTTCATTTGATTTCTGCGCTGAGGCCCTGCGCCATCACGATGGTCGTATCCAGGTTATAGGTCACCGCCTTGGGGTGGGTGAGAACAGGGATCAGTCCCGCGGCTGAGGGGATCAGGTTGCCGGACTGTTTCACTCCCCCGAAGGGCAACCGAACGCCGGCCCCGATGCAAGGGAGGTTCCAGTAAAAGATCCCGCACTGCATGTGTTCCTCGGCATACTTCGCTTTGCGGTAGTCCTCGGTGATGATGGCGCCGGACAACCCGTACTTCGTATCGTTGTAGACCGTCACGGCCTCCTCGACCCCGCGCACCGGCACAATGGCCACATGAGGGCTGAATGCCTCCTCAGTCAGACAGACGCTGTCACTCCGCCAGGGACCGGCGTAGACGAACGGCTTCAGCCAGTAGCCATCCGGTGTCGGGGGTGCTTCGGTGTTTCGGTCTAGCAGAACCTCGAATCCCTCCTTGCGCGCCATCTCATTGAATCGCCGCCCCTTCTCCACGCCCTGCCGATTGATCATGGCCCCGTAAAAGACTTTGTCGTCGAGGGGATCGCCGACCCTGACCCGTTTGGCCGTCTCCACGAACCGATCCCTGAACCGCTCCACGACCCGGGAGTCCACGAGCAAACGGCCCGCGGTCACGCAGCGCTGGCCGGCGGTCTTGAAAGCCGAGAGCAGACTGGCCGTGACCGCCATGTCCAGATTGGCGTCCTCCATGACCAGCACGGCATTCTTGCCGCCGGTCTCGATCGTGCACACCTTGTGCGCATGCTTGGCCACTTCCTGTTTGATCCGAAGGCCCACTCCGTAGCTCCCGGTAAACAAAACAACATGGGTCCCGGGGTGGGAGACCAAGGGTGCCCCGGCGGTTTCGCCCGCCCCGTGGAGGACCTGAAACACGCCGGCCGGCATTCCGGCCTGTTCAAAATAGCCCGCGATCCTGGCCCCGCACATCGGCGTATACTCACTGGGCTTCAGGATGACGCAGTTGCCCAGAACGAGGGACAGCCCGGTCAGCCAAAACGGGAGCGCCACGGGAAAATTCCAGGGCGTGATGGCCACGACCACACCGCGCGGCTCCAGGATCTCATAGCATCGTTTGCTCGGCACCTCATCCCCCAGGACCCGTCCGTATTGACCCAGATGCCCGAACGCGAAGGCGTACTGGGCAGTATGGATCGCCTCCACCACGTCGGCGCGGGCCTCGTTCACCTGCTTGCCGGCTTCGCGGGCGATAATCTGCGCCAGGGGCTCCGTGTCTTCTTCCATCAATCGAGCCACCCGAAGAAGGTACTCGGCCCGCTTGACCAACCCCAGTGCACGCCAGCTCTCCTGGGCCCGGTTGGCCGAGTGGACCGCCTCTTCGATCTCGGCGGTTCCGGACTGGGGAAAGACCCCGATGAGTTCCGCGGGATGAGCCGGATTCCGACTTTCGAACCTGTCACCAGACTGCGCCGCTTTCCAGGTCCCATTGATAAAGTTCTGCATCTGTCGCGTCGCCATCCCAGACCTCCCGGGCAACATCCCGTGCTGTCGAGCTTCTTCCTGCTGCTCAAGACTATAGACTGTTGGTCCGGAGCCAGTCAAACGCACGGTTCCCTTTCGTCCTGCCATGTCCTCCCCTCGCTCCAGCGCTGCGCTGAGCCTTGAGGGAAGTCCCGCTTGACCCGCTTCACCATTTGGTTTTAATATTCATTATCACTGACCAGATGGCTGCTGCCATGAGCAAAAATCTGAGGGACATCAAAGTCCTGAAGGACCACCTCGCGAAGCATCAGCTCAAGTTGACCCGCCAGCGCGAGCACATCCTGGACATGTTCCTCAAAATGGAACACATCACCGCGGAGCAGATGTATCGTTCGCTGGCGAGGAAGGATCCTCACATCGGCCTGGCCACGATTTACAGGACGTTGAACCTGTTCTGTGAGGCAGGCTTAGCCCAGGCGCGCCATTTCGGCGCGCAAACTCATTACGACAACGTCGCTCACAAGGGGCACCACGACCACCTGATCTGCACGGCCTGCGGGAAGATCGTGGAATTTGAAAACTGCGACATCGAACGCCTCCAGGAGGAAGTCGCCCGCAGAAACGGGTTCACCATCCAGACCCACAAATTGGAGCTGTACGGGTTGTGCTCGAGCTGCCGCCATTGACGGCAGCCCCCCTTTTTTGGTAGCTTGTTGAGAGGATAACTCAATTTCAATTTCATCCATGTCCAATCGTATGCCCGGAAGTGATGGCGAGCGCCCGGTCATCCGGGAACGTTGCGGGTATCGAAGCCCGGACGGGCCGGTTCGCCTCCTGACCATGCTGGCTGTCTTCGGCGCCATCCTGGTCACGACGGCCTACAGCGAGCCGGCTGACCGATTGGTCGTCTACTCGGGCCGCGCGGAGCGCCTGATCAAACCGGTGCTCGACGTCTTCCAGGCCAAAACCGGAATCCACATAGACCTCCTCTCGTCGGGCACGACCGAGCTCGTGAACCGGCTGCAGGCCGAGGGAGTTCGGACCCCGGCCGATCTCTTTCTCACCAACGACGCCGGGAGTCTGGAGCGCGCACGCGAACTGGGACTGTTGCGCCCCTTGCCCATGAGGGAAATCGAGCGGGCCGTCCCGGCACAGTTCAGAGCTCCAGACAACAGTTGGGTGGGCCTATCGGGGCGGTTCTGGATCGTCGCGTACAACACCACGCTGGTGAAACCGGAAGAGGTGAAGTCGATCCTGGACCTGGCCGATCCACGCTGGAAAGACAAGGTCGCGATCCCCAACGCCGGCAGCGAATATCTCCAAGCCGGAGTTTCGGTCATCAAGGCGGTCCACGGGGAGGAGCGCACCCGTCAGTTCCTCCAGGGTCTGAAGACCAACGCGGGGACCCAGGTGTACGGCAAGAGCTCCCAAATCGTGGAGGCGGTGGCGAAGGGCCAGGTCGCGGTGGGCCTCGTCAATCACTATTACATCTACCGGCACCTGGCGACCCAACCACAGGCGCCAATCGCCGCGCTGATGCCGGACCAGTCTGAAGGAGCCATGGGCGCGATCATGAATGTGGCCGGAATCGGGGTGGTCAGGCACACCCGCCACCTTGATTCAGCGAAGCTGCTCGTGGAATTTCTGGTGTCTCAGGCCGGCCAGAAAATGTTCGCGGATCTGGACAAGGAGTACCCCTTGCACCCCGAGGTGAAAGCCGACCCTGCCCTGCCGGAACGAAGGAGTTTCCGCGCCGCCATGGTCCCGCTGGCGCGTCTCGCCGAGCTCCGTGAGCCGACGATGGCGCTCATCGAACAAGTGGGCCTCCGGTAACATCCGTGACGACAGCAGTACGCCAGACGGTTCCTCCTTCCATCTCGGTCGTGGCGCTGGGAGTCGCGGGGGTGATTTGTGCGCCGCTGATGTACATCGTCTATCTCGCGCTGTCCGCAGACTCCTCGGTCTGGAGCCGACTGTGGAATACGCGTATCCCCGAATTGCTCTTCAACACCGTCTCCCTGGCCGTCAGCGTCTCGGCGGGTACCTTTGTCTTGGGGGTCTCGCTGGCATGGCTCGTGGTCCGTTACAACTTCCTTGGCCGACAGGTCTGGGAATGGGCGTTGGTCCTCCCCCTTGCCATGCCCACCTATGTGCTCGCCTATGTCTATACCTACTTGCTCGGCGCAGGCGGGCCGGTCGAGCAGGCCTGGCAGATCTGGGCAGGACCGGAGGGACGGGTGTTCTCGCCACACAGTTACGCGGGCGCGACCCTGGTCATGACGTTGGACACGTTTCCGTTCGTCTACCTGCTCACCAGGGCCGCCCTCCTCAACTTTAACCTGTCCTATGAAGAAGTGGCACGGGTCTGCGGCGCCTCTCGCCTGCGCAGGATGCTGACGGTGACCTTGCCCCTGCTGCGCCCGGCCATTGTCGCCGGTCTGTCACTCGTGATCCTCTACGTGGTCTCGGACTTCGGGGCGGTCTCTCTCTTGCGCTTCCAGACCTTCACGTACGCGGTGTATCAACAGATCACCGGGAGGTACGACCAGACCGCCGCCGGTGTCCTGAGTCTGCTGTTGGTCCTGTTTGCCCTCATCTTCCTGGTCATCGAGCGTTGGTTCAGAGAGCGGAGCCGCTTTTACCAGACGACCGGTCGATACCGGGTGCCGGCGCGAAAGCCGTGCGGCCCGCTCGGGACTGGGCTCATCACCCTGTACATGGTCGTGGTGTTCGGCATTGCGTTCGGCCTGCCGGCGCTCTTGCTGATCCACTGGAGCGTGTCTGCGGTGGCGGAGGGTGCGGTGGATGTCAGGTTTCTCGGGTTCATGCGCAATAGCGTCTTCCTCTCCGGGTTGGCGGCGACCTTCGCCTTACTGATCGGGACCCCCCTCGCCTATCTTGCCAGCCGGTGGCCGTCCAGGCTGAATGTGCTCTGTTTGCAGGCCGCCTATGCCGGCTATGTGTTGCCGGGACCGGTGGGGGCCCTGGCGCTCCTTGTCCTGTTCTCTCACCTTGCTCCGTTCTGGTACGGTACCGCGGTGGTACTGATCGTGGCATACATCGTGCATTTCCTGCCGGCCGGATTGCAGACGATGGAGCCGGCGCTTCAGCAGGTCACACCGAATTTGGAAGAGGCAGCCAGGAGTCTTGGTCTTGGACCCGTCCGGACCTTCCGGGAGACCACGTTGCCGTTGGTCCAGGGCGGCTTCGTTGCGGCGTGGGTGCTGATGTTCCTTCAGTGCATGAAGGAACTGCCGGCCACGCTCCTGCTCCGCCCCGTCGGGTTCGACACCCTGGCCGTCCGGGTCTGGCTCGAGGCCAGCGAGGAATATTATAAACTTGCGGCCCCTTCGGCACTCTTGATCGTGATCATGACTCTGCCGGCTCTTCTGCTGCTGGTGTCGAAGGACTGGCGTGCGGCCTGATGAAGGGAGAGAAGGCATCAGAATGAAACCTATCGGTGCGGACGAAAGGACCACCGCCCAAGAGGGGTCAGCCCACTCCGATGAGCAGGCTCGCCCGCTGGTCCTGGAACTCCGCAAGGTCACGTGCGCCTATGAGGTCGGGCGCGCAGCGATCTCGGATGTGTCCTTTTCTGTCCGCGAGGGAGAAATCCTCTGCCTGCTCGGCCCGTCCGGATGCGGGAAGACCACGACGCTTCGAGTGATCGCCGGGTTCGAACCGGTTGTCGGGGGAGAGGTCTACCTCAAGGGACAATTAGTCTCAGCGCCGGGGGTTCTGCTCCCGACTGAGCGGCGGCGCGTGGGGATGGTGTTCCAGGAATATGCGCTGTTCCCTCACCTGCGCGTGTCCGAGAACATCGCCTTCGGCCTCAGGGACCTGCCTTCCGTCCAGCGGGAGACACAGGTGCACGCGATGTTGGCGATGACCGGGCTGACCGGTCTCGAACGACGCTACCCCCATGAGCTTTCAGGGGGCCAGCAACAGCGAGTCGCGCTGGCCCGAGCCCTGGTGCAGAAGCCGGTGGTCCTGCTGCTCGACGAACCGTTCAGCAATCTGGATCCTGACATGACGCGAAAGATGAGGGAAGATGTGCACGACCTGCTGAGACGTACCAAGACGACGGCAATTCTGGTGACCCACGACCATGAGGAAGCGTTTGCGATGGCTGACCGAGTCGCAGTCCTGAACAACGGCTGCCTCGAACAGTTCGACACGCCGGAGACGATCTACCATACCCCGTCCACGCCGTTCGTCGCCGATTTCGTGGGTCAGGCTGATTTCATTCCTGGCACCATCGCGAATGGGAAAGTGTTGACGGAGATCGGTGAATTTCCGAACCAGGGCGGCTATCAGGGGGGCGCCAGCGTCGTGGTGATGGTCCGCCCAGACGACATCCACATCCTGCCCGTCGAACACAGCGGGGCCCGCATCCTGGCCAGGCAGTTTCGCGGATCGGAAAATTTATACACCATCAGTCTCCCCTCCGGCCGCGTCGTACATAGCAGCGAAACCTCGACGAGCGTCTTCCCCGTCGGGGCGCCGGTGGAACTCCAGATCGTCGCGACGCATACCGTGCTCTTCGAACGGAAACAGACTCAAGAACTCGGTGCCTAGCTCCCCCAATTTCTCTGAGCGTCCGTAAGGCATCGCCTGGAATCAAAGCAGACCGCGCCTATCAAGTTCTCAATTGACAGCCCTGCTGGATTTCTGATAGGCCCATACATATTGAAGAGTGAACTGGCCGCCTGTCTCTGACGAGATAGGGTTGGCTCGCGAGGTGATACAACCATGGTAGCCTTAAAAGATATCGTTGACTTCGGGGTAATCGGATTATTGCTGGTTCTGAGCGTCTGGTCGGTGGCGGTCGCGGTGGAGCGGTGGCTGTTCTACCGCCGCGTGGACCTGACCCAGTTCCCCAACCAGCAATTGTGTGAGATGACCCTGACCAAGCGCCTGGTCGTCATCGGGACGGTGGCGGCGAACGCCCCGTACATTGGACTGTTGGGTACGGTCTTGGGTATCATGTTGACCTTTCACACGATGGGTACCTCCGGAGCCATCGCGGTCAGCACGATCATGATCGGACTGAGCCTGGCGCTCAAAGCCACCGCGGTTGGCTTGCTCGTGGCAATCCCCTGCGTGGTCATGAACAATGTGCTCCGCCGTCGAGTCACTGAATTGATGACGCTGTACAAGGTGCAACATGGAGCATGAACTGGACCAGATCAACGTCATCCCGCTCGTTGATGTGATGTTGGTGCTACTGGTGATCGTGCTGACCACCGCAACGTTCATCACGACCGGACAAATTCCGGTCGAACTGGCCAAGGCGAAGGAAGCCGGTGACCGCCGGGATGTCCCTTTGGTGATCACCTTGACGGCGGACGGCCGCCTGTTCATGAATGAGCAGCAGGTCTCCGACGACGGATTAAGAATCCTGCTGACTCCCCACCCCAAGGATTCGTCGGTGGTCGTTCGCGCCGATCGCGTGACCATGCTGGAGCGCTTTGTCGAAGTCGTGGATGAAATCCGTGGCCTGGGGTTCCGACAGGTCAGCCTGGAGGTGGCACGGTTGTGAACACCCTGCCGTTGTATCATGGCGGCGAGCACTTCCGGTACCTGCAGGGCTGGATGCTCTCGGTGCTCTTCCATGGCGCCGTCATCGGTGCGGCGATCACGCTGGTCTCCGACCTGCATGTAGCTCCCCAACCGGAGGCGTTTCGATGGGATGTATCGGTGGTCGAGGCGCCGGAGCATGTGGGTACGCCACGACCATCCCCAGCAGAGCCGACCCCCACGGTGGCGCAGCCGATCGAGCCGCAACTCGTCACGAAATCGGTGCAACAGGTTACCCCCCGGGAAGTGAGACAAGAGGTCAGCCCGGTCGTGCCGACACCCGTGCAGGCTACGCCAGCGGTTGACCGGCCAGTGCAAGCTGTCGAGACGCTACGGCAGATCGTTCCGTTGGAGACAACCGAGCCCGCACTCACCTCGGAAGCCCCTCCGGCGGTCCGAGAGGCTGAGGCGCCGGCCACGCCAGCGGTGAGCGCCGAGGCGGTCCCCGACTCCCCGCCCGAGCCAACGGTCGTTTCCAGTCCGATCGTGGAGGAGACTCGGACGGCGGTCCGTGAGTTCCCGGCCCGGCCGATGACGGCCATGAAAGCGGACTACGGCTGGTTGGCTGAAGCGCTCTGGAGCAGGGTTGAGCAGTTGAAGCGGTATCCCCACCTGGCACGGATGAACCGGTGGGAAGGAAGGGTGGTTCTGCGAGTGGTCATCCAAGAGGACGGCCATCTCCTGGATCTGGCTGTCTCAGAGAGTTCCGGGCATTCCGTACTGGATCAAGATGCCCTGGAGGTCCTCAAACTCGCGTCCCCGTTGACGCTGAAGCATCCCTTAGGGAAGCCTCAGGTGGTCGTGCAGGTGCCGATCAGTTACCGCCTGGAGCGATAGCGGGGCCGGTGAGGCCCTGGACTAAGGTTCAGCCTCAGTAGCGCTTGGCCGCCTTCTCCTGCGTAACCTCGTTGACTTGGTCCTGAAAAGCAGATCCTATTCATTTGCATCTGTCACTCTGGACTAACCCTGTTCAGCGTGTCTACTGTATAATCTGAATTCTATCCTTCAAGCCGGACGAGACGAGAACCTTGCCTGCCTGATCGACAATAATCGCCTCAACCCCGGCAAGCTTCTCAACCAGCTCCATGCCTCGCTGGGGACCCATCACAAAAATTCCGGTATCGAGCCCATCCGCCATGACCCCTTCCCGCGCGACGACCGTGACACTCTGGCACCCGTGCGCAGGCTGGAGCGTCTGGGGGTCCAGAATGTGGTGATACCGGACGTCGTTCCACTCGAAGTAGCGCTCATAATCTCCGGCAGTGGAGATCGCTTCGTCCTGAAGTTCCACGCGAGCCAAGATGGCTCCTTCTTTCCGTGGATGCTTGATACCGAACACAAAGCGCGTGCCGTCCGGCGTGAGACCAAACGTCTTGATATCTCCCGAGAGCGCCACCACTCCACCGAGAGCACCCGCGTTCTTCATCACCTCAACGGCCAGGTCCGCTGTAAACCCTTTCCCGATCCCGCCCACATCAATCCGCATACCGGGTCTCACCAAATAGACTGTCCCGGCGAGCGGATCAAGGTGGATTTGCTCGAGATCAACCAACGGGCGGAGGGCCACTAATTCAGCTGCCTCGGGAATCTGCGACCGCCCGTAAAAGCCCCACGCGTCAATAGCCGGTCCGATCGCGATGTTAAAGCCCCCTTCTGTCAGGCCGGCGACCTCCTGCGATCGTTTCAACAGCCTCAAGGTATCTTGACCCACTTTCACCGGCTCCCGGCCAGCCGCCTGGTTCACACGCGAGAGCTCGCTTGTCGGTATCCAGGTACTGAGCAACTCTTCCAGTCGGCGGATCTCTTGAAAACCGGCCGTCATGGCGGCCTGGGCGACGGCCTCCGTCCGGGCCGTCGCGGTGATCGTCACCAGTGTTCCCATGTGCATCTGAGCCCGTCTCAGGAGGACAGGCTCTGTCTTCCCGGGGATGGACGCGCAATTCTCCAGAGTCGACATGGCAACAAGAAGTGCCGCACCGACTACCCGAGCGACGACTGCGTTGGAGTCTTGAGAGCTTCGTCGCATAAGCAAGGTGGGACTCCGTCTCACAGAACGATCATCCGTTCATAGTTAGCCGAATCGACCCCACACGGCGAGGTCTCAACGTCAAGCAGCTGGTCGACACCAAAAGGATTATCCAGGGCGCGCGTTGGTTCATAGACCTGGCCTCTTTCCACCGGCGCGTCCAGGTGGGAAGGCAAGACCCCCACACAATCCAATCGGTTACGTCCCTCCGAGCCTAGCATCCTCCCCCAGCCTTTTCAGCAGAAAAAAGCGCTTGACAGGATCTTTATGATTAGGATATTAATAATCGTTCTCAATTCTATCAACACAACCATGCTAACCCCAACTCTATGAACTCAGCAAAAACGGGGTCAACAGACCGCGCCGAGGCGCGCTGCGAGTGCGGCCAGTTGATCGCGAAGCTGCGCAACGACGGCGTCGAGCTGAAGTGCAAACGGTGCAAACGGATCGTCGTGGTCCCCTACTCCATGGCGGGACGCGACGCCGTAGTAGTCCCGAACATTCATCTGTGAGGGAAGTAACAGCCGCGGCTCAGCGGCGAACCATCTAACGAACTTTAGCCACAAGACCAGAGACCGACAGAGTCCCGAGTCGAGATTCCCCGACACAAGGGGAAGGAGGACACACCATGAGGTTGTGGGCACTCCTCGGGGCTCTGGCACTCTGCGCGGTCGGCGCGATGCCGGCGCTGGCAGAAGAGAAGACCCTCGAGGAACGGGTGAAACAATTGGAAAAGACGCTTCAGGAAATGAAGGAAGAAGAGAAACGAGAACGTGAAGGGGTGCCACCGGGGGTGGAGAGGCCGGAAGTGATGAGGCCGGAGGCCCCCTCCGCCGAACCCGGTGTGGGATCCCTGCCCGAAGTGGGACGGGAACGTCGAGCCCCTACCCAACCGGCCTTGTCGTTCGGATCCACCGGGTCCGGCCGTCTGGTCTACGCCAAGCCCTTCGTGGCGGCACCCAAAGCGATCGTCGGCGGCTATATGGACATCCAGTATCGAGCTCAGCGGAAGGGCAGCATCGAAAACGGGTACGGCGGTATCTCCAGCAACTTCGATCAGCAACGGTTCGTCCCGTTCATTTACGCCGACGTGACGGAGCACGTCAAAATCGCGTCCGAAATCGAGTTCGAGCACGCCATCCGAGAGACGGATAGCAGCGAGATTAGCCTCGAATTTGGACACATCGACTACCTCATCAGGGAGCCAATCAACCTTCGGGCCGGCATCATTCTGCTTCCGATCGGCAAATTCAACCTCCTGCACGACTCGCCCTTGAACGACCTGACCGACCGCCCGCTCGTGAGCCAATTAGTCATCCCCACCACTTTTCCAGAGACCGGCGCCGGCATCTACGGTACGTTCTATCCCACGCGACTGTCCAAGATGGATTACGAACTGTACGTGACGACCGGACCCTGCGGGTATGACACAGATGGAACACCGAGGATCAGTGAACAGAACGGCACGCGAAACGCGCGCCAGCGGAAATGCCCCACGGAGGACGGCTTCGACATCAACAACGGAAAGGCAGTCGTCGGCCGCATGGCGTTCAGCCCGGTGCTCGGGGTCGAAGTGGCCGGGTCCGGCTACTATGGGAATTCCTCGCCTGCCTTCAGCTCCTCGTACACCCCCCTGAGCATCCTGGCCCTGGACTGGACTCTCCAACGCGGTCGGTGGGAGCTTATCGGCGAGGCTGCCTGGGCCTATGCTAGGGGGAACTCTCGGGCCATTGCGGGAAGTACTTTCGCCGGTGCACCACCGGCTGGTGCTCTAATTACTAATCAGACAGGGAATAACTCAGCTGGGATTCCGCCACAGCGTATGAACGGCTTTTACATTCAAGGCAACTATCACTTCATGCCGCAGTGGCTGGCAAAGTGGGCACCGAACCGGTTCGGGGAAGGCTCGATCTTTACCGCCGTGATCCGCTATGACCGTGTCAACACCAACTTAGACAATAGCTCGGGCGGGTTTGGCGATCTCGAGCAAATTTCTTTTGGGCTGAACTATCGTCCGATTGAAGACGCTGCCTTCAAGATGAGCTATCAATATCAGCCGATGGCGTTCAACGCCAACACGGATCAACGGATCCACGACAGCGCGTTCGTGATTTCCGCAGCAACCTATTTCTAAGTCGAACGCCCGCGAACTCGCCCCCTTCCGGGGAGGGTTCGCGGGATCGAGAGAGGAGGGTTTTTTCACGTGCGGGCATTAGGAGTCGCGTGTTCCTCGGTCATCCTGATCTGTAGCGCCTGTGCTTCGCTGAGTGGAAGCCACGATCAGTATCTCGTATGCCGCTACGACACCGTTTGGGACGCAGCGCTGGAGACACTGAAAGACCGGCCTTTGACTCGGAAGGATAAGGAAGTTGGTCTGATCGAAACGGACTGGACTGAAATGGAGGTTGGCAGACGCGGGTTCGGCGCATTCGATCGTGAGCTCTTTGACAGTAAAGAGCGAGCCAGAATGTCCTTCGTCGTCAAGCGGGCAGATGACGTGACGAAAGTCAGCCTGGTTGAAAACAGACAGCGCTGGCATCTGCGTGGCGGGGTGACCCAACAAGCTACAAAGTGGTGGCCGGTCGAGCCATCGGAAGAGGCCATGGCCGCCGTGATGAACAAACTGAATGCCAAGCTGAAAGAACGGGGATGCTCTCCGACATGAGCTTCTTCCATCGCTTCGTTGCGCCGGTTCTTGCCTGCAGCTTCTTGGCCATCCCTGCCTGGGCGGAAAGGGTATGGGACAGTGAGCTGAAGCGCTATCTCACTGAAGAAGAGTTGACTCACGCCGAGGTGTTTATGACCGAGGAGGAGGCGGTCAAGATCATGCTGCCGAAGTCGCAGCGGATCCGGAAGGAGATGCTACGGCTGAGTCAGGAGAAAAAGGAGATGGTGGAGCAGCGGATTGGATGGAAATTCCCCGAAGATTCCTTCGAAGTCTATATCGGAGAAACCGCCGACAAAGTGGACGGCTACGCGATGGTCCACAACACGATCGGCAAGCACAAACACATGACCTACGTGGTTGGTGCGGATCCGATGGGCTACTGCACCGACGTGGAATTGCTGGTCTTCCGCGAAGCGCGGGGAAGCGAAGTGGGGCGAAAGCGGTTCAATTCGCAGTACGAGGGCAAGACGGTGCTGGACCCCATCCGCATCAACAAGGACATCATCAATATCAGCGGGGCGACCATGTCGGTACGCTCCATTAGCGCGGGAGTGAAACGCGTCTTAGTCCTGATTGACGAATTCTATCTGAAACCGAACGGGCTCGGGAGCGACACGATGGCGGCGCGGAAGGCGGAGAAGGGATTCTTTGAATCGCTGTTTGGTGACTGAGCGCCGGATGGGACCGAATGCGAAATTTTAATACGCGGTTCCGCCTGCGGGACACCGATCGTCATATCCGGCTCGTCTACACTCTGTTTCTCACGCTCATGTTCATCGGCTTTGGGTTTTCTTTTTTCTGGGCCCACAGCATGACCGGCCTCTCGCCCGGCGGAATCGCCGCTCACTATCGTGGGTCTGACGCGACCTTCGGCGAACCCATGTCATTCCGAGAGCTAGCAGAAATCACCCACTTTCACCTGTTTACCATGCCGGTCGTCTTTATGATCCTCGTGCACGTCCTCTATCTGACCGGGGCGAGCAATAGACTAAAAATCGGGATGACGTGGATGGCGTTTAGCGGCGTGATCCTGGATCTGGCCTCACCCTGGCTCATCAGATATGTCTCGCCGGTCTTTGTCCTGACCATGCTGGGGGGCGACACCCTGATGGTCGTGAGCTTCCTCATCATGATGGCGCTCCCACTCTATGAGATGTGGTTCATCCAATCGCCGCTGATGGCCCCGGACAGCAGTGAATAACGTGACCTCGTCGTCCCCTGCAGCCAGTCCATGAGGCGAGAGTACGAGTCCAGCGCCCGAGGTCGCACAAGCGGTCTCGGGCGCTGCGCCGTCAGGTCACTACCTGGCCTTGTGAACGCGTCCGCTGGAGGAGAACCCGTTCGGATCGTGGGGAACGGTCAGCCCGCTTCTTTGTAGCCGCAGTCTTCGTTCCGGCACTGGACGGTCGTGCCGGCCTGCTTGCTGAACTTTTCGACGAGGAACGGTGACTTGCAGTTTGGGCAGGGTTTATTGACCGGCCGGTCCCAGAGCGCGAACTCGCATTTCGGGTAATTCGTGCAGGCGTAAAACGTACGGCCTTTCTTGGTCCGCTTCTGGGTCAGGTCGCCTCCGTCTTGGGGACATTTGACGCCGAGCGGGATGGGCTTCGTGGTCTTGCAGGTGGGGTACGCCGAGCAGGCCAGGAACTTACCGAACCGGCCGGCTTTGACCACCATGGGCGACCCGCACTTCTCGCACTTCTCGTTCGTGGTCTGCTCCTGATTCGCGACGATCTTGATAGTCCCGTCAGCGAGCTTCTCGAAATTCTTGGTGTTCTTGCAGGGCGGATCGTCCTTGTAACCAGGGCAGGCCAGGAACTTCCCGTTCCGGCCCCATTTGATCTCCATCATCCGCCCGCACTTCTCGCAGCGAATGCTCGTGGGAGGCTGCACGATGTCTTTGGGACCCGGAATGGTCTTGGCCTTGGCCATGTCCTTGGTGAACGGCACGTAGAAATCCCGCACCACCGCCACCCACGGTTTCTCGCCTTCTTCCACCTCATCCAGCTCCTTTTCCATCAAGGAGGTGAAGTCCACATTGAGGATGTCTGGAAATCCCTTGACCAGGAAGTCGTTGACGGTTAGACCGGTCTCTGTGGGGGCGAATCGGCCTTCCACCTTATCGACGTACCTGCGCTCCTGGATCGTGGAGATAATGCTGGCGTAGGTTGACGGCCGGCCGATGCCCTTTTCCTCCAGCTCGCGGATCAACAGGGCCTCGTTGTATCGAGGCGGGGGCTGGGTGAAGTGCTGCTTCAGCAAGAGACCTGGCGCCGTTTGTCCCTCCTGGGCAACCAGTCGCAAGCGTTCCCCCTCGGTCAAGACGGGGAGCTGTCGTTCGGCCTCGTCCTCAATTTCCTGCTCAGTCTTGCGGCCCCGAGCGGCGCCGTTCGCGTCCTCTCCCTCCAGATAGACCGCCGTGTGACCGGGGAATTTCACCACGGTCCCGTTGGCCCGGAACAGGTACGCGTCCCGTGAGCCCTGAGGCACGCAATCGACGCGGGTCACTTCCAAGACGGCTGGGGTCATCTGCGAGGCGATGAAGCGATTCCAGATCAGCTTATACAGCTGATAGTGGTCCTTCTCTAAGAATTGTTTGATCGATTCCGGGTCGCGGCCTGCCGACGTCGGCCGGATGGCCTCGTGGGCCTCCTGGGCAGCCTTCTGGGTCTTGTACACATTGGGGGTGGCTGGCAAGTACTGGTCCCCGAACCGTTCGCGAATGAGTCGTCGTGCCTCCTCGGCGGCCTCGTGCGAGATCCGTGGGGAGTCCGTCCGCATGTAGGTGATCAGACCGACGGGACCTTCCTGGCCGATCTCCGTTCCTTCGTAGAGTTGCTGGGCCAGCGTCATGGTCTTCTTCGGGGTGAAACGAAGCTTGCGAGCCGCCTCCTGCTGAAGCCGGCTCGTGATGAAGGGAGCCGTAGGGTTGCGCCGCTTCTCCTGGCGCTCGATGGACTGAACGACGAAGTCCTTCCCCCGCACGGCAGCCACGAGGCGTTCGGCCGCTTGAACCCCCGGGATGTCTGCATCCCGGCCGTTGATGCTCTTGAGTCTCGCCTCGAACGGCGGCGGGTTGGTGCCGGCCAGCGTCGCCGTGAGCGACCAGTACTCCTCCGGGCGGAATGCCTCGCGCTCTCGCTCCCGATCGCAGATCAGTCTCACGGTCACTGATTGGACGCGGCCCATGCTGAGGCCCCGTCGCACTTTTTTCCACAGCAACTGGCTGCCCTGGTACCCAACGATGCGGTCCAGCACGCGACGGGCCTGCTGGGCATTGACCAGCTTCATATCGATCTTCCCGGGAGACTGGAGCGCACGTTTGATGGCCGACTCGGTGATTTCGTTGAAGAGCACGCGGAACACTTTTCGATTGTTCCCTCTCGACTTGCCGTCGATCTCTTCGGCGATATGCCACGCAATCGCTTCGCCCTCGCGGTCCGGGTCAGGGGCAAGGAACACCGCGTCGGCTTCCTTCGCCCTTTGTTTAATCTCGGCGAGGATTTTGGCTTTGCCCTTGATGATCACGTACTGCGGCTTGAAGTCATGCTCGAGGTCGACGCCCAACTTGCTGGTGGGGAGATCCTTCACGTGGCCGACGGAGGCCAGAACCGTGTAGCCGCGGCCCAAATACCTGGTGATCGTTCTGGCTTTGGTTGGGGACTCCACAATGATCAACGATTTCGCCATTCGCGCTCCTGTGTCTCGTCCGAGGCCGGTGCCCAGAGGGGGGCTGTGACATATCCCGATGCCGGCATGCTCTTCAAGCCTTCCTATTATATACGATTATAGCCGAAGGTAGGTTTGGCCGGGCAGTTGGCGGACCAAATGTTTGAGTTCCAGTGCAAGGAGATGCGCAGCAACATCGGCCGCGGGCAGTCGGCTGTTGGTGATCAGGTCGTCGATGTGCGTCGGTTCAAAGGACAGCGCGAGATAGATCGTCGCCTCCGCCTTGCCCAACTGAGGCGGTGATTCGACGGGATGCGGGACACGCCCCTTCAGACGCTCGCGGAAGGGCGCGTCGAGCTGGGGCAAGAGTTCGTCGATGATATCCTCGACAGTCTCAACCAGCTTGGCCCCCTGCTTGATGAGCCCGTTGGGACCACGACTGTTGTCCGCCTTCACGAATCCCGGTACGGCAAAGACCTCCCGGCCCTGGTCGGCGGCGAGTCGCGCGGTGATGAGCGACCCGCTCTGGATCGCCGCTTCGGTGACCACCACCCCGAGGCACATTCCGCTGATAATTCGGTTCCGGCGCGGAAAATGATACCCGTGCGGATACGACCCCAGTGGAAGCTCGGCCACCACGGCTCCATTCGATTCGATCTCCTTCCTCAGCGATTGATGCTCCGGCGGGTAGGTCTGGTCAATCCCGCAGCCCAGCACCGCGACGGTCCTGCCCTGCGCCGCGAGCGCGCCCCGATGGGCGGCCGCGTCCACTCCCCTCGCCAGACCGCTGACGATGGTGAACCCGGCAGAAGCCAGGTCCCGGCTCAGCTCTTCGGTCAGCAAGCGACCGGCCGCGGTCGCCCGCCGCGCCCCCACGATGGCCACCGCGTGGCGGTCCGCTTGGGTCAGAGCCCCGCTCACATACAGCAGAGGTGGCGGGTCGTGGATCATCTTGAGCCGCGGCGGGTAGTCCGGGTCGAGACAGGTGACCACCGACAGTTGCAACCGCTCCAGGGTCTTCAGGTCGCGGTCGAGGCCCTGTTGAGTGTGGTCGTCCGGACCCCGCCGAATGGCCTGCGCGAGCGACGCGCTGATGCATCCGGACGCCATGAGGGAATCTATCGAGGCGGCCTGGACCGCCTCCGGCGACCCGAACGTCTGGACAAGGCGACACACCGTCGCATCGTCCAGCCCCCTGACCGCGCGCAGCGCCAGCCAGGAGCGAAGCGACGCGGTGCTCACGCACACCCCGCGTCACCGTGACCTCTTGCCGTGGTGCCCTTAGAGCACGACGATGTCATACTGTTCCAAGTGAAGCGTCTGGTCAGCGTTGACGATGATCTTCGTGCCTTGCTCGCGTTCCAAGTCCTCGACCCCGTGACGCTCTTCCTCGTACAGAAGCTCGGCGACACCGGGATGCACGCCGATCACGATCTTCTGCTCATCGGGCAAGCGTCCGATCCGACGGAGTTCCCGGAAGATCTCGTACACCACGGTCGTGGGTGACTTCGTGTATCCCCGTCCCTCGCAGTAGTGACAGGGCTCGGACATCGTCCGCAACAGGTCCTCGCGGACCCGTTCGCGTGAGATCTCGATCAGGCCAAGGTCGGAGATGTGCGAGATTCTGGTCCGCGCCTTGTCGCTGGCCATCGCGTCCACCAGGGCCTGATAGACCCGTTCGCGATTCTTCTCACGCTCCATGTCAATGAAGTCGATGATGATGAGACCACCGATACCGCGCAGCTTGATCTGGTAGGCGACCTCCTTGACCGCTTCCAGATTGTTCTTGAGAATGGTTTCTTCCTGGTCGCGTTTCCCGACGAAGCGTCCCGTGTTCACGTCAATCACCGTCATCGCTTCGGTATGATCGATGACGATGTGGCCGCCGGACTTCAACCACACCTTGCGGCTCAACGCTCGGGTGATCTCCATCTCGACTCCCAAGTGATCGAACAGGCTCTCGTCTTTGTCGTAATAGTGGACCCGGGAGGTCTGCTCAGGCAGAAAGCGATGAACAAAATCCCTGACGGCTTCATACTCCTGTTTCGAGTCGATCAGCAGCCTCTCCACTTTCTTGGTAAACAGATCGCGGACCACCCGGAATGTCAGCGTCAAGTCGGTGTGCAGCAGGGTTGGGGCCGGCTGCTGGTCACGTTTCTTCATGACGTCCTGCCACAGCACGTTCAGGAATTCCACATCGGACCGGAGTTCCTCCTCCTTGACGCCTTCGCTCACCGTCCGGACGATGTAGCCATAGCCGGGTCGGCGTAGCCGCTTCATGATCTCCTTCAGCCGGGCCCGTTCCTCGTCCTTCGGAATCCGCCTGGACACCCCGACGTGCTCAACGTTGGGCATAAACACGAGGTACCGTCCGGGGAGGGAAACATAGGTCGTGACCCGCGGCCCCTTGGTCCCGATCGGTCCCTTTGAAATCTGCACCATGAGCTCCTGGCCTTCTTTCAGCAGTTGCTCGATGGGCCGCGTGGCCTGGCGACGAGGCCTGGGGAGCTCGGGGCCCTTGTCATCTTCCTCGCTGTCGACGAGGGTATCCCCGGGCTCCGTGTCGTTCGACAGATCCGAGACATGGATGAAGGCCGCCCGTTCCATTCCGATGTCGACAAAAGCCGCCTGCATGCCTGGAAGGACTTTGACGACCTTCCCTTTGTAGATGTTCCCGACGAAATCTTTCGTCTTGGCCCGATCCACATACAGTTCCGTCAGCACCCGATGATCCAGCACCGCCACTCGGGTCTCTTCCCGCGTCACATTGATCGCTATTTCTAGTCCCATATCCGCTCCCTGCAGCCTATCCGACCGGGTCGACGACTGTCAGCCGCGCACCACGATCGCAGAGTGGTCAGACCGCACGGCCTCTTCTCCCGAATTCCGCGGCGTCCACCCACCAGGCTGCACTTGAATTGTGTCTGTAAAACTCAAACCCTCCGATCTGTCTGAGGGTTCGGCTCCGGCTGGTGTCGGCCAACCACGCTGGTTGCCGGAGCCAGCCGTGCCGAAAGATGTTCAATAAAACAGCGTCAGGCGCCGACGCTTGACGTTCAGTAACAGACCCAAGGCGGCCATCGTCGTGACAATCGCGCTTCCGCCGTAGCTCATCAGCGGCAGTGGGATGCCGACGATCGGAAAGATGCCCGCGGTCATCCCGATGTTGATCACCATGCTGAACCCGATCATGGCGATCACCCCGGCTGCCAACAGCGCCCCGAGGATATCCTTGGCCCTCGACGCGATCTCTATCGACAGCATGATCAGCCCGAGAAAGAGCCCCAGCAACAGCAGCACGCCCAGAAATCCCCATTCCTCGGCGAACACGGCGAACACGAAGTCCGTGTGTCCTTCCGGCAAGAATTTGAGTTGGCTCTGGGTCCCCCCGTAGAGCCCTTTTCCCAGCAGCTCTCCCGACCCGATGGCGATACGCGACTGGAGCGCATGGTAGCCCTTCCCGCCCGGGTCGTAGGCGGGGTTCACGAAGGTCAGGATTCGCTCCCGCTGGTAATCATGGAGGGCCCCCCACATGACTTCCCACGCGAACGGAAACAGCATGAGCGCAAGAAGGAGAAGCACCCCCAGCGCTTTGGAGCGCACCCCCACCACCAGCAGCATCGAAACGTAAATCGCCAGAAAACTGAGGCCGCTCCCCAGGTCCGGCTGCTTGAGAATCAGCAGAAGGCCGGGCGCCATGATGAGACCGGGCAAGACCACCCTCTGCCGCCAGCCCTCGCGCGGACTGCTCGCATAGTAACTGGCCAGCACGAGGATCAGGACCACCTTCGCGAACTCCGCCGGTTGAAACGCAAACGGCCCGATGGGAAACCACCGTTGCGCACCTCGGCTCGTCTTGCCAATGACCAAGACGATGGCCAGCAACACCAGTGCGACGACATAGAACAGGTACGACAGCCTCGCAATCTTGTGATAGTCGAACACCAGCATCACCAGAAAGGCGGCACCGCCCATCACGACCCAGAGCATCTGTCTGGCGTAGAGCGGCACGCCACTCCCCGGCTGCGCATGGGTGACACTGTAGATGGACAGCAGGCCAAGTGAGAGGATGGCGCCGATGATCGCGACATATCGCCACTCGAAATTATCGGGCGCCCGGCTGCTGATGACACGGTCAATCACGGGGTTCCTGTCGAGCCATCACCGTCATGGGCGACCGCGCCGGTGATGGGGAGTCGGCAATGAGCGGCTCATGCGGCGCCAGCTTGATGAAGGTTTCGATCAATTGTTTCGCCAGCGGCGCGGCCGCTGATCCACCGTGTCCCATGTGCTCGACCAGCACGCCGACGGCGATGCGCGGCGTCACGGTCGGGGCGTACGAGATGAACCAGGCATGATCCCGCAACTTCTTCGGCAGATCCTCCTCCGGTCCTGGACGAGCCGCCACGGCCTGTGCCGTTCCGGTCTTCCCGGCAATGGTCACGAGAGATGATTTGGCTCGTCGCGCCGTCCCCTCAGTCACCACGCCGGCAAGGGCATGCTGAATCAGCGCGAGCGTTTCTGGCCTGATCGCGAGTTGACCGCGCGCCACGGCCGGTAATTCCTGCAGTCGTCCGGTCGTTCGCTCCATCACCGCCCGGATCAGGCGAGGTCGGAATGACACCCCGTTATTGCCGACGGTTGCGATCAGACTGGTCATTTGGAGGGGCGTCACGGTCACATACCCTTGGCCGATCGAGGCCGAGATGGTTTCCCCGGGCAGCCACGGTTCGCTGCGAGCTTTCTCCTTCCAGGCGGGAGATGGCACGATCCCCACTCGCTCGGACGGAAGCTCGATCCCGGTTTCACGGCCCAGGCCGAACTGGGTGGCGTAGGAGGCAATGGCCTCGATGCCCATGCGCTGTCCAATCGTATAAAAAAACACATCGCAGGAGTCGACGATCGCCTGGCTCACGTCCATCGTGCCGTGCCCGCCTGCTTTCCAGTCCTTGTACAGACGCCGACCGAACTGATAACTGCCGAAGCACCGGATCGTCGTGGCGGGGTCGATGGTGTTCGTTTCAAGAGCGGCTGCCGCCATGACGATCTTGAACGTCGAGCCGGGCGGATACTGTCCTTGCGTCGCCCGATTCGTCAGCGGATGGCCCTCGTCCTGGACGATGTCCTCCCATTGCTTGGGGGTCAGTTCCCGTGACAGCACGTTGGGATCGAAGGCCGGTCGGCTGGCCAGCGCCAGCACTTCGCCGGTGGCCGGGTCCACCGCCACAATCGCGCCGGCCTCTCCTCCCAGGAGATCTTCCGCCAGCTTTTGCAGACGCAGGTCGATGGTCAAATACAGATCATCGCCGGCCTCTGGTTTCTGGACCTCAACCGTCCGCTTCTCATGCCCCAGGGCATCGGCTTCGATCACCTTCTGTCCTGCGCGGCCCCTGAGAAACCGGTCGTAGGTGTGCTCCACGCCATACTGGCCGACAACACTGCCCTGATGAAGACCCCCGAATTCAGGTTTCTCCAACTGGTCCGCCGACACTTCCCCGACGTATCCCAGCAAATGCGACGCGGTCAGTCTCGCCGGGTAGTTCCGCTGAGATTCCGCCTGGACCATGACGCCTGGAAGATCCAGACGATGAGATTCGATGAGCGCTGCCTCCCGCAGCGTGAGTCCGCCCTTCAATTTCCTGGCGAGCAGTTTGGCTCCACGCTCGGACAGCCTCTTGCGAAGGCTCGCCTCATCGAGCCCGATGAGGCCGACCAGCCGTTTGATCAAGGCTTCGCGATCAGTGACATCCTCGAGGGTGACGTACAGATTGAAGCTGGGCACATTGTTCGCGAGCAACACCCCATTCCGGTCATAGATCAGACCACGGGCCGGCTCGAGGATGACGGATCGGGTCCGGTTATTCTCGGAAAGATCCCGATAGTACTGGCCCTCTCGGACTTGAAGGTGCCACAGACGAATCGCCAAGAGGGCGACGACCAGCAGTAGGCCGACCTTGAGGATCGTCAGGTGCCCCTGGAGCTCACGGAGCTCGTCCTGTTGCGGTGAGAGGTCCAGCATTGCCCCCAGCCAGTCGTTGGGTTCAGGTCGTCCGTCTCATGCCGATCATGTCTGCTACCAGAGCGGACCGTGTTTTTCCTGAGTCGCCTGATCAGCTTGACCGCGCCTCGCGATCAACCAGTACGCGCCCGTGCCCACGACCGCGTCAATCAAGGCCTGCGGCAGCAGGACGGACCGTGTGACAAAGAAGAGGTCCGCCAGACCTTCCCCCACCCGCACGGCCATGAGGAAGACCGTGCCGGAGACCACCGACAGACCCAGCAATGTGGCCAGCATCGCGACTGGTGTCGCATTGGCGAGCAACTTCCCCACGAGGCCCGCGAGGAACCCGATCAACCCTTTGGTCACCAAATTGAGCCCCGGGTCTCCAGCCGAGAAGAGATCCTGGATCAAGCCCAACGCGAACCCCAATAGCATCCCTTCACGCTCCCCGGCAACGAATCCCACGAGGCAGACCGCGATCAAGCACAGGTCCGGCCGGATCCCGCCGATGCTCGCATACTGGAGCACCGTCGTCTGAATCGGCACCAGCCCGAGCACCAGCCCTGCATACAATGCCCGTTTCACCGCTCCCTCTTCTCGGGCTGTTTCGGAAGCAACGACCCGGCGTCCGTGGCGCGCTCATCGAACTGACGCGGAGTGGAGATGACCAGCACCTCCTCGAGCTTCGAGACATCCACCTCAGGGGTAATGTCGGCCGACTGGAAGAGAGCGCCCTCCACCCTCTCAATGCTCCTGACCGACCCGATCACCAGCCCCTTCGGGAAGCCGCCGGTGAGACCCGACGTCACCACGGTATCTCCCACCCGCGCGGCGGACAGCAGAGGGATATACTTCATGCGCGCGAGTCCCCGCACGGTTCCCTCGACGATCCCTTCGTCCCTGGTCCGCTGAATCAACCCCGTCACCGCATTATTGGGATCCGTGATCAGGAGCACCACGGCAGTCGACGAGTTGGCTTTCACGACTCGTCCGACCACTCCGGCCTGTGTCATGACGCCCATCTCCGGACGGATGCCGTCACGCTCGCCTCTGTTCAGCACCAGGGCTCGATACCAACTGGTGGCGTCACGACCGATGACCTGCGCGGCGATGGTCTCGGATCCCGTCCCTTCCTTGAATTCCAGCAAGGCGGCCAGGCGCTGGCTGGCCGTCGCGACTTCCCGAAGCTCGCTATTCTGGCCCCGTAAGAACTCGATCTCGCGACGCAGGCGATGGTTTTCGTCGTAGACATGCCGCAGGGCGACATACCCGCCCCACGCCTCCCGAAGGCTTCGATCCAGCGCAGCCAAAGCTCCGAGCGGGAACGCGACGATCTGCGCGAGCGGCTGTCCGAGGTGCTGCAGGAGGCTACGGGTCTGTTTCGGGAGGACCAAGAAGACCGAGACGAGGAGGGCAAACAGGACCAGCACCACCCGCCTTGGTCCGGATGTCGAACGAAGCATTGCCTCCACGTGCGGGATGGGAAGCCTAGCGGGAGCTGCCGTACTGTGACATCACCGAGATCTTGCGCAGAAGGTCCAGTTCGTCGAGGAGCTTGCCGACCCCCAGCACCACCGACGTCAAGGGGTCATCCACCGTGATGATCGGCAGATTGGTCTCCTCTCGAAATCTCGTATCCATGCCTTTCAGCAAGGACCCTCCTCCGGTGAGCACAATGCCACGGTCGATGATATCTCCAGCCAGCTCAGGGGGGGTGTTCTCCAGAGCCACCTTGATCGCGTTCACAATCGTGCCGATGGGCTCCTGCAAAGCTTCCCGGATCTCGGCGTCATCCACCATAATCGTACGGGGAATGCCCGAGATCAGATCCCGCCCTTTGATCATCATGGTTTTCTTCTCCTCGAACGGATACGCCGAGCCGATCTCAACTTTGACACGTTCGGCCATGTGCTCTCCGATCAGGAGGTTATACTTCTTCTTGATGTAGTTCATGATCGCGTCATCCATCCGATCGCCCGCCACCTTCACGGACTCGCTGTAGACGATCCCGCCGAGGGAGATGACCGCGATATCGGTCGTGCCGCCGCCCACGTCCACGACCATGTTCCCGGACGGCTCGGTGATCGGCAGCCCCGCCCCGATCGCCGCGGCCACCGGCTCCTCGATGAGATAGACCTCATGGCCGCCGGCCAGCTCAGCCGAATCCCGAACGGCGCGCTGTTCGACCTGCGTGATCCGTGACGGCACGCCGATGATGATGCGTGGCCTGACGAACATGCTCCGGTTGTGCGCTTTGGTGATGAAATACTTCAGCATGCGCTCGGCCATCTCGAAGTCCGCGATGACTCCCTCTTTCATCGGCCGGATCGCCGTGATGTTCCCGGGGGTGCGGCCGAGCATTTTCTTGGCCTCGGCCCCGACCGCCAGGACTTTCTCGCTCTTCTTCTCAATCGCCACGACGGATGGTTCGTTCAGGACGATCCCTTTCCCGCGAACATAGACCAAGGTGGTCGCGGTTCCCAAATCGATCGCCAGATCGTTCGAGAACCAGCCTACGATGTCACCCGCGAGTCCCACGACATACTCCCTTCTTCAGCCACTGATGGCGGTGACCAGGACCCGGTGCGTGGTGGATGGACCAGGAGTCAGTCGCGTAGATCGAGCTGTCCCGCATCCAACACCTGCGTATGCGCGATCTCATCCCCCAGCCGGAGGCCCTGCTCATTGCCGATGATCAACAATGCTTCTAAGAGGACGACGGCGGTCGCCAATGCCCACCCGATATAAGGGATCGGAAACAGAAGATAGGCCAGCGCGAGGGGCAAGTTACGGATGATGGACTCCCTGAATCCGGAGACCTCTCGGCTTCGGGGGACCACGGTCTGCAGACCGATCAAGCGCTTGCCGAGACTCTGCCCTCCCGTTAACCCGTCGCCGATCAGCACGTAGGCTAACCCCGCTAACCAGCCCACCGGGGGCACGACCTGACCTGCCGCAGCCACCACGATAAGGTCCACAAATTTCGCAATGAATCGGTTCAGAACACGCGCTTTGGGATGGACCCCTCCGCCCAAAGGGCCTGTTCCCGACCCCTCCTCCGACAAGCCCCTTCCTCGCAGTCAGTCCGGCAGTATAACAAATTTCTCGCTCTTCCACAAACTTACGCCCGGTTGCGACCAGGACCGCCCCCCGTCCGACGGACCGAGTCCCCGCTCCGGGTGTGTTCCTCGACGTGCGCGCCCTTGCCTTCGAGGGGGATGACCGGTACAATTTCTGCACATCACGGAGGAAACCGGCATGATCAAATTGATGCGGGAAAGTGCCCACAAGTATCCCTGGCTGCTGAAGTCAGCCATGGGGATTTTAGCGATCGCGTTCGTGATCACCATGGGGTGGTGGGGATTCGGTGAGCAAGAAACTGACGCCGTGGCCTCGGTCGGGAACCTGACGGTGACGCGCGACGAGTTTTTGCGCGCGTATCAAAACACCTACCGGTTCTACAAGGAGAAGGTGCAAGGGGATTTCAAGGACGAAACGCTGAAGCAGTTCGTCATCGAGGGATTGATCGAAGACAAAATCTGGACGTTGGTCGCCGAGGAGATGGGACTGACCGTCACCCCCAGCGAATTGCGCGACGAGATCATCGGGCGCGAAGAGTTTTCAAGAAACGGCAAGTTTGATCCCGAACTGTATCGCCGCCTGCTGGCTGCCAACCGTCTGACCCCCTCGCTCTTCGAGGCGCAGCAGGGTATGGAGTTGCTGCGCAATAAAGCCCGGACGATCGTCCTGGACTCGGTTGCGCTCACGCCGGCCGAGATTGCGGAAGGCCAGGCACTCATGGCCCAACAGCCGCCAGGAGAGTCCGCCTCAGGCGCACCGACGGGGGACAGGATCCTGCAGGCTTTTCTGTTCCAAAAGCAGCAACGAGCGGTGATGGCGTACAAAGAAGCGGTCAAAGCCAGAGTGCCGATCGAAATCCACAGGGAACTCCTCTAGAGCATAGCAAGCAGCGAATAGCTCCGAGCTATTAGCTCACAAGATCAGCATCGCGTCCCCGTAACTGTACAATCGGTAGCGCTCGCCGATCGCTTCTCGGTAGGCCTGCCGCAATCGCTCCAGTCCCGTAAAAGCCGACACCAACATCAAGAGGGTGGTTCGGGGCAGGTGAAAATTCGTCATCATCACGTCGACAACTCGGAACCGATATCCCGGGCTGATGAACAACCCTGTCTCCCCGTTCCTGGGCCGTAGCGTCCCGCCAGCATCGGCGGCAGTTTCCAGGGCGCGCACCACCGTCGTCCCGACCGCCACAATCCGGCCGCCATCGGCCTTGACACGCTGGATCATCGCGACAGCCTCCGCGGACACCTCGACCCGTTCGAACCCCATCGGGTGATCTTGAATGCGCGCGACAGTGACCGGCCGAAACGTCGCCGGCCCCACATGCAATGTGACGGCGGCCGTGCTGATGCCACGGTGACGCAATGCCTCCAGCAGGTCGTTCGTCAAGTGCAGGCCAGCCGTGGGAGCGGCGATCGATCCTTCGACCCGAGCAAACACGGTCTGATACCACGTCCGGTCCGCCTCTGTCGGGGCTCGTTTGATGTAGGGAGGTAAGGGCATCTGCCCGATGGCTCGGATCAGCTCGTGGACTGGGGATCTGCTGGTGATCCCGATCACCGTTCCCGACGGCCCCCGAGTCAACACGGTGGCCGAGGCATGGTGGTCGAACTCGATCACCTGTCCCGCTGTCACCTTCCCCTTGAGCAGGACCTCCCACCGGTCCTCCCCCAGATCCTTCACCAAGACCAGCTCGATTTTGCCTCCCCCCGGGCACTTGCGGCCGGTCAATCGGACCGCCGCCACCTTTGTGTCGTTCACCACCACCACATCTCCGGGGGCCAGCAAGGTTGGCAGGTCTGCCACGCGGTGATGGGAGCAGGCACCGCCTCCGCGCGGCAGCACGAGCAACCGCGCCTGCTCACGAGGCTCGATCGGGCGGTCGGCGATCAGTGTGGGGTCGAAGGGAAAATCGAAGTCCGAGAGCAACATCAAGGAGTGGACGAGGGGGCTTGCGCTCCAAACCGGGTGTTATTGAATTCGGTCCCCGGGAAATAATATGTCAAGATGACGGCGAAGGAATAGCCGAGTTCCGCCAATTCCTTCGCTCCCCACTGGCAGAGACCCACCGCATGACCCGATCCGCGCCCGGCCAGCACGATGGTCCTTCCCACTGATTGGACCTCAAACTGCGTGCTCCGGACCGCCGTATAGCCCACCACACGCCGAAAATCCGTGCCGCGCAGGATCAGCTCTCCCTCGGAATGCAGGATCCTGAGCCGGCCTACCCGACCGGCACGGCTGAACGAGAAGGGGGTCACGCTGGCAATGGTGCCCACCGCGATTCCTTGACGTCTGAGATTGTTCTCGAGATCCTGCAGGCTCACCTCGGCCCTCCAGCGATAGTAGGGAGAATTCGCATCGAAGGGGCACTCCACGCCCTTCAGGTACGGCAGGTCCTTCGACCAGACATTGATCGCGTCTTCGGTAGGACCGGCGGCGGTAGAGGAGAAGGCGGCGAACACCGGGGCGTTCTGGTGCATGAGCACCACCCCGCGCGTAGCTTCCACCGCCTGCTGGACGCGCTCATCGACCCCACGCCGGCCTCGATAGACCTGGTCCTGGACACCGGCGACGACGTCGTAGTCGCGGCCTGCATTCATCATCCGTTGGTAGAGCGCATAGGTCCGGGCGGCGACCGCCTGCGCTTTGAGAGCTTCCAGATGCCAGCCGGAACTCATCTCCGAGGGCACCACCCCCTTCACGTATTCTTCGAGATCCACCTCATTGATGACCATCAGGCTCTTCCCGCGGCGTATGACCTGCACCGCTCCGGCCAGTACCAGTGTGTGGAGGGGCGCCGGCCCTCGGAGAGCTCCCATCGGAGGTGGACCCAGCTCCGCGGGTGGAACCGCGCTTCCGGCGGCGTCGGAGACCTTGTCGGAAAGTCGATCCTGCGGCTGATCCGAGACCGGGGTCTCCGCGACAGTGATGATGAGGTCGTCGTCACGTCCACGGACTTTCACCATGTCGGAAGCAGCCCGTGCTCCGTTCAAGGTCATGCCGCCATCGAGCAGCGTCACGACCACTGGAGTGGTCATGACCTGTTCGGCGCCGTCGGGGAACTGGCGGACGAGTCCCCGTCCGGATGTGATCAGCACCCGCTGGGCTTCCTGAAACATCAGGGCGCGGATCAGGTCCGCCGCCTGGACTGGTTCGGCGAGCAGGACCGAGAACAGCATGCCCCAGAGCGCGCAGACCGCGATCATCGTCATGACCGTTTGGAGAGGAAGTACATCAGCAGGCTCAACGCAACGCTGATCAGGATACTGGTCGTCAGAGGGAAGTAAAGAGTAAAGTTGTCCCGCTTGATCAGGATATCGCCGGGCAACCTGCCGAACCCGCCGAAGCCGCTGCCCATCTTGCCGAACAGAGTCAGGAGAGCACCGAGCAGGGCAAGGACCCCGCCCACGAGAATCAGCGTCTTTCCCACGTCACTCCAGTCCGGCATGGCTTACCTCACGAGGAGCTCGGCGATTTGGACAGCGTTCAGCGCCGCCCCCTTTCTGAGGTTGTCCGCCACCACCCAGAGGTTCAGCCCGTTCTGGATGGACTCGTCCTCGCGAATCCGGCCGACGTAGACCTCGTCTTTGCCGGCCACCACCAGGGGCATCGGGTAGATGGCGTGCGATGGATCGTCGTACACCAGGACGCCCGGCGCCGTCGAGAGAATCGCGCGAGCTTCGTCGGCAGTCAGTTTTCGTTCCGTCTCGATGTTGACCGACTCGGAATGACCGACATAGACCGGCACCCGCACCGTGGTGGCGGTGATCTGGATCGACTGATCGCCCATGATTTTTCTGGTCTCATGGACCAGTTTCATCTCTTCTTTCGTGTATCCGGACGGGAGAAACTCATCGATGTGGGGCAAGCAGTTAAACGCGATCTGGAACGGGTACACGGTCGGCTGAGGTTGCCTGAAACTCAGCAGGTCCTTGCACTCATCGATCAGCTCATCCATCGCCTCCTTGCCGGTTCCGGAGACCGATTGGAAGGTGGTCACCACGATCCGCCTGATCCGCGCCCGATCATGCAGCGGTTTGAGCGCGACCACCATTTGAATCGTGGAGCAATTGGGGTTGGCGATAATGCCCCGGTGTCGGGCAAGGTCGTCGGGGTTGACCTCGGGCACCACCAGCGGGACGCCCTGATCCATACGCCAGGCGGCGCTGTTATCGATGACGATCGCGCCGGCCTTGGCCGCCACCGGCGCGAATTCCTTGCCGACATCGCTGCCGGCTGAGAAGAGCGCCAGGTCGATCCCCGCGAACGAGTCATGTGTCAGCAACTGCACCGGGAGATCGGCCCCCTGGAACGACACGGTTCCACCAACCGATCGGGAGGAGGCCAGCGGACGAAGGGTCCCGACCGGAAATTTCCGCTCCTCTAACACCTCGATCATCTGGGCCCCGACCGCTCCGGTCGCCCCGACAATGGCAACGTGGTAGGCCAGTTTCTTGCTCAGCATGGGCGATTCCATCTTAACGCAATTCAGGCGGCGATCATACGGACCCGATGATTAAAGGTGTCGGCGATGTACAGATTCCCCTGGTCATCGACCGCGACTCCGAACGGGTAATTCAGGCTACAGTCCTCAGGCGGGCCGCCATCGCCCCCGAACTGAGCCATGCCGTTCCCGGCCACTCGTCTGACGATCTTTCTCGTGCTGTCCCATTTCCGGATGAGATGGCTGTCGGAATCGGTGATCAGGATATGCCCCTCCGGATCCAGGGCAATTCCATAGGGACGAGACAGACTCGTCGAAAACTCGTTCGCCCGTCCCTGGTACCGGTACTCCCCGCCGTCTCCTGCCACGGTGCTGATGAAGCCGGTCTCCGGATCCACCCGGCGAATCCGGCCGTTAAAGGTATCGGCGATATACAGCGCGCCGTCGGGACCTAAGGCCAGGCCGCTGGGCCCGGACAGGCCGGCCTCAGACGCCACGATGCCGTCTCCCGTATACCCCGCCTCACCGGTGCCTGCCACCGTGGTGATGACTCCCGTGGCCAGATCCAGCCGGCGGACTCGATTGTTGCTCTGATCGGCGATGTACAAGTGCCCTTTGCGATCCACCGCCAGGGCCGTCGGCTCGTTCAGGGCCGCGGAGACGGCCGGTCCGCCGTCTCCGGAGAAGCGATGCTGCCCCGTTCCGGCAATGGTCGTCATGGTTCCGGTAGCGGCCTCCACTTTTCGGATCCGGTGGTTCATCGTATCGGCGATATAGAGGTTGCCCGCTTCGTCCGCCACCACGGCGCTTGGAACGTTCAGCGTCGCGTGAGACGCGGGACCGCCGTCCCCGTGAAATCGCCCGGCGCCGGCCGCGGTCCCCACCACAAACCGTACGGTTCCGCTAAGGTCCGCCAGTTGCGCAAACTTTTGCGGCGTTGATTGTTCGGGCCCCCCGAAGGGGTCATCCTCGGCCTGCTCGGCAGCCGAAGTCCCGCGAAGATCCCCGACCTCCTGTCCGGAGGACCCGGCCCCTGGACAGCCCGCAACGGTGACGACGATTCCGGTCTTGAGATCGACCCTCCTGATCACGTGATTTTCAGAGTCGGCAATGTAGAGGTGGCCGGCACGATCCAGCGCGATGTTCCTCGGCTCGTTCAGGGCAGCGGAGACGGCCGGTCCGCCGTCCCCGGCATGCGCTGGCTCACCAGTTCCAGCCACCGTGCTGATTGTTCCGGACTTCGTGGACAGTAGCACCGACGCGCCTCGCCGCATGCCTACCCTTGGTTGAAGTGCTCCAGGATGACCTGGCCCATTTCCGTCGTCCCCACCAGCTTGGTCCCGTGACTGTGAATGTCTTTCGTCCGATACCCCTGCTCGAGCGCTTTGAAGATGGCGTGCTCGACCGCCTCGGCCTCCTTTTCGAGATGAAACGTGTAAGCCAGCATCATGGCGGCCGACGCGATGGTGGCGATGGGATTCGCCAGGTTTTTTCCCGCGATGTCCGGCGCGCTGCCGTGAATCGGCTCATACAGGCCCGCGCGCGCGCCGAGGCTGGCGGACGGGAGCATCCCGATCGAGCCCGTCAGCATCGCCGCTTCATCGCTCAGGATATCGCCGAAGAGGTTCGTGGTGAGCAGGACATCGAACTGCCTCGGGTTTCTGATGAGTTGCATGGCGCAGTTGTCGACGTACATATGGCTGAGTTCGACGTCCGGATAGCCTGTGTGGACCTCGATGACCACTCGCCTCCAGAGTTCAGAGGACTCCAGCACATTGGCCTTGTCCACGGACATGACCCGACGTCTCCGCTTGCGAGCCACCTCGAACGCCACTTTCGCAATGCGCCGAATTTCCTCGGTGGTGTACACCTCGGTGTTGACGCCCTTCTCTCCGCCGGCGGTCTTCTCGATCCCCTTCGGTTTTCCGAAATAAATTCCTCCCGTCAGCTCTCTGACCACGAGGAGATCGATCCCCTCGATCACCTCCCGCTTCAGCGTGGACGCGTCGGCCAGCATCGGGTACAGCTTGGCAGGACGAAGGTTGGCGAACAGGCCGAGTTGCTCGCGCAGGCCGAGGAGGGCACGTTCGGGACGCAGACTGTATGCCAACCCTTCCCACCGAGGCCCGCCCACGGCACCCAACAGCACGGCATCGCTCTGCTTCGCCAGCGCGAGCGTCTCCTGCGGGAGGGGCACACCGACCTTGTCGATGGCGTACCCGCCGACGTCGCCGGTGACGAACTCGAAGGCATGGTGAAATCGTTCACCGACCGCCTTGAGGAGTTTGACCGCCTCGGGAACGATCTCCTGCCCGACCCCATCACCAGCCAGGACCGCAATTCGAGCTTTCACAATGCCTCCCGCCTACTTCATCAGCCCGCTCTGCTTGGCGTACGCGAAGACGTCGCCCGCCTTCAGGATCCCGATGACGTCCCCCAGAGACCTGAGCGCATAGGCCTCCCCCGCGGTCAGGTTCCGGAGGGTCCCTGTGGAGACATGGATCTCCAGTTCGTCACCCGTCTTCACCCTCTGCCAGACCGACTCGACCAGCTCGAACGGCAGCAGGAAGCCGCCGTTCACCGCATTGCGGTAAAAGATTCGCGCGTAGGACTCGGCGACGACCGCCTCGACGCCCGCAATCTGCAGCGCCACGGGCGCGTGTTCCCGTGAAGAGCCGCAGCCGAAGTTCTTGCCCGCGACGAGAACACGAAACTCCGACCGGTGCTGGCCGTCCGGCACGAACTTCACATGCCCGGCCGGCAGCCCAGCCGCCTGGTCCGGGACCCCCGATAGCGCGTAGGTCCCGTACAATTTTCGCTCTTCCGGATCGGCGAGGCTATAGACGAGATGCTTGGCGGGAATAATCTGATCCGTATCGATATTGTGGCCCAGCACGTAGGCTTTCCCGCGAATCACGTCTCTCATCCCCGTCCCCCGTCCTCCTGCTCACCTCTGTATCCCGTCCCGCTCCGATCCGGTCCGATCCGGTGCGGAGCTTCTCTCCCGCTCTTCGATCACGTCTTCGTCCTGGGACCTCCACGCCGGGTCAACCAGGCACAGGAACTCGAGTCCGGCGCCCCCGGTATTTTCCAGGGTCTGCGCCATTCCTGGCGGCACATAGACCACCGTGCCCGGCTCCACCGCAGCCGATTCGTCTCCAACCCGGAAGACCCCGTGGCCGACTAAAAAATAGTAGACCTCCGACGACGCCAGACGATGCAGCTTCGAGCGTCTCCCCGGCTCCAACCGCCCATGGGCCAGGCTGTATCGAATTGCGACGGGGAGGCGAGAGGGATGCAGCAACTCTCGCAACCGCGTGTGGTCGCCCGCAAGAAATTCTTCACACCGGTTCAGGCTGGTGATCAACACGACCGTCGGTCGGCCCGGGCCGCCAGAAACTCGCGAGGGTCGGTGATTTTCCCGGTGACGGCGGAAGCCGCGACGGTGTAAGGAGAAGCCAGGTAGACTTGCGCTGATTTCGACCCCATCCGACCGGGGAAGTTCCGGTTTGTCGTGGAGATACAGACCTCGCTCTTGTTGAGCCGTCCGAACGTATCCGACGGACCTCCCAGGCAGGCCGCGCAGGAGGCACCCTCCGCGATTCTGGCCCCGGCGCTTTCGAAAATAGACTGCAGGGATTCGCCGTCCAGATATTCCGTCGCCAGCGCCCGGGCGACCTCGGTGGTGGCCGGGACCACGAACGTGTCCACTTTCACCTGCTTGCCCTTCAGGATACTCGCCGCCGCTCGGAAATCCGTGACCTTGCCTCCCGTGCACGAGCCGATATAGGCACGGTCCACCACCACGTCCCGGCACCGGAATGCCGTATCCCGATTGTCCGGAGAATGCGGCTTGGCCACCGTCGGCTCGATCTCCTTCGTCTGATAGACCCGCAGGCTGTGGAACCGGGCGTCAGCATCATTGGCCACCACCTCATACGGCCGGTTGGTCTTCGACCTGACGAAGGCCTCCGTGACCTCGTCCGGGGCGATGATGCCGTTCTTGCCGCCGGCCTCGATGACCATGTTGCACAGGGTCATCCGCTCTTCGATGCTGAGCGCCATCACCCCATCTCCCGCAAACTCCATCGCACGGTACGTGGCGCCGTCCACCCCGATGTCTCCGATGATATGCAGGATCAGATCCTTGGCCATCAGGTACGGAGGAAGCGGCCCTTCGAAGACGAAGCGCATGGTTTCCGGCACCTTGACCCACAGCTTGCCGATCCCCATGATCAGGGCGGCGTCCGTGTTGCCGATCCCGGTCGCGAATTCTCCGAACGCTCCGGCCGTGCAGGTATGCGAGTCCGTTCCGAACAGCACCTCGCCGGGCCTCGTGTGTCCTTCCTCCGGCAACGCGATGTGACACACGCCTTTGTACTTGGGCGTGCCGACGTCATAGAAATACGGAAGCTGCTGTTCCGTCACGAAGCTCCTCAGGAGATCCAGGTTGCGGTGAGCGTGGAGGTCCTTGGTGAAAATGTAATGATCCGGAATCACCACGACCTTCTCCCGATCCCACACCCTGGCGGCGGCCCCGAATTGCTTGTGGAAAATCTGGATGGTCCCCGGTCCGCACACGTCGTGCGTCATCAGGACGTCCACGTCCACCCAGATATTCTCTCCCGGCGCCACGCTCACCTTGCCGGCGTGGCGGGCCAGGATCTTCTCGGTCATGTTCATGCCCATCGGCGGCATTCCCCTTCAACCTAGCGAGCAGCAAGCAGCGAATAGCTGGTAGCTAGGAATGGCTAGCCTCTGAGCTGTTTGCTATTAGCTGTCCGCTGCTCGCTTCAGTGGCAGCGGTCACTCTACCCCGCCCTCGTCGCTCAAATCAAGCCGACCTTCTGCGCCGGATCGGCCTGCTTTGAGGCCCAGTAGGCCAGTTTGTTGAGCGCATTGAGGTAGGCCCGGGCCGAGGCCAGAATTATATCGGTATCCGCTCCGTGGCCGATGGCCGTCTTGCCTCCCTCTTCCAGCCGCACCGAGACCTCGCCTTGCGCGTCGGTTCCGCCGGTAATGGCCTTGACCGAATAGGTCAGCAGGCGGCTCTTGGTCTGCGTCATGGCGGCGATGGTCCGATACGCGGCGTCCACCGGCCCGTCGCCCGTTCCGGTCTGTTTCACGAGTCGGCCGTCGATCTCCAATTCCACCGTGGCGGTCGGCACCTGGTTGGTCCCGCTCTCGACATACAACGTTTTGAGCTGAACGCGTTCCTGAATTTTGGCGATCTCTTCGGAGATGATGACCTCCAGGTCCTCTTCATAGATCTCTTGTTTCTGATCCGCCAGCCGCTTCACCCGGTCGAACGCCCGATTGATCTCGTCATCGGACGGTTTGTAGCCCAACTCTTCGAGCCGCTGCCGGAAGGCATGCCGGCCCGACAGCTTCCCCATCACCATCCGGCTCTGGACCAGACCGATCGACTCGGGTCGCATGATCTCGTACGTGCTCTTCTCCTTCAGCAGTCCGTCTTGATGGATGCCGGAGGTGTGGGCGAAGGCATTGGCGCCGACGATCGCCTTGTTCGGCTGGACCACCATGCCCGTGATCTTGCTGACGAGGCGACTGGTCTTGGAAATCTCCTCGGTGCGGATCCCCGTATCCGCCTTGTAGAAATCCTTGCGGGTCCGGAGCCCCATCACGATCTCCTCAAGCGACGCATTGCCGGCCCGCTCGCCGATCCCGTTGATCGTGCATTCCACTTGACCGGCCCCCTCCAGGATCGCCGCCAGTGAATTGGCCACGGCCAGGCCGAGGTCGTTGTGGCAGTGGACCGAGATCACGGCGCGACCGCTGTTCCGAACGCGCTCGCCGATCCCGCGGATCAGCAGCCCGAATTCCTGAGGGGATGCATACCCGACCGTGTCGGGAAGATTGACGGTTCCGGCTCCCGCCTCGATCACCGCTTCCAGCACCTCGTACAGGTAGCTCGGATCCGAGCGGCTGGCGTCCATCGGCGAGAACTCGACGTCGTCCACGTAGCTGCGCGCGCACTGGACCATCTCGACCGCCCGTTTCAACGCCTCCTCCCGACTGATCCGGAACTGATACTTCAGATGGATGTCCGAGGTCGAGAGGAACGTGTGGATTCGAACTTTCGGAGCGCCCTTCAGCGCTTCCCACGCCCGGTCGATGTCTTCCTTCTTGGCCCTGGCCAGGCTGCAGATCGTCGGTCCCTCCACTTCCTGGGCCACTTGCCGGACCGCTTCGAAATCGCCCGGCGAACTGTAGGCGAATCCAGCCTCGATAATGTCCACCCCGAGCCTGGCCAGCTGTTTGGCGATCATCACCTTTTCCTCGACATTCATGCCCGCCCCGGGCGATTGCTCGCCGTCCCGCAAGGTGGTGTCAAAGATCCGAATCATCCGCGTCATACTCATTACTCCTCTTCAACACGAACAAATTGCTGACGGGTGGCCTGGCTAGTCCCTACGCGCGCGTCATCACCCGGCACACTCCCCGTTCCTCCCATCCTGAGGGGCAGTGGCCAGGCTGCCTCCAACTGCGCGCGTCCGGCGAGCACTCCATCCGCGGAGGCCCGGAACCAATAAATCTTGAGTGCGCGACGCGCGAGCACAGGAGGGAGCCTGGCCGCTGCACCCCCTTCAGGTGTGTGCGGGGTGCGGGAGCATGGGACGAACCCAGCCACACCCCCAAACAAAAAAACCTTCCTCCCAGGGCCCGTTGCAATAAAACGGGCAACGGGCACCCCGGACGAAGGCTCAGCGCGCTCCGTGGTACCACCCTGATTCGGTGCCCCGCTTCGACGAGCAGCCGGACACCCTTCGTGTGACCCTTCACGCCGGTCAGGCGGGGACTCTTACTCGCCCGTTGCAGCCGCTCTACTCTTTCCTCTCCAGCACCGGTTGATCGGACCCCGCCCCCCGCCGATTGCCCACTGCCTTGACGAGGAGGCTCAGCCCTTTCTCAACGACCCCCGACACCGCATAGCCCGCGAACACGACGAACAACATCACTTGGGGCCACGCCGCGATCAGCATCAGCGAGAGAATCGCCCAGACCAGGTAGTTGAAATGGCGACCACCGCGGAACTTGAGATCCTTGAAACTCCGGTACTTGATCGTGCTGACCATCAAGAATGCCAGCGTGAGGGTCATGATGAGGATCAGGAGCGGTTTGACCTCCGCGCCCATCCGCACGATGTGATGGTCAAACACCACCAGCGTGGCGATCACGCCGGCCGCGGCCGGAATCGGAAGGCCGGTAAAATTCTTGTTCTCGGTGGTGGCCGCCAAGGCGTTGTACCGTGCGAGCCGCAGCGCCCCGCAGGCGACAAACGAAAACATGACCGCTGAGCCCAACATGCCGTGCGCGCTCAAGGCCCAGGAGTAAATCAGCAGTCCCGGCGCGACCCCGAAGGAGACGAGGTCGGCCAAGGAGTCATACTCCACTCCGAACTGGCTGGTGCTGTTCATCAAGCGGGCCGACTTGCCGTCCAGCATATCGAAGATCAGGGCCACCAGGATGGCGATCGCCGCCGTCACGTAATTGGCGTTGAAGACGGCAAGGATCGAGAACAACCCGCTGAACAGGTTCCCGGTGGTCAGCAGGTTGGGGATCAGATAGATCCCCCGTTTTCGTTTGGGTTCTTTCATGAGCGCAGTCCGCATGACGACTCCTCGTCGCTCAACTCCGTAAGGACGGTCTCGCCGCCCTTCACGTGATCTCCGACCGTCACACGCACTTTGGCCCCGAGGGGAAGGTACATGTCCACGCGCGATCCAAATCTGATCAGACCGAAGCGCTCGCCGCAGGCCACTGCCTCACCCGGAAAGGCCCAACAGACGATTCGCCGGGCGAGGAGCCCGGCCACTTGGACACAGAGCACCTTCGCGCCCCCCGCCGTTCGTATCAGAAGGCCGTTCTGCTCGTTTCGCAGCGTGGCTTCCGGCCGGTTGGCCGCCAGAAAGCGACCGGGCTGATAGGCAATCTTTTCGATCGTCCCGTCGCACGGAATGCGGGTCACGTGCACATCGAATATGCTCAGAAAGATGCTGACTCGAGTGCTCCGATCCTTGAGAAATCGCGGTTCATACTCTTCATGGACCGCGAGGACGCGGCCATCGCCGGGCGCCACCACGGCTCCCGCCGTCTGGGGCGCGTGCCGTCTGGGGTTCCGGAAAAACCAGGCCGTCAACAACGTCAGCGTGCCGAGAACAACCGCGGGGGCGACCCAGCCGAGCGACCCGGCCAGCGCCGTCAACCCGCCTGCCGCGGCCACGAAGGGAAGCCCTTCCCGGACAATTGGAATGCCGACTGCTCGATCTGGCATGTTTACGCCATCAGCTCTCAGCTCTCAACAATCCGCTCTTCAGAAGCTGACCGCTGAAAGCTGGTCGCTGTGTGCTCCCTATCAATTTTTGCTCTTATCCACGAGCTTGTCTTTTTTGAGCCATGGCATCATCGCCCGAAGCCGCGAGCCCACGTCTTCAATCGGATGGGCTTCCCCCTTCGCCAGCAGGGCGTTGTAAACCGGGCGATTCGCCTGGTTTTCCAGGACCCACTCCCTGGCGAACCGGCCGCTTTGGATCTCGTCCAGAATCCTCCGCATCTCGTTTCGCGTTTCTTCCGTGATGATCCGGGGCCCCCTCGTCACATCACCGTATTTGGCGGTCGTGCTGATCGAATAGCGCATGTTGGCGATCCCGCCCTCGTAAATCAGGTCCACGATCAACTTGACCTCGTGAAGGCATTCAAAATATGCCATCTCCGGCGAATAACCGGCGTTCACCAGCGTCTCGTAGCCCGCCTGGATCAGTGACGTCAGGCCTCCGCACAACACCACCTGTTCGCCAAACAGGTCGGTCTCGGTTTCTTCCCGGAACGTGGTCTCGATCACGCCGGCCCTTCCGCCGCCGATCGCGCTCGCATAGGCCAGCCCGACCTGACGTGTCGTCCCGCTGGGGTCCTGGTGAATCGCCAGCAACATCGGCACGCCGCTGCCCTTCGTATATTCCGATCGTACCAGATGCCCCGGTCCCTTGGGCGCCACCATGAACACGTTGACCGTCGCAGGGGGCACGATTTGCCCGAAATGGATGTTAAACCCATGCCCGAATGCCAGGTAGGCTCCATCCCTGAGGTGGGGCGCGATGTCCTTTCGGTAGATCCCGCCCTGGGCTTCGTCGGGAGCCAGCAGCATTACGATCTCGGCGCTCTTGACCGCGTCCGCGGTCGGCATCACCTTGAGCCCGCTCTTTTCGGCCTTCAGCCAGGAACCGCCTTCCCGAAGCCCGACCACCACAGGAACCCCGCTGTCTTTCAAATTCAGGGCATGCGCGTGGCCCTGGCTGCCGTAGCCGATGATCGCCACCTTTTTGTTGCGGATCTGTCCCAGGTCCGCGTCCTGGTCGTAATAGATCTTCATCGTTTACTCCTCACGCCTTACGCCTCACGTGAGCTCACTCCTTTGCGACCCGCTTCGGCTGAGCCACCGCGGGCCGAATCGGTTCCCGCGCGATGGCGACCCGGCCGGTTCTGATCAGTTCTTTGATGCCGAGCGGTTGCAGCAGGTTGATGATCGCCTCGATCTTCTTGGTACCACCCGTGATCTCGATCGTGTACGTCATCGAGGTCGAGTCGACCACGTTCGCGCGAAAGATATCCGCGATCCGTAAGGCTTCCGCCCGATCTTCAGGCTTCGTATGCACCTTGATGAGTGCGGTCTCGCGCTCGACGAACTCGCTTTCGTTGAGGTCCACCACCTTGATCACATCGATCAGCTTGTTGAGTTGTTTCACGATCTGCTCGATGATCCGGTCATCCCCCGAGGTCACGATCGTCATCATGGAGGTGGAGGGGTCCAACGAAGGCGCGACCGACAGACTTTCGATGTTGAACCCGCGCCCGCTGAACAGGCCGGCCACGCGTGACAGCACCCCGAACTTGTTCTCGACGGTGACGGAGATGATGTGTTCCATACAAGAGAGCCAATAGCAAATAGCTTAGAGCGAGCAGCCGGAAGCTCCGAGCTACTCGCTGCTGGCTATTCGCTGCCAGCTTACGCCGTCAGCACCGTGTCCTTGTCTTCCCCGACCACCTGCGCGCCCGCAGCCTGCTTTTTCTTGAGTTCCGGCGGATCAGCCAGGATCATTTCATGGTTGCAGCCGCCGGCCGGAATCATCGGATAACAGTTCTCGAACTTGTCCACCGGCACATCCACGATCACCGGCTTGTCCGCTGCCAGGGCTTCCCGAATGACGTCATCAACCTCCGAGACCTTGGCCGCGCGCAAGCCCACGGCGCCATAGGCCTCCGCCAGCTTGACGAAATCCGGCACCACATCCAGATAGCTGGACGCGTAACGCCCCTCATAGAACAGGTCCTGCCATTGGCGCACCATGCCGTGATATTGGTTGTTCACGATGAAGACCTTGACCGGAAGCTTATTCACGACCGCGGTGGCCAGCTCCTGCATGTTCATCTGCACGCTGCCGTCGCCCGCGATGCAGAGCACCAGGCGGTTCGGAAACGCGGCTTGTGCGCCCATGGCGGCCGGAAATCCGAACCCCATGGTCCCCAGCCCTCCCGACGTGAGCCAGCGGTGCGGCTTGGCCAGCGTGAAGTACTGGGCCGCCCACATCTGATGCTGACCGACATCGGTGGATACGATCGGATCCCGATCCTTGGTCAGCTCGTAGAGACGTTTGATCAGATGCTGTGGCTTGATCGGGCCTTGCGGGTCCTGCTCATAGGTGAGCGGGTGCGCCCGCTTCCACTCGTGAATCTGGTCCCACCAGGGTTTCCTCAGCTCTCTCTGTTCGCCATTCACGGTCGCGCGAATGATCTGGTTCAGCTCCCGGAGCACGCGTTTACAGTCCCCGACGATCGGGATGTCCACATTGACATTTTTCCGGATGGAGGTGGGATCAATGTCGATGTGGATGACTTTGGCGTGGGGACAAAATTCGGAGACTTTGCCGGTCACCCGATCATCGAACCGGGCTCCCACGGCAATCACCAGGTCGGAATAATGCACCGCCATATTGGCCCAGTAGGTCCCGTGCATCCCCATCATGCCCATCGAGAGCGGATGCTCGCCGGGGAACGCGCCGAGGGCCATCAGCGTCATATCGACCGGGATCTGCGTCAGCTCGGCCAGCTCGAGGAGCTCCTCGGAAGCTCCTGAGAAGATGACACCCCCGCCCACATAGAGGATCGGCTTCTTGGCCTTCACAATCGCCTCTGCCGCCTGCTTGATCTGCCACTTGTTCCCGTCGTACGTCGGATTGTACCCTCGGATCGACACGGAGCCGGGATACTTGAAATCCGTCTTGTTCATGGACACGTCTTTCGGAATGTCCACGAGCACCGGCCCCGGTCGTCCGGTCGTGGCGATGTAGAATGCCTCTTTGATGGTCACCGCCAAATCATTCACATCCTTCACAAGAAAGTTGTACTTGGTGCACGGCCGGCTCAAGCCGATATTGTCGGCCTCCTGGAAGGCATCGTTCCCGATCAGGCTGGTCGAGACCTGGCCCGAGAAGCAGACGAGCGGCACCGAGTCCATCGAGGCATCAACCAGCGCGGTGACGATATTGCTCATGCCGGGCCCCGATGTCACCAACGCCACCCCGGGCTTGCCGGTGGCCTTGGCGTACCCTTCGGCCATGTGCCCCGCCCCCTGCTCGTGCCGGGTAAGGATCACGTCGATGTCCTTCTGCTGGTGAAGCACATCGAAGATCTTGAGTACGACTCCCCCCGGCAAGGCGAAGAGGGTCTTCACCCCCTCACGCTTGAGGCATTCCACAAAAATCTCTGCGCCCGTGACCTTCATGGCTCATCCCCCATGCATGGGCCATCAACCGAACGAATCTCGCTGAAAAACAAAGGGAATCAGACGCGAATACTATCACTAGCCCCGTTTTCAAGTCAACTAGGAATTACTTTCCGCCGCCGATGTTTACAGATTTGTCTCCCTGTCGACGTTGAGAGACCCCGGGCAACCCGTGTACGGTAGGACCATCTCAGTTCCAGGAGCTCCGGTCAGGATGTCTTGATTCCGTCGGCAGCGAGGGCCGGCTCAGCCACGGGCAGGTGCGAGAATGATTCAGGTCACGATTCTGTCACGGCACCAGTGCGAGCTGTGTGACGTCGTGCTGAACATGGCTCGCCGCCTGCAGGCCACCACGCCGTTCGGCTTGAACCACGTGAACATTGATGCAGACGCGCAGCTCCTCGCTCGCTACGGGTCCCGTGTCCCGGTCCTCCTGATTGACCAGGTCGAGATAGGCTCGGGGGCGATCACGGAAGCGGACCTGCGGCGGGCGATAAAAAGAGCGCGCTGGAGAAAACCTATAAGCCGGATTCTGTCCCGCCTTCGCGCGACGCTACGGCGGGGGCGGCCATTTCTCTAGGGCTCGAGTTACCCCGAGCCTCAAGCGACCTACCCGAGGACCTCGGCCGGGCCAGCCGCGTCCGAGACGAGAACGAGTCGCGTCTCGGCCGTCCTCCTATTTGGTCTTGCTCCGGGCGACGCTTGCCGTGCCGTCCATGTCACCACGAGACGCGGTGGGCTCTTACCCCGCCGTTTCACCCTTGCCTGAGCCGAGATGAGGTCGTGCGTTGCGTCCCCTGCACGCGCCTCGACTCGGCCATCGGCGGTCTATTCTCTGTGGCGCCGGTGTCGGATCGCTCCGCCTGGGCGTTACCCAGCACCCTGCCCTTGGAGTCCGGACTTTCCTCCCGCGGCTAACTGCCCGCGGGCGACCACCCGGTCTCCTCCAGTGCGCCTGCCGAGTATACCGGCTGCACAGCAGGGATTCAAGCGAATTGACCGGGCTCATGGGGTCTGTTAGATTACCCGCCCCAGCAGACTATGTCCGCTCACCTCAAGCGCAGTCCTTCTGACTCCCAGGATCCCGACGTGAAGAGCGGCCGGATCGGCATCGACGAATCCGGGAAAGGGGACTATTTCGGCCCCCTGGTGATCGCCGCGGTTTACGTCAACGCCGAGAGCGAACCGGACCTCCGGCTGATGGAGGTCCGGGACAGCAAGCGGATTTCCGACGGCCGCATCCTGGAGATGGCCCCGGACATCCGCCAGGCCTGCAAGCACAGCGTGGTGGCCATCGGCCCCCAGCGCTACAACGAGCTCTATGCGAAAATCAGGAATCTCAACCGGCTGCTGGGCTGGGGACACGCGCGGGCGTTGGAAAACCTGCTCGAACAGGTGGACTGCGGTCTGGTCATCGCCGATCAGTTCGGGGATGAACGGTTTGTGAGGAGTGCGCTGCTGGAAAAAGGGAAGCAGGTGCGCTTGATTCAGAAGCCGAAAGCGGAAACCGAGCTCGCGGTGGCCGCCGCGTCGATCCTGGCCCGCGCCGAATTCCTCCTGCGACTGAAACGGCTGTCGGAGGATGTGGGAACTTCCTTGCCGAAGGGCGCCTCTTCAGCGGTGGAGCTGGCCGCGCGGATGGTCCTGAAGAAACACGGAAAGGATCGTCTGGCCACGATCGCCAAGATGCACTTCAAGACGACGCAGGCGGTCCTGGCGGAAGGTTCAGGTTGAGGCTGAGGGTAAGGCTTCGGAAGTCGTTGCTTTGTCTTAGACCGTTTCCTGCATGTCGTCGGCCGCGTCTTCCAACGAATCAGGGGTCGTGGTTGGCACGGTCAACGGCTCCCCATCCCAATAGAGAATCCGCTGGCAGTACGTGCAGGTCTGCAGCTGATCCGACCGCTTCACCTCGGCGACTAACTGGGGGGGGAGCTGAAGCCGGCATCCGAAGCAGGTTCCGTCTCTAACCGGGGCGACCGCAAGTTCCTTCCTGGCAGCCTTCAGTTTGGTGTATCGAACGAGGATGGTTTTGTCCAGGAGCGCTCCCGCTTTGCTGCGCTTCTGGTCCAGTTGCGCAAGTTCCGCCGCCAAACCGGCCGACAGCGTCTCCAGCCTGGTCTTCTCCTGGACAAACAGGCGTTCCGCCTCTTTCGCCCTGGTCTGCGCCTGTTTGGTTTCCTGCTGACCCTTCTCGACCCGCTCCATGAGCGTGAGGATCTGCTCCTCGATCTCGCCTTTTTTCTTGTTGGCCATCTCGATCTCAAAGAGATGCGCCTGGTACTCTTTGTTCGTCTTCAACTCGGTGAGCCGCGCCCTGAGTTTCTCAACCTGCGCCTCATGAATCTCCAGGTCGCGCTCACGGTCGCGGCGCTCCTTCACCAGCGTCTCGCCCGAGGTGGTCATGTCCTTGAGTTGCTGGGCAGCGCTCCTGAGGGGGGCTTCCGCGGTTTCGATGAGATGGGGGATTTTTTTCTGTTTCTCCTTGATGTCCATGATCCGGAGATCAAGGGCCTGCAGGTCGACCAGCGGCTGAAGCTGTGGGTTCAACTGTGCCTCTGTTCCATCATCGTGCTCGGCTTACGACGCGTACCGGACGGCTGGTGGGCCCACCAGGACTCGAACCTGGGACCAGCTGATTATGAGTCAGCCGCTCTGACCACCTGAGCTATGGGCCCCGTAGGTTCTCCCGCCCTGGCGACTGTGCCAGACGCATGGCCAGGAGGACAATTCTAAGACCGCCAGGGGACCGGTGTCAATCAAAGCCGCTCTCTCCATCACTCCGCCCGAGCCCCTGCCCGACGATACTACAAGCTTTCGACGAAGCTCTTGAGCTTCTTGCTTCGACTCGGATGACGCAGCTTGCGGAGGGCCTTGGCCTCGATCTGCCTGATCCGTTCCCGTGTCACCTCGAAATCCTGGCCGACCTCCTCCAGCGTGTGATCGGTGCTCTCTCCGATCCCGAACCGTTTCCTGAGGACCTTTTCTTCGCGCGGCGTGAGTGTCTCCAGCGCATTGTTGATCTGACGTTGCAGATCGTACCGAATCGCCGCCTCCAAAGGAGAAATGGCTTTCTTGTCCTCGATGAAGTCGCCCAGGTGGCTGTCCTCCTCTTCGCCGATGGGCGTCTCGAGCGAAATAGGCTCTCGGGCGATTTTCAGAATCTTGCGCACTTTATCCAGCGGCAGATCCATCCGTTCCGCGATCTCTTCCGGGGTCGGCTCGCGCCCGAGCTTCTGCACCAAATGGCGCGAGGTTCTGATGAGCTTGTTGATCGTTTCGATCATGTGCACCGGAATCCGGATCGTCCTCGCCTGGTCGGCGATCGCGCGGGTAATGGCCTGCCGGATCCACCACGTGGCATAGGTGCTGAACTTATAGCCACGTTTATACTCGAACTTGTCCACGGCTTTCATCAGGCCGATGTTGCCTTCCTGGATCAGGTCCAGAAACTGGAGTCCGCGGTTGGTGTACTTTTTTGCGATGCTGACCACCAGCCGGAGGTTGGCCTCGACGAGTTCGGCTTTGCCTCGTTTCACCTTCTCGGCCGCCAGATCGAGGTGGCGGACGGCATCCTTGATTTCATCGGCGGACACTAACGCTTCCTCGGTCTCGAGGCGACGGATACGGCCCCTGGCCGCCTGAAAGATCTTTTTGATCTCTTGCAGGGTCTCTTCAGAAAGACCGGTCTTGCGGCGGACGGCTAATAGATCGCGACGGCTCCGGCTGAGCCGCCGCAGGAGGTCCATCCCCGCCTCGCCGGACACGCTCAGTTTCCGCTGGCACTGCGCGATCTCCCGTTCCGCCGCGCGGATCTCCTGCGCCAGATCTCTGACGCGCTGGACCATCCGGTCCTTCAGGATCGCGTGCAGGTTGATCGAGTCCATTTTCTCGACCACCTGCAGTCGAATGTCTTTGATCTGCTGTTTGAGCCGATGCTGCCTGGCCGGTTCGCTTCCACTCCGCCGGCTCTTCTCATACAACGCCATCAGGGACTTCGACAGCTTGCGAACTTTGTTCAGCCCCTCGAACGTGTGGTCCCGGAGCTCCTTGTCGTCGTGCTCCGTGGGCTCCTCCTCGAACTCCTCTTCGTAGGCCGACACGATCTCCCGGATGTTGATCTTATCGGCCTTGAGCTTGTCCCGCAGCGACAGGACGAACTGGATGCCCATCGGCATGCCGAACACGACGGACGAAATATCCTTCTTTCCTTCTTCAATGCGCTTCGCGATCTCAATTTCGCCTTCCCGACTCAACAGGGCGACGCTGCCCATTTCTTTGAGATACAGCCTGACAGGGTCATCGGTCCGGCTGAGCACGCCTGGAGTGAGATCGATCTCCTTCTCGCCCTCCTCCAATTCCTCGGTCTCCGGGGCCTCCTCGGCTGCCTCACCGCCGTCGGCCATCTTCTGTGCGCGATCGCCTTCGGCGGCGTCGACGATCTCGATGTCCATCTCGCCGAAGATGGTCATGAGGTTGGAGAGCTGCTCGGACGACACCAGGTCGGCCGGCAAGGTGCTGTTCAGCTCCTCGTAGGTCAGGTAGCCTTTCTCCTTCCCGCGCGAGATCAGCTTCTTGACCTCACCGAGCAATTCTTCTTTGGCCATACTGATTCCCTACAGGCTCCGGCTCGGCGGCGAAGGATGCGATGGGAGGGACGGCGAGTCGGCCTTGCTCACGCGCATCGCGTTCACTTGCGCGTTCAACCGTTGCGCCTCTTCCGTACGCCCTGCCTGCTCGGCCGCTCTGAGTCTAACGATCAGCTCCCCGAACGCCAGTTCGCGCTGTTTCCGGTTCAGCGTCGCCAGGCACCCCTGCACGTAGGCCGGGATGTCATCATAATGCCGCTCGGACACCGACAGCTCCGTGGCGACCGGCCCGCATGCCGGATCGGCCACCGCCTCGTCGAGGGTCTCCCGGACCTGGACGCGACCATCCTGGTCCAGGTGCCGGTGCGCCATCTCCACAATCCGACGGCAGGCCGGCACGGAGAAGGCCTCGGCGTTCAACGCTCCAATATCCGCCGGACTCAGGTGTCCCTGCAGCAACAAGTGGACGAGGTCCCGTTCTTCGGGGATCCCCTTGAAGCGGCTGTCGTCCGCCGGCGGACCCGCCGACCGAACAGTCCTCCGTTCTTCCTTCGGCAGCAGCTCCGGGTAGCGTTCGATCAAGCGCTTCTGGCTGATCCCGAGTCGTTCCGCGACACGCCGGATGCACTCCTCCTTCTCGATTCTGTTGGCGGTTTTCTGAAGGATGCGCAGGATCTCGTCCACGCCGCGGATTCGATCTTCGAGGGCTCCCGATTCAGCGCTCTGCAAGCTGTGCTCGACCGCAAAGTCCAGCAGGGTGGGCGCGGACTGCTGGAGCTGCACGAACGAGTCAGCCCCATGCTTCCTCACGAATACGTCCGGATCGTCTCCGGCCGGGAGGGACACGACCCTGACCCCGATCCCGCTATCCACGAACAGATCCAGGGTCCGCAACGCTGCCCGCACGCCGGCCGGATCGGGATCGAACAACAACACCACTTTCGTGACGAAGCGCCGGATCGTCCGGACGTGATCGGGCGTCAGGGCCGTGCCGAGCGTGGCGACGACGTTGGTGATCCCGGACTGATGCAGCGCGATCGCATCAAAATAGCCCTCGACGATAATCATCGTGTCCTGACGGCTCGTCGCCTCTCGCGCCCGCTCCAACAGATAGAGCGTGCGCCCCTTGTTGAAGAGGGGGGTATCCGGCGAGTTGAGGTACTTCGGCATCCCGTCCCCGAAGATACGGCCACCGAAGCCAATCACCTTCTTGCGGAGATCGCAGATGGGCAGCATGATGCGCGAGCGGAACCGATCGTAGAAACCGCAGCCTCCTGTGAGTTGCGCCCCGCCTGCTCCCTCGGCACGATCAGCCCGGCCAAGAGCATGTCTTCTGTCGTGTAGCCCTCCTTCGTCAGCCGGCGCAACAGGCCGTCCCAGGAGTCCAGCGCGAAGCCAAACCCGAAGGCCTCGATGGTCTCGTTCGTCATGCCCCGCTCGTGGAGATAAGCCAGGGCCTCCTTGCCGGTCCTGGCCTCACGCAAGTTGCTCCGGAACCAGGCCGCCGCCACGTCATTGAGCTGTTCCAACCGCTCACGGTTGTCGGAGTTTTGCGCCGGTCTCGCGCCCTGGACGACCGGCACCTCGATGCCGGCCTTGCGGGCCAGCTCGCGCACCGTCTCGGGGAACGACGTGCCTTCGATCTTCATCACAAAGGTATAGACGTTGCCACCCACCCCGCACCCGAAGCAGTGAAAAATCTGGCGGGAAGGGCTCACCGTGAAGGACGGAGTTTTCTCGGCGTGGAAAGGACACAGGCCTTTCAGGTTCTGCCCGGTCCTGGATAAGGCCACGTAGCCGGACACCACCTCGGCGATGTCGGTCCGTTCCTTGATGTGATCGATGACGTCTTGAGGAATGAGGCCTTGGCTCACCGTCGATTCCGCTCCCGCCTCATGGTGTTGCCTCGAACCGAGCCGGCGACGCTGAACTGGAAGGGATTGAAAAGTCGCACAAAGTTGACTTGTAACTCTAACAGACCGAAGGAATCCGTGTCAACGGCGGGTTGTCGTGGCCATGCGGCCTTCGCTCCCGCATGACCTTTTCTTTTTTAGCCTAACGACTGGAGCAACGCGCGCATTTCCGGAATGAGGTCCACGCCACCGCTCGAGCGGCCCGATGTGGCCGCGTTGATGCCGGCCGTGAGGATTGGTTTAGCCTCTTCCTTCCGTCCAAGCTTAATTAGAGCACGAGCAAGGGCTAAGTGAGACGCGACATGCACGGGATCAAGCTGGACCGCAACGCGAAGATGTTCGACCGCCTCTTCCAAACTCCCGCCGTCCTGTAGCAGCTTGTTCCCAAGGCCGTACCGCCCCAAAAATCCCTTGGGATTCTTGGCCACCATCTGCCGGAACGCCTCAAGATCCATCCCGCCCTTTATCAGCTATCAAGTCTCAGAAAAAGGTGGCATTTCAGAAAACGGTTCCCGACACGTTTCTTACCATACCCGCTCACAGGGCATGCCTGGGCTCAGAGCGGACTTCGCCGGAGGAGCGGGGGACCCACCGAGACTCTGCCAGAAAGGAAAGCGGAAACCGGGTACCCGTTTGACGGGTGACGAGTCCGCGAAGGAATTTCCGAAGGCTTCCGTCGGGTACCCATTGCGGGGCCGCGTGCAATGGGTGATGAGTCCGGAAGGGTCGCTCCGGGAGGCGCGGGAGCGTTGAGCCAGGCATGCCATATTTCACCCCGGAGGCCAGTGCATGGGGCGGCCGCCGAGGACGTGGACGTGGAGGTGAAAGACGGTCTGTCCCCCGTGCTTCCCGGTGTTGAGCACCAGCCGGTAGCCGGAGTCCGCGATGCCCCTTTGTTTGGCGATCGCCGCGCCGGTCAGCAGCAGGTGCCCGAGGAAGCCGGCATCCGCCGCATTCAGCTCGGCGACCGACTGCACGTGCCGCTTCGGCACCACGAGCACATGGACCGGCGCCTGGGGATTGATATCTTCGAATGCCACCGCGCGATCATCTTCATGGACGATCTTGGAGGGAATCTTCTTCTCGGCGATCTTGCAGAAGATGCAGTCGCTCATTTGTGCCTCCCCCGTCGGTCCTGACCCCCTCGCCGCTGGCCCCCTTTTCTTCTCTCTGTGCGCGCCTGTTTCTGGTGGCTGGTCCTCCGTTCGGCCCTCTCTCTTCTTTCCCTGCCGCTTCGACGCTCCTGGTCGCCTCGTTCCATGGTGTGCCCCTCCCCTGTCCCGGTGCGTTGCGGGCGAAGACCGGGTTTCCCGAACCTCCGCGCGAGCTCCTGATAGATCTCCTGGGGCTCGATCTCCTGATAGCCCAGAACCAGGAGGGTGTGAAACAGGAGATCGGCCGCCTCGTAAATGATCTCTTCGCGCTTGCCACCCTTGGCGGCCAGCGCGACCTCTCCTGCCTCCTCGACCACCTTCTTGAGAACCTTGTCGGCGCCACCGCGCAGCAGTGAGGACACATAGGAATCCGGTTTGGGCGACCGCTTCCGATCCTGAATCGTCTGGTACAGCCGCTCGAGGATACCGCCGAAGGCATCGTGTGTCTTGTGCCCGTCGGCCTTCCCGTCGGACTGCAGGCGGGTGAAGAAGCAGGCCTTCTCCCCCGTGTGGCAGGTGGGGCCGACCGGCTCGGCCTTGACCAGGACGGTGTCCCCGTCGCAGTCCACAAACAGGTCCTTCAGGATCAATCTATGTCCGGAGGTCTCCCCTTTCTCCCAGAGCCGGTTCCGCGAACGGCTCCAGAAGTGGACGGACTTGGTCTCCAGCGTCTTCTGGAGGGCGTCGGCATTCATGAAGCCGAGCATGAGCACGGTGCCGTCCCGCCAATCCTGCACGACAGCCGGGATCAAGCCCTGATCATCGAATTTGAGGTGCGTGAAGTCCATTGTTTAAGAGGACCGCTTCTTCTACTCGTTACTCGTCACTTATCACTGGTCATCCTCACCGCGATGCCGCGCTCGCGTAGGTAGGCCTTGGCCTCGGGAATGGTGTGGGTCCGGTAGTGGAAGATAGACGCCACCAACACGGCATCGGCACCACCATGGATGAACCCCTCGTACAGGTGCTCCAGCGTCCCGGCCCCGCCCGAGGCAATCACGGGGACGGAGACGGCCTCGGACACGGCCGCCGTGAGTTCCACATCATAGCCCTTGAGGGTGCCGTCCCGGTCCATGCTGGTCAGGAGAATCTCACCGGCTCCGTAGCCTTCCATCCTGCGCGCCCATTCCACCACATCCAGTCCTGTCGGTCGTCGTCCTCCGTGGGTGAAGACCTCCCATCCGGCCGCGGGAGCCTGGCCCCGTTTGGCGCCATTGGCATGATCCTTCGCGCTAGTGGCACGACGCTTTGCGTCAGTTGTACGACGCTTTGCATCAGTCGCACGGCGCTTCGCGTCGATGGCCACCACGATGCACTGGGTGCCGAACCGCTCGGCCGCGGCTTTCACGAAGTCCGGCTGCTCGACCGCCGCCGTGTTGATACTGACTTTGTCCGCCCCGGCTGTCAATAAGGTGCGGATGTCCTCCAGGGTCCCCACGCCGCCCCCCACGGTCAGCGGCATGAACACCTGCTCCGCGGTCCTCGTCACGACACCCAGGATCGTCTTCCGGTTTTCATACGAGGCCGTGATGTCCAGAAAACAGAGCTCGTCCGCGCCGTCCCGGTCATACGCCTTGGCAATCTCGACCGGATCGCCCGCGTCGCGCAGGTTCACGAAGGACACGCCTTTCACCACACGGCCGTCCTTCACGTCCAGGCAGGGAATGATGCGTTTGGTCAGCATGACGGATGTTGGAAAAGGCCTCCAGCTTCGTTCCCGCTCGCTGCGGCCCCGCTGGACGGCCTTTTTGATTATCCTGCAGGTGCACGAACGAGCTAGAGAGAAGAGTATACCGTTCTGGCCCGGTGGTGAGAAGTGGCTAGCCGGCGACCGCCGCCAGCGCGGCCTTGAGGTCCAGTTTCCCGTCGTAGAGCGCCTTGCCCACGATGACTCCCTCAATGCGTGGGTCGAGCGCCTGGATGGCCCGGATGTCCTCGATTCGGGTGATCCCGCCGGACGCGATCACCGGCACGGGCGAGTCCTTCACGAAGGCTTTCAGGGACGAGAGATCCGGTCCTTCCAACATCCCGTCTCGGGAGATATCGGTGTAGATCACGCCGGCCAAGTTCAGGCCTGCAAGCGTCTTGACCAGGTCGCGAGCCGAGGTGTCCGACACGGCCGTCCATCCCTTCACCGCCACCTTCCCGTTTTTGGCGTCAATGCCGACCAGGATACGCTCCGGGAACAGTTCGCAGGCATCTTCCAGCACGGCACGATCCTGGAGCACGGCGGTGCCCATCACGACCCGCTTCGCGCCGCATCCGAGATACGTCCTCACCGTGTCGAGCGTCCGGACCCCGCCCCCGACCTGGATCGGGACCGACACCGCATTCAGGATGGCTTCGATCTGGGCAAGGTTCGCCGGCCGGCCTTCGATCGCCCCGTTCAGGTCCACGACGTGGAGCAGCGGGGCGCCGAGCTGCTCCCACTGCAAGGCCACCGCGACAGGATCCTCGGAATAGATCGTCTCCCGGCGCATGTCTCCCTGCCTGAGACGGACACAGCGCCCGTCCTTCAGGTCTATGGCGGGAATCAGAAGCACGGGCGGCCCTTCTGTTCAGCGCCGGATATCAACGGGGCGACCGCCCGCCGAACGGAAAACTGCGGATCACGCGCTCGGCGCCATACTCGGCCAACTCCTCGGCCGTGACGAACGCAAATCCCCGCCGAACCGATCCGATGAAATCCTCGTTCATCGGCCGTTGTTTCTCGTAGTAGTTGCCGGCCCACAAGACGGTGCCGTCCGCAGCGACCAGTTTCACCTCGAAGCCCACCGCGGCAGGGTCAGCGCCCAATTTACTGCCGACCCGCTCCTGGTACACCAGCACTCGTCCAAAGAGCGCTGCATCAGCCGACAGTCGTTGCGCGACCTGCCGGGCCCTCTCTTCCGGCGTGAGCTCCCGCGCCGCGGGCCCGAGCGCTTTCAACGCGCCGGCCGCTTGGTCCGGCGGGAGAAACCGGACTCCCTCCCAAAGTTTGAGCCTCCCATACACAATCTGCGTGATCTTCCCGGCCGCCTGCGGGGGAACCGTGGCGGTCGGCTGGTCCAGCTTTTCAGTCGCCTGGGGGGCGGCAAATGAAATATCGGACCGTTTGGCTCCCTGCGGGGCTTGGATCTCGGGGACGTTCGGGGAAGTGACCTGAGGAGTGGCGAGCGCCTCGAACGGCATCACCACCACCGTTTTGACACGATACTCGTCGATCTTCGGCGACGTCTCGATCGTCACCTTGGACGGAACGCATCCTCCCAGGACCAGGAGGGTCGCAGCCAGTGAAACGCGCTGGGCAGCTTGCCGCTGAGGCCCGATCACGCTTTCCTCATCTCCATGCGCCGAAGTTCCGGACGATGCGGAGGCCGACCGTTTGGCTCTTTTCAGGGTGAAACTGGCAGGCAAAGACGTTGTCTCGCCAGATGCTCGAGACGAACGGGATCCCGTACTCCGTCATCGTGCAGGCCACCGAGGGATCGGAGGGCTCCACGTAGTAGGAGTGCACGAAATAGAAGTGGGCTCCCGTCTCGACGCCTCGTAAGAGCGGCGCCTCACGCGTGATCGTCAAGGCGTTCCACCCCATGTGAGGGACTTTGAGCCGAGGGACAGGCACCCTTGCGGGAGCCAGTCCCCCGGGAAATCGCTTGACCCTGCCGGGCACGAGATCCAACCCTTTGTGAAGGCCGAACTCCTCGCTTTCGGTGAACAGGAGCTGGAGGCCCAAGCAGATCCCGAGGAACGGTTTTCCGCGAGCGATCGCGGCTCGAATGGGCTCGATCAATCCGTACTGCTCGAGGTTGGCCATACAGTCGGCAAAGGCCCCCACGCCCGGCAGCACGAGATGGCTGGCATCGTTCAGGATCCGGCGTTCACGCGTCACGACCGCCTGATGTCCCGCGGCTTCGAACGCCTTCTGGACGCTCCTGAGGTTGCCCATGCCGTAGTCGATGATGGCAATCATGGGTGAACTCGCCTCTACAGCTTTCCTTTCGTCGACAAGACCCCGGCCAGCCGGTCATCCAGCGCGGTCGCCTGATCCAACGCTTTCGCCAACGCCTTGAACACCGCCTCCATGATGTGGTGCGGATTGCGGCCGTAGAGCAAGTTGATATGGAGGTTCAGCGCCGCGTGGGTCGTGAAGGCTTGGAAAAAATCCTCGAAGAGTCCGAGGTCAAAGGCCTTGATCCGGCGCTGCGGAAGCTCCACGCGATAGACCAGATAGGGCCGGCCGCTGAGATCCACGCTGACCTGGGCCAGGGTCTCGTCCAGCGGGACCAACGCCCATCCGAACCGGCGCACCCCCTCCTTCGTCCCGAGCGCCTGCTTCAGCGCGTCGCCGATGACGATGCCGACATCCTCGACCGTGTGATGGTCGTCGATCTCTGTATCTCCCTTGGCCTGAACCGTGAGATCGAAGAACCCGTGCTTCGCCAAGAGGGTCAGCATGTGGTCCAGGAAGGGGAGCGTGGTCTTGATCTGGCCCCGGCCGGTTCCATCCAGCGTCAGGTCAACCTTGACCGCCGTCTCGGTGGTGGTCCGTTCGATGGTGGCCTGGCGATTGGCTTTTGCGGTCTTCATACCTGTCGGCTCTCCACTGATTTGGCGTGCGCATCCAGCCCTTCCATGTGCGCGATCCGCGAGAGATGGTCTCTCACTTTGACCAGCTCCTCTTTGCTGTAGGCGATAATGTTGCTCTTCTTGACGTAATCGTCAAACGAGAGCGGCGAGAAGAATCGTGCGGTGCCTCCGGTGGGCAGGACGTGGTTCGGTCCGGCGACGTAGTCCGCTACCGCCGGCGGGGTGTAGCGGCCGAGGAACAACGCCCCGGCATGCCGGACTTTTTCCAGGTAGTCGAACGGCCGGTCCACCGACAGCGTCAGATGCTCCGGGGCGATGTCATTGGCGAGATCGATTGCCTCCTCCATACTGGCGACCACGAACGCGACCGCGTAGCGAGCGAGCGACTTGGCGACGATCTTCATCCGATTCAGCCGCTTGAGCTGATCCTGCACCTGACGGACGACCTCCTTGGCCAGGCGGTCGGAGGTGGTGACCAGGTACACCCGGGCTTCCTCATCGTGTTCCGCCTCGCACAGCAGGTCGGCCGCCACGTGAACCGGATTGGCGGCCTCGTCGGCGATCACCAGGAGTTCACTGGGGCCCGCGATCATATCGATATCCACCGTGCCGTAGAGAAGACGTTTCGCCGTGGCCACAAAGATGTTGCCCGGCCCCACGATCTTATCCACCCGTGCGATGGTCTTTGTCCCGTATGCCATGGCGGCGATCGCCTGCGCGCCTCCGATCCGGTACACCTCGTCCACGCCGGCGATGTCGGCGGCCACGAGCAGGTAAGGGCTGATCCCGACCTTGGAAGCCGGCGTGCACATCACGACCCGCTTCACCCCGGCCACCTTCGCCGGAATCGCGCACATGAGGACTGAGGACGGATAGACCGCCTTCCCGCCGGGCACGTAGAGCCCCACGGCATCCAGCGGCACGACCACCTGCCCCAGCGTCGCTCCGTTGTCCTGGTACATCCAGGTCTTGCTCCGTTGCCGCTCGTGGAACGCCATGACCCGCTGCGCGGCATAGCGAAGCGCGTCTCCCTCCTCCTTCCGGATCTGGTAGTACGCTTCCTTGACCTGTTCCGGGCTGACGCGGAACTGCGGGGGCTTGAGAGACACCTTGTCATATTTCTTCGTGTAGCGGACGAGCGCCTGATCCCCGCCGCGAGCGACCGCGCTGAGAATAGTCCTCACGGTCGTCTCTACGGCGCCACCCTGCAAATTGGATCGAGTCGTGATCCGCTTGACCATGACCTTGAAGGCCCGGTCTGTACTCGCTATCACTTTCATGGCCGCTCCCTCCGCCGCGTCATGATCCCACCGCATGCAAGGCCATGGTCCGGGCGCTCACCCGCCCTGGCCTTGATCCCTCGGGCTACGTGTTCGCCCACCGTTCCCCGATCGGCCGTCCCGTAGCCTGGCGATCAGATCGGTGAGGCCCCCATGCTTCATCTTCAGGCTGGCGCGGTTCACGATCAGCCTGGCAGTGGACTCCGCGATGACTTCGACTTCAACCAGATCATGGGCTCTGAGGGTTCTCCCGGTGGAAACCAGGTCCACGATGCGCTCGGCCAGCCCGACGACGGGCGCGAGCTCAATCGACCCGTAGAGCTTGATGATCTCGACGGCAATCCCTTTTTGATTGAAGTACCGTTCGGTGATGTTCGGATATTTGGTCGCGACCCGGATTTTCGACGAGAGCCGGTCGTGCAGCTCCTGTCCCCGGAGCGCGGCCACCACGATCCTGCATGCGCCGAATTTCAGATCCAATGGTTCGCAGACATCCCGGTCCTGCTCCAGCAGCATATCCTTGCCGACCACTCCGGCATCGGCCGCGCCGTACTCCACGTAGGTCGGCACATCGCTCGGCCGCACGATCAGCAGCGTGGTCTCATTATCGGGGCACGTGAACACCAGACGGCGGCTCTCAGCCGACAGCCCGTCGCTGGCATATCCCGCCTGCTTGAACCGTTCGAGGGTCGGCGCGAGCAACTTCCCTTTCGACAACGCGACCGTGATCATGCTCTTCGACCGGCCGCGGCGACGCCGGTCCCGCCCTTCACGCGTCGAATCATCGCCCCCAGGCCGCCCAGCTTCTCCTCGATCCGTTCATACCCGCGATCCAGATGATACACCCGGGAGATCACGGTGTCCCCCTCCGCCGCCAGCCCGGCCAGAATCAGGCCTGCGCTGGCCCGGAGGTCAGACGCCATGACCGGAGCGCCGGTCATCTTCTCGATCCCGTTCACCACCGCGTGGTTGCCTTCCACCTTGATGTCCGCCCCCATGCGCCGCAACTCCGGAACGTGGATGAATCGGCTTTCGAAGACCGTTTCGGTGATCATGCTCGTGCCCTGGGCCACACACATCAGCGCCATCATCTGCGCCTGCATGTCGGTCGGAAATCCCGGATAGGCGAATGTCTTGACATCCACCCCTCTCAGCCGCCGCGGGGCCTTGAGGCGGATGCTTTCCTTACCCTCGACCAGCTCGGCGCCGGCCTCGCGCAGCTTCATGACCACCGCTTCCATGTGCCAAGGCAGGCACCCTTCGACGCAGATGTCGCCACCCGTCATCGCCCCGGCCGCCAGGTAGGTGCCGGCTTCGATCCGGTCCGGAATCACTTCGTGATCGGCTCCGTGAAGTGCCTGCACGCCCTCCACCGTGATCACATCAGAGCCGGCCCCCGCGATCCTCCCCCCGCGTTTGGCCAAGAATGCGGCCAGATCGGCCACCTCGGGCTCCTTGGCCGCGTTCTCGATCACCGTCGTCCCTTCGGCGAGGCAGGCCGCCATCATCAAATTTTCGGTGCCGGTCACGGTGGGTGTATCGAGGCAGATCCTCGCCCCTCTCAGACGCCCGGCCTTCGCCCTGATGTACCCGTGCTCAAGAGTCAGGTCGGCGCCAAGCCTCGCCAAGCCGGCCAGGTGCAAATTCACCGGTCTCGTTCCAATGGCGCAGCCCCCGGGCAGTGACACGGTCGCTTCGCCCCATCGCGCGAGCAGGGGTCCCAACACCAGGACCGACGCGCGCATCGTCTTGACCAGCTCGTAGGGAGCCTCGGTGGAACGCAGGCGTTCCACGCTCACCGCCACTTGGCTTCCCTCAGTCCTGACCGAGGCCCCTAACAGATCAAGGAGCTTGCTCATCGTGACGACATCCACCACCCGGGGGACATTGGTGATGACGCATTCCCCTCCTCCCAGGATGGTCGAAGCCAGGATCGGGAGCGCCGCGTTTTTCGCTCCACTGACCCTGACCTCCCCGCGCAGAGGCTTGCCACCTGTGATGACGATCCGATCCATCTTCAGCCCCGAGTGCCGAGTGCTGAGTCCTGAGTGCTGAGTATTATGCTTCGTAGCCCCCGCTTCAACTCAGCACTCATTACTCGTTACTCAGCCCTTCTTAAGAAAGCACACCACCCGCTCGATGCCCGCGGCATCCGGTGTCGTTCGGATCCAGTCGTACCCGCCTCCCACCAAGGCCATGCGACGGAGCCGATCGGCCTGGCCTAGTCCCACCTCCAGGGCCAGAAGCCCCCCCGGCGTGAGAAACTCGGGTGCTTCGTCCAGCAGTCGGCGGTGGAGGGCCAGACCGTCCACCCCACCGGCCAGAGCCAGCTTCGGTTCGAACGAGCCCACTTCGGGGGGAAGACCGGCCACCTCGCCGTCAGCGATATACGGGGGATTGGAGACGACCGCCGCCAGCCTTCCCTCCAGGCCACGACCCCGGAGCGGTTCGAAGAGATCCCCCGTCAGGAAGACCACTCGATGCTCCACTGCATGTCGCGCCGCATTGCTCCGGGCCAGGTCCAACGCCGCCGGAGACAGGTCTGTCGCATACAGCGACGCGGACGGGAGCGAGTGCGCCAGCGCCACCGCGACGCATCCTGACCCGGTGCCGATATCGGCGATCATCGGATGAGAACCGGAGACGCAGTGCCGCAGGACCTCCTCGACCAGCAGCTCGGTTTCGGGGCGGGGGATCAGCGCCGCCGGCCCCACCTCGAACTCCAGGCCGCAAAACTCCTGCGTGCCCAGAATAAACTGGAGCGGTTCGCGCGCAGCCCGTCTCCCAAACAGCTCAATCGCCCGACTCCGGTCTTCTGCCGTGACCTGCCGCTGTCCTTCCAGCCGAAGCGTCAGGCGTGAGGCTCCGAGTGCGAAGTCCATGATCCAGACCGCCTCATGCTCGGCGTTCCGGATCCCGCTCGCCGACAGGATCGAGATCCCCTCGCGGAGCAGGCCGGCGAGGGTCGTGGGTCTGACTTCAGCCGTGTGGCTCACCGAGGCCTCCATTCGCCCGCAACCCTTCCACGATCTCGTCCAAATCACCGGCCAGTACCTGGTCGAGCTTGTGCAGCGTCAGACCGATCCGATGATCCGTCACGCGGTTCTGCGGAAAATTGTACGTCCGGATCTTTTCGCTGCGGTCTCCCGTGCCGACCTGGGACTTGCGGGTCTGGGCAGTCTCCGCTTCTTGCTTCGCTCGTTCGGCCTCCACGATCCGCGCGCGGAGTGTCCTCATCGCCTTGGTGCGATTCTTCAGCTGGGAGCGCTCGTCCTGACAGGTCACCACGACTCCCGTGGGCAGGTGCGTAATCCGCACGGCCGAGTAAGTCGTGTTGACGCTCTGGCCGCCGGCGCCCGACGAGCAGAAGGTGTCGATCCTGAGATCATTGGGGTTGATCTGCACGTCGATCTCCGCCACTTCGGGCATCACTGCGACGGTCACCGTCGAGGTATGAATGCGCCCGCTGGCCTCGGTGGCCGGGACCCTCTGCACACGGTGCACGCCGCTCTCGTGCCTAAAATGCCCGTAGGCTCCTTTTCCTTCCACCAGCATGATCACGTCCCTGTAGCCGCCGATGCCGGTCTCGTGCGCCTCCACGACTTCCGCGCGCAAGCGTTTCTTTTCGGCGTACTTCACGTACATCCGAAACAGGTCTCCGGCAAAGAGGGCGGCCTCTTCACCGCCCGTTCCCGCACGAATCTCCACGAAAATATTCTTCTCGTCGCGGGGGTCCTTGGGGGCCAGCAGCTCGAGGGCCCGCCCCTCGATCTCGCGCCTGCGCGCCTGCAGCCTGCGAGCTTCATCGGCCGCGAGCTTCTGCAGCTCAGCTTCTGCGCCAGGGTCCTTCAGGATCTGGTCCGCCTCGTCAAGCTCTCTCAGCACCACGCGGTACTCGTAGAACAGCTCGGTGAGTTCCTGGATTTCGGTCCGTTCTTTATTCAATTTATGGATGAGCGCCGGTTGATTGAGGACGGACGGGTCGATGAGCTGCTTGTTCAGCTCCGCATAACGGTTCGCCACCGCCTCCAATTTCAAGAACAGCGGAGACTCAGTCTCCGAGGTGTGCGTGTTCGCCATAACGTCTCACAGGCCCCAAAAACAAAAAGACCTGCCCCTCGGCGAGGCAGGGTCCTTTCGTGTGTCCCTGAGCGGCCCTACTGTTTCTTCTTCGCGTACTTCTTCTTAAATCGCTCCACACGGCCTTCGGTGTCCACGATCTTCTGCGTCCCCGTAAAGAACGGATGGCAGCTCGAGCAGATATCCACCTTGATATCACCGACCGTGGAACGAGTTTTGAACTTTGCGCCGCAGGCACAGCTGACCATCGCCTCCTTGTAAGCCGGATGAATCCCCTGTTTCATGTCCGCTCCTAAGCGAGCAGCGAACAGCGGGTAGCTGGCAGCCAAGAGAACCGAATTTCAGGCTGTTCGCTATTCGCTATCAGCTATTGGCTATGTTACCGGTTCATCGACTGCAGAAAATCCTGGTTCGACTTCGTCCCGCCAATCTTGTCCATCAGAAACTCCATCGCTTCCATCGTGCCGAGCGGACTGAGCACCTTCCTGAGGATCCACATCTTATTCAACCGATCCCGGTCCACCAGCAGCTCTTCCTTGCGGGTACCGGACTGACTGATATCGATCGCGGGGAAAATCCGCTTGTCGGCCAACCGGCGATCCAGGTGGACCTCCATGTTGCCGGTGCCTTTGAACTCCTCGAAGATGACGTCGTCCATTCGACTGCCGGTATCGACGATGGCGGTGGCCATGATCGTCAGGCTCCCGCCGTTTTCGATGTTCCGGGCCGCCCCGAAGAACCGCTTCGGACGCTGGAGCGCGTTTGAATCCAGCCCGCCCGAGAGGACCTTTCCGCTGGGAGGCGCAATGGTGTTATAGGCCCTGGCCAGCCGGGTCAGGCTGTCCAGAAGAATCACCACGTCCCGTTTGTGTTCGACCAGCCGCTTGGCCTTCTCCAGCACCATTTCGGCCACCTGGGCATGGCGCTGAGGGGGCTCATCGAACGTCGAGCTGATCACTTCCGCCTTGACCTGCCGCTGCCAATCCGTCACCTCTTCTGGGCGCTCGTCGATCAGGAGCACGATCAGGGTGGCCTCGGCATGGTTCTTGAGAATCGCCCGAGCGATCGCTTGCAGGAGCATGGTCTTGCCGGTCCTGGGCGCCGCCACGATCAGTCCCCGTTGTCCCTTGCCGATCGGCGTAATCAATTCCATCACGCGGGTGCAATATTCTTCAGGATCGAATTCCAGATGGATCCGCTCTTCGGGGTAGAGGGGCGTCAGGTTGTCGAACAGGATCTTATCCCGCGCAACCTCCGGATCCTCGAAATTGACCTTTTCCACCTTAAGGAGGGCGAAATACCGTTCGCTCTCCTTCGGAGGACGGATCTGCCCGGACACGATATCACCGGTCCTGAGATTGAAGCGGCGGATCTGAGAGGGAGAGATATAAATGTCATCCGGGCCGGGCAGGTAATTGGAATCCGGCGCCCGAAGGAACCCAAAGCCGTCCGGCAAGGTTTCCAGGACTCCCTCTCCGAAGATCACACCGTTCTTTTCGGTCTGAGCCTGGAGGATGGCAAAGATCAACTCCTGCTTGCGCAGGTTGGGCGCTCCTTCGATCTTGAGGTCCCGGGCCACTTCGTTCAGATCAGCGATGGTCTTCTGCTTCAACTCTGCAAGATGCATGGTCGTCTCCCTTGACACGAGGCTCGCCGACTCAACGGGCCCCTCTGGGTCCGAAGTCGTGACGAGCGACAGTACAGTTGATGTCGAACATGGACGAACTGGTGAAGGTGAATATGCCTGTCAGGAGAGGTGGCCCGCGAAGGACTATTGGTTACTGTTGTTCACTGCCGCTCTGGCGCTTCCATCACGTGATAGTCGGTCGCTACCTCAGTCACGGGGAAACGCTCCCCCTCTGTCCGACTGCCTAGCTTCAGAAGATGATGGCTTGATTCGAGATCAGCCCCGGGAAGCTACACAGGGTTGGAAGTGAATTTCGGCCGATTCGGAAAGCGAAGACGCCTATAATACTATCGGTCGATGGTTTTTTTGTCAATAGCAATTTTCTCATGTCGCTGTGGGCCTTTTCCGGGTACCCCGGCAAGAGGGAACCGTATGCGCCGTCTCAACTCACCGTTGCTTGACAGCCATGTTTGTGCTAAACAGGTAAACAGTTTATGGCGCACCGAGAAGAAGGACAGAACTTAGAGAAAATCTTCACCCTCTCCGAGGCCAACCGCCTGCTCCCCCAGCTTGAAGAACACCTGACCGCCGTGAAGCGGGGGAAAGCGGTCCTGCTCCGCACGAAGGACGAGGTCAAAAAAGCCAGTTCCAAAGCCCAGTTAGGAGGGGGCAGTTATGCCGGCCCGCATTATCTCATGGCGCTCGAACTCGTCAGCGAGCATCTTCAAGAGATCCAAGAACTGGGCGTGCTGGTGAAGGATCTCGAGATCGGGCTCTGTGACTTCCCGCATCTAATGGACGGGCGGATCGTGTACCTGTGTTGGAAGTTGGGAGAGACCGAGGTCCAGTGGTGGCATGAAGTCAACAGCGGATATTCGGGTCGGCAGCCCCTGGAGCGCGAGAAGGAATCCTAATACGCCGGCCATGAAATTCGTCATCCTCGGCTTCGATGGGCCGGAGGGAGAAGCCAAGCGCAAGCTTCACCGGCGCGCCCACCTCGCTCGAATGGAACCGCTGGACGCTCAAGGGCGGGTGGTGCTGGCAGGTCCGCTGATCGACAAGACCGGCAGCCTCATCGTCATCGAGGCCGAGTCGCTCGCAGACGCGGAGGCGTTCGCCAGAGAGGACCCCTACACGGTCAACGGGGTCTTCGAGCGGGTGGAGGTCCACCCGTTCCTTCAGGTCTTTCCAAAGGAGAATCGCGGCCGGTAGCGGCATTCCGGCCCCGTCACCCGCACGCGCCCCGCTGATTCTGCCAGCGCGATCGCCGCCTTCCACCTCGAGCCTCCACCGCCTTCAATTCGAGTCCGCATTGCCGGCGCAGGGCATGAGCGATATAGTATGAGCATGGGATGGCGAGTCTCCTCCGCGTGGCTGATGATGACGGCCTTGTTGAGCACCCCGGCGTTCGCCGAGAACGTGAAGGTGGTCGTGGCCGACGCCAGTTACGTGATGGGTGACGCCGACACGCTGGCTGGGGCGGAAGAAAACGCGCTGCTGAGAGCCAAACGAAAGGCGGTTGAAGAGACGGGAGTCTACATCGAGGCGTTATCCCAGGACATCGAAACACAGGCCGCCGGCAAAACCTCTCGCCTGAATTCCTTGGGGGTGCGGACGCTGACCGCCGCCGTGACGGAGGTCGAGACGTTGGAAAAGCGGCGGTCCCTGGACGACGAGCGCCTCGTGTTTTACGTCAAGATTCGAGCCACGGTCCACCTCGACACGCTGGCGCAAGCAATTGCGCGCCTGCAGTCCGACGAGCGGCTGGCGGAGCACCATCGCCAGCTGCAGTCGGAGAACAAACAACTCAAGACCGAATTGGACCAGCTTCGCAAGCACCTTCAGGAGTCCGGCACCCGCGAGACGGAGCAGGCCTCCGCCCTGAAAAGTCGCCGTGCTGCGGGTGACCTGGTCCGGTCAGCGATGCAGGTCACAAGCCTGCCTGAGAAGATCGACCTCGCGTCCCAAGCCATCGCCGTCGACGGCCGCAACGTGGACGCCTATATCGTGAGGGGTCAGACCTACCTGCGGGTCGCGTCCCTGGCTTCCTCAAAGAAGAGCAAACGGGACGAGCTGAACGGCTATGTCGACCAGGCGATCTCGGATTTTGATCGGGCTCTGACCCTTGACCGGAGCAGCACGTGGGCGCTGCTGGGGCGAGGCGATGCGCACACGTGGCAGCGGAAGATGCCGGAAGCGGCTCAGGATTACGAACGAGTCCTCGAGCTCGATCCGCTCTTCGACATCGCACGTGAACGGTTGATCACTCTCTCTACGACGATCGCGAAAAAACAGACGGCGGCGCGACAATGGCGGCAGGCCCTCGCCACCCTTGACAAGTTGCTGAACGCGGAGATCCCCCAGAGCTGGGCGGCACAGCAGAAGGAAGCCTATCTCCTGCGAAGCCACATCTATACGAAATTAGGAGACCTCGAGTCGGCCGTCGAGGATCTGACGACCGTGGTGCGGGTTGACCCGTCGAACGCGCAGGCGCTTCTGCGCCGGGCTCAACTCTACCAACGCCTGATGCAGGGCAGACTGGCCAAGGACGACTTTGAACGGGCTTGCGACCAGGGCCTGGAAGAAGCCTGCGCGGCGGTCCGATAACGGCCTCGCCAGCCCCCCTCTGCCGCTCCGCAGAGCTCCCCGACAAGACGGGATTTCGCCGGTGGGATAGAGAAGTTAGTCGTTGACATTCGGAAGAGAGAATCGCTATACTACGCGGTCAGTTCGGCGCGAGATTGCATGAATATCCTCAATGACTTGGGCCCGGAAGGCCCATGCGCTTTTACGTCCCTAGACCATAATCTCCGAGGGGTAGGCCTTCTGCCGGCTTGCTAAATACTGTAGCGAAGCCTAGAGTCAGCGTAATTGACGTGACAGGGTGTTGGCCATCGTCTGAGGGGGAATTGGTTCTGATGACTGACTATCGTGTGGTGCCGGGACCAGAGGCTTATTTTACACCCTCGGCAGCCAGGATGGGCATTGTGCTTCCGGAACCGGGAGAAGCCCATATTGAAGGGGTGATTGTTCCGGAAGAGAAGGCGATGGAGTACGCCGCTCGGAAGCTCTTGGATGCCAAAAACCCCACGCTTCATCCCGGACCGTTGGTCCTCTGGAATTGGAATGAGAAAGCAGCCAAAAAAGCCAAGGCCATTAAGATCCTGGCGGAGTGTATCCCGGCCCGCATTATTCCGATGCCGGATTACCGACCGAAGTATCCGAAGATCAATCCGGACGTGGAGATCAACCCCAATCACCCCAACCTCACCATCTGGCACAACAAGGAGGATGTGTGCCTGTTCGTGGGGGTGCACTGTCATCAGGCCAATCTTTCGCTGAAAATTATTCGAGGCGGGACGGACTGTTTTACGATTGCCATGTGTGCCCAAGCTGGCCATGAGGATGCCATGCTGTCATTTCGAGATGCCACGGCCGAGAAAATCCTCAGGTTGGCGGAATGGGTGAGTAAACTCAAGGGTGTCCCGTTTGTCAGACCGGTTGACGAGAAGACGAGCGGTGACGGTGGGCATCGGTACAGTGACAACGTCTTTGTAAAATTGGCCGACGGAGGCTAACCATGGCAAACGAGCTCTCGGAAGTCCAGCGAAGTCTGATCGGGAAGCAGAACAAGAAAGGGCAGACCTACACGGACCCCCAACACCTGTTCTTCGAGGCACCACGGACGCCGGCGTTTTTCACGGGCAGCGAGGTCATCAAAGAGGCCATCCGTCGAGCCAGCGTGGACGTCATGGTGGCCTATCCCATCACCCCCCAGAGTGAAGCGGCAGCCTTGATCGGGGAGCTCTATGCGGAAGGGTATGTGGCTGATTACATGCGCGGGGAGAGCGAGTTCGCGGTGATGGGCCAGTGCGCCGGGGCGGCCTTCGGTGGGGCTCGTGTCTTCACCACCACCGCCGGACCTGGCACGATGCGGGCGTTCGAGAACTTTCCGATGTGGGTGGGGTCCCGGTTGCCCATCCAGGTGATCGTCACCTGCCGGGGAATCAACTCACCCCTGAGCATTCAACCCGATACCCTGGAGATGTACTTCCTGCTGGGGACGGGGATGCTGGTGTGGCATGCCGAGACCGCGCAGGACTTTTTTGACTGGATCCTCAAAGGGTATATCGTCGCGGAGCAACCGGACGTGCACCTGCCCATCGCCGTCTGCTGTGACGGTTTCTTTGTCACACACACAAAGGACACGGTGCTGCTCACGCCGCCGGAGATGTGTCTGCCGCCGTATGACCCCTACCGCTCGCCGGTTCCCTGCATGGACATGGAGACGCCGCCGGTCCGGATGATGCGAGATCCTTTTGTCATGAAGTCCAACTACATCAGTTATATGACCCACGCGTCCTGGCAAGAGGAAACCCGAGGGGCCTGTGAACGATCCCGCAAACACACCATTCCCATGATCGGTGGACTGATCGAGGCCGAAAACACGGATGCTGAGATCCTCATCGTGGCATCGGGCACCGCTGTCTCGCAGGGACGAGAGGCGATTCGGCTGCTGGAAGATGAGGGGATACGGGTCGGGCTGGTCAAGGTCAAGACCCTCCGGCCGTGGCCTGGTCAGGAAATCCGTGAAGCCACCAAGAATGCGAAGCATATTTTCGTGCCGGAGTTCAACGTGATCGGGTGGCTGGCCCAAGAAGTCAAAGCAACCATTCCCGATAACCACCGGGTGATTGCCGGACCCCATGTCGCAGGGGGCATGACGATGCCGGCGGAAGTCATCGTGGAAGCGATCCAGAAAGCTCTGGGCCGACATGTGACGACCCTTGCTGGGCGAGGAAGTTGAGCCTCAAACGCCTGAAAGGAGAGCGAGCATGAGCAAAGAGAAGATTCAGATCTGCCCGGAGTTTTATGACATCATGCCCCCCGAGTATCGTGATCTGGTGGAGCAGGCCACCTACGGGAAAGAGGGACGTGGTTGGAAGGACATCGGGCAAAGCAAGGAGCTCATTGAGAGTCACTCGCTCTGTGCCGGATGCCCTGAATCCATGGCATTCCGGTACATCCTGGCCTCCCTCCCTAACCCGGAAGACACCGTGATGGTGGGCTCGACCGGCTGCACCAGTCTGGTCTTTCCGATGGTGGCGGTGCACAACATCCACTCCCTCTTCGGAAACCAGAATGCCGTCGCGAGCGGACTGAAGCGCGCCCTCAGCGTCCGGTTTCCCGGTCGAATCAAGGATGTGGTCGTTCTGGCCGGTGACGGGGCGACCGTGGACATTGGCCTGGACATGACGCTCCAGGCCTGGTTCCGGCAGGAGAAATTCACCACCATCTGTTTCGACAATGAACTCTATGCCAACACCGGTGGACAGGAATCCGGCCTGATGCGAAAGGGCTTCGTGGCCAAGATGGCCCCGGTGGGCAAGACGTTCGACAAAGTCAGGCTGCCGGAGATCGCTCGCGAATCCGGGTGCGCCTACGTGGTCAACTGCACCGTGAGTAAGCCAAACCTGGTCGAGAAGGTCATCCGGAACGCCGTGCTGATCGCACGGGAAATCGGACCGACCTACCTGCAGCTGTACACCCCGTGCATTCTCGAAATCGGAAAGAACAGCATGGAGGGCCTCCAGGAGATGCGGGACTCCGAGAAGCCTGGGGAGCGGTTCCGGTATTACGAGTACGTCACGGATTCGGCGAAGCAGTTCTTGGCGGACTTGGAAGCCAAGGATAAACAGACGGCAGCCACGGCGATAGAGGCCTGACCCTATTGCTGGAAGGGTCCACCACTCATAGACGAGGGAAGACATGAGGAAGCGCACGAATATTCGGATGTCCGGACTGGGCGGTCAGGGTGCGGTCACGGCAGCCCACGTGATGGCCATGGCGGCAAATAAGGATGGGAAGTTTTCGATCTCGAACCCGTTCTTTGGCGCCGAAAAACGGATGGCCCCTGCGGAGAGTTATTGCCGGATCGGCTCGGAGCGCATTTATGATCGGGGCGAGCTCGTGTACCCGGACATTATTATGGTGTTCCACCCTCAGGTCATCACGTTACAGAAAAGCTATACTGCGCCCTTCTATTCGGGGATTAAGAAGGGCGGGGTTCTGATCATTAACTCGAATTCGGAGCTTCTCTCCGAGGAAGACAAGGCGTATCTGGCCAACCTCAATGTATCGGTCTATACCTTTGATGGGACCTCCCTCGCCATCGAGATCGCGGGCACCGAGCTCTCCTCCAACATGGCCATGATCGGAGCGGTAGCCGGCATCTCCAAGGTGGTGACGCTTGAGAGCTTAGACCTGGCCATCCAGGAACGCTTTGGAAAGAAGTTTGTCGCCTCCGGAGGAACGGCCTCACTGGATGAAGCGATCAAGAAGAAGTTTGCCAAGAAGGAGCAGTTGCTCGCGAAGAACATGGCCACGATCAGGAAATCCTACGAGTTGGCGGCTGCTTGGGCCGAGAGTGAGAAGCTGGCGGTCGCGGTGTAAGACATGGAGACGAAGCGGAATGTATAACGTCGCGTTCGTGGAAGACGAGAAATGCGTCGCGCAGAAGGGCTGTCGGCTCTGCATCATGTTCTGTCCGGAGGCTGACTGCATCCGGCTGGACACCCGGAAGATGAAGGCCTTCGTCGTCGTGGACCGATGCAAGGGCTGTGAGCTGTGTGTGGTCGTCTGCAACGCCGCCAAACACCAGGCCATCCTGATGGCCCCCGTCAACGGAGCCACGGGCGAGATCATGTTGGACAAGCAAAAGGCAGAGGCAGCGGCCTTGGGCCAGGCCTACCAAGGCTAACTTCCCGCCAGCGACACCAAGCCCCCATGCCTGCTCGCGATGGGGGTTTTTTATTCCTGGTCCTTCACGCGTGGAGAGTATGGCACACACCGCTGAGCCGCACACTTCTCGGCCGGCCGCATCCGAGCAGAAGGATCCCGTGCTAAAATTTCTCCAAGCCGAACCACATCGCACCTACACGGCCGAAGAGGTGGCCCGGTCCCTCACTCCTCAGGCCGCCAAAGATCCGCAGAAGAAGTCTCAAGCCATCGAGGAGATGACGACCGGTTTGCGCAAGCTCGTCGAGGCGGGCCACGCCGTCGAAATCGGTGCTGGATCGTTCAAAGCGCGGCTGTTCTTTGACAAAGAGGAAAAGAACATCGAGCACGCCTTTCTCGGAGGGATGGGGAACACGCTCTATGGCTTCCGATCCCCGATTTTCCGTCTGAATATCGGTGTTCTTTCCCTGTTCTTCGTCCGGGACAACCTGGCTGCGGTGTGGATGGTGACCATCCGGGATACCACGATCGGAAGAGATTTCAGCCTCACGCGACGTCTTCGAGACGGCGTCTATATGATCGGAAGTCGTCCCCCGGAGGCCGGGGAAGTTAATTACCTGCAGGTCGAAGGCAGATATATCGACAAGAAGCAGGTGACGATCACGTTATCCGGTGATGAGGTTGGTGTGGAGGACCATAATACCTTGAACGGCAGCCGCATCGACCTCCTTACCAGAGACGGGTTGACCCGGTATGAACAGCTCGCGGAAGCCTTCCTCCGAAGCACCGACCCCGGAGAGCACAAGAATATCGTCAAGCGAGGTCGCTTCGTGTTGGAAAAATTCTTGCACTCGCACCAAAATTTTGAAACCAGCTTCTTCAGCGCAGTGGTCGATTCGCTCCTTCTCACGGGGGCCGGAAGCGCTCGGAGGACATAACGGGACCGGTATGAACGAGGAGATCCGACAATCGGTTCTCGCCGCGGCCCTCGCGATTGAACGTCTGAACCAGGCGTTTGAAAAGCGTGCGGACGCGCTGCGACAGGCGGGGGATGCCAAGGCGCTCACACAATGGCTGACGGCGACCCATGCCATGCGCGACAGTGGAAACATCTATCTCTCCTGGGCAAAACACTACGCTCGCTCGGCAGGGACCGATGCAGCGGCAGAGGAATCAGAACCCGACGAGTTGCTTGATGAGGGGAGCTCGTGGCCGCCGGACCAGCACCTGGCGCCCTGATTTTTTATTCCCAGACTGCGGGGGGAGGACTCCGATGAGCAGGATACACGTGACCCATAAAGAATGCGGTGGGCCGGCTGTGGGAGATGACGATATCCATCCCGACCACCCACCGGCGTTCATGACCGAGGAGGCATTCTCCTTAACCTGCCTGACTTGCCTGGAGGAGATTACAGACCCCGCGGAGCTCGTCGCCTCCGAGATCTTGAGCCAGTAGCCGGCGGAGCCTGGCCGGAGCTCTGATCTCACAAATTTGACGCGCCCCCGGTTCGTTTATGCTACACTTCCGCATTGACTTGCACCGAAAGCCTGTCAAGCTCACCGGACACCACTGATTTCGTTCCCCGGTAGCTCAGTTGGTAGAGCGGTCGGCTGTTAACCGATTGGTCGCAGGTTCGAGTCCTGCCCGGGGAGCCAACCTCTTCTCATTCCACACCGTGACTGTCGCTCACCGCTAGGGCGTACCGTACGTGCCGGCCAGCTTTCTCTCGTTCGGCATCGTTCTTCATTTCGCAAATATCGCGAATCCAGGAAGCTGTTGGTGTACACTCACCGGGAGACCAGCCAGGGAGGCTGGTCGAGACGGGCTGGTTGCCGATGATCAAAACGATCCCCCTCGCCTTGCTGATCCTCATGCTCGCCTGTTCGTCTGCGAGCGCCACCTCGTACCTGATCGAGACAACGGATGGTCGAGAGATTGAAACCTCTATCTATTGGACAGAAGGAGGGGAGATCAAGATCGAGATCGGCGAAGGGGCCATCCTGGGGATTCCCAAAGGGGAAGTCAAACGAATCAAAAAAGTTGCGGGCGGGAAACAGTCGCATGCCGTAGAAAAGACCCCCGAGGAGGCCGCGTCGCCCAAACAAGGGCAAGATCCGCCCAACAGTCCAGACCACGTGGCAACCGATCAGGCGATGTACCAGAAGTTCGACGCGGGGGTGACCGCGTTCGACAGGAAGGTGTCCCAACAATTCAACGTCCTGAAGAAGAAAGAACTACTCGAGCTCGCGGTCGAGGGGGTCCGCCTGAAAGAACAGATGCGCAAAACGAATCAGATCCAGCAGCTCGCTCCGCTCATCCTCAAACTGGACAAAATTCTCGACCTGATCGAGGAGAGGATCAGCCGGTCACCCTGACACCCGCCGGATACCGCTGGCCCGGGTTCCACAAAGGCCTCAGGAACGTTCTTTCCATTTCTTGACCTGCAACGGTTGGTCGGCCAAGGCCTTGGCCACTTGGCAACTGTCGTACCTGATGTCCACATTTCCGGTCAGATCGCTTATCTGGTTTGCGATCACGGCTCCCCTGATCCTCACCGGGTTACCAGATTCTCCTTGATAGCTGAGATGGCCCGTCACCAAAATAAGCCCATACCAGTCCAAGTCTTCCAACTTAACATCTCCCTCCACCAAGAGTGCTCCATAGCCGGTCCCATCATCGAAATGGAGACCGTTCACGTTGACCGGGTTCGACGTATCCGAGTAGACGGTCACGTAGTTGTTTGAGCTTCCGAAGACTGAATCAGATTGATCTGTCGTCACGACAGTGGCCCCGGCGCGGAGGCTATTGATCAGACTGGAGATATTCAGATCCAGGGCCCCATATTGCGGCGTGGCAGGACTGCCTAAGTAGAGGGGGCTCCCGAAGACTTCAGCCGGAGTCTTGACAAACATGGGCGGCTTGGTAGACGCGCCGCAATTGTCATTTCCATTCACGGACGTCGTACTATTATAGAAGTGGGTATCGCCCCTGGCATACATGGGCGCCTGTATAGGCGCACCGACCTTATCGATACTGTGCACGAGCTCAACCTCGATACCCTTCGATTTACCGGGACCGGTCCCGTAGGCCCTGACAAGTTCCACTGGTTGATAGCTGGTGGCGGTCGCCGTCGTAAACTCAGTGGCAGTGGCTGGGCTTGCCGGATGGTATCCATAATAAATAATGTTCCCGGGATTGGCGGCGGTATGGTTGCCCTGCGTGCTTGTATCGCCGTCCACGTAGTGGGGTGTCGCCGGGGTATGACCTTCGAGTTCCGCGTCGTATTCCCGCTTATGGCGGATTTTGATCCAATAGGGAATCGCCGTTTGCAGACCGTTGACCACCTTCGTGGTATTGGTCTGCGAAGCCGTCGTGGGGAAGTAGTTCGTGTAGGCGGCGTTGTAGTCCGGATCCTGCGCAGTCGTCCACGAACCGGACGTCAGGATGTAGGCCGACCAGAGTGGATTGGGAGCCGCTGCTGGATCCGCGATAAAATTGGGGTTACTCGCGGGTTTCCCTATGAGCCTCCCTTTCGCTTCCTCGATGCCCGCCTCCGCAGTAGAGAAGGCCTGTTTCGATGTCCTCTCAGTCGAGGTTTGGGTCAAGTCGGTGACAGTCGCCGTAAGAGCGATGGATCCCCGCTCCGTCAGGATCGCTAAGACAAGCAAGACAACCAGTAACATGCTGTCTCTCCGATCGAGGAAGAAGAGTCGCTCAGCGTTTGCCCGGAATGCCTCGCAGGAACAGTCTGCGCGTTTGCCCCGCGATCATAGTCCCAGATCCCTTGGAGTAACACGGGACTGAAGGGTAAGAGTCCTGTAACCATTGTTCTCAGGATACGTCGGATCGGGGTAGGCAGCTCTGACCGTTATTTTCACCGAAACCTCGCGGATATCGGCTGAGGTGGGAGCGGGATTGCTGCTACCATCCACTAAAGCCCCATTACTATTCAGGTACGAGAACGCAAAGGCCTGAATGTTCTGGAAGACGATGACGCTGTTCGGTGCCGTCCGAAGGAGCCGAAGATTCGCGGCATCAAAGGAATACGTGATATCTTCGTTTGTGTCAGTCAGCACGCCGTTGCCGTTCAGATCCGCCTGAATGCGAAGCTGCACCGGATCATAGGTGATCCCGTTGAAGCTGGTCCCTTGGACGGGATTATATCCGGCCATTCTCAGCTCCCGGCTGATCATGGTCATGATGGTTCTGGCAGTCTGCTCTATCTCAACGGCACGGTCCTGCGCCGAAAAGACTTGATTTTGGGCGACCATCATGGAGTACATCGCCCCCATTGCAGCTGCGGTCATCACTATTGCGGCCAGGAGCTCAGCCACTGTGACAGTCCCGCGCTCATTCAAAGGTTGAAAGACCATACCGATGCGCGCCTATCGAGCCAGAAGCGTGCTCAGAGTGGCAGAATGTGCATCCTCGCTCCAATAGACAGTGACGGTCACAGTTTGCATCCCTAGACCAGGGGTGTTCACCTGTGTCACGGTGACCCGTCTAAAGAGCGGATACACGCTGATGAAGCCATATGGTTCTGCGACGGTTTGATTCCCCGTCAGCGCGTAATTGTAACCAGACCTTCGAGTATCTTCGATTTTGTCCTGAACCAACGTAAGCCCTATGGTTCGAGATTTACTGATCGCATTGCCGGTGATGACCGTTGTTGCAAGACCGACGAGACCCAGGAGCACCACCGACAAGATAACGAGCGCAAGCAAATTGTCCAGTAAGGTGAAGCCGAGCTCGTTCCGTAACGTGCCCATTGTCTCCTTTATGACACTGGAGCCACCTCCTCCCATCTGGCGAATGAGTCAACTTTGCAAACCATGGCCCCTGAGCCAACCACCAAACTGTTGCCGATTTTTATCTAGCTTCTCTTCCTAACAAGTTGATATTTCTAACAGTTTACACATGAGGAGAAAGAATCACAGCGATCATCCCCATGACGCTCGCTCGTTGGGAGCATAGGTTTCTTTACACGCTGAAATTTGTTTGGAGCCGTATAGTATAGCAAAGGCTTCAGATTGCAAGCGCGGGACCCTTTCTCAACATTGATGGAACAGGGTCGGATTCGGCAGAATGATACCGTTGAATACTGCCGCGGCAACGTTTGAGCCGCACCCGCTTCTTCGGCACCCCCATTGCATGACGGTCTTCACGCGTTTCTGGCCACGCCGCGGAGTGCTGGATGGAGTTCCGACCACGGCCCGGCTGTTCTCAGTCGCGCCGCAGTCCCAGCTCCTCGGCCACTGCCACTGGCAGCCTCACGCTCACGGGCATCCCACGCTCATCCTGATCCATGGCCTGGAAGGTTGCAGCGACTCGCATTACATGCGCGGCATCGCCCGGAAAGCGTGGCAGGCCGGGCTCAACGTGATCCGACTCAATCAGCGCAACTGCGGGGGAACCGAGCACCTGACGCCCACTCTCTATCACAGCGGACTAAGCGGAGACATCGGAGCGGTCGTCGTCGAGCTGTCCGCTCGCGATGGGCTCGATCGCGTCTGGGTTGCCGGCTATTCGATGGGCGGCAACCTGGCCTTGAAAATGGCGGGGGAGGCACGGTCTGCCCTGCCAGCCCTGCGGGGCGTCGTGGCGGTGGGCCCCAATATCCATCCAGGCGAGTGTGTGACTGCCTTGGAGCGGCCGACGAATTGGATGTATCACGGTTATTTCTTGAAGCGGTTAAAGGCGCGGTTACGGAGAAAAGCCAGTCTCTTTCCGGGCGAGTTTGAGCTTTCGCGGCTCTCGGGGATCAGAACGCTGCGGGAGTTCGACGAGGTGTATACAGCCCCTGACGGAGGGTACCAGAACGCTGACGACTATTATGACCGAGCCGGAGCGCGGCATGTGCTCGCGGGGATCGAGGTTCCCACCCTGATCATCACCGCTCAGGACGATCCGTTTATTCCCTACAGCATGTTCAACAAGCAAGCGATCATGTCAAATTCCTGGATTCGGCTGTGGACTCCCGACCACGGAGGCCATTGCGGATTCATCCAGCGCCCACGCGTCGGTGAGGATGTGTATTGGGCAGAAAACCGGCTGGTCGAGTTCATCGTCAATCAGGATGGGGCCCGTTGACTCAGGACGGCGAGGGGATACGGTCTGCCTCTCGGCCTAGTCTCCCAGAATCTGGACGACCAGATCGCGTGCGCGAGCACGGGTATCGAAATCCATCACGACGAGCTGCTGCCACATTCCGAGCGAGAGCGCGCCGTCGGTAAACGGAATTGTCACGGACGCGCCTTGGATTAGAGCACGCAGATGGCTGTGGGCGTTGTCTTCACCGGCGTTGCGCAGATTGTGCTGCCAGCCGGGATCGGCCGGGATCAACCGATCCCAGAGCGCCACCGTATCGGCTCGGATGCCGGGCTCATCCTCGATGATCAGCACGGCGGCGGTGGTGTGCTTGATGAAGACGGTCACGACTCCGGCCTTGAGTCCCGTGCCGGCCAGGGCGTTCTGCACGCGTGTCGTGATGTTCTCGACCTGCGTATTACCCTTCATCTCAAGCCGGAGCGGGATGCTCTTTACCGTCATGCGTCTCTCCCCCACCCCCTGCCCCTGAGGAAGCGTACCTCGCGGGGGGATAGGGCGGCACCGCGCGCCTCGGACAGAATGCGGTCGAAGGCGCCCTCCGCGGCCAAGTCATGGAGCGCCGTTACCACCGTCGCGCTCAGGATCCCTTCCACTCGGAGCTTCTCCAAATAGGCGAATGCCTCGGCCAAGGTCTCACGGCGGCGCGCATAATAGTCTCGTCCGCGTTGCCGATTGTTATACGCCTCCAACTGCTCGCACGCCACCAACACCTCGGCCAGTTGGCGGACCCATCCTGGCGCCCCCTTCAGTCTCTCCGGATAGTAGTAGTAGAGCATGACCAGACTCATCCAGGGGGCCCAGCGCACGCCCAGCTTGGCCAGGTGGGGCGTGACTTCGCGAAGCCGTCGCGCCAAGCGACGTGCGGAACCGAGGCGCATTTCCACCTGTTCTCGACCCCAGCCATCCACGGGAATGCCGGCCTTCCGCAACTCAACGGCATACCGAGCCAGAAAGGCTTCGGTCTCTCGTCCCTTGGAAGTCTCCGGGTGGACCGCCCGCCATTCACGCGGCCGGGTCGGGATGCCCTGCCTCCTCGCCCAAGACCAGATTTTCCCGAAGAGCCGTCGGTCTAGGCCGGAGCGTCCCAGGTCATGCAGCAGGCAGGCGACTTGGAACGTGGCGACTCGAGCCGGCGGGTGCCCCAGCCGCGTCGCGACAGCCACGCACATACGCGCGGTCCGGAGCGCGTGTGGGCGGTCATATCCGGGGATCATTCGGCCGGGTCGGCGCGGGTCCGGATAGTCATACAAACGCAAGAGCGCGGTGGCCAGTGACCGCGAGATCAGGAGAGGAGCTGGATCGAAAGACGTGTTCACCATACCTCCACCAGAGCGAACGACCTCCTCCGCCTGCCGTGGCTCACGCTCGTGCAAGATTTCGGCAGTGGGAGGATATCGTCTGGCTCAGGAACGTGTCAAGCAGACGATCTAGTAAGGCTCTCGGCTCACAGGAAGGAATCTCAGACTACTTGCGACACAGTACCTATCCGCCGCAGTGCGCGTGACTCGCATTCTCACTAGTACAGCCATCGGGGAAGGTCATTCGGTGAATGTACTTAACTGATTTTCCTCCTTTCGAATCCAGGATTGACGTGGTTGCCCTTGCATGTCCTGTCGACTAGTATCCCGTCTAGAAGTGTTCCGCGATCGCGAAGGGGATCAACACATCTCAACAAGGAAGGAGGTGAACATGATGAAAAAAGTGGCATTCGGGATCGAGTCGTTGGAGGAGCGGATCGCCCCTTGGCCCTTGGGGCTGGATGCTCTCTTTGGCGGCGCGAACAACGGTGGGTGCGATGCGACCAATGGCAGCCAGTCCAATGGGAATGGGTCCACGGGGACCCATAGCAACGGGAGCAACAGCGACGCCTCCTAGGAGGTTGAACACGGTCGCCATTTGTCTGATGACCCTTCGGTCAGATGGGAGGAAGGCCACTGGTGACCACCAGTGGCCTTCTGCTTCTCATGCGCCAATGGTCCCAATGTAATACAGGACGGACAAAGCTTCGAACGGACTTGATCTTTAGCCAGCAGAAGACAGGGGGAGAAAATGCCGTCATAGTCAAAGATCCGGTCATGAGGAAGTTCTTTCGGTTCAGGGAGGCTGAGCACTTCATCGCCCAGCAACTCGATGGCTCAACCCCCGGCGAGGTCATCCGCCAGCGAGTCGAAGAGCGATTCGGTACAGCTCTGACCCCAGAGACCCTTGAGGAATTCATCGATAAGCTCCGGCGGCGTGGGCTTCTGGAGGAGGAAGCCAAGGTTGGTTCGGATGCTCACCGGCGCGGGAGGGTCCGAGGGAGCCTCTTCTACCTGAGGCTCAAGGCCTTCGACCCCGACTGGCTCTTGAACCACCTCATCGCCCGCTCGCATTTCTTTTTCACACCCCATTTCCTGATGTTCTCCGGCGCTGTCATCCTCTTGGGCTGCGGTCTTACCATCGTCAACTGGCGTGAAATTGAGAAGGACATTCTGCAGCTTTACCGCGTCGAGACCCTTCTCTTCGGATGGCTAACTATACTGTTCGTTGCCCTGGCTCATGAGTTCGCCCACGGGTTAACCTGCAAACATTTTGGCGGTGAGGTGCATGAGATCGGTTTCCTGCTCCTCTATTTCCAACCCGCTTTCTACTGCAATGTGAGTGAGGCTTGGCTTTTCCCGGAAAAGTCCAAACGGCTCTGGGTCACCTTCGCCGGCCCCTACTTCGAGCTTTTCCTTGCAGCGCTGGCCACCTTAATCTGGCGCGTCACGGATCCCGCGACCTGGCTCAATGCCGCGGCGTTGGTCGTGATGGCCGTCTCCGGGATCAGGACCTTTTTGAATCTGATACCCCTCATCAAGCTGGATGGCTATTACTTCTTGAGCGACTAGCTGGATATCCCGAACCTGAGGCAGAGAGCCTTCCGCTATCTGGGGAGCCTGATCAAACAGAAGCGTGGTTCGGCTGGCAACACGTCGGAGCAGGATCTGGTGGCCTCTCCCCGGGAACGGCGGATCTACCTCTGCTATGGAGTCCTGGCCGCAGCCTTCACGATAACATTGCTCGCCTACCTTGGCGTGAGATTCAGCGCTTTCCTGATCGATCACTATCAGGGCTCAGGGTTCATCTTCTTCCTCGCCGTCTTCATACCAGTCCTTCGCAATCGGCTGAGAAGACTGCTCCCAGCGCTGAGGGCTCTCGTCGCCAAGGGGAGCCTCGCCATCATGACTTCGCCGAAACGCGGGGCAAAGGTTCTCACCATCTTCGCCGTTATCCTGGCTGTTCTCTTCCTGGGCCGAATGGAGCTGAGAGTTGCAGGCGAGTTCAGGATCCTCCCTATGAAGAACACCGACGTTCGGGCCGAAGTCGAAGGGATCATCGCAGAGATTCACGTCAATGAGGGTGATCAAGTCCGCGAGGGTGACCTGATCGCTCGCCTCTTTGACCGAGACTACCGTGCCGAACTGAACAAGATTGAGGCCGAGGTCAGCCGGACAACAGCGAAGCTCAAGATGCTCAAGACCGGGCCACGGGAGGAGGAGATCGCCTTGGCAAGGGCGCAGGTAGAGACGGCAAAAACGAAAAGACAGGAGGCTCGAAGACGGTATGAAGAGGCCAAACTAATGCTCGACCAGCGGCTGGCCAAGGCAAAGGCCGCTGTCGGCAAGGCTACAACACGGCTTGAATACAAGCGAAATGATCTTGACAGGTTCAAGGCTATGTTGGACGCGGGGTTCATCTCCCGCAGAGAGTTCGACATAGCTGAAGAAGAGAAGGCTGTCAGGGAGCAAGAGGTGGAGGAGGCCGAGGCTGAGTTAAAGATGGTTTTGGCAGATGATCTTGCTGAGGTTCGAAACAGGCTGGCTATCGCTGAGAAGGAGCTTGATGAGACGAAAGGTAGGCTGACTGTCCTGCTGGCGGGAAGTCGCCAAGAAGAGATTGAAGGTGCAGAGGCCGAGCTCGCTCGGTTAACGGCCCAGCAAGTGTATCTCGAGGAACAGCTCCGACTTCTGACAGTTAGAAGCCCTCACGCAGGGATGGTCACAACCCCTGCGCTAGAGTTGAAACAGATGATAGGCAAGCATGTGATGAAGGGGGATTTGATCGCCGAGGTGCATGAACTGAAGACAACGACGGTGGAGATTATGATTTCGGAGCAGGATATCGGCGATGTGCAGATAGGGCAGAGTGTCGTGCTCAAAGCCAGAGCCTATCCGCTGGACAGCCTCGTAGGCAAGGTGACTTCGATTGCCACCACTGCTGCCGCCGCTGCCCCGGAGAAAGAAGAAATAAGAGAAGGAAAAACGGTTTTGGTCACGACCCAGGTCGACAATTCCTCTCTTCTCCTCAAGCCCGAGATGAGCGGGTATGCCAAGGTTTTCTGTGGAGAGCGGTCAATCTTCGAGCTCATTACACGAAGGATCGCGCGCTATATCAGGATTGAATTCTGGTCGTGGTGGTGATGGGTTGAGCAGGTTTTGGATTGTCACATGACACATGAGAAGCTCATGTGGATGAGGAAATCTCTCGCGATCAAGGATCGCGGCCATTGAGGGGGGAAATGGAGATATGACGCCTGTTCAAACGAATCAACCACTGGTGGACGACCATGTGTTCTTGATCGGCCGTCCACCCCTCAAGCAATACGTCAATTTTGTGAAACAACTGGCGGTGGACAGCCAAGCAGTCGACATCAAACTTCTCGCTGATGAATGGCGTGCTGCAAATAGACACATCCGTGAACTGGAGGCGCAAGAGGCAGGTTGGGCCGATAAGCCCATGATCGGCCCTCTCGATCTTCACTTGGAGTCACTTCACAAACAGGTTCTCAAGGACCCCCTGTTTCAACACGCCTTTCAGCTCGTACCAGCCGATATCGGGATGGTCGAGTTGGCCCGTCTCGTCGTCTTCCAAAAGCATATAAATTTGGAGTACGTTCGTTCCTTGCGGAAGATCTTAGCTGATGCGCCGAGTCCAGAACAAATCTTCAGATTCTGTTTGCCTTTTGACCACCCCGCGCCACCGCTTAAATGGATGCGGACTCACCATAATTCCTATGTCTTCGTTTCCCCATCCAACGACCTGAGGTTCCTCGGCCCCGCTCTTTTGAAAGACGACCAGATTACCGGGTTTCCTCGTCCCGGGGTGGTTCCAGGTGTCCTCGGCCTCTTCGTCGGTTTTGGCTCTAACTTTTTGAACGCCATTCATGCGGAAAACCGGCTGGTCCTCAATAACGGAAGTCACCGCGCCTTTGCCCTCCGTGAGATGGGGATCACTCACGCCCCCTGTATCATCCAACGTGTCTCTCAACGTGAAGAGCTCAAGGCTATCGGCTCCTCCGATCTTCACAGGAATCCCGATCTGTATTTGAGCCACCCGCGTCCTTCTGTGCTCAGGGATTACTTCGATCCGAAATTGAGGAAGATTGTGGCGGTTCATCGGCGTCTGCGTCAAGTGGCGGTCACGTTTGAAGCAGAACAGACCGATGTCCCTGCCACGTAAGCGTCATCAACGGGGTCCGTAATATGTTTCTTCAATTCAGGTACCTTCCTGCGATGCTTCGAGTGGGCGCGACCTTCTGCGGCGCCATGTTAATAACGTTCGCGAACACCTGGGGAGCTAATCTGTCTGCCAATCCGCCGAATCAGACGGCTCCCGAGCGGGAAGAGTTTCTCTCCCTGGCCGACGCAGTGCTACGGGCGCTGGAACATAACGTCGACATCACCATCGGCCGGCGGACGCGTGCGATCCGGCTCACAGACATCATCTTTGAGCGGGCCAAGTTCGATCCGACCGTGAACCTGAGCTTCCAAACTCAGCGCTCGTTCCAGCCCTTGAACCGCCCCTTCTTTGGGGTGACGGGTGAGCGATTGTCAGAGCCCATGGCATTGGAGACACGTCAGGCACAGATGAACCTCGCCTTGACACAGCGCGTCCTGACCGGTGCCAATTACGAGCTCAAGTTCAACCCCCAAAGGACCTTGATCGCTGGAGCAAGCGGGTTCCTATTCAACCCGGGGTACTCGTCTGATCTGACGTTCAATCTGTCGCAGCCCTTGTTGCGCGATCTTGGTCCAAAAGTAAACAAAACGCCGATCCGAATCGCCCAGAGCAACGCGAAAGTCGAAGACTATGTGTTTTTGGACAAGGTGCTCACGATAATCGGCACGGTCGAGCAGGCGTATTGGGAGTTGGTCTTCGCCAATGAGAACCTGAAGGTCGCGCAGGCCTCGCTGAGTGCCGCCGAGGAGTTACTGGCCAGCAATCGGGCCAAAGCTCAATCCGGCTTCATGTCTGTCGTAGATGTTCTCCAGGCTGAGGCAGCGGTCGCGTCCAGGAAGGAACAGGTCCTACTGGCCGAAAAGGCGATCAGAGACCAGGAAGACCAACTTCGTCGCCTGATGAATCCAGGTCAAGGAGAACTGCGAAGACAGGTGCGGCTGAATCTCCTCGACCAGCCGGTTCAGGTGTCGGAATCCATCAACCTCGACGACGCCATAGAGACTGCCCTTCAAAAAAGGCCCGAGGTGTTGCAGGCGAAGAAGACCGTTGAAACCGGCGACCTTCAGGTCAACTTTGCCAAGAACCAGGTTCTCCCGGTTCTGGCTATTCAGGGATCGGCTGGCCTTTCTGGTCTCGGCAGCGAACCTTCGGACATGATCAATCGAAACTTCGGAGGAGACTTCTATAACTGGGGTGTGGGACTCACTCTGAGCTATCCCATAGGGAATCGCTCAGCCTGGAGTCAGTTCACCAAGAGCCAGCTCGAAGCTCAGAATGCCCAGAGTTCACTAGAAAACGCCCAGCAACAAGTCATCCTTTCGGTCAAGGAAGCGGTGCGCAGGGTGCAGACGGACTTTAAACGGATCGAAACCACGCGGGCGGCACGCATCCTGGCCGAGAAACAGCTTCTAGCGGAGCAGGAACGGCTCAAACTGGGGCTCAGTATCACGCGCTATGTGGTCGACTTTCAACGCGATTTGGCCACAGCCCGGGCAAATTTGGTGCGGGCGATTGTGGACTACAACAAGTCGCTTTCCAATTTGGCCCGGAACAAAGCCTCAACTCTCGAACTCTACAACATCGCACTCCAATAGCGCCTTACGTGGGTTCCCCTTGGGAGCTCGGCTGGCTTTGGGCAATGGCAGTCGGGCAGTTTTGGTCAACGGGATTCCGGTGGCTTCGGTCAATGGGACAAGTGATGGACCACGAGTGAGCACGCCGGAACTGCTGAGCAACGTGCGGCGCGAGCGCAGCCTAGCGCATGCCCGTCAGCGTATCCGAGCGCGGTATCGGGAGTATCGCGCGTGCCGGCAGCAGGCAGGCGACTTGGAACGTGGCGACTCGAGCCGGCGGGTGCCCCAGCCGCGTCGCGACAGCCACGCACATACGCGCGGTCCGGAGCGCGTGTGGGCGGTCATATCCGGGGATCATTCGGCC
>Ga0209376_1000098_pt1 | contig 91858 bp, 75 predicted proteins | sample GraSoiAngelo_134_FD_185891 | JGI IMG/M metagenome (GOLD analysis project Ga0209376, IMG submission 185891) | Grasslands soil microbial communities from the Angelo Coastal Reserve, California, USA - 14_0929_05_30cm (SPAdes) (version 2) | ecosystem: Environmental > Terrestrial > Soil > Grasslands ... | reverse complement strand
AATGCGCGGCTCGAGCTCCGCCAGATCGCGTGGCAGATTGATCACAATGTCGCTTTGCTTCCGGTTCACGGAATTGAGTTCTACGCTAAATTTTGTCCCGCCGTGATCGGTCTCGCCGCGACCGTAGCCGGTCATGCTTCTCATACGTCAGGGAGCTTCTCTGTTGGACCTGAAGGTGGCGCCACATTTGTTAGCTGGCATTCGATCATGGTTGAAAGAGGCTATGCATTGCGAGAGAGCTTCGCAAAGAAATTGTGCTCGTTGAGACGAGACACCCAATCGGTTATGCACACGCTGTGAATCATTGGCAGCAGGAGCTGGTCGCAACCGTGATCTTCGGGATCACTTACGTTCTCATCAGCGGCAGGCAGCTCAAAATTCTGCCGTTGAATCGTCCCGCCGCGGCTCTGCTCGGTGCAGTGTTGATGGTTTCCACCGGGGTAATGACACCGGAGCGTGCGTATCGCGCTGTCAACTATGACACGATCGTGCTCCTGCTCGCGATGATGCTGGTGTCGGCCTACCTTTCTCTCGCGCGTTTTTTCGAATGGGCCGCTGACGTTGTATTGGAATTTTCCCACACACCGGGGCGACTGCTGCTTTATCTGATACTCACGTCGGGAACTCTGTCGGCGTTGCTGATGAATGACACGATCTGCTTAATGTTGACGCCGCTCGTCATCGCAGTAATCCGCCGCGGAAAACTCCCACTGCTGCCGTACCTGATCGCGCTCGCGACCAGCGCCAACATCGGCAGTGTTGCCACACTCGTGGGCAATCCGCAGAACATGATCATCGGACATTTCTCCCGAATCCCGTTTGCGCAATTTTCCCTGGCGCTCGCACCGGCGGTTGTTGTCGGCCTCGCGATCAACTTTATCATTTTGCGCGTTGGCTTTCGAAGCGCTCTGCGAGCAGCAACAATCGAGCGGGAACCTCACCCTGTCCCGAAGCTTGATCGCATTCTGTTTGCGATCGTTTGCATTGTGTTTGTGTCGATCTTCGTCTGCTTCGTCGCAGGGCTGAATCTGGCGTGGACGGCACTTGCGGGCGCGGCCCTGGTGATGGTGCTCGCGCGTCGCGATACGCATAAAGTGCTCAAATTGATCGATTGGCACTTGCTCGTGTTCTTTGCAGCGCTGTTTGTTGTGGTTGACGGATTGACTGATACCGGCCTGCCCGATGCCATTTATCGCCATCTGCAGCCGGTCTTTGGATCAAGCGTGGCAGCGCAGGCTTGGAATTTGACATGGTTTTCCATTGCCGGATCGAACATTTTCTCGAACGTGCCGTTTGTGCTTGTGCGGGAAAATGGATCACGCGCTTTGCCGAACCGGTCTTGATGTGGAAAGTGCTCGCGTTGGCGACGACATTTGCTGGCAATCTCACCATCATTGGCTCCGTCGCCAACATGATCGTAGTGGAATCTGCGCGCGAACATCTGGAAATCGGCTTCTGGGATTATGCGCGCTTTGGTATCCCAATCACGGTCCTGACGATCGTCGCCGGCATGCTCGTGCTGCTGATACTTCGCTGAGAAGATAACGCACCGCCGTTCGATGCGGCGAAGGGATGGGAATCGACTCGAGCGAATCGATACTGATCCAGTGTTGTGAGTCCTCATTGATCTTCCGACGGCGACGCGTGTAAACGTTCAATGCAACGCGATGGTTGGTGAACGGAAAGATCGACGCGTACACCGGAGGTTCATCTGGCGATCGTTTTCGCGGCGTTGGCAAGATCCACATGCCGCACCAGCGTTCACGGGCTTTCTGAAGCAGAATTCTATTCGGTCGAACGATAAACGCGTGATTTTCGGTCAGTCGTATTGTTGGAGGCCGCACTTTCTTTATTGGCAGACTTTCCGGATTTTTTGCGCGGCAGAATTTTTTGACGGGGCAAATCCCGCATTTTGGTTGCCGCGGAAGACAAACCAGCGCGCCGAGATCGACAAGCGCCGAATTGTAGATGCGGGCGGAATACCGTGGAAGAAGAATGCCCGCGTGTCTCCAGAGTGCTTCTCGACCAGCCGTTCGATCGATCGGGTTGCGGAGATTAAACAGACGCGCCAGAACGCGAGCAATGTTGGTTTCGACGATCGGGACTGGCTGATTGAAGGCGAACGTCGCGACAGCATTAGCAGTGTAACGGCCGACGCCCGGCAATCCTCGTATTGCCGCGACACTCCGAGGAAAGTTGCCGCCGCGCCGGTTTTGCACGGTTATCGCAACCGCCCGCAGATTGCGCACCCGCGCGTAATAACCGAGGCCTTGCCATGCGTGGAGGACGTCACTTTCTGAAGCCCGAGCCAGCACGGCGAAATCGGGGAAGCGCCGGAGCCACTCATTATAATAGGGGATAACTATGGCAACCAGCGTCTGCTGGAGCATGATCTCGGAGACGAGGATGGCATAGGGGTCGCGAGTTTGCCGCCAAGGGAGAACGCGGCCGTGCTTGTGGTACCAATTTGTCAACGCCGCATAGAATTGATTTTTTCGGAAAGCCACAGCGAAACATGGATTAACACAGATGACTGATTATGTCTTGCTGACTAATTCGGACGGAATGCAATCTCTGTTTCATCTGTGGTAACCTGTGGCTGAATGAATTCGTATACACATCCGCTTTCCTTAGGGGAGGTAACCAAGCTTCGTGCGCTGCTCGAAAAGCTCGGGTTCGAATTTTCTCCAAAGGAATACACGCTTCTTTTTGCCCGGAAGAATAAGCTGAGCGTGGCAGTTTACGAAAAAGGACCGAAAGTGCTCGTGCAAGGCAGGAACGTAGAGGAGTTCGTGCAATTTGAGCTGGAGCCAAAGGTTCTAGGCGAAGCGAAACTAGGCTACGAAGAAGTACACTTGCCGGAAATGTTCGAGCCGCACTTTGGCGTCGATGAGAGCGGAAAGGGTGACTTTTTCGGGCCACTCGTGATCGCAGGCGTCTATGTTGATCGTGGAATTGCGCGCAAACTTCTCGATGCCGGTGTGCAGGATAGTAAACGAATCGGCTCGGATGCGCGTATAGGTGCCCTAGCTCAAATCATTCGAAAGACTGCCAACGGCTTAGTCGAGACCGTGCTGATCGGTCCGCAAAAGTACAACGAGCTTTACCATAAGTTCGGCAATTTGAACAAACTGCTAGGATGGGGGCACGCTCGCGTGATCGAGAATTTGCTGGCAAAAAAACCGGATTGTCCCCGGGCGTTGTCGGACCAGTTTGCGGACGCGCACGTGGTCGAGCAATCGCTGTTGCGCCATGGCCGCAAGATCGACATCGAACAACGCACGAAAGCGGAATCAGATATCGCGGTGGCGGCCGCATCGATTTTGGCGCGTGAAGCTTTTATCAGGTGGCTGGAGCGGCAAGGGAAGGAACTAGGTTTGCGACTCGAGCGAGGAGTGTCCGCCGGCGTAAGAGAGACCGCGAAAAGACTGGTGGAAACGAACGGACCCGGCGTGTTGCGCGACGTGGCGAAAGTACATTTCCGAACTGCGCACGAGGTCGCTCCGGACCATTATGCGGCCCCGCGGCCGCGTGAGAATTGGCGAAAGTAATTGAGGATTGGTCCGCGCGGGATGTCCTGGCAAAGTTGCCATTGCGTTTCGTCTTCTTGTCGAGGAAGTTAGCCGGTTAAAAAGTTCGGTTTTTGTTTTTAATTTGACCACCGCCACGGCAATGTGGAGCGATTACTAAATAGATATGGCAAAGCTAACCAAACGCGACATCGTTGTCGCCATCAGCAACCAAACCGGCATGGTCCAACACGAGGTATTCAACGTGGTCCAGCGGACGCTCGATAAAATCACCGACAGTTTAGCCAACAACATTCCCGTTGAACTGCGCAACTTTGGCGTTTTTCAGCCCCGGCTTACAAAGGCTCGCGTGGGACGAAATCCGAATCAACCCGGCAGCAGCTTCGTGATTCCACCGCGAGCGACGGTGAAATTTAAGGCTGGCAAGATTATGCGTCAGCGCGTGGAAAAGCTTTCACGGGAGTTAAAAGAAGCCGCTGAGCGGCAGAAGAACGCTAGCGCGCCCGCCCGCAGCGGCCCGTAACGCAGCTATTTACCCGGCCGATCGAAGTCAGGATTTCGCGGTAGTCTCGAGATCGAGCAGATTTTTAATCGCCTCTTCTAACCGCTCAAAATTGATCGGCTTGGTCAGATGCTCGGAAAAACCTGCCGCTCGGGCTTCCTTTACGTCTTGTTCGGTTCCAAAGCCACTAAGTGCAATTCCAGGCAGAGCTTTGCTGCTTCGCAATTCGCGCATTAATTCATAGCCGGTGCGGTCCGGAAGTCCGATATCGCTAATTAGCAGATCGAAATCCTGTGCGCGCACTTTTTCCACGGCCTGCTCGGCGGAATGCGCCACTGTAATTTCGTAGCCGCGGCGCTCCAGCATCTTCTTCATTCCGGTGCATGTATCATGATGATCGTCCACCACTAGGACGCGCCGATGCCTGGGCACAACCAAATCTTTTTCCGAAACGGCGCGTCGATCGCGTTGGGCGCCATCGCCGTCGCCGCTGATCGGACTCGGCACCGTTTTCAGTTCTAGCGAAAACGTGGAGCCTTGATCCTTTCCGGGACTTCCCACGCGGATTTTCCCGCCATGCGCATCGATCAGCGCCTTCGAAATCGCAAGACCTAGGCCGAGCCCTCCAAAACGGCGGGTGATCGAGGTTTGTCCCTGCTCGAAAGCGTTGAAGATTTTATCGATCCTTTCCGGCTCAATGCCCATCCCAGTGTCGGCAATCCGGACGTCAATCCTCTCCGGCGTGGCGTTCATTGTCTCGATAATGATGCGTCCTTTTTGGGGAGTAAACTTCACGCTGTTCTTGATCAAATTCCAAAAGACTTGCTGCAAACGCGCCGGATCGCCTGCGACATGCGTATAAGCAGCGTGAAGGCGAAATTCCGCCTCAAGATGCTTCGCAGCAATGTCCTCGCGGCAAATCTCGTAAGCGCGGTGGAGGATTTCGTGCACGCAAACAGTCTCAAAGCTCAACTGCAGTTTGCCTTTTGCGATGCGCGTGACGTCGAGCAAATCGTCGATCAAACGCGCTTCCAGCTCGACGTTGCGTCGAATGACCTCGAGCGCCTCGTGAACCGTCGGGGAATCGGGAACGGTCGCTTCCAACTCCCCGACCATCGCGATCACTGGTGAGAGAGGATTGCGCAACTCGTGCGAAAGCAGCGCTAGGAATTGGTCTTTCGCGGCATTTGCGCCAATCAGTTCCTGGCGCAGTTTGACATCTCGCGTTTTGTCTTCGACGAGATATAGCACGCCTTGGATGGTTTCTTGCGGGCCCTGTAGCCGGAGCAGGGTAACATCCAAAAAATGCGTCATACCCGTTTTGTCTTTTAAGGGCTGCTCGATCAACTGAAACGGTGTGCCAAAAGAAAGGACTTTCTCGATTGCTCCGGCCGGGGCGATCTTCACATCGTCGTAAGTGGCTTCCGTGATGTCGTCACTCTGTGGCAGATCTCCGAAACGCTGGGCCATGTGCGCAAAAGCCTCGTTCGCCTGAAGGAAACGGCGGGACCTCGGATCGACAAAGGCAATGCCACTAGGCATGTTCGCCAGGATCTTTTCGTTAAAGACGACTTCACGTTCAATGCGCCGCGTAGATTCCAGCTGGCGCTGATAAAACCCGCTTCCGAGCCACGCGAGAACCGCCGTGAGAACAACCAACCAAGCTGCCAGGACAGTCATTCGTGCGAGGAGGTCATGAACGGGCTGGTAGGCGAGACTTTTCGGCTGCTCAACTACCGCGACCCAACCGGTCGATTCGATGGGGCTGAAAGAGTAAAGATTGCCGTGCCGCTCGAAGTGCCCGCTCTTGCTTTGGCGGATCTCTTTGATCAAAATCCCCCCTTCGGCAGAACTCGCTTTGGGGTTCGGCTTAAAATCAGTGACAAAAAGCGCGGCGCCGTTCTGGTCGAGCACCTCGAAACGAAAGCGATCGGCAAACTCGATTGTAGACAAGCGCCGACCGATTCTTTCCACGAGGACAGAGACTCCAATATAACCGAGGATCGTCCGGTCTGGCCCGCGAACCGCGCCTACGATATCGGTTACGAGCCGTTTATCTAGCAACCTGGGATAAACTGCTGAGACAAAGGTCCCATTCGACGCTGCTGCTTGCTCGCGCCAGCGATCGGAACCAAAATCCTGGCCGATCATCTCCGGAGCCGTTGGAATTGATGCAATAAGCCGGCCATCTGGCGCACTCATGAACATTCCATCGATGTAGGGATGCGAATAAAATGCTGAGCTGAGCCATTGTGGAGCGACTGTCTGGGGACTCGTCGCGCTCAAAATGTTCGCGACTTCTGGCAGCGTCTGATAATACTCAATAACGCTACTACTGCGGGTTAGGTCATGGCCCACGAGGTGGCCCACCAATTGGATTAGGGTTTGCCGGTCGCGCAAGATCCTTGTTTCCAGGGTGTCGCGCAGAATTGTGTACGAAACGATGAGGGTTAAGACCGATGGGATCCATCCCGCTAAAAGGATTGGAAAGATGATCTTGAAACGTTCGAAACGGTCCCGTCTTCGTTTCTTAAATGTGTCTCGCAATTGCATTCGCGTAAGTTGCGAAAATTAGCTTATCACCGTTAACCGACTCGCCGCATCAGGCAAGGCGAATGTGTCGCTCACTCGCTTTGACGAATCGCGAGGTTTAACTCGCGCGCTTGGGCATGAATCACCTTCACATCAGCCAAATTCAATCCCTCTCCGGTTGCTTTGCTTAAGGGAAACGTGAATGGCGTTAACCCTGAGCGAAGTTTCTCAAAGAATGGCCTGTGCGCCACTGTTGGCGGTAATGTTTTCAATTCTCCTGCGAAGAAATCGACCAGCTCGTGTTGCGCGAGAATCTTTGCCCGTTCGGGCGAAAAATCCATTTCGATTGCCGCTCGCTGATCTCCAAGCTTCGCAACCAGCCACCAAGACTGATCAAATGCGCCACTTTTTGATCGCGCAACTCGATCATCGCCTGTTCAACATTTGCTTGTGTCGCGATGAGTTCTTTGCGTAGTGCGCGCCACTCGCCGCGGCGCGTTAGGTCAATGAGACTTGGTCACGGCGTGTCCCCGATAAGCCACGGCAAGGCCACGAGCTTCTCTCATCAAAACCCCCAGGTTATCGACCGCAGTTTCTTCTCTGCTTCGACAGTCAAAAATCCGTTGGCCACCAATCCTCCAAAGATCGGAGTTTTTCGCTCGCAGCTGCCAGGACTCGCTTTTGGAAATTCTCGTTGCAGTCACCCGAAAGGCAACCGCATGAACTCATCGAGTTGTTGAAATATGCGCGCGATCAACGGCGCAGTGTAAGCATTCACGCCCAGTTCCTCGCGCTCGCATCCCTGTTCGGTGATTGGTTCCTCTTGCGCCATCACGGGTGTTGCAAGGCCGGTCGCACCCCAATTACGAAGATCGACAATGAACACAACATTCTCGCTCTCTGCGCCATGCCCCGAGGCTTTTTTCGTGCTACAGCTGCCATTTTGACACGCAAACGTACGATTTTTTTGATTTGACGCACATGCTGAAAACGGCATCATGTCGCCCTTGCTGCCTCAACTAGTAGCAGCGGTGGAAACTCCAATGCAAGGAAGCCTCGGACACATTATCTGGACCGTCTGCTATCTGAGTGTGCTCATCGGTCTTTCGGCGTACGGTGTCCATCGCTACTTCATCATTTATCTGTATCTCAAAAACCGGAAGCGCGCACCGGTTCCGGCCCGTTACTTTGAACAACTGCCGACGGTGACGATGCAGTTGCCAATTTTTAACGAGATGTACGTGGCCGAGCGTTTGCTTCGTTCCGTGAGCGAACTGGACTATCCCCGGGAGCTTCTCCAAATCCAGGTGCTGGACGATTCGATTGATGAGACCCGCGAAATCACCGCCTCCTGCGCCGACGAATTGCGGCAGCGCGGTTTTAACGTTCAACGCATTCATCGGGTAGATCGCACCGGTTTCAAGGCTGGCGCGCTGGCCGTAGGGCTGGAGGCCGCGGAGGGCGAATTTGTTTGTATCCTTGACGCCGATTTTGTCCCGGCTCCGGATTTGCTAAAGCGCACGATCCATTTCTTCAGCGATCCGAACGTAGGAATGATCCAGACGAGATGGGGCCATTTGAATCGCGGTTATTCGCTGCTCACCCGCATGCAAGCGATCTTTCTGGATGGCCATCTCTTGCTCGAGCAAACCGCGCGCAGCCGAAGCGGCCGGTTTTTCAATTTCAATGGAACGGCCGGTCTCTGGCGGCGTTCCTGTATCGAGGAAGCTGGCGGCTGGCAGCACGACACGCTCTGCGAAGATCTTGATCTCAGCTATCGCGCCCAGCTTGTCGGTTGGAAATTTATCTTTCTTTCTGACGTTGTAACCCCCGCTGAACTTCCAGTGGATATGAACGGGTTTAAATCTCAACAGCATCGCTGGACAAAGGGATCCATCCAGACCTGCAAGAAACTGTTGCCCACAATTTGGCGCAGCCGGCTTCCATTTCCGATCAAACTTGAGGCCACGGGGCATTTGATGTCGAACTTCGCCTACTTGCTGCTTGCTTTCTTATGCGTCCTCTTGCACCCCTCATCCGGCGCGCCCGGGGGTGGTTGGTTGCGGACGCTGCTAATCGATGTTCCGATTTTCCTGGCGGCCTCAGTCTCGGTAGCGATTTTTTATATTTGCGCGCAGCGGGAGCTGCATCCGCGAACGTGGATGAAAGAGATTCTTTTTCTGCCGTGCTTGCTCGCCCTTGGCATTGGTCTTTCGCTGAACAACGCGCGCGCAGTGCTGGAGGCGCTCTTCAATCACAAGTCGGATTTCACACGCACGCCCAAGTACGGCATCGAACGCAAATCGCAACATTGGCGAACCTGCAAGTACCGGCCGCTGAAATCAGCCCTCCCGCTCGCAGAGCTGGCTTTCGCGATTTATTTCACCTACTTCCTTTGGTTCGCGATTGCGCATGGACAGTTTCTCTCGGTGCCCTTCTTGCTCATGTTCCAAGGTGGTTTCCTTTATGTCTGTGTCTCTTCGTTCGCGAACCGCTGGCCCAAAATCAGCTTGGGCGGCTCACGCGCCGCCACCGCAATTCCCGCGTGACAAAGTTCGAATTATCGGGTAAGAGGTTGCGCATGCTTCGACCCCTAGCTGTAATTCTCAGTCTAATTTCGATCGCTCCCGCGCTCTTCGCCACCCAGATCGACCCTGCCCATCAACTGATAATAAGCGTTCGCGATCAGAAGGTAATGCTTCTGGAGAACGGTGCGATGGTGACAACCTACCCGGTTTCCACGTCCAAATTCGGGCTGGGTGATTTTTTGGGGCGAATGACAACTCCTCTTGGTTATCTCATGGTTGCACAAAAAATCGGTGACAACGCACCAGTCGGCGCCGTGTTCCACAATCGGCGGTTCACCGGCGAAATTCTCACGCCAAACGCGCCGGGCCGCGATCCAGTCGTTACGCGGATCATTTGGCTGCGCGGACTGGAAGCTCAAAACGCTCATGCTTTTTATCGCTGCATTTACATTCATGGCACGCCGCAAGAAAAAACAATCGGCCGACCAGCGAGCTACGGCTGCATCCGGATGAAATCGAGCGACATTGCCGCTCTATACAATCAAGTTCCGCTCGGCGCGATTGTGCAAATTATTCCCGATCGTTTGCCCAAAGTGCCAAAGGCATCGCCAGCGCGATCGAGTAATACGATGACGGTGCAAGTCGAAAAATCGAATGCTCAGGAGCGGCTTGCTTCCCCATCCACTTCCGGTTCGCTCACGGTCGAGCAAATGCGAATGGCGGGAGCGCTCGCTGCAGAGCGACTGAAAAGCCAGGCTCGCAAAGCGCAGCCGGTTCTAAACAAAGGGACGGCAATGGTCCAAAACAATCCGCGTGCTTGAGGGTAATCGGTCCGTGGCATTTGCAGGCCGCGTGAGTGACTCTTGACAATCGTGATTACGCCCGCGAGCGTCCACGCCCACACAGTTTTCGATCAAGCAATGGCCAACACGAGATCAGCCGTCAAGCGCGCCCGCCAGACATTGAAGCGATCGCTTCATAATCGCAGCGTGGTTACGGGTCTGCGAAGCATGCAGAAGCGAGCGCGTTCCTCGGCAACGCCCAGCACAGATCAAATCCGCGCAGTGATCTCGGCAATCGATAAGGCGGCCAAGCGCGGGATCGTCCATAGAAACGCTGCTAATCGCCGCAAAGCGCGGCTCAACAGAGCGCTCGTGGCCGCCTCAAGGAAGTAGTTTCAGATTCGAAGTTGATCTTAGCGCGCGGTTTGTCAGGGTCGGAGCAAATGGCCTTTGCATATCTCCCGGGACGGATAGATTCTTGCGAATGATTCCCGCGATTCTCCTTGTTCTTTCGGCCGCCGCTTATCGCGTTACGACCGGACTCTTGATTCACTCCGGCGCGAGCTGGCTTTCCAATTTCGCGCCGGTCGCATCGATTGCGCTCTGTTGTGCGGCCTACTTTCCAAAAAGATACAAATTCTCAGTGCCTCTCATTACGCTTTTTATTTCCGACGCGGTGATAAATTTTCGTTACGGCGCGCCGCTGCTCGATCCGCAAATTTTCATGCGTTATTTCGCGCTCGCTGCGGTCGGCTGCGCCGGGTTTCTTTTGCAGAATCGCGCATCGCTGAAGGCGCTTTTGCCGGCTTCCATTGTTGGGTCGACATTTTTTTACGGGATCACGAACGCGTTTTCCTGGTCGAGCGATCCTGGTTACGCGAAGAATCTGGGAGGACTCATCCAAGCGCTCACGGTGGGATTGCCTCAGTACAGCGCAACGCCGAGCTGGATGTTTTTTCGCAATTCACTCATTAGCGATCTTCTGTTCACTATACTCTTTGTTCTCTGCATGAACTTCGGCCGAAGCGCTGAGAGGTCGCGTGCCGGCGCCGCGCGGTTCCGTCCCGCAGCTGCGGGATGACCGCCATGCAGCCGGGGGAGCAGCGCGACGAAGTCGAGATGCTCTCGCTGATGCTGTTAATCCGGCGTTTCGAGGAACGCGCGAGTCAACAGTATCAAGCGCAGAAGGTCGGCGGCTTTTGTCATCTCTACATCGGCCAGGAAGCGGTCGTGGCCGGAGCGGTGGCGGCTGTGCGTGACGATGATTACATCATCACCGCATATCGCGATCATGCGCACGCACTCGCCCGCGGCACGAGCGCAAACGCATGCATGGCCGAACTTTTTGGAAAAGAAACCGGATGCTCGCGAGGGCTGGGTGGCTCGATGCACTTCTTCAACCGGCAAAATCACATGTACGGTGGTCACGCTATTGTGGGCGCCCACGTGCCATTGGCTGTTGGATTGGCCTTTGCGATCAAGTACCGGGACGAGGATCGCGTGACACTCTGCTTCTTCGGCGACGGTGCAATCAATCAAGGATCTTTCCACGAAGCTCTAAATCTCGCTGCTCTTTATAAATTGCCGATCGTTTTCATTTGCGAAAACAACCTCTTCGCCATGGGCACGTCGGTGAAAAGATCGACATCGCTGAAGCAAATTGTCGATCGCGCGGAGGGCTACGACATTCCCGGAGAAATTGTCGATGGAATGAACTTTCGCGAAGTTCGCGACAAAGTCGCCGAAATCGTGGACTCCATTCGGAAGGAGCCCCATCCGGCATTCGTCGAAGTTCGCACTTATCGTTATCGCGGCCACTCGATGTCCGACCCGGCAAGTTACCGCACCAAGCTGGAGCTGGAGAAATATCGGCTCGATGATCCAATTACTCGTTTGCGTGCTCAGCTCACGCGGGAAGGGAAATTAACAAACGAGCAATTCGATCTGCTCGACAAGCGCTCAAAGGAAATGGTGCTTGCGAGCGTAAAATTCGCCGAAGCAAGCCCTCAACCCCCGATCGAAAAGCTGCACGATTTTACCTACGCGGACGGGGCAAAGCCGTGAGAGAAATTACTTATCGCCAGGCACTCAACGAAGCGCTGGCTGAAGAGTTGGAGCGCGATCCAAACGTTTTTTTGATGGGCGAGGAAGTCGCTGAATATCACGGCGCCTACAAGGTAAGTCAGGGCCTGCTTGAGCGCTTCGGACCGAGGCGCATCATCGACACCCCCATCAGCGAGAACGGATTTGCGGGCCTGGGTGTTGGTGCGGCGATGGTCGGCTTGCGGCCGATTATCGAGTTTATGACGTTCAGCTTTTCGCTCGTAGCTTTCGATCAGGTCGTGAATAACGCGCCGAACATGTTCACAATGTCGGGGGGGCAATTTAATATCCCGATCACTTTCCGCGGTCCCAATGGACCGGCGCATCAACTCGGTGCAACGCACTCGCACGCGACCGAAAACTTCTATGCCAGCGTGCCCGGCCTGAAAGTTTGCACGCCGGCCACGCCGCGTGACGCAAAAGGGCTGCTCAAAACAGCTGTGCGTGATAACAATCCAGTGCTCGTTTTGGAAGCGGAACTGCTCTACAGCTCGAAGGGAATGGTCGAGCCGCCGGACGAAGAGCTGCTCATTCCTCTCGGCAAAGCGGAAGTGAAGCGGGAAGGCAGCGACGTGTCGGTTATTTGTTATGCGCAGACGGTTCCGCTCGCTCTTAAAGTCGCGGCTCAACTCGAGGAGGAAGACATCTCCGCCGAGATCGTCGATCTTCGGTCGATCAAGCCGCTGGACGAGAAAGCGATCTTTGATTCTGTCGCGAAAACGCATCGCGTGGTGATCGTAGAACAAGATCATCCGTTTTGTGGCGTGGGCGCCGAAGTTTGCTACCGGATACAGAGAAACATTTTTGATGAGATCGACGCACCAATCCTTCGCGTATCGCAAGAAGACGTACCGATGCCGTACAACGAGCGTCTCGAGAAAGCCGTGCTGCCGAACGCGGATAAACTCCTCGCTGCCGTGAAACAGGTTTGCTACGCATGACGACGTTAAAAGAGTTACAGATGTTACAAGGTTCAAAAGGGAAACTGTTGTAACATTGTAACTCCTGTAACCTCTTTACCTTTTTCATCATGCCAGAAATTCAAATGCCGAAACTGAGCGACACGATGACGGAGGGTACTCTCGTCGCGTGGAAGAAAAAGAAGGGCGACGAAATTTCGGCCGGCGAAGTGCTGGCCGAGATCGAGACCGACAAGGCGACCATGGAATGGGAATCGCCTGAAGATGGAACGCTCACCGAAATTTATGTCGAAGAAGGCGGCAAGGTAAACGTCGGCGACAAGATCGCGTTCATCGGCGGCGAAGGCGAGGAGGCGCCAAAGGAAGAGGAAAAAGCGGAAGAAAAAAAGGGAGAGGGCCCAGAAGGCGAGAAGCAAGACGAGAAAGCAAAGCGTGAGAAGGAGGAAGCAAAAAAGGAGCCGGAGGAAAAGGAAGAGATAGCAAGAAAAGAAGAAAAGCCGGAGAAGCCGAAAACGGAAAAGAAAGAGGAAAAAAGAGCGACGCCACAGAAGGCGGAAAAGAAAGTTGAAGCTGAAAAACCAGCGCCAACGATCGAGAGGCCTGAAGAAGCGCGCGTAAAAGCGTCACCGGTCGCGCGGCGAATTGCAGCCGAACTCGGCGTTGATCTTTCCAGCGTCAAGGGCACAGGCCCGGAAGGTCGTGTCACCGAAACCGACGTGCGCGCCGCCGCGAAAGCTGTAGCCGCCGGTGACCGCGACCGTGTGAAAGCCCCGTCAGCTCCTGCGCCATCAGTCAAGCCCGGAGAAAGCGCGCGCATTCAACTCTCCGGCATGCGCAAAATCATCGCGCAACGCCTAGTCGAAAGTCTCGGCCCGATTCCGCATTTTTATCTGAATATCGACATCAATGCCGGTCCGCTCATGGAGGCGCGCGAGGAATTGAAATCGGCCGGCGAAGAGGCGGACGCCGCCAAAATCACAGTGAACGACTTTGTTTTAAAGGCCGCCGTACAGGCCGCAGTAAAGGTGCCGCGAGTGAATGCCTCGTTCGATGGCGATGCATTTGTGCAGTACGCCGATGTCGATCTTGGCATCGCGGTCGCGATTGAAGATGGATTGTTGACGCCGGTGATCCGCGCGGCGCAAAACAAATCGCTACGCGAGATCAGTGAGCTGGTGAAGGACCTGGCGCATCGTGCGCGCAACAAACGAATGAAGCCTGAAGAATTTCAAGGCGGCACATTCACCGTTTCCAATCTTGGCGGCATGGGAATCGACAGTTTTGCCGCCGTCATTAATCCGCCGCAAGGATTCATTCTCGCCGTCGGCAAGATCACGAAAGTGCCCGTCATCGATGATTGCGATCAAATCGTTGTCGGCCATCGCATGTTGATCACGATGAGCTGTGACCACCGCGTCATCGACGGCGCTCTCGGTGCCGAATATCTGAAAGAACTCCGGCATCTGCTGGAAAACCCGGCGCTGCTTTTGGTCTGAATCGGTTGTCGTGCAGGGCAATGGAAATTCTGGGGACCACAGACTCGAGCCTGCGCTGCCCGGAACCTCAGGCGCGTTATCGCATCGCTGTTTCCCAGGCCATGAAGTCATCCAGGGTTTGCCGGGTTCTCGCGGCCGCAAACTCGATAACGGTCGCGTCATCCACAAAGCCGAGAAACGGGGTTTTGTCTGGAATCAAATCGAATGGGTCGACCAAATAACTGAGAGCTGCAACGATCCACAAGAGCGCGTCGCTCGAAACCTGATCGTATTCGCCGCGATGGTACGCGCGGATTAACCGCAACATCGTTTGGAGATAGGACCAGTTGTCTTGGAACGGCTCCCTGGGGACTGCCGCTGCCTTTCTCGCCGCCTCGTTGAAAAGCGCTTGTAAACTTTCGGGATTGTTGACACACGATTTCGCATTGATTAGCGCCCGGGCAAACGCATCGCTACGAAGGGCAGGTTTCTGATACGGGATGCGCTGCTCAAGATTCTTCGAAGCCGACCGCCCCCGTGTCGTTCTCCGCGATTTCGTTTTGACCTTTTTCGCCTTTTTCATGAAGCGATATGAAAGCACCTCGCTTCGCCGATGAGAAGCCGATTCGTCTTTAATTAAAGATCGACGATCAATCCTAAGGTTTTGTCGCGAGAATCAACGGTGATGGTCCGGGCGCTTGGAGTTTGCGTACTTTTTTGAAGCCAGCTTCTTCAAGCCAGCGTTTGATTTCGTTAAAGCTGAACGTATCGCCCCGTTCGCTGTGGACCAGCATGTTCACGGCAAAGATCAATCCATTCAACGGTCCCGTGCGATCGTCATTCACCAGCCATTCGGCAATTGCGATAATTCCACCGGATTTAAGCGCCCGAAAAGTTTTCGCGAGCAACTTTCGGCTACGCTCTTCGCCTTCGGTATGAAGAATGTGACCCAGCGTGGCGATGTCGTACCCATTGCCAAAATCGGCTTCGAGCACGTCGCCTTCGATGTAGGAGAAGCGATCAGCCACGCCGAATTTCTGCGTGATGCGCTTGGTAGTCGGAATCATTTCCGGCCAATCCTGCGCCGTCACGCGTATAAGAGGCGATTGTTGCGCGAGCGCAATTCCCCAAATGCCAGAGCCGGCGGCGACATCGAGCACGCGAACAGCGTCGCGTTTCTTCGCAAGACGGAGCGCCTGCCCTAGCGCGGTGGCCGCCGGATAACTCATCGGGATAATGTGCTCGACGAGGACCGAAAAAAATTGCGGCCCGTGCGCCTGCAGATTAAGCGCAACTGGCGGTGCGCTGGTTTTTACCGCTTCACCCAAGTGCAGCCAATCAGGAATGTGATGGCTCTTCACCATGGCGAAAAGTCCAGCGAGGCTGCCCGGCTTGTCGGTTACGAGAAAGTTTTCGCTTTCGGGCGTGAGCGAATATCTTCCCTGTCGGTCCTTTTTTAAGAGTTCGAGGCCAACCAGCGCATTCATGATTGCCCGGAGTCCTCGCTCGGATGCGCCGGTTTTGTTTTTGACTTGCTGGACTGTTTTCGAACCGTTTTGAAGCGAATCGAAGACTTTGTTGGTCGCTGCGGCTCCGATGATGAGCGGCGGCGTGTAAGCGGAGGCAAATTGCATCAGGCGCTCGGGAGTGACTTGTTTTTTCTTGGAAGTTTTCCTTGGCATTTTTGATTTGGCTTTTTGGATCGTAAGATCGATCAATAACGAGCGTGGCGGCGCTGGTAAATCAGTTAACTGTGTCGAACAATTCTAACAAAAGGACGTGGCGCACGACATCGTTCATTATTCATGCAACACGCGGTGTGATTCGAGATCAAACGCTCAGGCGCAACATTATGTTTATTTTGCTTCTCGCCGCGCTGACCCTCCTGTTTTCTGGCACAACATTTTTGAAAACGACGTTCGATCCGCGCGAGCGCCCAATCTGGTTTATTCTGTTTTGGATCGTTTGCGGATGGTTAACCGTGACGGCGCTGTTCCTGGCGATCTTCGATTTGCTGGTCGTCACACTCCAATCGCGCAGAGCGCAACGGTCGCTGCGGGAGAATCTGAAAACGAAGTCGCCAAAATCGACAATTAACGAATGATCGGGGCGTGAAAATGGCGACAACCAGGCAGCGATCGTCTGAGCCGCGCTTCCGATCGGTCGCCGGTCGCCATGGCGGCGTTCGGCCCGGCGAACATAGAGACGGCTACAAGTCGCGCGAGGAAATGGAAGCGACGGAGCGCGCCACGATTGCGCCGTTTGCCCAGAGATCTGGCGATTCGCGCGGCCGAAAATATCCAGAGCCCAGCCATGCGTATCGCACAGAATTTCAACGAGATCGCGCACGCATCATTCATTCGCGGGCCTTTCGCAGGCTCGAGTACAAAACGCAGGTCTTCCTGAATGGGACCGGTGACCATTTGCGCACCCGGTTGACTCATTCGATCGAGGTGGCCTCCATCAGCCGCACAATCGCGCGTGCATTGGGACTGAACGAAGACCTCGCGGAAGCAATTGCACTCGCCCATGACCTGGGCCATTCGCCTTTTGGCCACTCCGGAGAAGAGATGCTCGCCGAATGTATGCGCGCTCACGGTGGGTTCGATCACAACCGCCAGAGCTTGCGGGTCGTGGAGCTCCTCGAAAATCCGTATCCAAAGTTTCCGGGTTTGAACCTGACATTTGAAGTACTGGAAGGTTTGCGAAAACATCGAGCCTTTTATGAGATGCCGAAAGTGGCGCGACCCGCCTTGGGCGGGTTGCAAGGTGAAGAAGGCAAGCTCACTACGGGGCGAATCCGTGTCGCCGCGGCGACCGGACCAGAGGTTCACTCCGCTTTAGAGAAGTATCATTGTCCATCATTGGAGGCGCAGATCGCAGATCTCGCGGACGAGATCACTTATTACAGTCATGATCTGGATGATGCGGTCGATTTTGAAATTTTAAGCGCGGAGCGATTGGAAGAAAACGAAGTCTGGCGTCACAGCCGTCGCGCCGTGCTGGCACGTTATCCTGACGCGCGCGAACCTGAGCTGCACAGGTTGATCATTCGCGACATTATCGATGTGCAAGTGCGCGATGTGATAACAACAAGCGCGCAATCGATTGCTGATGCTGGTGTGCAAAGTGCGGATTCAGTCCGCGTACAGCCGGCACCGCTCATTTGCTACAGTGACGATCTGTTACAAGCAAATCGCGCCCTGCGGAAGTTTCTATATGAGAATGTTTACTATCACCCACGCGTTGCCGGTGTGAACCGGCGCGCGTGCGAGATGCTGAGAAAAGTCTTCGAAACATACCTTCTCGATCCTGACCGACTCGGCGACACAGCAACAAAACGAATTGAGGTAGAAGGGCTGCATCGCACTGTATGTGACTACATTGCGGGAATGACCGATCGCTATTTGATGGAAGAATATGCGCGCATCGCCCTGTAGCGCCTCGCTGCGCGGGGGCGGCGCCGATGAGTTCGAGACAGGCACGCCGCGCGTCTCACAGACACGTGGCGACAGTCACGCTGCCGCGCTTCCATTCTCTTCACGCAAATACTGTATCACGAGCCGCAGCCGCTGATTTATTGAAAGTTCTTCAAGAATGCGCTGGCGGTGCAGAGGATCGCTCACGAATGTTGAGGCGACGAGATCGGCGAGCATTTCCGGGTCGCTTAAATCGGAGAGATACCGATCTACTTTGGGCGGAAGCTGCCGTTGCCCATCGTTTTTGAGGTTCGAATAAAGCTCCAGGACTTTGGTAGCGAGCGCTTCGGTTTCAACCGAAGGGACGGAGTCAGATTCAAGGGAGTCAATTGTCGCGACCGGAAACGGCGCTTCTTGCTCGAAATCTCTGAATCGTACACGCTCCAGCCCCTGCAGAATCAGGTTCGAAGTGCCATCGCCGCGTTCGACGCAGGCGCGAATCAGACCGACCCCGGCGATGTGAAAGAAATCTGCGCGCGATTGCCATTCTACGCAGTGTGGTTTGATCAGTGCGACGCAGAACATGCGATGATGAGCGAGGGCGTGCTTTAGCATCTTGCGGTAGCGCGGCTCGAAGATGTAAAGCGGAAGCAGCGCGTGCGGAAAGAGCAAAGCCCCGGGCAAAGGCATGACCGGTACTCGCTTGGGCAAAATGACGGATGCAGCCATACCGCGATCCTTTATTTTAGTAAAATATCCGCGCTGAGAAAAGGGCAAGCAGGCCGCACGCAAAAATACTCTCGCTATCATCGAATTCCGAAGGCGCGAAGTTGTTCGAGCGACATTTGGCCTTCGATGTCGGTGTCACGAAGTGAAGCGTAGACGAGGACCGATCCGGCGCGCGAGAGCAGAACACGCGAAATTGCGCCAAGTTTGCCAATCCCCATCGCGCTTACGGCGAGATCGACATCTTTCTTTGCGACGAAGGCGAGCAGTCGCGCGAGCTGCGCCGGTGTGTCGGTGCGCGTCGCAACTTTGAAAATATCTGCGCCATGCGCTTTCGCCGCGCGTGCTTTGCGGCGCAAGGAACGCGAAACTGGTGTCGATTTGAGACTATGGAACGAAATGATTCGCCGCACATTCTTCTCCCGCGCCAATTCGAGGACCGAGCGGAGAGCAGACGCCGAGCGCAACTCGACGTCGACATAATGGGCTCGGCGTAAAAATCGAGAAAGCAGATCGCGCCGCTCCCTGAGCGCCAACTTATTTGCACCGCCCTCCTGCGAATGTCGCGCGGTGATAATGAGTGGTGCACGCAATCTCGACAACTTGTTTTCCAACTCATCGACCATGCGCACGAGATGATCTAGTCGCAGTTCAAACAAATCCGGTGGTTTGCGCATTCGGATGGCAAAATCCAGGCTCGCGCTCGACATGATGACGCCCACGAGGCGAGGATGCGGGCGGTCGTTGGCCGAGCTGCCTCCGGTCATATATGTAAAAGCGGCGTGATGTTTGCCGATCTCGGCTATCGCCGCGGCGCGTACCGTAAAAGCATTCTCTCGACGTATTTGGCAAGGATGTCGAACTCGAGGTTCAATAAATCCCCGATCTGGGCATAATCGAGATTAGTGCGGCGTTTCGTGTGGGGGATGATCCACACGACGAAGCTTTTCGGAAGGACTTCCGCGATTGTAAGGCTGATCCCGTTGACTGCGATTGAACCTTTACTGACAACGTAATGCGCGAACTCAGCGGGTAGCTCAACTTCGAGGCGATGATCGAGTCCGCTCTCTTCAAAAGCCAAAATGAGTGAAGTGCAGTCGACGTGCCCTTGGACAAAATGCCCGCCAATGCACGCGTTTACGGATAGAGCGCACTCAAGATTTACCGGAGCCTCAGGCCGCAACACTCTTAGGTTCGTGCGGGCAACTGTCTCCTCGAGAAGATCGAAAGTGAGCTGATTGCCGCGGTGCGAGCTTACTGTGAGGCAACAGCCATTCACAGCCACACTGTTACCGTTCCGTATTTTTTTCACGGTGTGCGGCGCAGCAATTTGCAATTGGGCGCCGCGATCGCTGACGCGAACCGCAACCACACTGCCGACTTCTTCAATCAGGCCGGTAAACATCGATCAACCTTTAGCCGCCGCGCATCGTAACCCAGGAAACCAGGAAAAGCACCGGTAGCAGGATCGGAAGGGAGAACCTTACGACGAAGCCAACAAAACTTGGTGTATGCATTTTGTGTTGTTGTGCGATTGCCTTGATCATGAAATTGGGACTGTTGCCGATGTAAGTGACGGCTCCGAACAAAACCGCACCCATGGAGACAGCGACCATTTCGGCCGTGCCATTGGAAAGAAATTCGCGCACCGCGGTCGGGCTCTCAATGCCAAGACCGGCGTGGCCAAGAGCGCCGGCAAAGAACATTATGTAGGTCGGCGCATTATCGAGGACTGCGGATAGACCGCCGGTAACCCAGTAAAATTTCGCGGGCGTGTCAATTGCAAGATCGCGCGCGTGCAACTGCATATAATCGAGCACCGGGACTATCGTGAGAAAGATTCCGAGGAAGAGCCAGCCGACCTCTTTTACCGGAGCAAATGAAAACTCATTTGCCCAATGTACGCTTTTCGGTGTCGTGAAATAAGATCCTACGGCGGCGACCAACATGATTGCTTCGCGCAAAAATGGCGGATGCTGGATGAAAACCGCGCCGACAATGATCGCGAGAAAGAAAATGTTGCGCAGCCCCTCCATATTGATCATGCGAACACCGGTTTCCAGCTGTCGAGCTGCTGCGGATGCGCGGCGAAAATTATGTCGATCAACATAATAAAATATCAGAAGGAGACAAAGGAGCGCGACAGACCAGGACAGCCAGCAATGCTGAATCATCCACCAGAAAGGCACGCCTTTGAGATAGCCAAGGAAGAGCGGCGGGCCCATCGGAGTTAATCCACCGCCCACGTTGCTCACGAGAAAGATGAAGAACGCGGTGTGCAAACCGGTGTAACGATATTTGTTCACTTGAAGCCATGGGCGAATGAAGAGCATGGACGCGCCCGTTGTGCCGAGAAAGCTTCCCGCGACTGTTCCGAGAAACAGAAATGTGCAATTGAACAAAGGCGTGGCTTCTCCGCGGATTTGCACGTGAATCCCGCCAGAGACGACGAAGAGCGAGCCGACCAACACCATGAAACGGATATAATCGCTGCCCTCATGCAGGATTCGTTCCGACTGCCGGATTCCGAAGAGATAATAGGCGGTCGTGATGGCCGCGAGAAAAAGGGCAATGAGATGATAGTAGCGTTCCCAATGATGTTTCAAGACGAGCGGGAGAAATGCGATGCAAAGCAAAAGCAGCCCGAAAGGCAGCATGATTAATCGACTCGGTTCGATCTGCGGTGCTGTCGTCAGAATGAAATCGCTTATCACGAATCTCACGTGGGGGCAGAAATGCGACAAAAACAAATTTCATGCAATAGAAACTAACCAAAATGGTCGAATCGGGCGCCTTCAGATTTGCACGCGCTTGGATTTTCTCGAATTACGTTGCGCGCAGTGGCCGGCGGTATCGGTGAAGAAAAATCTTTGAGAGAATTGGGAAATCGCAAATATGCCGAATAGCGCCGACAATAACGGTGTGCACACGTTAGGCGTTCCTCTTCACCCACCCCAAATCTAGATGCAAGAGTGCGCATTGTGATTTTCTTTGGCATTCTCTTCTTGTCGGGAATCGGCGCGCTCATTTTCGAGACGCTCTGGCTGCGGCTGAGCGGCCTGGCATTTGGCAACTCCATCTGGGCCGCGGCGTTAATTCTTTCCAGCTTCATGGCGGGTCTGGCGCTGGGCAACGGCGTCGCGGCATCGTCGAAGGTCCGACGATGGCGGCCCCTGCATCTTTACGCTGTGTTGAAACTGGCCGTCGCATCTTTTGGCTGCACAATTGTTTTTGATCTTCCGCTGCTGGGCGGGTTGATGCGGCCCATTTGGCAAATGCTGTGGAATTATCAGCCAACTGTCATCGGATTGCGTTTCGTCCTGTCATTCCTGATTTTGCTGGTGCCGACAACGGCCATGGGTTTGACGCTGCCGGTGTTAATCGAAGATCCAGTTTTGCGACAAACGAATTTTGGGCGGGCAATCGGTCTTCTTTATGGCTCGAACACATTGGGCGCAGTGGCCGGAGCTGTGCTCGGCGAAGCTTACTCGATTCAAGCGTTTGGGATCCTTTATTTTCTCGGCAAGCAAAGAGAAAATTCGACAGTTCTGGCAAGAGCGCGCCAGTGACAGAATAAGCATGCCGAGCCGGTCAAAAAATTCATCTCTAATTTCTTAAATGAAGCTTTACCGTAAAATCCGCAAACTTGCGCATCCGTTGACCTACCGGCGCGCATGGCGCAGAGCGCAACGCTCCATTTTTCGCCTGCCGCTTGGGCCGCTGCGGACAACCATCGATCCGGAACGTCTGCGAGAAATCCAACAACGCTACGCCAACGTGCCTGCCGGTTATGCCAAATACACGAACGTGGATCCCTGGTTGCGCTTGAATCGCGAACGTGTGCAAGATTTGAAGCTGCATCGTTCGGCGCCGAAGCGCGTGCTCGATCTCGGGTGCGGAGGTGGATTTTTCTTGTTCATATTAAAAGGGCTTGGTCATTCCGTCCTTGGCCTCGACGTTGGGCGGGTATCTCTTTTTACCGAATTGCTCGATCTTTTCGATGTTCCGCGTGTCGTCTGGAGGATCGAAGCGTTCAAGCCGTTGCCCGATCTGGGTGAAAAGTTTGATTGGATCACCGCGTTCTCAGTCAATTTTAATCTTTACCATCCATCGCAACGGCGATGGGGGGCGGCGGAATGGGATTTTCTTCTGCGCGATTTGCAGCGACATCTGGCGTCGGGCGGCAAGATCTTCTTCGGGCTCAATCCCCTCTACGCGGGTGATTACTACACGCCCGAGCTACACGATTTTTTCCTAAGCCGGGGCGCGAACGTCGAACGCGAACGAATCTTTTTCGATAAGGGGCTGCGCTTTTGACCCACACCGTACCCGCAATCGCCCCGGGAAAGAGCCAACCCACTTCCGTCGGGGGACCAATCATGTCGTAGATCGTGCTAAGCGGATGGGCAAGGCCATCCGACAAATCAGAGGGGCATCACCGGACACCGATCGTTTCGCGAGGAGCTTGTCGGGATGCTTCAGTCCTGAAAGCTTTCGGGATTGCGTACGAGGAATCGATGCTCGGTTGACGAATTCTTCCGTTCCTGCCGGGACTCGATTCATTGCGAATCTGTTTACCCAGCGTTGAAACGCTGGTGCTATTTTGAAAAGGCCCACGGCCTGGGATCATTTTGTGAATGTGGCGCTGCCCAGTACCCGTGCGATCGATCCGCAATCACAACAATGGTCCGCAAAGAAGATTCCGCTGTTCATTCTTTTCGATCAGTTCCTGTCACTGCAAAAACGAACCGGGTCACCCTTTAAAAATATTTCAAAAAAGTGAAAGAAAAGCTTGCAAGCCCTTTGCACCTTCCATTAAACGGGAATCTGGCGCGCCAAATAGGCCGCGTCAGCCGTTCAAAAATATCTTAAAAAAAGTGAAAAAAAAGCTTGCAAGCCCTTTGCATTTTCCGTTAATCGGAGTCTGGCGCGACAAATAAGCCGCGTCAGCCGTTCAAAAATATTTTAAAAAAAGTGAAAAAAAGCTTGCAAGCCGTCAAAATATCCAATAATCCGTGCCAAAACCTAACCAAACCAATGGAGAAACCAATGATAAAAAATGTGCTAAATAAGTTCGGATTCGTTCGCGTCGCTTTTGTAGCGAGCGTCGGATTTCCTTTGATTTTTGCATCAAACGCAGTCGCTCAGTTGGCGGCACCAGCGCAGCCCGCGCCACCCCCGGCTGGGGGTCAGGCGGAAGTCGAGCGCGTGATCGTGACCGGTTCAAACATTCCGACTGCGGAAGAGACTGGCCCGAATCCGGTGGATACCTACCGGCCGCAGGACATCGAAAAATTGGGTGTCCGCAACGCGCAGGATCTGCAAAATATTATACCGCAGGAGGCGGGCGGGACTGTCAACCAGAACATCGGTAATGGTGGTGACGGCACTATCCAGCTCAACTTGCGCGGTCTGTTGTCCAAGGAGACCCTGGTTCTGGTAGATGGCAAACGTGTCGCAACTAGTGGATTGGGCTCCGCTGGGTTTAGCGCGGGCGTGGACATTAACCTGATTCCCTTCGTGATGATCGATCACCTCGACATCCTGAAAGATGGCGCCTCGGCTGTCTATGGCGCGGACGCGATCGCCGGCGTGGTCAACTTCTTTTTGGTCCATAAATTCCGCGGCTTGGAGATCGGGGGCACTTACGGGAACACAAACCTGGGAGCGTCCAATGAGATGGGCGAGTGGGAGGCATGGATCAAAGCCGGCACCGGAGATGAGAAGACAGACATTGTGGTCATCGCCGATTTCTGGGAGCGTACCGGCGGTTTATTTTCCGCCGACCGTGATATAAGTAGAAATGCGGGGCAGCAGGTTTTCTGGGGCGGTTTTGATGGTCGCAGCTCGAACTTCCCTGGCTCCATTTCCGCCAGTGGGAGTCCGTTCTCGTCCGCCAATTTCCGGCTAATCCCAAGCCTGTTTTTCAGCGCCAATTCCCCGCCGCCGCATTCCGCCCCGAACAAGGAGACTTCTCCGTTTTACCTCAACAGCGTCGCGGTGCGGTTTCCGCAGCCTGTTGGCACAAACACAGCCCCGGGACTCGATGGAAATTATTTTAGGTTTAACTTCGCGGCTTTCACGCCAGCGCTTCCGCCGGCCGATCGTCAGAGCTTCTATGGGTCGTTCACCCGCGACATATGCGACAAATACCTGACGATATTTGGTGATTTTAAATATGTCCGCTCATTTTTCGATGCGTCCCTGGCAGCCGTGCCGTTTGTGCCCGATCCATTCAAGAATCCAGGCCAAGCCGTAGGGCTTAGTGGTACTTCTGCTGGCATCAGTGTGCCAATCAGCAATCCGTTTAATCCGTTTACCGTAGGGGACACGAATTGGATATCGCCTAGTGGGCAATTAATCCCGGTGACTACCGGAGTGCGGTTTCGCGGGATTAACGATACCGGTCCCAGAAGTGAAAAGTTCACTTACTGGGATTCGCTCTTTGACGTCGGGCTCAAGGGTGAGATGGGAGAATTTGGCGATTATTTCAAGACTTGGAACTGGGAAGCGGGTTTCCGCTATTCCCGGAATGAGGGGCAGGACTTGTCCATAGGAGAAGCCAGCCAGCCTGGGCTAATAAGCGCGCTTTTGGATTCGAACCCGGCCACTGCGTTTAATCCCTTCCTTGGTTTCGCTGGCCACAACACTGCCGCGGCCAGGTCCGCTGTTTATGTTACCCTGCATAACTCAGGCGAATATGAGCTGCCTTTGGGTTATGCGACCATTAACGGCGACCTGTTTAAGCTTCCCGCGGGACCTGTCTCCTTTGCTCTCGGCGGTGAGTATGATGGGCCGAGATTCACCCGCGATCGCGACGTGCTCAACAACACGTTTTCATCGATTGGCTCGGTGGATGGGCAAAGCTTCAAGGTAAACCGGGATGTTTGGTCAATCTACGAGGAAGTGCGGGTACCCTTCACCAGCCCCACGTGGAACTTCCCCGGCTTCTACAGCTTCGAGGTGGACTTTGCCGAGCGCGAGGAATGGTACAGCAATAACACTTCTTCGGTTCCGGGAATTGTAAAGATCCCAGCGCAGCACAGCCAATATAACGCGCAGAAGCCGAAGATTTCCATCCGCTGGGAGCCGCTTGATCCCAAATGGATCGGAGCATTGACCTTGCGCGGTAGCTACACCGAAGCGTTTCATGCGCCGAATTTGTCGGAGATTGCGCCCGCGGGCTCGCAGAACTTCCCGGGGGTCGTCGATCCATTTTCCTCTCAGACCGATATCCAGGTCGAAGAACACATTAGCGGAAACCCCCAGTTGCACCCAGAAGTGGCCTATGAATGGACCTACGGGGCGGTTTACAGCCCGAAATGGATCAAGGGCCTGACGCTGAGCGCGGATTGGTGGCATATTGACATGCGCGATATTGTATCGGCCCTCGGCGCGCAATTCGTTATCGAGCACTTTACCGGCACCGACTTGGTGCTACGTGGTCCCAGTACCGTTCCCGGTGAACTTGGCCCGGTCAATCTGGTCATCGACCCCAGCCAAAACCTTGCTGGCGCGATCTTCGAGGGTCTCGATTACGAAGCGATCTATATTCTGGACTCTTCGATTTTTGGTCACGGCGATTTTGGCAGGGTGACGACCACGGTCAATGGCACCTGGTTATCCCGGGCTGAGCTCCAGACTGGACCCGATACCAAAATGTTCGGTATCGCGGGCGAGTTTTTGCCGACGGCATTCAGCCTGACCAGTTCGCTGCCACGGAATCGGGCCAATGGCAGTCTGTTCTACGATGGTCCTGCCGACTCGTGGGCGCAGGGTTTCGATATTGGCGTGGTAGTCCACTGGATCAGCCAATATGAAGATGACAATATCTCGTTTACGGGTGGCAAGCCGCAAACACCGAGAACGAATCCGCCAGGGACTACCAATAAGCTTGGGGAGGATGTTAGCGGCCTGGATGCTGGAGGACCCAGGGGCAGCGCCGCCCCGGGGGGTGCCGCGCGGAAAGTGGCGGCGTGGACTACATTCGACCTGATCGCATCCTATACGTTCAACCTGCCGCCGCCAGCGCCGGCGCCGGTGCCTGGTTTTGCCAAGGATGGCGGTAAGAACGTCGCGATGAAGGACGGGAAGGAGAAGAATGTCATGCCGGTCTCCACTGCCGAATACAATCCGTGTGGATGGCGCGCGTGGTTAAATGGCACCACCATCACTGCTGGGATACAGAACGTGACCGACGAAGATCCGTCGTTCGTGGGTGGCAACTTCGAGAACGGCTACGACGAATCGATTGCCACGATCAAAGGCCGGTTCTGGTACGTCGGTCTGAAGAAGCGATTCTAAAGCGAAGGCCGGGATAATTCATAGCGGCCGGGCTCCTCATAGGGCCCGGCCGTTTGCTTTTCGTTTACAGAACGGACTTTACCGCAGAGATCGCGGAGCACGCAGAAAATCCTGAATTGATTCCTCATCGGAATTCAAAATGCAGCGGCGAATTCCGGAGTTTAGCAGCCAAACGTTGAAGTGGATGAAAAATTCTTAGATCGCGAGAGGAGTAAAAAGCTATGGCGATTTGGTAAACGCGTCCCTAAGATTGACAATGGCGCGCGCGGTGCGTCCCGCAAGACGAGCATTGATTTTCGCGTCGGTTTGAGGAAAACTTAGTTCCGCTAAAAAGGCATGCAGTACGTTACCGCGTTCTCACGTCCGCAAACTGTTCCGGCTGGGCTTGCTGCCGCGCGAAAGCCTAACCTGTGGATTCTGGACAGTTGGCGCGACCTGATCTTGTACGTCTGCACGCCGCTGGTGATCGTGCCGATCTTTCTCGTGGCGCAGGCGCGTTGGAGCGCGGAAGACATTTATCTTTTTGTCGCTGCCTTCGGCGCGATGGGTCACCACTTGCCAGGAATGATTCGCGCCTATGGCGATCGGGCGTTATTCCAGCGCTTCAAGTGGCGCTTCATTTTTGCACCGATTTTTTTGGTGGTCGTCTCCACGATCTTTTCGTTGTGGGACCTTAAAGGCATTGTGCTAGTCGCCTTTATTTGGGGCGTCTGGCACGGCATGATGCAAACGTATGGGTTCTGTCGCATCTACGATGCGAAAGTGGGCTCGTTCGCTGAGCTGACGCGTCGTCTTGATTTCGCATTGTGCGGGATTTGGTTCGCCACCGCGGTCCTTCTCTCATCGCAGCGAATGACTGATACCTTGGAGACTTATTACGCTGCGGGAGGGCCCTTCATTCCGCCCGGCTTCCTCCGGGCAGCACAGCAGGGGCTGCTTGCGTTCGCCCTCTTAGTTTCAGCCGTGTTTCTGGCAAATTTTATCCGGATGTGGACTAGCGGGAAGCGGCCTAGTCCGGTAAAGCTGGTTCTTCTCATCACGAGCATTTCTTTTTGGTGGTACTCCAACAACATCGTGGCCAGCGTTCTCGTCGGCATTGCCTTGTTCGAAGTATTTCACGACGTCCAGTACCTCTCGCTGGTTTGGATCTATAATCGTAAACGGGTTGAGACCGACAACTCGATCGGCGGGTTCATGCGCTTCGTATTCCGGCGCAGCGGTTCGCTGATCGGTCTATACGTGGGCCTGATCTTCGCCTACGGGGCGCTGGGTTATTTCAAGTCGAGCATCGGCATCGACGTAGTCAAACGCATCCTCACTGGTGTAGTGACCGCTTCGGCGCTGCTCCATTTTTATTACGACGGATTCATCTGGAAAGTGCGCGAGAAATCTACGCGACAATCTCTCGGCATCGGCGGCGGGACAACAGATGTTTTGACGAGCGGTTTTCTACCCAGCTGGGCCTTGCATGGCGCGAAATGGTTCGCTGTTTTTGTCATTCCGCTTGGCGCACTTTGGTTTGGGCAAGTGCGGCTCCCTCAGAATGAACTTGAACATTTAGCCTGGATCGCCGCCGATCTTCCTGTTTCCGCCCGGGCGCATACCAATTACGCCAAGGCTCTGCAGGAGGCTGGCCGACTCGATAAAGCAGCCGATGAATTTTCCGCTGCGCTTCGTCTTAATCCCGCTTCGGCAAAGGCCCACGCCAATCTGGCCAGCGTCCTGATTGGAAAGGGAAACCTGGAAGATGCGCAAACCCATTTCGAAACAGCACTGCGACTCGACTCTAACAACGCCGAGTTACACTCCGGTTATGCCTATCTTCTGGAGCGACTCGATCGCCCTGAGCAAGCAGCAGCGGAAATCGAAGCGTCCGTCCGCTTGGACCCACAGTCTGCACAAGCTCGGTATAGCTATGGCGCATTTCTGGAGAAACACGGCAAACTCGAGGAGGCAATTGTGCAGTATCGACGGGCGATTCAAGCTGACCCGCGTCATGTGGATGCTCATCTCGATCTGGCAAGCGCGCTTTTCCAAGAGGGCGATTTGCAGGGAGCCGAGGCACATTATCTGGAGGGAAGCCGGCTTAAGCCAGAGCTCGCCCAACCTCACAACGACCTGGGAAAAGTTTTTATGCGCGAGGGCAACGTTTCCAGCGCGATCGCGCAATTCGAAGAAGCGCTACGTCTTCATCCCGACTTCCCGGAGGCGGAGGAGAATCTGCGCAGCGCGAGAGAAACCGAGGCTCAGTCTCGTTGGCAATCGCCGAGGTAAAACCTCCGGTCGGCCGCGCTCAGCATGGCTCGCATTTACGAGCTGGCGTGATCTCCGTGGTTAACTGGGACAAAAACTAATGTCCGGGAACGCCACGCCTTCAGGAACGAGCAAACAGAACCAGCTCCGATCCCCATTCTGGCAGCGGAATTGGCTTTGTGGGCTCTTTCTGATTGCCCTGGTTTCAATAGCATACACCCGAGTCTTTAACGCCGGCTTCATCTGGGACGACGAATCGCATCTGACGCAAAATCCCTGCATTATTGGTCCGCTCGGACTTAAAGAGATCTGGACGAGCGCGCGAGCCGTCTATTACCCGCTCGTGCTGACGAGCTTCTGGAGTTTGCATAAGCTCGTTGGCTTAAGTCCATCGCCATACCACATTCTCAATGTGCTGCTGCACGCGGCATCGGCGGTCTTGCTCTGGCGCGTCTTGCGGCAACTCGATGTTCGCGGAGCGTGGCTGGGAGCACTGCTTTGGGCATTGCATCCGGTAATGGTGCAATCGGTCGCCTGGGTCACGGAGCTAAAAAATACTCAGTCGTGTCTCTTTTATCTTTTGTCGATCTTCTGGTTTTTGAAAGTGGACGCTGAGGAGAACGGGAACAGCGTTCGCTGGTGGCGCTTTGGCCGGGCGCTCCTGTTCTTTGTTGTGGCGATCCTGAGCAAGCCATCCACGGTCATGTTGCCTGCTGTAATCGCGCTCTGTGTCTGGTGGCGGAGAGGACGAGTCCGGTGGCGCGACCTCGCGACTCTCGTTCCGTTTGCGCTGATTTCAGCGCTTGCCAGCGTGTGGACGATTTGGGAACAGAAGTTCCATTCTGGTGCGACTGGTTCTGAGTGGGCCCAGTTGTGGCCGGAGCGGCTCATCATCGCGGGTCGCGCGATATGGTTTTATCTGGGCAAACTGATGTGGCCCGATCCGCTCATTTTCATCTATCCGCGTTGGGAGATTAATTCGTTGCAACTGACGGCTTATCTGCCGCTGCTGGCAGCGTTGGCTGGTTTGTTTGCTTTGTGGCGAATTCGTGGGAAGTGGAGTCGCCCCGTGTTTTTTGCCGCTGCATACTTTGTGATTTCGCTATTTCCTGTGCTCGGCTTTTTCACCGTTTACTTCTTCCGTTACTCGTTTGTGAGCGATCATTTCCAATATCTGGCGAGCATGGGACCGCTCGCGTTAGCCGGAGCTGGTATTACAGCGGTGGCCGATTCCCTCAAATGGAAACCTTTTCTCCGCGCGGCCATCTGCGGAATCCTCCTGCTTTTTGGCTTTTTGACGTGGCGGCAGAGCGGGATCTACCATGACTTAGTAAACTTGTACACGGCGACGCTGGCAAAAAATCCCGGCTGCTGGATGGCGCATTACAATCTGGGCATCGTCCTGCGCGACCAAGGCGAAACTGACGAGGCGATAACTCATTATCGGCAGGCTGTCGCGCTGCGGCCGAATTACGCAGAAGCGCATTACAATCTTGGACGTGCTCTGGCTGAAAAAGGCGAATTTGAGGACGCGATCGCGCATTACGAAAAAGCGCTGGCCATAAATCCTGCCGACGCGGAAGCTCACAACAACTTGGGTGCCACGCTTTTTATGAAAGCACGCGTCGATGATGCAATCACTCACTACCAGAAGGCGCTCGCGATTCGGCCGGATTACTCTGAGGCGTCCTGTAATCTGGCGAACGCGCTTCTTTCCAAAGGTGATATGGACGGTGCGATCATCCGGTACATGGCGTGCGTCGCTTTGTTGCCGAATCAGGCCGAGGCTCAATACAATCTGGCGAGCGCGCTTCTTCGAAAAGGCCGAACCGACGAGGCCATTGATCACTACCGAAAAACGCTCGAATTGCATCCCGAGAATGCCGACGCGCACGCGAATTTGGGGAGCGCGTTTCTTGCGAAGAATCGCATCCAGGATGCGATTCTTCAATACAGAGACGCGCTTCGGATAGCACCGGGAAATGTGGCTGCCCAAAGCAATCTGGCGTGGCTGTTGGCGACTTCTCGGGACCAATCACTTAGAAACGGGCCAGAAGCTGTCCGACTGGCTGAGCAGGCTAGCCGCCTGACCGGCGGAACTCGGCCAGTTATCTTACGGATGCTCGCCGCTGCCTACGCGGAAACTGGCCACTTTTCTGAGGCTACCGAAACCGCTCAACAGGCATTGCAACTGGCCAATGGCCAAGGCAACACCGTTTTGGTTGATGCCCTTCGAAGAGAAATCGCGCTGTACCAATCGGGTCGGCCGTATCACAAGTAAAGTCGTTGCCCCACTAGCAGCGAAAGGGCACTGCTCATTTTATCACTTTTCGACTCGCTGACGCGATTCCGCCAAAGCTGCTCAGCCAATGGGAAACAGAGCGTAAATGTTGGCTGCGGCCGCCTCCCGAGCCGTGGTCGTTCGAAGTGGAGCAGGAATATCGTCGGCGGTTTTCTGGCACGATAGAACGCTGGCTCGATGCCAGCCATGGTTGGTGCCTGCTGCGCGAAAGCAACACGCCAAATTGGGTCGGGAATACGCTGCAGCACTTCGAGGGCGCGTGCTATGCACAGATCGCGTGGCTGGGTAATGCCTAATCATGTCCATACGGCTTTTGTTCGGCACGACTAAGAGCTTTTCCCATGTACCTCGGCGGCTTAGAAACCGCCGCTCCTTGAATGCTCGTGATACGGCAGGCCGAGCTCGTAGAGCGCAATTTCATCCCGAAGGGCGTTGGCCAGGCCGGATTTGCCCTCCGTGCCTGCGATGCGCAGAGCTTGCTCGGCTGCTGCAACGGCCTGGGCAAACCGGCCGCCCTCAGCGCGAGCAGCCGCGAGAGTCCGGAGATAAGTGGGATCTTTGCCGCCGGAAAGTTGCACGGCCTGTTCGGCGAGCTCGATTGCCCGATTCCCATCGCGAATTGAAGCATCGGAGGAGGTCGCGAGGAGCCACGCCAAATTGTTCCGAGCCAGCGAGTCTTGCTGGGAGATCCGTGCCGCATGCTCGTACTCGGCGATTGCATCTTTCTGTAGTCCGCTTTTAAGAAACGCGTTACCCAAAACAGTGTGGAAGCCTGAGTCGTTCGGCAGAGTCGGAAGCGCCTTCTGCCATTGCGCGATCGCTTCGCCGATCCGGCCCTGCTGAAATAGAACGCTGCCAAGGTTGAAATACGCGTCGCCATAATCAGGCCGCAGTTTCGCCGCTTTCTCGTAATGGCCGATCGCTTCACCCAGCAGACCTTTTCGGGCGAGGGCGTTGGCAAGATTAGTCTCGATGAGCGCCCCGCCAAGGTTGTAATGGGCGGAAGTGTTGCCGGATCGAATCTTCAACGCCGTCTCGAAGTGCGAAATCGCCCTGTCCAATTCGCCCCGTCGCAGGAAAAGATAGCCGAGATTGTTATGCGCCGTGTCGTTGTCAGGGGTAATAGCAAGCGTGTGGTTCCAGAGCATCTCGCTGTTTTCCCAATACGACGTCTGCACAAACGCGCACCAGCTCAACGCAATGATGATCGCTGCCGCGATAGCGGCGCAGAATTGCTTGTAGCCACGGCCCTGTGGGCCGTTTGTTCGGACTCCGCGTGATCCACGAGTGACCGACCGCAGGCCGGTTGCGACAGGGCGCGAGCCGGAGTTGCGCATCATTATGGGCGCCATCAGATCCGTGATGCCCCAAACAATCAGCACATACAAACCGATCTGTGGCAGGTAAGTGTATCGATCCGCGCGCGCTTGCTCGCCGACCTGCACCAAGCCGATCACGGGCACGAGCATCCCGACATACCAAAACCAGCCGGTGAAAATGTAAGGCCGTTCTTTCCTCCAATGGATTGCCCACAGGCTGACTGCGATGAGAAATGCAATTGCCAAAAGAACCTGCCAGGGCGGCAGTTGATCGTTGGGGTGAGGATAAAAAGCCGCCAGCCGCGCGGGCCAGAACATCTGCCAAATGTAGGCAACATAACTGATAACCGCGTTGTTCAGTCGCCACATAAAGGGCAACTGTTCAATCGCGCCGGCGCTCTGATTTTGTACCAGCAATGTCGCCACACACGAAATCGCGGACAAGGCGAACAATGGAATCTTCTCCACGATCAGCTTGAAGATCCGACCACGGACCACGGACCCCGCGCCGTCGCCGTAACCTCTTTGGCGCGCCGAAGGCTCGCGACTGACTCCTGATCTCTGATTTCTGACGTCTGACGTCTGACGTCTGACTCTATTGAGCGGCCAGTAATCGAGGAGCAAAAGCACGAATGGAAGCGTCACCAGCATCGGTTTGGACATGAGGCCAAGAGCAAACAATACTGCCACGGCCAAATAGCGTCCGAGTGATGGCGCGCGCGCATAACGCACATAGAGGCCCAGCGTAAGCATGAAAAATACGGCGCTGAGCACGTCTTTTCGCTCGGAGACCCAGGCGACCGATTCCACGTGCAATGGATGAATAGCGAACAGCGATGCCACGAAGGCACTTTGCCAAATACTGCCAGTCCGGCTCGGACCGCCGGTCATCTGCCTGAGCACGAAAAAGAGCAACACGACGGCGACCGAGTGCAGCAAGACATTGGTGAAGTGATGTCCGCCAGCCTTCAGCCCGTACAACTGGCAGTCGAGCATGTGCGAAATCGTCGTGAGCGGATGCCAGTTTCGCGCATGAGCATGGGTAAATGCGCCGATTACGCCATCCACCGAAAGTCCTCTGGTGATGGAGGGGTTTTCATACACATACACATGATCGTCGACATCGACGAAATCGTGTCCGAGAGTTTGTCCAAAAACTAGCCAAGTAATCGCGATGAGGGCGAGGCAAACATAGAAAGACGCGAATCTCGAGGAGGAGCGCTTTTTTAACCGACTGTTGAAAAACTCGGGCGTGTTCTTCTTACTCCTGCTCCCGCTCTTACTCATCCGTTTGAGAATTCCTCATGAAAGCGTTTTCGTCACGGTGACGAACTGCCATTTGCGAGACTTGGATCGCGCAGCGGTCTTCCGGCCTGGTAAAGAGCGATATTGCTCTGGAGCTCGTCCGCTAGGCCAGGGTTGCCCTGGTGATTGGCTAATTCAATGCCGCGCTGCGCAGTTTCAATTGCCTGTGTGAAAAGGCCGCTCTCGGCATAGGCAGCTGCCAATATGCGGAAAATCATTGGGATCTTCTCGCCCGACAAACGCAGCGCCTTTTCGGCCAGTTCAACGGCTTGGGGGCCATTTCGAATTGAGTCTTCCGGACACGTTGCGAAGACCCATGCCAGATTACTGGCAGCATTTCCGTTTTCGGGCTGAATTGCCAGCGTTTCCTGCCATTGCTCGATCGCTTCTCTTACACGGCCCTGCTGGATAAGAACAGTGCCCACAATATTACGTGCCTCCACGTTCTCGGGCTGAATTTCCAGCAACTTGCGATAATGAATCATCGCATCAGCTACTTGTCCCTTTTGAAGAAAAGCCTTGGCAAGATTGTCGTGGGCAGGCGCGTTTTCGGGCCGAAGATTCACGGCTGCCTGGAGTAGAGAAATCGATTCGTCCAATTTGCCTTTTCGAAGGAGAACGATGCCAAGATTATTTTCGGCAACGTCGTTGTTCGAGGTTACTGCAAGTGCGTGAGTGAACAGCGTTTCACTATCGCGCCAAAAGGTTGTCTGAATCCACCCGCGCCAACTTAATACGCCAATGATTATCGCGGCACTGGCACCCAAAATTTCGCGTTGATGACGCCATGAAGCCGACCAATCGGCGACAGTCCAAGTGCCCATGATATAAAGGCCTATCTGCGGCAGGTAAGTGTATCGATCGGCCTGCCCTTGCCATCCGACTTGCACCAAACCAATCACCGGCACAAGCATCCCCAGGTACCAAAGCCAGCCAGTGATGACGTAGGGCCGTTTTTTCCGCACAGCAAACGCCGCTGCACTAATCGCAATCAAAGCCGCGAGCGCGAGGATGATCCCCCAGGCCGGCAGGCGATTTTCTGGATGAGAATAAAAAACCGCGAGTTTCACTGGCCAGAGCATTTGCCAAATGTAGGCAACATAGGTCACTAATGCGTTGGTCGCCCGCGATGAAATCGGAAGTTGCTCGGTCCAACCAAGCGCATGTCGTTGGGCGAGAAATGTAACGATGCCTGAGACGGCGGACAGCCCAACCAGTGGAATCTTCTCTAGAATCAGCTGTCCCGCGACTGATTGTCGATCCCACAAGCGAAGTGGCGGAGGTTTTAGTTTGACTTCGGCTTTCGGTGCAAATCGTTGGAACGGCCAGTAATCCAGAAGCAAAAGTACGAAGGGGAGCGTCACCAGCATCGACTTGGACATTAGACCAGCGGTGAACGGTAACGCTACGGTGAGATAGCGCCGAATTGAGGGCGCACGCACGTGATGAACATATGCGAGCAGGGTCAGCATGAAGAAAACGCCGCTCAGCACATCCTTGCGTTCTGCCACCCATGCCACGGATTCCACGTGCAACGGATGAATCGCGAACAGGGTCGCAACAAAAGCGCTTCGCAAAAGTGCGCCCGTCATTTGTTTGAAAACGAGAAAGAGCAAGACCACGGAAATTGTATGGAGAAGCACATTGGTAAAATGATGTCCTCCCGCCCTCAGCCCATATAACTGGCAGTCCAGCATGTGCGAAATCGTTGTAAGCGGATGCCAGTTCTCCGAGTGGATATGTGTGAATGCCCAACCAATACTGGCGATGCTGAGACCGCTGGTTATCTTGGTATTTTCATAGACGTAGCGCGGATCGTCGTAGTTGACGAAGTCATGGCCGAGAGTTTGGCCAAAAACAATCCAGGTAAGTGCCGCCAGAAAGATGCAGACGCTGATGCTTACCCAGCGGCGGTTCGCTTTGGAGGAAGCTATCGATCGGATACTGAGGGCGTGCACTTTCGGCGATGTGATTGTGAAGGAGGCGAGGAACCCCGCTAGTCCAGGAGCCGAAGCCGCCGCGCCCTAAAAAGGTTGCAATTCGCATGGATAACGGATGAATTAGGATTTCCTTTCATAGATCAAAATATAATGCCCTAGCTGCGGCACCGATTTCGGTACCTCCCCCAAATAAAAATCCGCTCCATCCGACGTGATGATATTCACGAGGCCGGCTCCGTCATAATACCTTCCGGTATACTCGTTCGCCCACGCAAAGATCCGCCGATCAGATCCGGGTTGTTCTAACCATGAATCCTCCATCACGACTGAAACCAGATATTTTGGGTGCGCGCGCTCAATTTCGCGAATCATTTCCTGTTGCATCTGATGCGCATACTTTTGCGGTTCCATTAAGCAGTAAGTGTAAATGTATCCGGTCGCGGAATGCCGGTTCGAATAAAAATAAATTTGAGGCTCAGATCCTAACACTACGATCGTGTCGTTGTGGCTTGTATGGTCGCGGACATATTCAGCAATCCTAATGGACTCTGGGAATGGGCTCTCCGGATAAATCATTCGGCAAGCTTCAACTGGAGAGACTCCAAAGAAGAACTTTTTCCCCAAAAAAATCGGCAGGGTTAATACCGCACCAAGGAGAAGCAGCGGAATAAACCGAGTCACGCTCGTATGACTATCCGTGAGATCCGACAACTTGCTGATGGCAACGCCGACGAACAGCGAAACCGCTGGAAGAACCAAAATGAAATAGTGGAATCGAAAGTAAAATCCGGAACATAGCGCCAGCACCGAAAATCCGAGTAGTCCAAGCAAAAATCGTGTGCTGGCGCGCATTCGCCGATCCCATAGGCCCGCAACGACCCCAATTCCAGCGAGTACCCAGAGCGCCCAGCCAGCGCTAATGACCTCTGTTACGCTCCGAAAAAAAATCTGCGATGCTTGGGAGAGAGGAACTAAACTGCCATACTGGCGCGCGTAGTCGATTGTCCAAAACAAGAACTGTTTGAATACGCCTGCGCACCAGAGAAGGAAACAAGTGATTCCGAAGGGGAGAATTACACCAGCATCGAAGATCAGATTTCGCAAGAGGATGGTGTTTAGGCCAACTCGGCGGCTATCCCTGCACAAGAGAGAAATCGTTCCAAATAAAATGAAAAAAATCGCAGGCTGCTTCATCAGGAGGCCAAGGCCAAAGAGCAATCCGCTCGCGAACAGTCGCCCGAACGCCTGCCGATCCGATTCGTCGAGCAGGAGCAGCGTCCCACCGAGCACTGGCAGCATTACAAAATGTGTCGCGTGACCGGCGAAGCCGAGCACGGAGGGACTCACAGAAAGAATCGCATAACTTGCCGCCGCCGCGATGCCCGCTGTCGTATTTACCAGTCGTCGCCCAAGGAAAAAGATCAGCACGATTGTGGCAGCGTTCACCAAGAGCAAACCCAAATGAATTCCGATGACTGTTTGTCCGAAGATCGACATGATCACGGCATAAGCGGCATAGGTTCCGGGGAACTTCATGTTGTAAGCGAGTTTGTATGGGGGGATGCCTTGCAACAAAAGTTGGCCGGCATAAGCGTACTCGCCTTCGTCGCGTTCCAGCGGAATTCCGAGCAGTCGAATTCGGATCGCGACAGTAAGGCCAAAGATGATTACCGCCAAGGCCCACCATGCGACTCGCAAGATTTTGTCATGGCTGTCGATCTTGTTGATCACAGAAAGGCTATTCCGGTGAAAACTACCGGGGTGCAACTGCACGATTCACTGCGCGCCATTCTTGCCAAATGGGGCTCGCTCTCTGAATTAAACGGCAGGACTGTCTGAGCACTTTACTGCCTGTGGCATGGGAATAGTAATCGCCTAACGTGGGACCGGTCGTGCACAAAATCGTCCAATGCCTTTTTTCTGCGCGTGGTCGCTCCTGTCTTTTTGGGCTGCTTTTAGTTGCTGTGACGATCTTTGCCTATCGCCCGGCGTTGCACGGCGGCTTTATCTGGGATGACGATGACTATGTGATAAATAACGGGTTGCTAACTGCACCCGATGGCCTGCGGCGGATTTGGTTCTCCCTCGACTCGCCTTCGCAGTATTTCCCGTTGGTTTATACAACCTTTCGCATCGAGTACGCACTCTGGGGGCTTAATCCATCCGGCTATCATTGGGTCAACCTGCTACTTCATGTTGCCAACGCACTGCTGGTGTGGCGATTGTTGGTGCGCTTGAAAGTGCCGGGCGCGTGGCTGGCGGGAGCAATCTTCGCGCTGCATCCAGTGCAAGTGGAATCGGTCGCTTGGATCACGGAACGGAAAAATGTGCTGATGGGCTTTTTCTTTCTGCTAACGCTTCTTGCCTGGATTGCGTTTGTCGACGAGCGGACGAAACGGCCCTGGCGATTTTATGGGCTGGCTCTGATCCTTTATCTCCTGGCGCTTTCGGCCAAGACGACAGCCTGCACGCTGCCAGCGGCGCTGTTCTTGATTTTATGGTTGCAGAAGAAGCCCATCAGTTGGAAGAGAGTTTTCCAGATCGTTCCCTTCCTCGTTCTTGGCATCGCCATGGGTTTATTAGCGATGTGGTGGGAGCGTTATCACCAGGGGACGAGTCGAGCCATTTTTACGTTCCTGAGCCCAATCGAGCGGGTCCTCGTCGCAAGCCGGGCTGTTTGGTTTTACCTGAGTAAACTAATCTGGCCATCCAATCTGACCTTCATTTATCCGCGATGGGATATCGCGCCGACTCATCTGCTCGATTACACGTGGCTGTTGGCGGGAATGGTTCTCTGCGTGGCAATCTATTTTCTGCGGCGATATCTGGGGCGCAGCGTAGAAGTCGCAACGCTGTGTTTCGTAGCCACGCTTAGCCCGGTGCTTGGGTTCATCATGCTCTACACATTTCGTTACACATTTGTGGCCGATCATTATCAATACCTGGCCTGTATCGGCCCGATCGCGCTGGCGTCGGCTGCTCTAATCAATTTGGCCGACGCGTTTGAGCGCAGTCGCACCTTAATTTTAAGCGCGGTGCTCTGTGTGGTCGCAGTCCTGGCGGCGCTGACGTGGCGACAAGCCGCCATGTATGGCGACATCGAAACGCTCTGGCGGACGACGCTGGCCAGAAATCCCGATTGCTGGATGGCTCACAATAACCTGGGCATTGTGCTTTTCCAGAAAGGCGAAATTAACGAGGCAATCGCCAATTACCGGACAACTTTGCAAATGCAACCGGATTTTTGGGATGCGGATTACAATCTCGGCAGTGCGCTTCTCCAAAAAGGCAAGGTGGACGAGGCAATCGCTTATTGCAACAGAGCCGTAGCGAGCGAGCCAAATGATCCAGATGCCCAAGTGGCTCTCGGCAACGCTCTTGTTCAAAAGGAACGAATCGACGAAGCGATCGTTCATTACCAAAGGGCGGTGGCAATAAGGCCCGATTACTTCATTGCCCGCTACAGTCTTGGCCATGCTCTTCTTAAAAAAGGCGAAATCGACGCTGCAATCTCTCATTGCCGGGCTGCCTTATTGATTCAGCCTAAAAATCCAGATGCTCACACGACGCTGGCCGTCGCCCTTGATGAAAGAGGTCAAACGGCGGAGGCCATCACGCACTACAAAAACGCCCTGCAGATTTCTCCGAGATCTATCTCTGCTGCGAACAATCTGGCCTGGCTGTTGGCAACTTCTTCTACCGCGTCATTACGAAACGGCGACAAAGCCCTAGAGCTAGCAAGGCAAGCCAATCAACTCTCGGGCGGTGCCAACCCGCTTGTGCTCGGCACGTTGGCCGCAGCGTACGCGGAGACCCGGCAATTTGAAAGAGCGATCGAGATCGCGCAGGCAGCCTCGCAGTTAGCAAAGATGCAGGGTGAGAGTGCCTTGGTCGTGAGGCTCCAGCAAGAAACTGAACTTTATGAGATGAGCTTGCCTTACCGCGAAGCGCCGAAGTAGGGACACTTACCAGCTTGCGAGTCTTCAAAGCTCGTCGCGAAGGATTTCAAAAACAATTGTGCTATCGATTACCCCTTGCAATGCCTCCGTCCCGGGTCCGCTGCCAAACCCAATGACGTCTTCAACGGTTCCCAACGCGGATTTCGTGTAGAACGCCGCCGGCTCCGGCTGTTCTGCTCCCGGTTGTTCGCCTTGATTTCCGTTCGGCTTGCCCGGTATTTTAGCTGCTCCATACGTTCTTGTACCATGCGGACCGGTTGCCCAGGTAATCCATGGCTGTCCCGCGGAATTAAATCCGAGCAGAGCAATTCCGCTGTCTTTGCGAAATGGAGACCCATTCAAGCTCAGTCCGCCGATCGCGGCGTCACCGCAGACAATGATTGTCGATTTCGGCCCCGCGAAATTTCGTGCAACGGCAACTGCGCGATCCAATTCGACCGTTTGGCTGAACGTCCTTTCCCCGTTGTTTTCCTGTGCCGCTTTGCGCATTAGTCCTGCATCGACCACCAGCAAGTATCCGCCAGCGTTGTATTGAAGTAATTCGATCGCCCGCCGCACCATATCCGAAAGACTCGGTTGCTGGCTTCGCTCTTCAACTTGGTTGGCAAACGCGAGCTCCACATTGTTAAAAGCGCCGAAAAGCTTCGGCCGTCGCCATGCGGGAACCGCTTCCAACTCGGCACGAGTTCGAACGATATCGAACCCGTTGCCACGGAGTTCGAGTAAAAGATCGCGCCCGTCCTGTCTTTCCCCGCCCTTTGTGGTGGGAAGAAATTGCGCCATCCCGCCACCCATCGCGATGTCGATCTTTCCTCCATCAACGAACTCAGCTGCAATCCTCTCCACATCATTCGGATCGGCCGCATGTGCGTAAAAAGCCGCGCTGGTTGGATCGGTCAGGTTCGCATCTGTCACTAGACCGGTGGCTCGTCCATGTTCCCGCGCTAATTCAGTGATGGTCGTGATAGACTTCCCATCACCATTGATCGCGATAGCGCGATTGGTTACTTTCACGCCGGTCGCAATTGCAGTTGCAGCGGCCGCCTGATCCGGAGCGGCGAAATCTTTCGAGCAGTTCGTCACCAAAGCAACATGAGGCATCGAATCCAGATTCAGACGCGTGGCAGTCCCGCCGGCATAAGCTCGCGTCGGCGCAAGCCGCCCCGGCGCAAGGCCCTCTCCAATGAACAAAACAATTCCGAAAGGTTTCCGGATGACCCAGTGTTGAAAATAAAGAACGCCAAGCCCGGCGAAGACGAGCAGGCAGAAAAGCGCCAGCAACTGGTTGCGCCACTTCACGAGGCCGATGTAGGCGCGCCTCCTTTGCCTTGTCAACGAAAGAACCGCTTGTCGATCTTCTCAATCGTCGCCAAAGTGCGACCCATATGGCTGGTCCGGTCATGCTCATTATTCGCGACGGCTGGGGCATCAATCCCCGTGACCAGAACAAGCGCGAAGAAAATGGAGACGCAACGCTCCTCGCGCGGACACCGTTTCACGACAAACTCTACCGTGATTATCCAAGCGCTAAATTAAGGGCCAGTGGGGCCGACGTCGGCCTGCCTGATGGACAGATGGGCAACTCGGAAGTCGGTCATCTTAACCTGGGAGCCGGCAGGATTGTTTATCAAGACCTGACGCGAATTAACAAGGCGATCGCGGCAGGCAAACTGACGCGCAATCGTGTATTGAAGGAAACCGTTGCCAGCGCGCGCGGTCATCGGCTTCATCTCCTCGGACTAGTTTCCGATGGTGGTGTTCACAGCCATTACTTGCACATGATCGCGCTGGCGAATGCAGCTCAGGAAGCCGGCGTCAGAGAAATCTTCGTCCATGCCTTCACCGATGGACGGGATACGTCACCAACCGGTGGTGCTGCTTATTTGAAAACCTGCGAAAAGGAACTCCGAAAGAGCGGCGGGCAGATCGTCACAGTCGTAGGGCGTTACTTCGCGATGGATCGCGATCGCCGTTGGGATCGGACGAAGAAAGCCTGGGATGCAATCGTTCTCGGTCGCGGGGAAATCTGCAAGTCATCACCCTCCGCAGAGGTGGATCGACAATACTCGCTTGGCAAGACGGACGAATTCATGCTGCCGCTGATCTTTTCTTACCCAAATGAGCAGCGCGTGCGTGACGGCGATTCTGTTTTATTTTTTAATTTTCGCGCCGATCGCGCGAGACAATTGTCTCAAGCCTTTCTAGTGAAGGACTTCGATGGTTTCGATCGCGAAGTGTGGCCGCAAGTTCATTTCGTCACTCTTACGCGATACGATGTCACTTATTCTTCCCCGTTCATTTTTGAGCCAGCCGAGCTCGTGCACATTTTGGGCGAAGTCGTGAGCGCGGCTGGCAAATCGCAACTGCGCATCGCCGAGACGGAAAAATATGCGCACGTGACGTACTTTTTTAACGGCGGAATCGAGCGCCCTTTCTCGTGCGAAGACCGCAAACTTGTGCCTTCGCCCAAAGTCGCGACCTACGATCTTCAACCAGAAATGAGCGCGCGCGAAGTGACCGACCAGGTCCTCGCGCGCATGGCGAATTATGATTTGATCATTCTTAACTTTGCCAGTCCGGACATGGTCGGGCACACCGGGGTTCTCGATGCGGGAATCAAAGCCGTGGAGACCGTGGACGAATGTATCGCCCGCATCATCTCGAAGCTTCTCGATCTCGGCGGCAAATGTATCGTCACTGCCGACCACGGAAATTGCGAGCAGATGCGCAATTCTGACGGCTCGCCGAACACCGCGCACACCACCAACCTTGTGCATTTCATTTATGTGGCGAAAGACGCGGCACAGTTTCGCTGCGAAGACGGGATTCTCGCCGATGTCGCGCCCACGCTGTTGTTTCTACTCGGCCTGCCGCAGCCGCAAGAGATGACTGGGCACAACCTGCTGATTTCGGTTTCGCAGAAAACGCCGACCAGTTAGAAAAATCGACACTGTTCGGCGGCTATGTCGTCGAATGTGATTTCCAGTTGTCGATTCAGCACTCGCGTTCCAGCGGCGGCGATTCGGTGCAAAAAACGAATGCGGTTTTCGGCGGTTGTTTCGTTCCAGATCGGTTTGCGCATGAGCGCGAGCGTCCCACCCGATTCCACAAGAGCGCCCCATCCGATCGGGATCTCCGAATCACGAAATAACTCGGTGGGCAGGACAAGAAAAAATAAATTCGCGCAGCGATAGCGAATCAGTTTGTCGAACTTAGTGCAGTCGTAGAGACGATTTTGCAGCGCATTCAGCTCGCGCAACACGCGCGCGTAACCCCGGTGACCAATCGCCGTGAAGTCATGCGAATCGAATTCCGGGAAGAGCGAATCGGTAATCCGCAAATTCGGACAATGCACGCGTAAGCACGTTTCGAGAATTCGGCGGCGTTGGCAGATCGCTTCGAGGCGGTGGCGTGCGACCTTACTATGGCAATTATCTCGTCGCAAATCGCATAGCGCTTGCTTGCATTCAAAGATCGCCGTCGATCCAATCTTTTTTGGTTGCGGTCGATAAGCAGCCACGTCGGCACGATATCGGCATTGAGGCAACCCCGCTTCCATCGCGCAAGCGGAATAGCCGTGCGCTTGAGCCCAAAGAAAAGCAAGACGCTTCAGCCGGGTGTGCCTCGCGGTTTCACCATGGGTTTTACTCACTCCCGCACCCATTTTGCGAGCTCGCGCGCCCAATACGTAATGATTACATCCGCGCCGGCGCGTTTCAGCGCAGTCATGATCTCGAGAACAGCAGCGCGTTCATCGACAACGCCTTTTTCGGCGGCCGCTTTGATCATCGCATACTCACCGCTTACATGATAAACGGCGGTCGGTTTGCCAAAGCGCTCATGCACCCTCCAGAGGATGTCGATGTACGGTAGAGCTGGTTTCACCATCACGATGTCCGCTCCTTCTTCGATATCCAACGCCACTTCGCGCAGTGCTTCATCTGCGTTGGCGTAATCCATTTGGTAAGATCGACGATCGCCAAATTGCGGTGGACTCTCCGCAGCCTCGCGAAAGGGACCATAAAAAGCTGACGCAAATTTGGCCGCATAACTCATAATCCCGGTTTGATCGAAGCCACCGGCATCGAGCGCTTCTCGAATAGCGCCGATGCGACCATCCATCATGTCACTAGGCGCCACCATGTCCACGCCCGCTGCGGCGTGAGAGAGTGCAGTTTTGACGAGAAGCTCAACGGTCTCATCGTTGAGAACTTGGAAATGGTCCCCGTCGATGTGCGTGACACCGCAGTGACCGTGGCTCATGTATTCGCACAAGCAGACGTCGGTGATCGTGACGAGGTCGGGGCATTTTGATTTGATGGCCCGCAACGTTTTTTGGACGATTCCGTTTTCCGCATAAGCGCCGCTTGCCTGTTCGTCTTTGTGTTCTGGAATGCCGAAAAGTAGAACAGCTTGCAGCCCCAGATCCTGAGCCCGCCGCGCTTCATCAACAATCTCCTTCACAGAGAGCTGAAAAACCCCTGGCATGCTTGCGATCGGGCGGCGTTGCTCCAATTTCTCGCTCACAAACAGCGGGAGAATAAAATCGTGACCGCTTAAATGTGTCTCGCGGACGAGGTTTCGCACAGCAGGGGAACGCCGTAAACGCCGCGGGCGATGCACCAGTTTTCTCACAAACCAAGAGTACCCGGTTGATGGAATCGTCGCAAGCTCGCCACGCCAGGAGTCCGCGTCCCGGCAACCGGGCTTGACGCTGCAGGGTGTTCCATGTAGCGCGTGCGTAACATCCCGCTTTCTTTATGACCCGCTCGGCTTCTACGCCAACGACCGATTATCTGCTAGTCGATATCAGTAATTCGTACACGAAGCTGGCGTTCGCGTCTGCTACGCGGATTTCGGCTCCCGTGCGGATCGCGACGAGCAAGCTTTCAAGCAGTGTGGTTACGGGATTTTTGAGAAAGCAAAGGGTGCGAAAAGTGGTTGTTTCTTCGGTGGTGCCAAGAAAAAATCCTGCGATTTCAAAGGCCATCGGAAAACTGGAGGCGCTCTGGCTGGATTCGACGCTGAAACTGGGCGTCGGCATTGATTATCCCAAACCGAAATCGATTGGCGCGGACCGTCTGGCAAACGCCGCGGCAGTTACGGGTCTTTACGGATTTCCCGCTATCGTGGTGGATTTCGGCACGGCGGTAACTTTCGACATCGTTTCTGATCGCGGCACATACATTGGAGGCGTGATCGCGCCGGGGCTGGAAGCGATGACCAATTTTCTTTATCAGCGAACGGCGCTCCTGCCGAAGCTCTCTTTGAAAGAGCCGCGACGCGCAATCGGTAAATCGACAGTCGAGGCAATGTTATCCGGCGCCGTATTTGGTTATCGTGGGCTGGTCTGCGAAATCCTTGGGCGGATCAGAGCAGAGCAGTTTCCGCGCAAAAAAAAAATTTACGTCGTAGCGACGGGCGGCTACGCGCAACTAATCGCAGGGCGGTTGCCGGAAATCGGTGTGATTCGTCCGCACCTCACTCTGGAAGGACTGCGGATCGTCGCGAATTTGAATTGATTTTGAGCGGTTAAACCAATGGTGTTTTGGTGGGGCATCCTCGCGATTGGAACGTTCATGTCGTTTGAAAAGAGGTTTTCGAAAGGCGGCGGCGATTCAACGAGACCGCCGCCTTCGGTTTCTTGCCATGTCGAGCGAAGTCGAGACATCTCTCTTTGTTAGCCAAACAGTAAGAGATGTTCTCCACTACGCTGCGCGTCGCTTGAAATGACAGAAGTTCGACGCCTGGCCCAACGTGGGGCTTTCGATCTGGTGCCCACTCCCATTTTTCCGAAGCGGGCTGAAAATCGACCTGGTTGAGTTCAACTTTGGACTTGCCAGGAGCGATGATCGAAGCTTCAATCCCTACTTCATGAGAATCTGGAAGATCGTTGCCATCGCAGTGCTGGCGCTAACCTCGCTTGCAGCGGAAAATGTCGCTCCGACCAAATCGGAACTGGAAGAAATGTACAATAAAGCCTTCCGGGCGTTCGATGCGAACAATTTTCCAGAAGCGTTAAAGGAACTCGACGCGATCGATACCCGCCAACCCGATCTCGCCGCGTCGAAAAATTTGCGCGGCGTTATCCTGATGCGGCAAGGTAACTACGACAAAGCGGAAGCAGCATTGCTCGAAGCGGCCCGGATCGATCCCAAGTTTTGGAATGCGCGCTTCAACCTTGCGGAAATCCCGTTTCTCAAGAAGGATTGGACGGAGGCTCGGAATCGTTTTCAGCAGCTGCTTTCCAGCAGTGGCCCCGATCTGGCAAGCGAAGCTTCGCAGCTTATTCAGTACAAGATCCTTTTGACTTACCTGCTGGAGGGAAAAGAGAACACGGTCGATTCTATCCTGGCCAAGTTGGAGCTTTCGTCTGACACGCCTGCTGTCGACTATGTGAAAGCAGCCGTGGCGCTCCAGCACAAGAATCAAAAGGAGGCAAAAGATTGGATGAGCGCAGCGGAGAAAAGTTTTTCGCTGCAAATGAACAAACTTTTCGCAGAATCACTGTACGAAGTCGGGTGGCTTGAAAAACCAGCTGGCGAGGCGCGCCCTTCATTGCCGCTAATGACGGCTGCCGAGCGTGCGGAAAAAACGAAGGCCTTGGCGCGTTCAAAATTCGAGCAAGCGCAACAGGCCCTTCGGCAGCGCGATTTTGCGACAGCGCGTAAATTAATCGATGAAGCGGACCAGGCGGGACCGAATCAGCCGGCAACTCTCAATCTACGGGGCGAGATCCTGATGGAGCAGAAGGAGTTTGAGGAAGCCGAAGCAGCATTCAAAAAGGCAGCCAAGCTGGATCCGAAATTCCGTGAGGCGCAATATAATCTCGCGCAAATTCCATTTAAGAAGAAAGACTACGCAAAGGCGCGGGAGCGTTTTGAAGCGTTGTATAAACAAACGCCAGGGGGCGATAAAAATCAGGCGGCAGAACTCATTAAATTCAAAATTTACATGACGCTTTTGCTCGAGGGAAAGGAGAGTCGCGCGCAGGCTATGATGGAGCAGTTCCAGTTTACTGGAGATACGCCAGCTCTCTATTATGCCCAAGCGGCGTGGGAATTTAAACACAACAATTCCGAGAAGGCCGCCGATTGGACCGCTTCAGCCAAAAAGATCTATACGCCAGCGCTCAACAACGTTTTTGCGGACGCTTTTTATGACGTCGGCTGGATGCAGACTGCGGAAATTGCGGTGGCGCCCGCACCCGCGTTTGACTCAGCCAGTGCCATTGCGTCGCAGGCAGAAGGCAGCCCAGCAGTTGAGCCAAGTCCTATTCCGGCTAGCGTTTTTGCTGCAAACAAGCAAGCAGAAATATCGAAAGGCGAATCCCGTGCTTCTTTGGCCCCCGCGGCGAGCCCACCAATTGCTGTGGCGGAATCTGTGAGTGGGGGGGGACCGGCTCAACAGCCCTCTGTATCCAAGTCGAATGAGTCGACTGCGGCGGGATCAAGCGGTCGGCCACAGGAAGCACCTACAACTGCGGTTTCGGGCTCGTCTTCTGGTGTAGGCTCGACAACTGTAGCGGCTTTGCCCGCTGAGGCGCCGGTCGCTTCGTCTGCTTCTAAAGGACAAAATGATCAATCAGCCGCGAGCCAAACAAATCCATCCGCAGCCCCTGTTGTCGCTACATCTCCCGCCACAACACTCGGGCCGGCCAAAATCTCACAGCCCGGCATTGTCGGGATAGCCAGTCGGCGAACGTGGCTTGTCGGTGGATTGCTGTTAGCCGGCATCTTTCTGCTAGCCTGGGTTGTCGTTCCCGAGCTTCGCCGCTACCGCTACACCCTCAACATCCTGAGGTATTGGCAGACCAGGTTCGCCACCCGCCCCCGAACGCTTAAACCCAGCGTGGCACTGGCGCAAAAGGGCGATGCGCATGGCAACAGCTTTTTTGGCGGGCCCCGCCAGGTTTCGCTACAATTAACAGCCTCGAAACCTTCGTTGCGGCGCAGCGGCTTGCCTCCCGCAAAATTGAGCGGTGCTTTTGATCAGCTGGCAGGTTTGGGAGGGAAAGCGTCTCAAACGCCCGGTTACTACAAAGCAGAATCAGATCGCGAATTGACGTCGCTCACTGAGCAGGCCCTTGAGTCTTCAGCAGGACCAGTTGTCGAACAGACGGCGGAAATCTTGCGACCGAGTGAACCGCAGTTCTCGCTCGCTGAGCCGGTCGTTGAATCGTCAGTAGGGCCGGTTGTGGAACAAACGGCCAATGCCTCGCGGCCGGACGTTTCGCAGACACCTGAAGTAGCTGAGGTTTCGGCAATCAGTGAATTAAGCCGACCCTCTACAATAACGCCCGAAACGCCGAGTGAAGTTTCCGAAGCGGCCGGGGAAGTCGCACTGTCCGCAGAGCTAGCGTCAGCAGAGCCGGAAATTGAACCGATCGGGCAATGGCAACCCCTGCCTTATGAAACGACCTCGGCTGCGACTCAATCCCCCGTGGCCGAGACCGTCGCCGAGCCCGCGTCTGGTTTGCCAGCTACCATTTTCACTGAGCCCGTATTTCCGCAAACAACCACCCCTGCAAAGATGCCTGAAACAACCCAAATCCCAACCGCTCCAATAGACAAACGTCCATCCGCCGCCGTGGCCAAACCGCAACCCGCTGCCACAATGCAGACATCCGTGCAGCTCACGTTCTCTTTCGAGATCGCAGCCATGCAGTTGACGTCGAGCTTTAGAATGGGTGTCCTAAAAGTGCGCCCCATATCCAAGCTTGTCACGATGCGGTTGCCTGCACCCCAGCAGCCTCAGCCTGCGTTGAATTTGCAGGTCAGTTTCGAAGTGGCAAAGGTTCAGCCCGTCGGGGGAGCACTTGGTACGATTCGGATGATTCCGTCTCAACAGCAGAGGCAAACTGCGACCGGCTCGCCGTCATTCGCCGTCGCGGGATTGCAAGTCGTCCCTAATTTCGAGACAGCGCCGGTCCAACTCACGCCGTCGCAGCAGGGCCGAGCATCTGTTTTCATCACGGTCCCATTCCAAATCACGACGATCGAGTTTTCGCCGTCGCTTGAGATCGCATCGGTCGTCCTGAATTCGAATTCCAAGCAAGTTATCGTTCAGTTGCCGGGCGCCGGACCAAGTCCAGCCGAGGGACCGCCTGTATTCGAAATTGCGAATTTGCAGCTCGCTGAAAGCGGCGAGATCGGCATGATGCAGTTGAATCTGCTCGGCCAGAGCGCGAAGGAGACGTGACGAGTCCAGATTTACCAGACCACAAAGAGAGATTCTTGTAGCCGGTACCAGCCGAGCTACTTTCGCTCACTCAGCTTAAGCGCGTTTGGCCAATCCGCTTCGATTTAGCGAACACAGTTGCTTCGGTAAAAACTCCCCGTTTCGACGGATCAATTTGCCGTCAAAATAAATTTCACCGCCGCCGCATTCTGGACGCTGGATGCTTACCATGTCCCAATGGACCTGGCTCCGGTTCCCGTTGTCCGCTTCTTCGTAAGCTTGTCCCGGAGTTAGATGAAACGAGCCTGCGATCTTCTCATCGAACAAGATGTCCCGCATCGGCTGCAAAACGCGAGGATTAAACCCAAGCGAAAATTCGCCGATGTAACGCGCGCCTGTATCTGAATCGAGAATCTTGTTCAGCTTTTTTGTTTCGTTGCTTGTCGCATCGACAATCTTTCCGTTTTCGAAATCGAGACGGATGGCATCGAAACCGATGCCCTGATAAATACTCGGCGCGTTGAACGTCACATGACCCTCTACGGAATCTTTCACCGGGCAGCTAAAAACTTCGCCATCGGGAATATTGCGATCGCCGCCACAGATCACGGCTGGAATTCCCTTGATACTGAAACGGAGGTCGGTCCCGGGGCCTTTGATCTCGACGCGATCTGTCTTTTCCATCAACCGCTTAAGCGCTTTCATGCCGGGCTGGAGTTTGCGATAATCCAGTGTGCAGACTTCGAAATAAAAATCTTCAAACGCCTCCGTGCTCATTCCGGCAAGTTGTGCCATTGACGGTGTCGGCCAGCGCAAAACCACCCATTTCGTTTTTTTTACTCGCTGGTCCTGCACCGGGCGCATTTTCTTGACGAGCAACTTCATCTTTTCCGGCGGCACGTCGGATAACTCCGTGATGTTGTTGCTGCCGCGCACAGCGATGTATGCATCCATTTTTTTCATCCGTGCCAGTTCATGCCTTGCCAAAAGATTCAACTGCCGATCGGATGCTTCGAGCGCAAGCGCGCGGTTGATTCGGGCGTGCTGAGTCTGCACAAAAGGGATGCCTCTCAACTTCTGCGCCGCTCGAATGAGTGCGATTGTCATTTCATCCGGGATATCGAATGCTTCGATCAACACGGTTTCGTTTCGTTTGAGCCGGATGGAATATTCCACAAGAAGTTTGGCGAGATTGTCCCAGCGAATATCGTGCATAAGACGGTTATGATTCCATCAGTCGCGCTAGATGCAACTGAGGCCGGCCCTAAGTGGCGCGCACAAATTTTGCAGCAAAGGCACGGTCAAAACGATCTCCAAACGGAAGCGAATACTTCTCTTCTTCCCAGTCGCAAGATCGACAAGTCGGCCAGAACGCACCGCACGGCTTCTTCGTTTTCTTCTGGCTCGAGGCTGCAAGTGCTGCCGTAAGACCGTTCGAGAGCAAACGCGCGATCTGACTGAGTAAGCTTCGCCTTCGCAAGAAATTCCGAGATGATGAGATCGGCAAAGCGTCCTTCGCTTCGCCACCTGCGCAGTGCCGCCAGCGCAATTCGGCGAGCACAGAGAGCTTCGCCACAGATCGTCGGCAAAGGGTTTATCCCGGCTTCGCGCTGGCGCGCCCAATCGAATGATAATGAAACCCCAGGGTCCGCATCGTTTCAGGATCCAACAGATTTCGTCCGTCAAAGACGATCGGCGTCCTCATTTTTTCCTTCATCACAGCCAGGTCGACACTAGCAAATTCGTTCCATTCCGTGGCGATGATCAGCGCTTCGGCATTGCTCACCGCCTCGAGAGCGGACGGAGCAAATTCGGCTGCGGCGACCGTTTTTACGGCGCGGGCCTTTTGTATTCCTTTCGGGTCATAGGCGACCACATGCGCTCCTTCGCGCAGCATGTCTGCGACCAGCTCGATCGCAACAGACGAACGAACATCGTCTGTATCTGGCTTGAATGTGAGACCCCAGACCGCAATTCGTTTTTCCCGAAGAACCCACAGCGTTTCACGAATCGTTTTCAGAAAACGCTCTTTCTGGGCGGTGTTTATTCGTTGCACTTCCTTCAGTAAATTGAACGGAACACCGAGGCGTTCGCTGATCGTAATGAATGCAGCAATGTCTTTGGGAAAACACGAGCCGCCGTATCCAATCCCAGCATTAAGAAAATCACGGCCAATGCGATGATCCATTCCAATCCCGTCCGCGACTTTTTCGACATCGGCGCCGCTCGCCTCGCAAATCGCCGAGACCGCGTTGATGTATGAAATTTTCAGTGCCAGAAATGAGTTTGCGCAATGTTTGATGAGCTCGGCGCTGCTAATATCAGTCACAAGGATCGGTGCCATGAATGGCTCATAAACCTTCTTCATGAGATCGATGGCACGCTCGCTTTGCGCTCCAATCACGATGCGATCCGGATGCATCAGATCAGCAACCGCACAGCCTTCGCGCAAAAATTCGGGATTGCTGACAACATCGAAGTTGGCGCCGTGGCGGTTATATCTTTTGATTGATTCAGCCACTTTTTCGCCCGTTTTCACTGGTACTGTGCTCTTGTCGACAATCACTCGATAATCGGACAATACCGCGGCGATGTCGCGCGCGACTTTCTCGAGGAAGCTAAGATCCACATCGCCATCTGGCTGCTGGGGAGTGGGAACGGCGATAAAAATGATCTGTGAATCATCCACGCCTTCTCGAATGCTGCCGGTGAAACGCAATCGATGCGCTGAGACATTGCGATGAATTACTTCTTCAAGGCCCGGCTCATATATCGGCACGTCGCCAGATTGTAGCAGTTTGATTTTCTGCACGTCGTTATCGACGCAAATGACATTATGGCCGACATCGGCGAAACATGCGCCGGTCACAAGACCAACGTACCCCGAGCCGATGATTGCGAGATCCATAACCGAAAGAACGGGACGCAGGCGAATCAGCCGCAGCGCAAGCAGAACGCACTCAACAAGCTTGGCATTGTCCGCGCACTTTCGTTCATTGTCCCTGGGAAGTGGGATCGAAGTTCAAATCGAATCCAAATTTCGGGAATGCTTTGAGCGTCACGGTAAACAGCACGCCGTATTCGTTCACGCCGGAGTTGTCGCGTATCACTCCCCCGAACGAGGCCACCCAGCTCGTCAGATCGCGGTAAATAGAGTAGCGCTGCTCCTCGAGAATGCCGGTCGTGGCTTCATATTGTTCCTGGGCTCCAACGCCCCAGTTATCATTGAGTCGATAATATCCGCCGACAACAAACAAACTGCTATTCTGGAAAAATGGATTGTTATTCAAATAACGATGCCCAACGCTCAATTGCAGATTGGCTATCGGCTGAACGCTCGCGGTCGTATTGACTTCCGTAAAACCCTTGGCGAAAGCCGGCACTTGGGAGTTGACCGAGAACGACATCCAGGGCAGCGGCGTAAAGCGGACATTATTAAAGAAGTTTGAGTAATCGGTGCGGTCGTATGGATTGTCGAAGTTTACGTCAAAAAAGCTATCGAGCTCAAACCAAGTGAACGTTTGGTCATCGCGCCGTGTTTCCAAGCGGTTGCGAATACCGAGCCGCCAGACCGTCCAACTAGCGATTGAATCGATTGGAGTGAACTCAGGGAAGTCGATCGCCCGCAATTGCGTGGACGGTTCAAATCGATCGAACTGCAAGATTGACTCGGGGTTTGGACCGTTTTCTGAGACGTACGCAAAGTCTGTGAATGGTTGGAAAACGTGCATAAGTCCATCCAACCCAAAGGCGCGGCTTTGCACATTCTCCCATGTCCGCGAGACCTTGAAAGAGGCCTCTGCTCCCGTATTAAAAACTGTGCGAAAAGTGTCTCCATCGAACTTGATCGGGTTAGCCAACGTCGGGGGCGGGAGAATAAAATCCGGCACGAGCGGATTTGAGGGTGGCGTGAAGGTTGTCGTTCCCAGATCAAATGTCTGACCATAATAGGTGCCGCGAAAGCCGACCCGCGGCACGATGGAAAGCCACCCAAAGTATGTGTTTGGATAAGTTAGTTGATGGAAGGTGTCCAAACGCGTCGTGCCATAATTCTCGAAACCGGCACCCTCCGGGAATTGTAGCTGCAAGTTAGCAAAGCCGGTCTCGCCTTCATAAAAAATGGGTCCCCCGAAAAGCGCGTGACGCTTAATGTCCAATACAACTTCCGGTAAACGTTCGGTTGTCGTGAAGAAATCGTTCGACTGAAAACGGGTTATGCCGGTCAGGGTATAAAATGGGTCCGTTTTTGCTATTGAAACAACATTGTCCGGAACAGGATTGACACGAAACTCACCCGGATAGAAGTCCTGCATCACGTACTGGTCACTTAGCTTCGTGATATTGACGATGCCGTAGATATCGTCGGAAAAGTTCGTCCGGTCTTCGAGACTAAGCCGGTATCGCCCTGTAGGAACATTCTGTCGCGGCACGGCCGTCTGATTTATATCGGGGTTTTGATCATTAATGTAAAAAGTCTTGAGACGGGCCTGGCTATTGTCGTCCTTTCCATAATCAATAGTCGGATCGAAGCCGACGGCGGGGCCCCGACGGCCAAAGTAATCAAGCCGGAGGCGCCCTTTGATGTGGTCTGTGATCGGAAATGTCACCTCGCCAAGAAGCGACGGTCCCCATGAACTCAGGTACGCTGGTGAAACCGTAAAGCTGAACGCGTCGCTGAGCGATTGATACATATAGGGCCACCAGAAAACCGGCACTTTTCCAACGAACGCCGTCACATTCACAAAAATCACTCGATCCCCCTCGTAGAGACGAATCGTTCGTGCTCGAAGATGGAAATCGGGGCTCGGCGCATCATGCGTCGTGAACGTTCCGTTGCGTATGAGGTAACCGTTTTCGGAAATTTCAGTCACATTTTCGCCGCTTACAAAATAGGGTTCGGACTCTGTTCGCGTTTTTATCGCCCGAATTTTTTTTGTGTCAGTGTTATACACACCGCTATCGGCAATGTAGAGGCTCACATCACGATAGATCCGCACGTGGCCTCTCAGTTCCACATCGTGCGTGCTGGAATTGTACTGTGCGTAGTCGGCGTAAATGTCTGTGTCGCCCACATGAATCGCAACATTATCGCGCGCCGTTGCCAGTCCGTTTTCATACGTCGTTTCCCCAGTAGACGTAATTTCAATCGGAGCATTCTCCGGAGTCTTGATTGCGCCTCTCATTAAACCGGCGCTCGCAAGGAGAGCGATGAACAACAAAACCGGCTTTCGCATGGCGGACGCCGAAAGTACTGCAGCAAAGGCTTCCTGAAAAGCCCAAAAGCACTCTGCGCTGAGATCCCGAGCGCTGGCCACTTGACGAATTGAATCCACAATCATCGGATCGACAACCGCAAACCTGCGACCTGCTGATTGACTCCAGAGCCTAAGACGATTGCGCGACCTGCCGCCGCCAAGGACACACGCGTAGGCGAAATCTGCAATGGAATTGTTCGCCTTACGTGAAGCAGGGGCGGAAGTTCACCACAATGCAAAGCCTGGCCTCCTAAAATGACCTGCCACAGTCCGGCAGCGCCAACGCTCTCACCAAGAGCTGGCTTTGCCGTATAGACGAATGCATCGGGGATAACTTGCTGTAGCACCCTGCTTTCCGCCTTATCGATAAATGTGCCGTTTGCGCTCGAGATAACAAAATCAATTTTGGTTCGGCTGAGATCGCAGAGAATCCGCTTCATTAACTCTTCCGCTTCCGCGCGTTTCCGGTAATTCCCGCCGGCGTGAGTGCCTTCGATTATTATCGGGCCGTCCCGTCGAAGCAGGATTGCTCCTGCCCCTTCGCTCAAGATCATTCCTCGATCGATTCGACCGAATGGCTCTACCGGAGGCGCCAAGCGGAGCAGCCGCCATCGCCGATACGCGTCGCACAACAGCCAATCGACCTCTTCCGCCCCGACGACCAGGCAATAATCGAGCGCCTCATTCGTCATCAAGTCCTCGGCCATTCTTATCGCTAGAAGACCTGCCGCGCTATCACCCACCAGAGTGTAGGTGGCGCCGGTGATACCGAGAATCGCTGCGAGATGACTCGCTGGCGCGTTGAAGACTGTTTCAGGAAACAGGAGCGGACTGGCTGATTGCGCGCTCCCCTCAACGATGTCACGATAAAAGCGCTTCGTGTAAATCACCCCGCCGTTTGAGATTGCGAAGACGAGCGCCATTCGTTCTGCACTCTGCGAATCGAGCTTTACTCCTGCGGCTTGCAACGCCTCCAAACCCGCGGCGGCGGCAAAGCGCGAAATCATGCTGGCCCGGCGAAGACGTGGGTGGCGGGGCGAACTGGTCAGCGCGGATTCAGGTACTCGAAAAACGCTGTAACATTGATTACTGAATTGTTCCGTGATCTTTTCCGCCTGCGCTTCATCACCCTGGAGCAAACGCTCCCATACCGGATCAATGCCGCTTCCAAGGGGTGTGATCCACCCCATGCCGGCGATTGCCAGACTCATGCGTCGAATTTACGCATCAGAATCGAAGCGTTCGTCCCGCCGAAGCCGAAGGAGTTCGAAAGAACTGTGCTCACAAGGGCTGGCTGCGCTTTGTTCGCAACAATGTTTAGGTGAATATCTTCGTCTGGAGCGCGAAAATTAATGTTGGGAGGAAGAAATTGATGCTGGAGCGCGAGCAGGCAGATGACGGCTTCGACGGCACCGGCCGCCCCTAACGAATGACCCATCATGCTCTTGGTCGAGCTTACCGGCACGCGATCAAATAATTCGCTGATTGCTTTGCCTTCGGCTGTATCATTGAAGGGCGTAGCAGTTCCGTGCGCGTTAATGTAATCGACTGCATCGGCTGAAATGTGGGCGCTCTGCAGGGTTCGCTCCATCGCGCGCCGTGGTCCGATACCGGAGGGATCTGGCTGCGTCAGGTGAAAATTGTCGGTGGAAATGCCGTAGCCGGTTATTTCTGCGAGAACAGTCGCGCCACGCGCCCGAGCAGCATTAAAGTTTTCTAAGGCGAGAACCGCCGCGCCTTCTCCGAGAACCATGCCGGTGCGATGTCGATCGAATGGACGGCATTTCTCTGGCGTCGAGGCCTGAAGCGAATCGAAGCCGACGAAGACGAGTTCCGAGAGTGCGTCATACCCACCGGTCAACACGCGCTGGTAGCGGCCCGATCGCACACAGTCGAATGCGTGACCGATAGCGTTCGTGCCGGAGGCGCAGGCATTTGAAACCACCTCGCATGGTGCAGCAATTCCGAAGGCTTCCAGCGCATCGATCACTGGCTTTTGCGCTGGATAATTCGCGATCCAAGTCGGCGAATGTCGCAAATTTCCACCTTGCTTTAATGACCGGTAGTAATCTTCGCCGTAAGACATGCCACCGCTCGTTGTTCCAATTACCGTCAACTCAGGTTTGAACTGAGGCTCCTGCGTCAGCGCTTCTCCTAGCGCGTAAATGATCATGTGCGACGCGCGATGCAACCGTCGAGCGCGGACTCTGTTACGCTGCTCGTCGAGCAGACGCTCAGCAGGCACTTGACCTGCGGTCTTGCATCGACATTGCGCTACCGAAAATCGCGTTACTCGGTTGACGCAATCGCGTGCCTCGCGCAACGAATCGAGCGTTTCGCTCAACCCGAATCCCAGTGGGCTGACCACGCCTGCGGCCACCACCGCGACGCGGGCAGTGAACTTTTTCCCATTCGCGCTAGTGGATTTAACCATCTTTGGGAAGGAAAAAATTGATCCCTGATTCTTATTGCTTTCTTAAAAGAAGCATTTTACTAATCAGACGAAACGGAAAAACGGAAGCTCGGCAGTTGGTGGATTGTCAGTTGAGTTTATTCAGCGGCGATTTGAAATCCGATAAGCGGGAACAGTGACCTGGCTGCGTTTTCCAGAATAAACTCAATGGGAACCAAATTATACGTAGGCAATCTTTCCTTCAACACGACGGAAAACGAACTGCAGGAGCTTTTCTCACAGGCTGGCGCCGTGCAAGAAGTCACTCTCATGCAAGATAGATTCACCGGCAAGTCGCGTGGCTTTGCTTTTGTCACAATGGGCTCAGAGCAGGACGCGCAAAACGCCATTTCCAAATTCAACGGTCAAACCGTTGAAGGTCGAGCGTTGACCGTCAACGAAGCCCGTCCGCGAGAGGCACGGCCGCCCGGTGGCGGAGGGCGCGGTTATGGCGGCGGTGGCTATGGCGGGGGCGGGGGCTACGGCCGCCGCGAAGGTGGCCAGCGAAGAGGCCATTAAAATTCGGCGGAGCCGATCGGCACGGAATTGGGCAGGGCTGGATTCGAACCAGCGAAGGCGTAAAGCCAGCAGATTTACAGTCTGCCCCGTTTGGCCACTTCGGTACCTACCCGTCCGTGCGAGCGTTGATATAGGCTCGCGCTGTGCAGCTCGCAAGTCGTTTGGCCATCGGTATTCCCTGTTGCCGTCGCGTTGTTCGAGGTGGCGAGTCCACCTTCGCGGATAGGCGACGCGATCTGTGCCCTTTGCGAATTTGACGGCTCGCGCTTCGCGAATAAAGCGGCTGGCCTTCAGTTGAAGAATTCGGAAAGCGCCCCGATTACCTGTCGCTGCGCTTCGCGCGAAATCTCCGGATAAATTGGTAGAGCAAGCGCCTCGCGCGCGGCGCGCTCGGCCTGTGGGAAATCACCCTTCTTGTAACCGAGATAGGCAAAACATTTTTGCTCGTGCAAGCCAAGCGGATAATAGATCGCCGTCTCGATCTCGCGTTTAGCAAGATGCTCGCGCAAATCATCGCGCATTGGTGCGCGAATGACGTATTGGTGATAAATATGGTGATTCGTTAAGCCGCGGCCACGATACGGTTCGGCAGGCAACGTGATCTTTTCCGCCAACCCGGCGCGTGCCAATTCTGCGCGGTAAAAATCCGCGGCGGCGCGCCGCGCCGCTGACCAGCGTTCCAAGTACGGAAGTTTTACCGCAAGAATTGCCGCCTGGATTTCGTCCAGGCGAAAATTCCCGCCGATGACGCGATGATAATAACGGGGTTCCATGCCGTGTTCTCTGAAAATGCGCAGTTCCCTTGCCAGCTTTTCGTCGCGGCAAATGATCATCCCCGCATCACCAGCCGCCCCAAGGTTTTTCGAGGGATAAAAGCTAAAGCAACCCGCTTCGCCCATCGTCCCTGCTTTCGCGGCTCTTTCGCCAAACGGATACTCCGCGCCAATTGCCTGCGCCGCATCTTCAATTACGTCGAGCCGGTAGTGTTCCGAAACCTCGTGGATCGCGTCCATCTCGCAGCACAAACCGAACAAATGGACCAGAACAATGACGCGGACTCTCTCTCCGCTCCTGGTTTTCCATTCACCGTTCGAATCGCGCTGGCAATTTTTTTCGAAGCACTCCTGAATTGCGGACGGGCAGATGTTGTAAGTGATCGGATCGATATCCACAAAAAGTGGTCTCGCGCCGGTGCGCGCGATGCATCCAGCCGTAGCAAAAAATGTGTAAGGCGTCGTGATGACGGCATCGCCGGGCCCGACTCCAAACGCCATCAGAACGGCCAGGAGAGCGTCTGTCCCGGATGAAAGTCCGATCGCATGGGGTGCCTTGCAATAGGCGCAGATCGCTTTCTCAAACGCCTTCACTTGCGGCCCGAGAATGAAACGATGGCTTGCCAGGACGGCATGAATCGCCTCATGGATTGGCTCGGCTAGAGTGCGATATTGTTCGTTAAGATCAAGCAGCGGCACGCGCATGGCACCAAAAGCATGGCAGTTTCGGTCTCCCGTTCAATTCGTACTTTGCCGATCCTGGCGGCGGCAAAAACACGCAGTCGCGGAACCGGCGCCGGTGGGCGGAAAGCCCGCAAAGATAAGAGAGCGGGAGAGGGCAAATCACTCTGTCGCCTGCCAAGCCGAAGCTGTGCAAGGAGTTGACGAAGATTGCGGCTTCGATCCCAGTTCAATCTGGAACTTGCTCAGTAGAGAGGCAGCGTTGACCGTGTCCCTCGAGCAAGTTACTCTGTCAATCATGGCGTTGTTGCGCGGGATTTTTTGGTTCGCCCTGTTCATCGTTCTGGCTTTCTGCTTTGTTGTGCTTTTCGAGTACGGGCCACACGATTTCAAGAACGGATTCCAGAAGGAGTTCGCCCGCGTAAAATCATTCGTCGTGAAGCAGACGGAGAAAATCCAGAAACCAAAAAAACAGCCCTGATTTATTCGACAAACTCAATTTCGATTGGAGCGTCGATGTAGCCTTTATCGCGCGCTTCGCCTAGGAATCTTCGGATAGCTGCGCGTCCAAGCTCACCGTAATCGCGAGTGAATTCGTTCACATACATCCCAATGAATTTACCGGCTAGCGTCGCGTCCATATCGCGCGCATAAGGAAGCGAATGGTGTACTGCCTCGTCCTGATGCGCCAGACCGAACTCGATGCTTTCGCGGACAATCTCGAGCAGATCGTGTTGCACCGCCTTCGGGATGTCCTTGCGCAAGACGTTGCCGCCGAGCGGCAGCGGCAATCCTGTTGCACGCTTCCACCATTCGCCGAGGTCGATCACTTTCTGAAAGCCCGATCGCGCATAGGTAAGCTGACCTTCGTGAATGATTAGGCCAGCGTCGGCACGCCCCTTTTTTACCGCATCGAAGATTTGATCAAACGGCACAACAACAAACTCGAATTCCCCAAGAAAAAGCTGAAGCGCGAGAAGTGCGCTGGTCATACGCCCGGGAACAGCGATCACACAATTGCGCAACGACTCGCGAAGATCGGCACCTTGATTCGGCTTTGGTTGTTCAACAGGGCCAGTATGTCCATCGGCGGATTGAATGCTGGGCATTAGATCTTTTCGGACGACGATTGGCCCATACCCATCCCCTATGCTCGCGCCGCAGGGGAGCAGCGCATAACGCTTGCTCACATATGCGTAGGCGTGAATGGAGATGGCAGAAATGTGCAGCTCGCCCCGAAGCGCGCATTCATTCAGCGTCTGAATATCTTCCAGTCGATGTTCGAACCGATAACCGCGAAGATCGATTTTGTTTTCTGCGATCGCATAAAACATGAACGCATCATCTGGATCGGGGGAATGACCCAACGTGAACACGCCGTGATCTGCCGCCATGGCCCGACGCTATCCTTTTCGCCTGTTAGCGCAATGCATCGAATTCCGCCGTTCCTTCTGCCGTAAGTCTCCTACTTCAGTCCGCTTTGGCCATTTAACGATGCAGGGAAAGAAGGTTACCCAGTGCGACGGGAGAAATCCATGCCGCGCCGCAAGCCTGCACTGTCTCTGCCTCCATTGTGTCTGAGGTCGCCACCATCAGGTCAAACTGCTCTGCGTACTTGTTCGCGAGTCGCTCAATGATGGCATCGGCTGTTTGTCCACTGCGCGAATAAAAGATTTGTACGTCGCCTGGATCTGAGGTCGTGCTGACGTTCGTGGCTTTCCCATCAAAAACAATTACCACACGTACACCGGTCCAATCCTGATAATTGCGTAGCCGCTTGATTAATTCCTCGCGCGCAGCCGAGGCACGTCGTTCGTGCAGCGTACGCAACTCTGGCCAGGCAAAAATGATGCTGTGCCCATCGACAATTAAATAACGCGGGCTCTGCGGCATTGCTGGAAGTCGTTGCATCAACCTTCAACATACTGAATTTCGCACCCCAACGAGCGTGGCAGAGCTATTCGGCAGCGGTGGATTGCTTTTTCGGCCGCGGCTTGACTGGATCTCGGCGAGTTGCGCGAAGTGATACCTTTTTGCGCTGCAGATAGGCTCTTCGTCGCTTGCGCTTGGCTCGCACCCGATGCTGTTGACCCATGGCGCGTGTTTATCGGTTGAAACGTCGAGAAACGCAATCTGAATTCAAACTTCGATGATTCTAAATCCTGCCATGAACCCGAAATTGGAATTTGCATTTCGGCATCATTCGTTGGTACAAGAGCACGCTTCATGATACATCGGGAATCGGCCAGTTTTGCTATCACGCAAAAAAACGTGATCGGACTTTCGATCCTATGCCTGGTGCTGGCGGCAGTCTTCGGGCTTCTCAACAGTCACAAAGTGAAAACTCTGCGTGCAAATGCAGCGAATGCCGAGGCAGCACGGGTGCGCGATGCGGCGCAGCACCGACGCGTAACTGGGCAACAACCAAGTTCCGGAACCAGTGAAACAACTGTAATGGGAGGAGAAGACAAAGTCGCGGAAGCAGAAAACAAGGCGGCAAAGGCTGAAGCGGAACTTGCGCAATTGCAGAAAGAAAAGGCCGATTTGCAAACCAAATTGGATGCCAACCAGAATGAGATTGCTTCGTTGCAAAAGCGTGTCGAAGAAGCAGGAACAGCGGCCAAGCCGGCGGAAAGTCCCGCCGCTGGCGCCCAGACGGGAGACTTAAAGACGCAACTCGATGATGCCCGCCGTCAACTCGACAGCGCCGAAAAAGAGAAAGCCTTCTTGTCCGAAAAACTTCAGAGCACTCAGGAGCGCTCGACCCAAGTCCAGGAAGAGAAAAAACGCCGGGAAACTAGTGTCCGCAGAGCGGGTGTTCGCGGTACCATCCTTGCAGTTAATCAAGCGTACAATTTTGTCGTTCTAAATCTTGGGGCTCGCCATGGCGTCGAACTGAACTCTGAAATGCTTGTTTTGCGGGAAGGCACCCTGATTGGAAAAATTCGCATTTCTTCAGTTGAACCCGCCACCGCTATCGGCGATATCATCACCAGCAGTTTGGCGCGCGGCGTCCAAGTGCAACCTGGAGATACTGTAATCTATGCTGGCACAAATTCCTAAGCTTCGAAGAAACATCGGCTCCGTCCTGTTATGTGCATTAGCGATAACCATCGCCTCGTGCGCGAGCCAGAAGGAGCAGGTCCGTCTGGTCGATGATCCCGACGATCACCACGAATCAACAATCCCGTGGAATAAACAGGAAAAATGGGAGACCGGTGGGCAGTTCGCCGGTATGACCGACAGACGATAACTGATTAAGGGGCCTGCTGTAGATACGGTCGCTGACCGGGTCAGTTGGGTGATCGAGCGTGGCAAACCGGGTCACCGATCCGGCTACAACAAGGACGCAACTAAATCCAAAGACCCGCTGGAATAACAGCATTTTTCGGTATCACCACGATGCCGCCGCGGATGAAGTAATGGTCCGCGTCCAAGTTCTCCGGCTTTCCTTCGGGCGTGATAACTGCTCCGTCGGCAATACGTGCATTCTTGTCGATGATCGCGCGGTCGATTACGCAATTGCGCCCGATCCCGATGGGCGGTCGCCCTGAATCTCCATGTCGATCTTGCTCGAAGTAATCCGCGCCCATCACGATGCTGTTCCGGACGGTCGCGCCGCTTTGAATAATGCTGCGTATCCCAACCACGCAACGTTCCAGGTGCGCATCTGAGATAATGCATCCATCTGAAATAATTGCTTGCCGCAGCGTGGCTCCATTGATTTTGCTGCCGGGCAAAAAGCGCGGATGTGTGTAAATCGGCGCCTCGGTGTCGAAAAAACTGTATTCGGGCACTAGATCGGTCAGATCCAGATTCGCCTCATAGAAGGCCCGGATTGTTCCAATGTCCTCCCAGTAACCTTTGAAGATAAACGCGCTTACATGTCGATCTTTGATCGATTGTGGGATGACATATTTCCCGAAATCCACCAGATCGTTCTCCAAGCATTCGATCAGCACCTTCCGGTTGAAGACATAAATTCCCATCGAAGCCTGGAATAATTCCTCCTCTTCATTTGAACCGATGGCGTCGAGTAGCTCCCGGCTCATCTTCATCTCGCCCGGCACAGTCTCGTCGGTCGGCTTTTCGACGAAACGAGTAATCCTGCGATCGACTCCGCTTTGCATGATGCCGAACTCGGAAACTTGATGTCGATGGACCGGTTTGGTGGCCAGCGTGATGTCCGCGCTTGAACGGATATGCTGGTGCAACAGCGCGCGAAAATCCATGCGGTATAGCTGGTCGCCGCTTAAAATCAGGTAATAATCGAACGGGCGCTCGAGGAAGTAGCGCATGTTTTGCCGCACCGCGTCGGCGGTTCCCTGGTACCATTGTGAACCGGAGGGCGTTTGTTGAGCAGCGATAATATCGACAAAGCTACGCGAGAAATTGTCGAACTTGTAACTCGCCTGAATATGTCGATGTAACGACATGCTGTTAAACTGCGTGAGCACATAGATCGAGCGCAGTCCAGAGTTCAGACAATTGCTGATGGGAATGTCGACGATGCGATATTTCCCCCCGAGCGGCACTGCGGGTTTGGCACGATCTTTCGTTAATGGGAACAAACGCGTGCCGGCGCCGCCACCCATAATGATTGCAAGCGTTCGCTGGATTGTGCCTGGCGGTAGTGCAGCGGTGGCTACTGATTGATTCTTTGAAAGTGAATCGCGCTGCGGCTGGTCTTGCATTGCTAACAGTCAATAACCTAGCGTCTGCGCGTTCCGGCAACTTTTTTGCGTCGAGTTGTCGAGGCGGCCCGTGTCGGCCACAAAGGCCATGCGAGGACGGTCACATTTCCGCTGTTTTTCACTCGCGTTGTCGCCAGCTGCGCCTGATCTTGCTCTCCGTAAACCCAGTATTTTCACCGTGCAGACTGAAATATTCACACTTTGCGATGCTGCCACGGTGGCTGCCGGGAAACTGAACATTCTAGGATCGTTTGACACGATTGGCGCTCAATCTTTTCCCTGTGATCATCCGTTGTGTGCAGTCGCATGCAAACTGCGATTTGATGTCGGCGAGGAGGGCCGCCACTGGCTCGAGATGCACTTCTGCGATCCTGACATGCGGCCAGTTCTCAAACCGATACGGCAGGATTTTGAGATCCGCATTCCCGGTCATCAGTCTCAGACACACATTCACATCTGGCAGCACCTCGGTTTTCACCTTGAGCTTCCCGGAGAATATTATTTCGAGCTCAAGGTCGACGGCGACACCAAAAGCCGGATTCCGTTGTATGTAGTCCAGGCGCAGCGACGCTGAGCTTTTCGCTGGGAGTTCGTTCCTGTGATTCGCGGGTAGCATTTGTAAAGCCACGTCTATCCACACGCGGTGCGAATCTTGCGGCTTAGGACAGGCCCCGCTACACTCCAAGCATGTGCGGGATTGTTGGCTACGTTGGACGCGCCGAAGCAGCGCAAATTTTACTCGAAGGTCTGCGCCGCCTCGAATATCGAGGCTATGACTCCGCCGGCGTCGCTGTTGTAGATGGAGGAAATCTGGAGACGCGTAAATGTGCCGGACGCATCGCGGCGCTTGCAAGACTGACGAAAAAGCGACCGCTTTCGGGCTGCTTTGGTATCAGTCACACACGCTGGGCTACGCACGGCAAAGTGACCGACGAAAACGCGCACCCGCACTTTGACGCCAGCGGCAAGCTCGCGCTCGTGCATAACGGGGTGATCGAAAATTATCAATTGCTTAAAGAGGATCTGGTCCGCAACGGCGATACCAAATTTCGCTCGGAAACTGATACCGAAGTTCTCGCGCATCTAATTGGGAAACTTTACGACGAATCGTGCGCAAGCACGGTGGATGTTTATCAGAAAAAAGCGCGCCTCCTTGGTGCGGTTCGCGCTGCGCTTCAAAAAGTGATTGGAACGTACGGCATCGCACTTGTTCACGCGGATGTCCCGGATTTCATGATCGGCGCGCGACGAGGAAGTCCGCTGGTTCTCGGGGTAGGCAAAGGCGAAAACTTTCTTGCCAGTGACGTGAGCGCGATCGTCGCTTACACCCGCGACGCTGTTTACTTAAACGACTTTGATGTGGTCAGCGTGGAGCGAGACAAATTTGAGATCGCTTCGCTCGGTGGAGAAAGTGGCGATCATCCAGTGAGCAAAGTCGAATTCACTGCCGAGGACATTAAGAAAGGCGATTTTCGACATTACATGCTCAAGGAGATCTTTGAGCAGCCCGACACGGTGCGCGATGCGATGCGCGGCCGTCTTAGCGTGGAAGAATGCACTGCGAAGCTGGGCGGCTTGAACATGACGCCTGCCCAATTACGCGATGTCGGGCGCATTATTCTCACTGGTTGCGGCACCGCTCTCCATGCCGGCAGGATAGGGGAATATCTAATCGAGCGGCTGGCGAATATTCCCACCGAAGTCGAATATGCGAGTGAGTTTCGCCATCGCAACACGCCGATGACGCCGGAGACTCTGGTTTTTGCCATCAGCCAGAGCGGCGAAACTGCAGATACACTCGGGGCACTCCGCGAAAGTCGGCGCAAAGGTTTTCGGACGCTGGGAATTTGTAACAACGTCGCGAGCACGATCGCGCGCGAGAGCGACGGTGGCGTTTACATGCATGCCGGGCCCGAGATTGGCGTCGCGGCCACGAAATCTTTTACTTCGCAACTTGTCATTCTCACTCTCATCGGTCTGCTTTTCGGCCGGATGCGAAATCTTTCCACGGCCGAGGGAAGCCGGATCATTGAAGCACTGGAAGCATTGCCCGAGCAGATCGAAGAAGTTCTGAAACTGAGCGATCAGATTAAAGCAATTGCTAAAAAATACGCCGATGTGAACGGCGTGCTTTTTTTTGGGCGACAATTCAATTTTCCGATCGCGCTCGAAGGGGCCCTGAAAATGAAGGAGATCACCTATCTTTTCGCCGAAGGCCACCCCAGCGCCGAGCTCAAGCACGGCATTATCGCGTTGGTCCGCCCGGATCTTCCCTCGGTTTTTATCGTGCCCGACGATGCGGTCTTCTCGAAAAATCTGAATAACATCGAGCAAGTCAAGGCTCGTAAAGGCCCCATTATTTCACTCACAAGCGGAAATGGCGCGAAGCAACTCAAAGAAATCGCCAACGAAATTATCTCCCTGCCAGATGCACCGGATTGCGTCATGCCGATACTCACGGTCATTCCGCTTCAGCTTCTCGCCTATCATCTTGCCGTCGAGCTTGGCCGTGACATCGATAAACCGCGCAACCTTGCCAAGAGCGTGACGGTGGAATAGAACTTTGTCGACGGTTGCTCTGAGCAATAACTAGGATTTGCGCAAAGCAAACCACCGAGGCCTGCTAAGGACAAAATACAATCAGAACCAGCGTTAAGACGCTGAGTATTCTCCGGCTACAAAGATTTGCAGTAGATTGTCCGCTCAGGCATCTTTCCGCAGGTGCAACAGAGCGAAGATTACCTCCTCAGAATCCTGCAAGACGTGGGACTGGTGACACGCCCCCAGATTGAGAGCGCGCGCTTGCGCCTAAACGGCGCAAGCAATGTGGTCGACGTTTTAATCGAAGGCGGAATCGTTTCCGACGTGGACGTCTCGCGCACGCTCGCGGCGCAGGCGCACATGGATTGGATCGACATCTCCTCCATCGTGATTCCGCCGCAAGTCATCAACCAGATCCGAGGGGAAGAAGCGCGCCGTTTCAAAGTGATTCCGGTCGGTTTTGGTGAAACCGGACTGGTTGTGGCGATAGGCAATCCACTCGACATCGATACGATCGATAGTCTCAATTTTCTGCTCCAGCGTGAGTTGGAACTCGTTTGCACGAGCCCAAAGAAAATTCGCGAGGCGCTAATCAAATATTATGGCACGGCTGACGAAGCCGCGGACGTTCTGCAAAAAGAAATCGGAGAAGATGTCGATCTCGGCCTGGAAATCGGCGAGGGCGCGGAAGCAACGGGAATGGATGAAGCTGACGCACCAATTATTCGCCTCGTGTCGATGTTGATGATCGAGGCGCACCGCGCAGGGGCGAGCGATATTCATTTGGAGCCGCTCGATAAAAAATTCCGCGTCCGCTTTCGTATCGACGGTGTATTGCAGGAAATGCAGGCGCCGCCCAAGCGTCTGCAATCGGCCATTACCAGCCGGCTCAAGATCATGACCGGTTCGATGAGCATCGCAGAGAAGCGGTTGCCGCAAGACGGTCGCATTCAGGTAAAAATCAAAAGGAAACCGATCGATCTTCGCGTCTCGACCATTCCTACCAACCACGGTGAGAGCGTGGTCATGCGCCTGCTTGATAAGTCCAGCTTGAAGCTTGGTTTGCCGGAGCTTGGATTTTTTTCCGATGATCAGGAAATCCTCGAGCGCCTGATCAAGTTGCCAGACGGGATTCTTCTTGTTACTGGCCCAACCGGATCCGGCAAGACGACCACGCTTTACGCCTGCCTCAATTACGTTAATAAACCAGACCGCAAGATCATCACGGTTGAAGAGCCGATTGAATATCAGATGAATGGGATCAACCAGGTGCCGGTGAATCCGGAGATCGGCATGACCTTTCCGGCGGCGTTGCGCTCTATCCTGCGTCAGGCGCCGAACATCATTATGATCGGCGAAATTCGCGACCTCGAGACTGCGAGTATCGCGACGAACGCGAGCCTGACCGGACATCTTGTTTTCAGCACATTGCACACGAACGACGCTCCTTCTGCCGTCGCCCGCCTAATCGATATCGGTGTCCAGCGGTTTCTTGTTGCTTCCTCGGTACGTGCGATTATGGCGCAAAGGCTTGTCCGGCGCCTGTGCAGCAACTGCAAACAACCGGGGGAACTTACCGAGACGGAATTGCGTGCGTTGCGAATTGAACCGGGCCAGCTCCGGGAAGCGCAGGTAATGAAGCCGGCGGGATGCGATCAATGCCGTCAAATCGGTTACAAGGGTCGAATGGGCATATTTGAAATTTTTGTGATCGACGATGAGGTGCGCCATATGATCAACAAACGCAGCTCCACTTTGATGCTGCGGCAACGGGCCCGTGAACTGGGCATGCGGACGCTCCGCGAAGACGGTGTGCGCAAGATTCTGGCCGGTCTTACCTCTGCCGAAGAAGTCATTTCCATTACGATAGGTGACGTAAGCTGATGACCACCGGTTTAACTGTTTAACGATTTAACCATTCTAGGACCCCGAAATATGAATAACAAACAGGTAGCGGAGTTCTTCGTTGAACAACAAGTCTTGCAGTCGTCGCAGGTGGAAGACGTTCTGAGTGAGGCTGAGCTGAATGGAAAATCGATTGAACAGGCGATGGTCGATAGCGGCTTCGTCGATGAACTCGGCTTTTATCAGACAATTGCTAATGGGCTCGGCTTCGACTTTGTCGATCTTATCGAGCACGAAATCGCGTCCGAAGTGTTGCGTTTCATTCCCAGCGGACTGGCACGGTTGCACGGCGCGCTTCCGATTGAAATGAGCGGTAATGCGCTGCGTGTCGCGCTGGTTGATCCGTTCGATCAACACGCGGCAGAGGATCTTCGCTTCGCGCTCGGTAAAGACATTCACGTGGTCGTTTCGCCACCTGAGCAAATCGAAAATCTGATCAGGCAGTATTACGGCACCGATACCTCGAACATGGAGGAGGTCCTCAAACAGCTCGGTGAAGCTGGCGAGCTTCTGCAATTGCGCGAGGGAGACGGCGCCGCCGCGGTTGAAGCAGAGGCGAATGCAACCCCGATCATTCGTTTTGTCGACCTTATCCTTTATCAGGCGATCCAGGACCGCGCGAGCGATATTCACTTTGAGCCGTTCGAAAACGAATTCAAAATCCGCTATCGCGTGGATGGTGCGCTATACGAAATGGCGCCGCCGCCCCGTCATCTCGCCTTGCCGGTGATCTCGCGGGTGAAAGTGATGGCAAATATGAATATCGCGGAGAGACGATTACCCCAGGACGGCCGCATTCAAAAGAATATTGCCGGGCGCAGTGTTGATCTTCGAGTTTCCACTTTACCGACGCAATTCGGCGAGAGTCTCGTGCTGCGTGTGCTCGACCGTAGCGTTGTGAATCTCGACCTCGAAGCACTCGGCATGCCCGATTACATCTACAACTTTCTCGTCGAAATGATCCATCGCCCAAACGGCATTTTTATCGCGACCGGCCCGACCGGCTCGGGAAAGACGACGACGCTTTATTCCTGTTTGCGCAAGATCAACACGATCGATTCGAAGCTGCTCACCGCGGAAGAGCCCGTCGAATACGATCTGGAAGGAATTGTGCAAGTACCGGTGAACGAAGCCATTGGCCTGACGTTTGCGCGCGTCTTGCGGTCGTTTCTGAGGCAGGATCCCGATCGCATCATGATCGGTGAGACACGCGACCTCGAGACGGCGCAGATTGCCATCCAGGCGTCTCTGACCGGACATCTCGTCTTTACGACCTTGCACACTAATGACGCCCCCGGCGCGATCACCCGTTTGATCGACATGGGAGTGGAACCGTTTCTGATTTCATCCACGCTCGAGGCCGTCCTGGGCCAGCGTTTGCTGCGCAGCATTTGCCGTCAGTGCCGCACGGCTTATCAGCCAAATGAGGCATTACTTGCGGAGTCGGGGATTGCGCGGCGAGACATTGGCGAAAAACAATTTTATTACGGCAAAGGCTGCGACGCGTGTAACAACACTGGTTACAAAGGACGAAAAGGGATTTATGAGCTTCTGAAAATTACCGATCCGATGCGCGAATTGATCAATGAGCGCGCACCAACAGTCACTTTGAAACAAAAGGCAATTGAGCTGGGAATGGTTACACTGCGGCAGGATGGTTTGCGAAGCATTTTCGCAGGTGATACCACCATCGACGAGGTACTGAGATACACGTAGCTGGAGCCTCCGCCCCGTGGGCATGGCGTAATTCGGAGTGCCGGGCACGAAGGAGCCCGGACCGGCGCTGCGTGAAAAGCTCGACAGCGGCCTCACGATAGCTATCATCTGGCTGTTTATGCCGCGGTATAACTATGTCGCCCTCGATGCTCGGGGACAGGAAGCGACTGGATTGCTTGAAGCCGCTTCTACCAACGAAGCAGTCGGCCAATTGCGCCAGGCTGGCTATTTTCCGACCAGCGTTTACGAGGAGGCCAAAGCTAGCCGTGACGGAACAGAAGCGCGTCGTCGCGTGGCGAAAATGGCTCGCATGACGCGACCGCGCGCGAAAACGAACATCGTTATTTTCCAGCGCAAAAAAATTAAGCCAAAGGTTCTGATGATTTTTACGCGTCAACTGGCCACACTAATTGATTCCGGGTTGCCATTGCTGCGAAGCTTAAACGTTCTGGCGAAACAGGAACCCGACACTGTGTTGAAAAACACGATCAACAAACTCGCTGACGCCGTGCAAGGCGGCAATACATTTTCCGACGCTCTTGCCCTGCATCCGCGGATCTTTAACGATCTTTACATCAACATGGTGAAAGCCGGCGAAGTCGGCGGCGTACTCGAGCTTGTCCTGAACCGGCTTGCGGAATTTCAGGAGAAAGCCGCGAAGATTAAAAACAAAGTCGTCGCGGCGATGGTCTATCCGATAATCGTGATGACGATGGCGCTAGCGATCATGGGATTTCTCCTCGTTTTCATTGTGCCGAAGTTCGAAACGATCTTTCACGATATGCTCGGCAACAAACCGCTGCCAGCCGTCACCCAGTTTGTGATCGGAGTGAGCAACGCTTTAAAGGACCATGGCCTGGTTGTGCTGGGCGTTGTGGTCGCCACGGTGGCAGCTTACAAATTGATCGCTCGGACGCGTGCCGGACGATTCGTGATCGATCGTCTTAAGCTGCGCATTCCGCTCTTTGGCAATTTGAATCGCAAGACGGCAATCTCCCGTTTTTCGCGTACACTCGGGACACTGGTCACGAGTGGTGTTCCGATTTTGCAGGCATTAAACATCACCCGCGAAACTGCCGGCAATGCGGCGATTGCCGACGCGATCTCGAAGGTGCACGACAGCGTGAAGGAAGGCGAATCGATCGTGCAACCGCTCGAAGCAAGCGGCGCTTTTCCGCCGATGGTGGTCAGCATGATCGACGTGGGCGAAGAAACCGGTAAGCTCCCCGAGATGCTTTTGAAGATTGCGGACGTTTATGACGATGAGGTCGACACGGCGGTCGCTGCTATAACCTCGGCGCTGGAGCCGATCATGATCGTGTTTCTCGCGCTGATTGTCGGCACGATTGTGCTTGCCCTCTTCACGCCGCTCATAAGCATCATCCAAGGATTGCAGCAGCAAACCTGACGCGTGCAGCGCGAGAGTCCATTGCCGATCTTGCGTGAAAGTTATGGTTCTGTGGAGGCAGCCGTGCCGGCTGCGGTGAATCGAAGGGTCGCAGGCGACACGCCTGCCGCTACAAGCGCGTTCAGTCTCATTGAGCTTCTTGTCGTCATAGCCATCATCATTGTGCTAACTGGATTAATTCTAAGCACAATGGGCTATGTGCAAAAAAAAGGCGCTCGTTCCCGCGCCGAAACCGAGATCGCCGCCATGTCCGCCGCTTGCGAAAGTTACAAAGCCGATAATGGAATTTATCCGAGAGACACTACGGGCAACGTAACCGATACCTTCGCTGCACTTACAGACCCGAACTACGCTAGTAAGACACCGCCGGATCCCGTACCCACATCTTACGATCCCACCGTTACTGCATATTCCTTCACAAGTTTTTACCTTTATGGTCAGCTCTCTGGAAACACTAATGGTGATCGATCCACTCAAAGCCAAAAAGCATATTTTTCCTTTAAGCCGAATATGCTGTCGCCACCGGGAGGCACCGGCACAGTGACCGCGATCAGGGACCCGTTTGGGAATAGCTACGGCTATTCCACAGCGCAGCAAGCAACCCCATCAAACGGCTTTAATCCTACATTTGATTTGTGGAGTACCGCGGGGACGTCTAACGCTACGGACGCGGCCTACGAGAAGACCTGGATCAAAAACTGGTAGGGTGGGACTGCCGGATGCCGCTCAGCCTTCGCTCGTGTGGACCACGATCTCGACACGCCGGTTCGGGCTTTGTTCTTCAATTGAGCCGTTCGGCGACGTACGGAATCTCGTCATGCCGTAACCATGCGTTTCGATTTGCACGGGACTGATTCCCATCGCTTCGACCAGATATCGTTTCACGCTGTCGGCGCGGCGTTGACTTAGATCGAGATTGTATTCCGGGGTACCGAATGAATCCGTGTAGCCTTCCACGGTGAATGTCGCTTTCGGATTCCGTTGAATGAGCGTGCCAAGCTTTTGCAATTGATTGATGGCGCTCGCTTGCAATACGTCGCTGTCGTATTCGAAGAGCTGATCGTCTGGCATCCGCAATTTCGTCCCCGATCCGAGCGGCCCTTTTTGCGCGAGCAACTGATCCAAATCGCTGAAACCCGGAGCGCGCCCTTTGTTCGGCCCAGCGCTGTCGCCGGGCATTTTGCTCGTGAAAGTATTGGGCCGCTTAATCGTGGTGCTTGTAGCAAGTTCGGTTCCGCTAAGAGCAGGCTGCGGGCGCCCTGATATCGAACTGTTGTCGAGCAACGATTGTTCGTGCGTAGCGTTTGGATCGCTCGAAAAAGCCTGCGCAGTCGAGCGATCGATTTCGGTAAGCACGGAATTCACGTCCGGTTGTTCCACTTTCGGTTGGTCGGGCAAAACATCGCGCATGTCGTCCGGCATCGCCGCGCTGGCCTGAATGTCCTGCAAAAGCTTGTCGAACGATTTCTTTTCATCCGGCAACTGAACATCGGCGTTGTCCGGTTCCGGTTTCGCGGCCGGATTTGTCTGATCGACACTGGTTTTATCAAGCTTCGATTCATCGACAGCCCTGACCTTGAACGTGGGAGTCTGCGGGTTTTGGGCGAATACGGCCTCCACAGGTTGGAAACGTGTCCGGTAAAAATAAGTGCAGAGCGCGACGTGCAGTCCCAGGGAAATAATCAATCCAAACCACAGCCAATTGCGCTCTTTGCTGCCCGTAAGTAAACCTTCGGTCTCAATGCTGGTGAAATCGTCGAAGTCGGAAACACTCATTGCTTCAGAAAGATAAATGAGTAGCGCGACAAAATTGTCAAACTGGCAGGACCCTTCACCTGCCGCCGGAATTAGACAACGCGTTTCCGAGCCGCGTTCGTTCGATAAACGCTCTGGCTGCCCGCCGAATCTCGTCCGCAACGCGCGCCTCGGGCGAGACGAACTTCGGCGTAAACCACGGAAACAAACCGATCAAATCGTGCGTGACCAAAATTTGCCCGTCGCAATGCTCGCCTGATCCGATACCGATGGTTGGGATCCCGATCTCATTGGTGATTTGCCTTGCGATGTCCGGGACCACAATTTCCAGAACGACGGAAAACGCGCCGGCTTTTTCCACCGCGTGCGCATCGGCAATCAGGGCTTCGGCTTCGGATCGCGTGCGCCCTTTGACCTTATAGCCGCCTTCTTCTCGCACACTTTGAGGCAGCATCCCAATGTGCGCCATGAACGGGATTCCCGCCTGGGTGATCGCTTCGATTTGCGCAACATGGCTGGCGCCGCCTTCGAGCTTTACTGCTTGCGCGCCAGTGGCGACAAATTGTTTCGCTGTTTCCACTGCCTGCTTGGGCGTGTCGTAGCTGTGGATCGGCATATCGGCGACAAGCAAGGCCTGTTTCACGCCACGAGCGACCGCGCGCGTGTGATGCAGCATCTCATCGAGCGTCACTGACGTGGTGTCCTGGTAACCAAGTACCACCATTGCTAACGAGTCGCCCACGAGAATGATATCGATCCCGCTTTCATCGAGCAGACGCGCGGTTGGATAATCATAGGCCGTAAGCGCACTGATCCGCTCCCCTCGCCGCTTCATTGCACGGAAATCTTTCATCACGATTCCCAGTCGTTCCTGAGACGAATTACGTTACATGAGTCATCGGATTGCGCGAGTAACTCGCAAACGGTTTTCGTTTGACCGGGCAAAATCAGTTCCGGCCGGATGTCGGCGAGCGGCTGAAGGACGAATTTTCTCTGGTGCATTCGCGGATGGGGCAATCGCAATTCGTTGCTGTCGATTTTCGTGTCGCCAAAATAGAGGAGGTCGATGTCGATCTTGCGCGAGACGTAGCGCTGATGATCGGGCGGCCGGCCAAGCACAATCTCGATTCGCGCCAACTGTTTCCATAACTTCAGCGGATCGCCTTCATAATCGAACTCAACGACTGCATTTAGAAATTTGTGTGCCCCCTGTTCGCAATCCACCGGGTCGGTTTCGTAAATCGCCGAGGAGAGAACCGGCGGCGTGACGCCCGCAAGATCGACAATTTTTTGTCGCGCCGCGCGCAAATTGGCCAGTCGATTACCAAGATTAGATCCGAGAGCGACCGCGGTTCTCATATCGAATTCCTGTAGAGGCAGGCGTGTCGCCTGCGAATCTGTGGAGAAACGCAGCCGGCACAGCTGCCACTACAGTCCCAGCACGTCTTGCATGCTGTAAAGCCCCGGTGCCTTGCCCGTAACCCACTGCGCTGCGCGCAACGCGCCGCGCGCAAAAATCTCTCGGCTACTCGCCCGATGCGTTAGTTCCAGTCGCTCGCCGGGCCCAGTAAAAGTTATCGTGTGATTGCCGACAACTTCTCCTTCCCGAATCGATTGAATCGGAATTTGAGAGTCCAAGTTCCGCGTGCGCTTTACAATTTCCGCCAGAGTCCTGGCCGTCCCACTCGGCGCGTCTTTTTTCATCTTGTGATGCGTTTCGATGATCTCGGGATTGAAATCGCTGCCGAGCAATTCGGCAGCTTTGCGGGTCAGCCAGAAAAGCACATTTACGCCCACGCTGAAATTAGACGCGAACACAATAGGCAGCGACTGTGCGGTGTTTTCAATCATCAGGTGTTGCTCTTGAGAATGACCAGTCGTGCCGATGACAAGGGACTTACGGTGATGCAACGCAGTGCGGCAGATTTCATTAGTGGCGTCGGCTTGACTGAAATCGATCACAACATCGCAATTTTTCATAGCCGGTTCGATTGGATCCCCGAGATCGTATTTCGCGACGATGTCGATATTCGGATCGTTGCTGGCAAGATCGACAATCGTTTTTCCCATGCGCCCGGCCGCGCCAACGAGCAACACCCGTACGCGTCGCGGTGTCGTCATTTGTCTCGCACGAACTCGTCGAGTGTCTTGCGTAAGCGCGCCTGATTTGATTCACTCATCTCGCACAACGGCAGACGCACTTCGTTCGACATCGCGCCATGCCAGCCGAGAGCCGTTTTTATTGGCACTGGATTCGGCTCGATAAATAAATCTTTGAAGAGCGGAAACATCTTGCGGTGCAGTTTCTCCGCCGATTTCACATCCCCACTCTGGTAAGCATGAACCAGCGCACAAACTTCTGCCGGAAATAGATTCGAGGCTACGCTGACAACCCCCACCGCTCCGACCGACATAAACGGCAGCGTTAGTGAATCGTCACCGCTCAAAATCGTAAATGATTCAGGTAACCGCGCCAGCAACTCGCTGATGCGCTCGACGTTCCCGCTCGCTTCCTTAATCGAGACAATGTTCCGGCATTCCTTCGCGAGGCGCACCACTATATCGGGTCCGATGTCCACGCCGCACCGGCCCGGAATATTGTAAAGCATGATTGGCAGCGAAGTCGCCTCGGCGATGGTCTTGAAGTGCCGGAACAAACCTTCCTGGCTTGGCTTGTTGTAATATGGCGCGACGAGCAGCGCGCCGTCGACGCCCAGTTTCTCAGCTGTTTTTGTGTCCCGTACGGCGTGATGCGTGGCATTGGAACCGGTGCCTGCGAGCACCTGACAGCGTTTATTCGCAGTTGTGACAGAAAGCCGGATCAGTTGCTCGCGTTCCTCAGGTGAAACCGTCGGCGATTCGCCAGTCGTGCCAACAGCGACGATTCCAGTAATCCCGGCTGCGATTTGCGCCTCGATGAGTTTTTCGAAAGCGGAGGTGTCAATCGCACCATCACGAAACGGTGTGACCAGCGCAGTGAACGTGCCGCGAAACATCTGGAGATGTTACAAACGTTACAAGGGTTACAAAGTTAAAAAGGCTATGCGAAATCAAACGTCGATCGTGCCTTCGAAAACGAAATCGGCTGGGCCGGTTAAGGTCACGTTCTTAAATTGCATTCCTGTTTTCTCAAACCCGACCTGAAGTTCGTTGCCGCCACGCACAAGGACTCCAATCGGCCCATTGACGTCTTCCGTTGCGGCGAAGATGAGCGCGCTCGCAACCACGCCGGTGCCGCACGCGAGAGTTTCATCTTCGACTCCACGTTCGTACGTGCGAATCGCGATCTTACGCGCTCCGCGCTTCTCGATGAAATTTATATTTGCCCCGTTTGGTGAAAACATCTCGTGGCGGCGAATGGCTGCGCCCTCCCGCCGGACTTTGACATCGTCCACTTGCCCAACCGGGATTACTACGTGTGGCACGCCGCTGTTGATAAAATGAATGTTTTTGTTTTCGTCCGCGACGCGAAGTGGGACGTTCAATCGCAGATCCGTTGGTTCTGTCATTTGCAGCGTCACGAGGTCCCCCTCCAGGTCCGCTGAAATGACGCCAGCGGGCGTTTCAAAGGAAATTTTGCTCTTCGCCCCAGCAACCTTATTTGCAAAACGCGCGAAGCAGCGCGCTCCATTGCCGCACATTTCCGCTTCCCCGCCATCGGCATTAAAGTAGCGCATCCGAAAATCCGCACGGTTTTGTGCCTTTTCGAGCAACAAGATTCCGTCTGCGCCGATTCCGCGATGGCGATCGCAAAGACGCGCGATTAGATTGCGGTTCAGATTGATATTGCCCAAGCGATTGTCGATCAGGACGAAATCGTTTCCCGCGCCGTTCATTTTTGTGAAAAGCAGCATCAGCTTTCGTCTAGCATAGTCTGTAGCGAAAGCCAACCGAGTGTAGGGCGCGTGCCCTCACGCGCAGGCGATCTTGCGGCTGAGGACAGCCGCCTCTACACCGCCGAAGGCAACTGCCGTTGCCAGATGGCAATTTGGCGTTTACTTATTCCGCCGTGAAGAGAGTGGCTGCTTCAGTTCTTCTCGCGCTCGTTTCGCTAATGGTACGGACGTCTTTTGCTGGAGACTGCAACGGCCTGATCCTCGAGCAGATCAAACAAATGCCGCAGGGCGGCCGTTATTCTGTCTCGCACTTCGCCAAGATCCGCTTGCAATCTTCGGCGCATTTTGAGTCAGGCAAATTTTTCATTCTTCCTTCGGCGGCTTCGCCGAGCTTCTGCTCGGGCGCGACCTATCTCGTTTTCATCAGAACAATCGAGGCTTTGCGCGCACGGGGTGCCATTCACCTCGACTATTCCACGTTGGAACACCTTATCATTCGAGATCAGCGCGATGGGGAAGGCATTTGGGGCAGGTGGAACGCAAATGGACCGGGCACTGCTCGTCTCTTTCATGAGCTGGGGCTGGGACCGAACTTCGATAACTTTGAGCACGCGAAGCCGGGCGATTTCATGAAAATTTTTTGGTCACGGCAGGTGGGCAAAAGCGAGCACGGACACTCCACTATTTTTCTCGGAACGGAGAACCGGTTCGGCGTGCAATATGTCCGCTACTGGTCGAGCAACATTCCATCTGGCTATGGTGAGAAGAGCGTCCCGCGAAGCAAAATTGCCTACGCCATTTTCTCGCGCCTTGAGACGCCTGCCAATTTAGCGCGCATCAATAGTGCTCCCTCCGTTGACACCTATTTAGCGTCACTTCTCCGAACCCGCTCCAGCATTGCCGAAGCCAGCACGAAGTGCGGTCTGTGATCATTTGCTGATCGGGAAACGGCCCAGGGTTTAAACGCTGGATCTGGTGATGTAAAGAAGGACGAGCCCCGGACGGGACGAAAGATGCAGTGGGGTGAGTTCGGTCATGGATGTTCACACGCTTTCGCATTGCCATCACCGTCTATTGAACACGCCGCTGCCGTCCCTGCGAGACTCAACACGAACATAAAATCCGTTTACCCAACCTAAAAAGGCTGGGCTGTTTTCTAACGGGATCTTGTCGAGAACTCTCAGACGAACAGCGAAACTTGCTTTGCCGCTGTTCGCGTAAGACGCTTTAACGATTCAACGCTTCCACATTAATGCCAGACCGCGAAAAGACGCTGACGATTAACGAGATTTATCACTCGATCCAGGGCGAAAGCACCTGGGCGGGGTGCCCGTGCGTCTTTGTGCGGCTGACTTTTTGCAATCTGCGCTGCAACTATTGCGATACGGAATACGCCTTTTACGGGGGAAAGAAGCAAACTCTGAAGAAGATTGTGAATGCTGTGGAGACGTTTCGGTGTCCTCTCGTCGAGATCACAGGCGGCGAGCCGTTATTACAGAAAAATGTGCTGCCGTTGATGTCGACCCTGGCGGACGCGGGCCATACGGTCCTGCTCGAGACGAGCGGTGCGCACGATATTTCGCAAGTCGATCCGCGCGTCCATCGGATCATGGACTTGAAGACGCCGGGGAGCGGCGAAGTCGAAAAGAACCTTTGGTCGAACGTCAACCACCTCACTTTGCGCGACGAAGTGAAATTTGTGATGGGATCGCGCGAAGATTACGAGTGGTCACGCGAGAAGGTGCGCCGTTACGATCTCCCTTCACGTTGTCACGCGGTGTTGTTCTCGCCGATTTTCGGCCGAATCGATCCGCGCGAAATCGTGGAATGGATTTTGGCGGACAAACTCAATGTCCGTTTTCAACTTCAGATGCACAAATTCATCTGGAGCCCGACACAGCGGGGAGTCTGACCGATGCGCGCGCGGTTGACAAAAGATTTCACTTTCGAAGCGGCACAAACTTTGCCGAATGCGCCAGCGGGTCACAAATGCCGGGGTGTGCATGGACACAGTTTCAAGGTCGAAGTTTCAGTGGAAGGCGATGTCGATATGAAAACCGGCTGGGTTTACGATCATGCAAAGATTAGTGACGCGATGAAACCGCTTCTGAAAATGCTGGACCATGCGTATCTCAACGACATCGGAGGGTTGGAAAATCCCACGATTGAAAAAATGGCCGAATGGTTCTGGAAGAAATTGGAGCCTCAATGTCCCGGGCTTTGCGAGATTGCCGTGCACGAAACACCGACAGCGCGGTGCGTCTATCGCGGCGAATAAAAAATCGACACCGGGCCTAATTTTGAACTTGTCCGCGCGTGTCAATAGTGAGGACCGGCCCGACTTTTCTTCCTCTCATGTCAAAAGAGACTCCTGCGCGGCGCGTTGGAGTCGTTGGGTGAATTCGATGGCGACCTGGGCGGAGTCAGCCCAGATTCGGTTTGCGTTTGCGCCACTCACTGGCTTGCTCGTAAGCGTAAGCGAGACGGAGAACAGTTGCTTCACCGCCAGGTGGACCGGTAATCTGCATACCAATCGGTAAGTCAGCCCGGGTGAATCCACAGGGGACGGAGACCGTTGGCAGGCCAAGCATGTTGAAGGGTCGTGTGTTCCGGAGCGTGAGCAGCTCCTTCTCTCGAAGAGTATTTGGGTCGGCGAGTAGATCGGCAATCGCGAACGAAGGAACGCACGCGGTAGGAGTGATCAAAAGGTCGACGGTCTCGAACGCACGCGCAACGGAGCGCCGAACCTGTTCGAGCTTGCGTCGGCTCTGAATATATGCGGAAGTTGTAACGTCTGCGCCGGCCCGAATTCTCTTGAGAGTCTGCGCTTGGTAAAGTTCTGGGCTCTTGGAAATGTAATCCTTGTGGTACGCGTAAGCTTCCGCCCGGAGTATGGCGACGTAGGGATCCATGACCGAAGAGTAGGAACCATTGGTTGCGAGCGGTGCGATGTCGCGCTGAATGCCGGCGAGTTTCTTCAGGACTAACAGGGCCGCTTCCATCGCCGCCTGAATTTCGGGATGAAGTGCCTCGTAGAAGTACGCGCGCGGAATACCGAGCCGCAACGAGGAGGTCGCAGCCGCGATGGTCGCGACGTAATTTGGAACGGGAACATCTACGCTGGCCGTGTCTTGGGTGTCGTAGCCGGCAATTACCTGAAGCATGAGAGCGGCGTCCGTGGCGGTGCGAGTGATTGGGCCTAAATGGTCGAGCGACCAGGCCAACGGGATGACGCCGAAGGTGCTCACGCGTCCGTAGGTCGGTTTGAGTCCAACGATGCCGCAGTAGCCCGCCGGCTGGCGAATCGAACCTCCAGTGTCGGAACCGATCGCGCCATAACAGAGTTGCGCTGCAACAGCCGCCGCAGAGCCGCCGGAAGAGCCGCCTGGGCTGTAATCGAGATTCCAAGGATTGTGAACCGGGCCGAAATAACTGATTGCAGAGCTGCCACCGTAGGCGAACTCATGCAGGTTGAGCTTGCCAAGGAACACCGCACCGGCAGCTTTCAAGCGGCGCACAATCTCTGCGTCCTCGGCGGGAACGCGGTCTTTGAATACGCCGCTGGCTGCGGTGGTGCGCACGCCAGCGGTATCTACCAGGTCTTTTAGCGCAATCGGGATCCCATGTAGCGGGCCTCTCCAACCGTCGTGCTGGATTTCTGCTTCCGCCTGACGAGCCTCAGCCAGTGCGGATTCGGCAGTGACAGTGATGAAGGAGTTCAGCTTCGAATTGAGCCGTTCTATGCGGTTCAAACACTCATGGGTCAGCTCGACCGGTGACACTTTCTTGCTGCGCACCAGTTGCGAGGCTTCGCTGAGCCCCAGCTGACTGACATTTAATCCCTGCTGCTTTTCCTGGGCGCCGGCATAAGCGTGAGCCGCGTGTTTGTCGATGTCCGCCATTAACATGCCGGCTGCTCCGGTTAAAGCGCTTTTTATGAACGTCCTGCGAGACCGTAAACTTTCTTCTGGCTCAATCATTGGCTGTAGATTGTTCCAGTGTCAGTGTGCGTAGAGTCGGAAAGTATTCGACGGCATCGCACAAACTGACCGATTGGCACGATAACGAATGGCTGAAGAATCCAACGATTGAAAAAATGGCCGAATGGCTCTGGAAAAAATTGGAATCTCAATGTTCTGGTCTTTGCGAGATCGTCGTGCACGAAACACCGACCGCTCGCTGCGTTTACCGCGGCGAACAAATGACGGGATCCAGATGCAGCCGCTCGCGGTGGCTATGGCACAGAAGCAGCTCGAGAAGCCGCTAAGATTGTATAGGCGATGGTTGCACCTCCATAACAAGACCATACTGGAAATCGAATCCCTCACCCGGCTTTATCGGTCGTGGCACGCCGGTATTTTCATCGAAAATTAGGCAACGCTGCGGCACCTCGATGTATTCTTTTACGTAACAAACAATGCGCATCGGCAACGCGCTTGCAGCCTCCGTTCTGCTCTGAAAATAACTGGGTAATCTTGGAAAATCGGGAATGTTGGGTAAAAGACCTTGCCGAACTAGCTCGGCTGCCAACAGCGTGAGCGAAGCCAATAGCAATGGACCGAGATCCTGTTCGCTCTTATCGGATAATGTCGCAACGAGGAGCTTCCGCGAGCCGTAGTAAACTCCTTCTTCATCGGCATATCGGATCAGCGCGTAATATTCGATTATATCATCCACGCAAGACAGAAGGCGGTCGGGACGTGAAATGCTGCGGTGTTTCCAAACGTCAGCAAAATTACAGATCACTTGGTACGCCCTGGACTGCGGCCAAAACGATTCCCTGTATGATCTGTTTGTTGCATATCCGGTATTGCCGTTGAGGTCATAAAAAACATGCTCTGGCAAGTCACGCAAAGCGCCTGCAATGGCGGCGGCATTCTTGGTGTCGCGGCGAAGACCCATTTCGCGATTTGAATAGTATGATGCGAAGTCCCGAAAGGCGGGAAGAACAACATGCAGAAAATGATCGCGCGCCGTGTGCCTCATTGTAGTCTTATGACGTCAAGCTGAGCCACCACCCCAAGAGTCGCAAGTGGCAGCTTGCCGAATCGGGCCCCTATGCATGAAACGGCTTCCCTCCAGTGAATTACCAAAGGCGAACGCGCATCGGCCACCGCTTCAGCGGTTTTTCCAGAGTTTGATGTCGAGTTCCGAAGGCGATTACGAGATCGGAATCGCGCGGGGCTCTGTGGCGGCAGTCTCTGACGCCTGCAGTGCGACGCTCAGAGAGCGCCGCTACAGGGGCTTAGTGTTTCGGCGCGGGGACGGTGCCGGTCTCGATTGCTTCCTTGCGCTGAGCGATTATTCGGTTGGCCGTTTCTTCGACCATCTGTTCCAGTAGCAGTCGCAGATGCGTGTTTGGCCGGTAATCTGCTGGCGCGATGTGTTTGACCCGATCGGCGTGGGCTGAGAGCTGGTAACATTTCCGGAATCCAACGCGCTGCGGATCGTCAGGATTGTAAACGGCGATCGCTTGACCGCCATTCTTCTTCATGACGGTAAAGCAGGGGACATCGGTCGGCCCGTCGCCGATGTAGATCATGTGCGGGAAGGGGATTGGTCGAATCTCCGCGTCCATGTGGTCGTTGACGTCCTGGGACATGTCGAGCAGGCCCTTGTTAATTCGAAAGAGGAACTGTGTCTTTTGCGTGTGGCTGATGACGCGCTTCGGGAAAGCGATCCGCCCTTCTTTGTCTTCGGCAAATTCGCAACCGAAAATGGCGCGCACATAAGGCTTCAATCGACTGCCATCGAGCAGCACCTTTAGTCCGGAGGAGATGATGTAGTGCTCGACGGTGATGCCGTTGGCGATCTGTTCTTCGGTGAGAAGATTATTTCGGAATTCCTCAAACATTTCCGGCAGGCCTTTGTAAAAACTTAATTTGCTGCCGAGCTTTTTTAGCTCCGCATTGGTCGGGCGATCCATGCCGAAGGTGTCGAGCATCACCTTCATGTACGCGAGCTCATTGTCGTAGCCATGTTCGCGCACCAGTTCAACGCAGCGTCGCCAGAAACTCTCGGCGTTTATCGCGAAAGCAGGAAAGATCACGTCCTCCTGCATGTAGCTCGGGCTGAGCGTCTGATCGTAATCGTAAACGATGGCGATAGTGTTTTGCGGAGTCATGGGCGGACCGGTGAATCGTTAAAATAGTTACATCGTTACATCGGCAAACGCTCAATCTCGTGAAACGCTTCGACGATTTTAACGCTCGGACGCTTTGCCGGAATTTTTCACTCGCGAGAGGAAATCCTCGAAGAGCGATTCGTAAACATGGCTGCGCTCCGGATGATATTGCACAGCGAGCCCGAACGGATACTTCTGCAGGCGAACTTGCTCAATGATGCCATCGTGCGCTGCCCAGGCTTCCGCTTCCAAATCGTCGCCCAACCGTTCGATTGCCTGGTGATGGGCGCTGTTGACTTTTGAAAAACGGTGCGACGCGCGATGCGCGCTGCGCAATGGCTGAACATCGCGATGACGTTGTTCCGGCAAATTGTGCCCTTTGATGTCGAGCTTTAATGTGCCGCCCAGAGCAACGTTGAATACTTGGAGACCTTTGCAGATAGCCAGAATCGGCAGTCCGCGTGACAGCGCCTCTTGCACCGCTTCAAATTCCCAGCGGTCGCGTTCTGGATCCATGTCTTTGCTCAGCACCGAAGGATCGGCAAATTTCTGGCGCAAAAATTCTGGCGAAATGTCGGACCCACCCGTGAGCAAAAGGCCGTCCATTTTCTCGAGGGGAACTCTTCGACGCAATGCGTTCCAGACTTTGATTTCAGGATGTTTGCCAAAAATGGGGCGAAACCATTTTGCGTCTCCGCGTCGGATCCAGGTAGCCAGGTTAGGCATCGTGGAATTTGCGACTGCTGGCAGTCGCTGTAAAGCGCGCGAGTTTATTGTAGAGGCGCGTGTCCTCACGCGCAGATTTGGCTGAGATTGCGACTGGGGACAGCCGCCTCTACACGCTACAATCCCATTAGCTCGCCCACGTATTTGACTGGCGGGCTACCAAAAGAGATCACCTGATCGTTGTATTTCTTGAGGTCGAATGACGCGCCGGCTTTCGTCTTTGCGCGCCCACGAAGATCGAGATGCTCGCTCACGCCGACGAAATAAGTGGAAAGCTGAGCCGAGGTGAGTCGCGCGCGTTTCCATTTCGCCACCGCTTCACCTTCCTGCTGAAAAGTTTCTTTCATCATCAAATCCATTGCCTCCTTCTCGGTCATGTTCCCAGCGTGAATGCTCTGATCAAGAATGGCGTTGGCGATGGCGCGCAATCGCATCTTCAACTGCTGCATCTTAACCTCGGGACCGCCGTAACCCTGTTCCGCCATCATTTGCTCGCAGTAAACCGCCCAGCCTTCGATGAATGTGCCGCTGCGAAAGATCGCCCGAACCAAAGTTGGTGCGCGGAATTCGTTGGCGTGAGCGAGCTGCAAATAATGGCCAGGCATTGCTTCGTGCACTGTCAAATCGCGAATTTCATAGTTGTTGTATTCACGAAAGAACGATTCTTTTCGCTCTTTCAACCAGTCTTTCGGCGTGGGCGCAACGGCGAAAAACGTTTTGCCGGTTTTGTCGAGCGGGCCAGGTGAATCGCAATAGGCTATGGCGACGCCGCGTTTGAATTCGGGCATTGCGATCACATCGAGCGGCGTGTCCGGGATGGCGACAAGCTTATGCGACTTCACGAAATCAGTCGCTTCGCCAACAACTTCTTTCGCGTAACCGACAACTGTTGCGTCGTCGGGATGTTGCTCAGCAAGTCTGTCCAGTACTGCAGCCGTCACTTTGTGTTTATCCGTGAGCGTTTTGTTATCAGCCTCCGGGAAATATTTTTCATAGAGGGGGAGCGCCGTTTCGTAGATGGCGGTTTGCGTTTCCTGTAAGTCGGCCTGCGCCCGCTTCATGATTTCTTCCATCGACAAGTCCGACGCGAGCGCGAAACGCAGCTTCTTTCGAAACTTCTCCGCGCCGATCCGAAAATCGCCGTCTGAACGCGGCAGCAGATCGTTCTGGAGCCATTTTTTGTAATCCTCCAGAGCAGCCGCGGTTTTTTCCTGCAACGGCGCCAATTCATTCTTCATTTGTGGCGTCCGGTCGACGAGCGGAGTGAGTCCTTCGCGCACGAGATTGATAGCGCCCTGCGTCTGCTCAATTGCTGTTTCAGTGTGAACGCGCGGTGGCTGCTGCAGATTGGCTTTTGCCTGCGCGATCACGCGCGGAATCGCTTCCATTCGCTGGCGCAAGTTCGGAATCCGCTTTTCCGGTGGCGCGAAATCCCGTGCAACCAACAGATAAAGGCTGTTGGCCAGGCTCTGCATGTAAACCAGCGGATTCCACTCCGCTTCCTTCAGCTCTTCAGCCTGGAAAATCTTGTAATCGATGTTCTCCTTCAGGATGCGAAAATCGACATTGTTCGCACCGGTGAGCTGCGATCCGTCAATGGCGCTTAGCTTGTCGCGGAACTCCTTTTGCGTTGCCAGTTCTTTCGCTCGCGCCTCGGACGAGTAATCGGTTAACTGGCCGTCAAACCGATGATCGCCGAGCTCGGTCGCATCCTCCGGATTGGCCTGCAAATACTGCTCGATGTAATCGTGCGCAGTTCTTTGAAACACATCGTCCTCCGGAGTCGCGAATGTGTTGAAGATCGACAGCGACAGCAAGACGCCAGCTGAAATGATGATTTTCATCCGATTTTAGCTCGGCGTGCCGCCGTGAAGAATCGGCTCTGTAGCAATCTCATCGAGCGTGAGTTGCTGTGTTTGGAGGTAAGTGCGGCCCTTGTAAAAGCAGGCGACAACGACAAACACCACCGCGGCGGCGAACATCAAAATCGTGAAGAACGTGAAGTATTGATAGTCGGTCAGCTTGCGTGTGCCGTCGGCGTTCAAGTCCCACGCGTTCACCTTGCCAACGAAGAATTCGCCGGAAGCTACTGTGAGAAGCCATAGCGCCATGACCGAGCTCTTCATCGAATTGGGCGACTGAGTATATGAAAACTCAAGGCCTGTGATCGAAACCATTGCTTCACCAAGCGTGAGAATGACGTAGGCGAGCAGTTGCCAATTTATGGTCGGCCTTAAACCGGCATCGATTTGTCCCTGTATCCAAACAATAACCATGAAGGACAAACCGGTGAGAAAAAGGCCGATCCCGATCTTGCGCAGTGGAGTAAGGGGAAAGACGCGGTTGATCGCAGGGTAAATGACGTAGTTCACCAACGGGATAAAAATCAGGATCAAGATCGGGTTCGCCGTCTGCACCTGGGCGGCGAGCAAGTCCATGCCGAACCAATGCAAATTCATTTTCTCAGCTTGCAAGGTCCATTCGACACCGTTGCTCATTCCCCAGAGTGCCCAGAAGACCAAAATGAAAACATAGACCATCGCGATTCGGGCGAGCGTGATGAGGCCCTCGCGGCTGAATGTTTCTCGCAAATAGCCAAGCCCCGCTGGCGGCACATGCACCATTTTTTTGCGACCGCCCCAGAAAAACAAAGTCGCGATCAACATCGCTATGCCCGGAATTCCAAATGCCCATCCAGGTCCATACTTGGGATTCGCAAGGAGCCATGGACAGAGGATAGAGGAGATGAAGGAACCAGCGTTAATCGAGAAATAGAACCAGCCAAACATCTTTGAAAGCAGATGCTTGTTCGATTCGCCAAATTGATCACCCACGTTGGCCGATACGCATGGTTTGATGCCGCCCGCGCCCAAACAAATCAGCGCCAGTCCTATTACGAGCATCGTTCGTTGTCCCACTGCAATTCCCCAGGAAGTGGCCATGCACGCGAGTGTGAGGTTGCCAAAGCAGTAAGCGATCGAAAGCGATAGGATAGTCCAATACTTGCCTAGCCAACCATCTGCGATGATCGCGCCGAGAATGGGAAGGAAATAGACGCCGAAAACAAAATAATGGGTGTACATGTACGCCTCGTTCGGGTTCATCGGCGCCAGCACCCCAGACTGATTCAAAATGTAATGCGCCATGAAGACGGTCAGGACCGACTTCATGCCGTAATATGAGAAGCGCTCGGCTGCTTCGTTGCCGATGATGTACGGCACGCCCGGCGGCATTGTGCTGATATTTAGTGGCGAGGTCGCGTATTTGTGTTTGGCCATATGATCTCCTTTGCCCTAACGAGGTTGGTGTGGAAAAAATTCGGCCGGCGTCGGCGAGGACACGGATTTTTCAGACTTCGCTTCGCTCGCTTCGGACCAAACTCCTTTTGCCGGATCGCTCTGTTCCCTTTGGACTTCCGGCATTTCGCCGAGGCGATGTTTTTCGCATGATGCACAAAACGGCAGCATGCCGATCGAGACAGCGACGATTATCTGCCGAAAGAGAACAGTCATTGCGCTGGCACAGTAATAGGCGGCTCGCCTGTCGTGCAAGACCAAACCAGTCCAATCTGGAGCCCGGACTTCTCCGCCGCGGGACGGATTCGCTGCGGCGAATGGTCTATGAGTCGGACGGGCTTTCGCCTGCTGAATTAGTCAGGCAACATGCCCGTACCCTGCACCGCTACAAATGATTGAAAGAAGCGGCCATCGGATTACTATCAGACGCGGTGGCTCGCACGGACAGACACAACGCTTGGAACGAAGTCTTCGCCCTCGTTCTGCTTTTCGTCGGCACATTGCTGTTTTTCGCGCTCATCTCCTTTACGCCAAAGGACGTGCCGTCCTGGATCTGGTTTAGCAACATCTCACCGGCGAATCACCCCGCGCAAAATTTCATCGGACCAGTCGGCGCGGTTGTCGCAGGGATTTGCTATCAATTAATCGGCGGGGGCGCGTACCTTTTGGCCGCAATTCTGCTCGGATTTGGCGCTGCGAAACTGTTTTACCCGGGCCTTCGCGTGACGCCGAGATTGGCATGGATCATTCTTTTTATCATGTCGGGTGCGTGTTTGCTGCATGTGCAACCGTACCATTTGCGTGGCTGGCATACCGCGTTTAATATTCAAGGACCGGGCGGCTGGGTTGGCTATCGCTTCGCCGATGAACATCACGGTTTGCTCCGCAACGCTCTCGGCCAGGTCGGCTCGGTTATTCTCTTGATTGGAATCTATGCGACGACGCTGATTTTGGTGACTGGACTGCGTCCGATATATCTTATTCGCGAGACGGTTGCCGCCACCCGGCGCGCCAATGTAAGAGTGCAGGAATGGCGATTACGCCGCAGACTTCGCAGGTCCGATCTCAAGCAACAATTGGAGATCAGTGAAAAACAGCTCGCGAAACAGCGGCGATTACTCGAAAAACAGCTAAGAAAAAAAGGCAGGCCCATTCCGGAACCGGCGGGGCCGCTTGTTTCGCCGGACGAACTCGTAGATCGGCCGAAACCGAAGGTGGTCGATACAACTGCGTTGCCAAGTGAGCATCTGCCGGCTCGTCGAAAACCGTCTCTGGCCGAATTGCGCGTCAGCGAAGAGAAAGCGAAGCCGGCGCCGAGTCTGACAAGTCGCGCATGGAAATCCGAAAATTATGTGCTCCCCGGAGTAGATTTACTCGACGAACACAATTTGGAGGGGCGCGCCGCTGCCGATCCCGCGGAACTGGAACATGTCCAGCAAATCTTGATTGATACGCTGGCGCAGTTCGGCATAGCAGTGGCGCCGGGCGACATCACGAAAGGGCCGACTATTACGCGCTACGAAGTGTATCCAGCGAAGGGCGTTCGCGTGGACAAGATCGTGAGCTTGGAGCGTGACCTTGCTCGAGCGACGCGCGCAGAGCGCATTAACATTCTCGCGCCCATTCCCGGAAAAGACACTGTCGGCATAGAGCTTGCGAACACTCGAAAAGTGACGGTGAAACTGCGCGAACTCTTGCAATCGCCCGACTGGGAGGCAGCGAAAGGACATGCAAAAATTCCGCTTGCGCTGGGCAAGGACGTTTACGGGAAAGCCATCATCACCGACCTAGCGCAAATGCCCCATCTGCTGGTGGCGGGAACGACTGGGAGCGGCAAAAGCGTTTGTATCAACGCGCTAATCGCCAGCATGCTTTTCCGGTTTACGCCGGAAGAACTGCGCTTCATCATGATCGATCCGAAAGTGGTGGAGATGCAGTCTTATGATTCGCTGCCGCATCTTGCCTTCCCGATCGTAACCGATCCAAAGAAAGTGCTGCTTGCTCTGCGCTGGTTGATTGATGAGATGGAGCGGCGCTACAAGATTTTTGCCCGCGTTGGCGTACGTAACATCGTCGGTTTCAACGCACGTCCGGTTAAAAAGAAAGATGGAGAGCTTGATGACGAGCCTGTAGAGGCAGGCGTGTCGCCTGCAAAGTTTGCGAACGCAGCAGCCGGCACGGCTGCCACCACAGAGGTTCAAATTCCTGACAAGATTTCCTATATCGTGGTCGTCATCGACGAGCTGGCCGATTTAATGCAGACCTCGCCAGCCGACGTTGAGACCGCGATCGCGCGCATCACGCAAATGGCTCGCGCGGCTGGCATTCATCTGATTGTCGCGACGCAAACGCCGCGCGCGGATGTCGTCACCGGCGTAATCAAGGCGAATATTCCCAGCCGTATTGCATTCCAAGTAGCGTCCAAGGTCGACAGTCGTGTGATTCTCGACGAAAACGGTGCCGACCGTTTACTCGGGCAGGGGGACATGCTCTATCTCCCGCCAAGCGCTTCACGCCTCATTCGTGCGCAAGGCGTTCTCGTAACCGACGATGAAATTCACCGTCTGGTTGAATTTGTTGCGGCCCAAAGCACCCCTGCCTTTGACCCGACGATGCATGAGAAGCTTCAATCTCCCGTGACGCCGGAGGAAGAAGTGACAGACGAAGACGAGGAGCTGGTCGAAAAATGTCTCGAGATCATTCGACAGGAAAAACGCGCTTCCACTTCTTTGCTTCAGCGCCGGTTGCGACTTGGTTACACGCGCGCTGCGCGCATCGTTGATATTCTGGAGCAGCGCGGTATTTTGGGTCCCGGCGAAGGCGCCAAACCACGCGAGATTCTGGTCGATCTCGATGCCGCCGTTTAGCCTGCATTTCGTGCGATGACAATCGAGGGTCTTGGGAAAAAATTTCAGGAGGCGAGGCGAGCGAGAAATCTTACGCTCGATGAAGCAGCTCGGATGACCAAGATTCGTTCGGCTCGACTGGCGGAAATTGAGGCGGACGATTTTTCGCAGTTTCCAAGCCTGGCGTACGCAAAAGGTTTCTTGGTGATCTACGGAAAATTTTTGGATGTCGATGTGACGCCGTATCTCGACGCTTTTGAAGATTCTGAACGCGTCACAGTCGATGGCTACTCGTACCTTCAGGACCGTCCTCCTCCCAAGCCAGTCAGCGCTCCGGTCGTTCACCGTCGCGCGAGCCGTTCCAGCGGCGATCGCGTCTCGCCGATGCCGCTCATTTTTGGCATCGTGGTGTTGATAATCGGCTTTTCGGTAATGAAATTAGTTCTCAATGTGCAGCGGCTCGCGCCGGGGCACGCGCAGTCCACTGCACAAGTTTCGCCAAGCCCTTCCTCGCTCCCGACCTCTGCGACTGCCTCTCCGGCGACGACTGAAACGCCTGCGAAGAGTGTGGCATCTGCGCCAACGATTGCACCGTCCGTGTCGCCCGCACCAACGATCGTGCAAAAAGCGGTTGCGGCGGCGTCGGCAGCGCCAAGTGAGCCGGAAGTGCGTCGAGCCAAGCCTGTGCGTCGAGAGGACCTCACAAAGGCACAGGCGGAATCGAATTCTTTGCCAGCGGAATCAAGCGCGCCAAATCACGTCACTGTTCGTGCACTAAAACGAACTTACGTTAAGGTCACCGTCGGCGAAGGAACTGAAAATCCCGCGTTTGAACGCTGGATTTCCCCGGCCGACGGCCCTGTGGAATTCCGCGCTAAGCATGTCTCGATTCGTGTTCTCGATCACGACGCGGTTGAGATTACGAAAAATGGCAAGCCGCTGGAGGCGGGCGACGAAGCGGTAACAGTCGATTAGCGCCCCATGAATTCGCCCGCTGTAGTGGCAGCCGTGTCGGCTGCTGGCGGAGACTTGGCCATGCCAAGCGCAAGTTCCCGCGTGAGAGATAAAGAGCCAATGACCCGCCTTTGCCAGGCTTCGGCTCGGCGCGCACGCCTTCCGCTCCAGGTTGCCATGATCAGCCTCGGCTGTGCCAAGAACCTCGTCGATGCGGAGATCATGCTCGGCAGTGTTCTCAAATGTGGAATGAAAGTTACCTCGCGCGCAGAAGATGCCGACGTTCTGGTAGTAAACACATGCGCATTCATCGATTCAGCCAAAGAAGAATCGATCGAAGCCATTCTGGAGGCGCATCAGCAGTGCGGCCTAAACAGGCGACCGAATCAAAAACTGATCGTGAGCGGCTGTATGTCACAAAGGTTCGCGAATGAATTGCGCCAATGCCTTCCTGAGGTAGACGCGTTCATCGGACTGGACCAAGTCGGTCAGCTTGGAGAAATCATTGAGCGAGTTGTAGCCGGGACCGGTGATCCCGGCTGGTTCGAGGCCAACATCAGTGCGTCTGCAATCACCGATGCTGTCTACAACTTTGTTACAAAGCGGCCAACTTACATTCCCGATTACGACACGCCGCGCTTCAGGCTTACCCCAGCACATTCTGCTTATGTAAAGATTGCCGAAGGCTGCAATCATCCATGCAGTTTTTGCGTGATTCCGCAAATGCGGGGAAAACACCGTAGCCGGTCTCCCCAATCGGTTCTTGCGGAAATTCGGGGACTCGTCAGTGAAGGCGTCCGCGAAATCAATTTGATCAGCCAGGATACGACGTATTACGGGATGGATTTGTGGAGGCAGAAGGCAGGACCGCGTCAGCCGCTTGACTCGGCGCGAGGACCGACCCTTGCTGAATTGCTTCGTGAGATTCAAAAGATCGACGGCGAATTCTGGGTGCGCCTGCTTTATACGCACCCCGCGCATTGGAGTGATGAATTAATTGAGACGATCGCAGAATGCGACAAGGTCGCGCGTTACATCGATATTCCGTTGCAGCACATCGAGGACTCTGTGTTGGGACGCATGCGGCGAGAAACAGCGCGCTCACACATCGAGAATTTGATCGATAAATTGCGCGCCGGAATTCCTGGGGTTGCCTTGCGCACGACTTTCATCGTCGGATTTCCTGGAGAAACAGAAGCGGAGTTTGAGACTCTGGTCGATTTTATTCTGCGGACTCGATTCGAACGGCTCGGGATATTCAAATATTCACAGGAGGAGGGCTCGCGTGCGGCGAAAAT